>Ga0315551_10002368_pt1 | contig 13832 bp, 16 predicted proteins | sample SalMarSW160290MG_FD_203678 | JGI IMG/M metagenome (GOLD analysis project Ga0315551, IMG submission 203678) | Salt marsh sediment microbial communities from the Plum Island Ecosystem LTER, Massachusetts, United States - Salt Marsh Sediment SW1602-90 ... | reverse complement strand
AGAACCTGCCAGAAGAAGAGCTGATGGCATATGCCAAGGAGATCGCAGCACCCTACGAATTGGTCCTGGAGACCCGGGATTTAGGGCGCCTGCCTGTGGTGAACTTTGCTGCTGGAGGGCTTGCTACACCTGCCGATGTTGCCATGATGATGCAACTTGGCATGGACGGCGTCTTCGTCGGATCAGGGATTTTCAAATCAGGTGATCCAGCCAAGCGGGGCGCAGCCATCGTAAAAGCGGTAACCCATTACGATGATCCCTACATTCTGGCAGAGGTCAGCCGCAATCTGGGCGAACCAATGGTCGGCAGGCAAATTTCAGCAATCCCTGAGGGTGAATTAATCGCCAGCCGTGGTTGGTAATGCGCAAGGCACCAATAATACATAAGTGATAAGAATGGGAGCCGGTTTGCAGTTGTTTTCAGCGCTCTTCCTGGTGCTATTTCTTAAAGACGAAGGATAGGTATATTCCTTGTCTATGAAGATTGGAGTTCTCGCCCTTCAAGGTGACTTCGCTGAACACCTCGCCTCACTCAATCGGTTGGGTGTTGAAACCATCGAAGTTCGTCTGCCAAAGCATTTAGAGGGATTGGATGGTTTGATCATTCCCGGCGGGGAATCCACTACAATCGGGAAACTGGCCACAGACTTTGGCTTGATAGATGCCCTGCGCCAATTCGGCATGGAAAAAGCGATCTGGGGTACCTGTGCAGGAGCGATCTTCTTATCTAAAGATGTCCGGCACCACCAACCCCTGCTCGGGCTCATGGATATCTTTATCGAACGAAACGCCTTCGGACGCCAAGTCGCCAGCTTCGAAACCGACCTGGAAATCCCTGTATTCCAGGAGAATTCCTCCGGCGATCGACCTTTCCATGCCATTTTTATCCGCGCTCCGTTGATAGAAAAAGTCCAGGGAAGCGCGCAAGTTTTAGCGAAGCTACCAGACGGCAGAATCGTAGCAGCTCAACAAGGGCGTTTGCTGGCAACCTCCTTTCACCCAGAATTAACTGGGGACGATCGCTTCCACCGCTATTTCTTATCCTTAGTCGAGAGAGAGAAAAACGACCAGGGAAGATCAAGGACCCGCCAGATATCTAAGTAAGGGTGCTATTGTCCCCACCATTAGCTTATCTTGCAGTAAAAAGTTATGTCGATTCGTCTTTTTGACTGGCGAGACCTGCTTGCCCTATATCGTTACCGCCATCGCGGAGCCTTTTTTGACAGCTCCTTAGTGTTGACTCGCGGCCCGAGACTGGTACCAGCGGGGGCACTATTCTCATACTTCGCGCCAGCCACGGGCATCTACACTTACCTTTGTTCAGACGACGGCACCCCCGGCCAGCCTCTGATCGGCCAATTGAGGCATCTGAGCAGCTCCTCTTTTGCCCGGCTTTCATACCTGGCACCCGAAGCAGAACTTGATTCGGATGCTTTACAGGTGCTGCTTGAGCATATGTTCGTCCAAGTTGGAGATCGAGGCGCGTTTTACTTTTTAGCAGAGGTTGACGAGCAGTCGCTCGTCTTTGAATCTCTGCGGCAGGCAGGTTTTGCCATCTATGCACGCCAACGCATCTGGCAATTGGAGGGAGAACCCTCTGGAGAGGCGATACCCACGCCCTGGAGAAAGAGTACAAATCAGGATATATTGGGTATCCGTACCCTCTATAACGATCTTGTGCCCGGTCTCGTACAACAAGTCGAATTGCCTCCAACAGAGCAATCACAGGGCATTATATACAGCCAGGAAGATGAAGTGCTGGCTTACATCGAGACTAAATTCGGCCCTCGCGGTATTTGGATGCAACCGTTTATTCACCCGGATGTCAAAGATGTGCGCGGACGCCTGGTTGACTTCCTTCAAAGCATACAGAACCGTCGTACTCGTCCAATTTATGTCAGCGTCCGTTCATACCAATCCTGGTTGGAGAGTGCGATGAAAGACCTGGCTGCGCAGCCCGGTTCCCATCAGGCCGTGATGGTTAAACATCTCGCGATTACGAAAAAAGTCGCCCACCGATTTGCTTTCCGGTCCCTGAAAGGAAGACAACCTGAGGTCACCACGCCTTTTGCAAGATCGGAGAGTAAAAGATAGAAGATGTCAGAACGCCGGATGACAGATGATTTGCAAGCATTGCTGGGCGTTTTACCTCCTGCTGTCGCGCAAGCGGTAAACGAAGCAGATAACAGCGAAGACCTTTTGGAAGTGATTCTCGACCTGGGAAGAGTTCCTACCGCAAGATTTGTAAACAGAGAAGTGGTTTTAAGGAACGTAGAAGTCAGCATGGCTGACATCGACTACGTTGTGGGCCGGATCGGCGAATTTGACGCTGATAACCGGGCTGGGTTAGAGAGAACGCTGCACCGGATCGCAGCCATACGCAACCGCCGGGGGCATATTGTCGGCTTGACTTGCCGGATCGGGCGGGCAGTCTACGGTACCACCGATATTATTCAAGACCTGATAGAGAGCGGTAAAAGCTTGTTGCTGCTTGGCCGTCCGGGGATAGGCAAAACAACCATGTTGCGAGAGGCAGCCCGCATCCTGGCGGAGAAGAAACGCGTGGTAATAGTGGATACCTCTAATGAAATCGGAGGAGATGGCGATGTGCCTCACCCGGCTGTGGGCCAGGCTCGCCGTATGCAGGTAGCCATGCCATCCTTACAGCACGAGGTCATGATCGAGGCAGTTGAGAACCACAACCCAGAGGTGATCGTCATTGACGAAATCGGAAGAGAACTCGAAGCAGCCGCTGCTCGCACGATTGCAGAGCGAGGGGTGCAACTGATCGGCACAGCTCACGGCAACACCCTTGAAAATTTACTGCTGAACCCAACCCTCTCCGATCTAGTTGGAGGCATAGAGTCGGTAACTTTATCAGATGAAGAGGCGCGTCGACGGGGCACCCAAAAAACCGTTTTGGAGCGGCGTTCGGCACCCACTTTTGACGTGTTGATCGAAATTCAAACGCGTGACCGTTTAGCGGTGCACCTGGACGTGGCCGAAGCGGTGGACTCGTTATTACGGGGCTACCCATTACCCCCTGAGATTCGCTCGCGAGGCACGGATGGAGAGATAATCACTGAACGAGAGGCTGCTCCTGTGTTGGGACGCTCAAGCAGCAAGAGCCAGGGCTTCCGGCGTCAAAGCAACGGCGGTCTACAAAGTTCGGTCCCACAGAACCAGCGGAGGCAGAGCATGGCCTCCGAACCTACCCGAGGGGCGGCTGCCAGTACACCCCTACAAACTATTAAGATTTACCCATATGGCGTAGCCCGAAATCGTTTGATTCAAGCCTCGAAACGCCTTGGCGTCCCCATGCTGGTTATGAACGATGTCGGTCAGGCGGATGTCCTGTTGACTTTACGCTCGTATTATCGCAAGCGCATGCAACCGATTGTGGAAGCTGAAAACCGTGGCATTCCCATCTACGTGCTGCGCTCTAACACGGTTAACCAAATGCAGCAGTTCCTCAGCGACCTGTTCAACCTATCCAAGGAAACAAGCAATGAACCGATGGTAGAACCTGCCCTGAAAGAGACCCAGGGTGCCATCAATGCGGTGTTAAACGGGGAGCGCTGGGTTGAGTTATCCCCGGCCTCATCTTACATTCGCCGTTTGCAGCACCAAATGGCCCGCCAGGCCCACCTGACCTCCCACTCCCATGGCAAAGAGCCACATCGAAGGGTGCGCATCTATCGAGAGTAATGCATAAGATGTGAAACGGTAGACCCGCCCCTCATTTTTTTCGTGCTACAATACCAAATCATGTTCATAACCTTCGAAGGCACCGAGGGGACCGGAAAAACTTCCCAAATCCCAGAGTTAGCCAGCTTCCTACACCAATCAGGCTTCGACGTCCTGACTGCCCGCGAACCCGGTGGCTCCTCCATTGGCGACCAGATTCGCAGTATCGTGCTCGACCTGGACAACACAGCCATGCACCCTCGCACGGAAATATTGCTGTTTCAGGCCTCGCGTGCCCAGCTGGTCGAGCAAGTCATCAAACCTCATTTAGCCAAAGGGGGGGTGGTCCTTTGCGATCGATATGCCGACTCTACCATCGCCTACCAAGGCTATGGCAAACAGCAAGAACTGGAGCTGATAAAAACGATCGTAAATTTCGCTACGGGTGGGCTGAAACCGGACTTAACGTTACTGTTCGATTTGGAGGTGGAAGTAGGTTTACGGCGCCGTGCCGGGGGTGGTGACTGGAACCGTCTGGATGCCTACGATCTGGCCTTTTACCAACGCGTGCGGCAAGGTTATCAACAGATGGCACAGGAAGATCCCCAACGATGGGTTATCATAGATGCCCTACAACCCCCAGAGGGAGTACAGGTAAGTATCCGACAGACGGTTTTAGAACGATTGAAAGTAAAAAGTTAATAGGGAGCCCGAAATCATCCCCTTGACAAACCCAGGCTATTTTCGGCTGGATTAAATGTCACCGAAATCCCCTGATCCCATATCTCCGACGCCTTCACCCAGATCTGGTATGGCTTCTTCAATTTGCTCAGGGCTTTGACCAGCCTCAAGCCGGTCCACGACTTCGTCAAATTCGGGTCCTAACTCCTCCCCCATTTCACCGCTCATCTGGCGCATCATGCGAGCTAAAGCTTTGGGATCATCTTCCAGGCCAGCCAGGTTAGAAGGATCGGCCAGGTTCTCCAGGCGGCTTTCTTCAGAACGAGCGAAACGAACCCGGGTAACCCGCCTCTCCACCTGGTCGTTTTGGCAGTGAGGACAACGCAAGTTCTTCTTGCCATATTCACTGTAAGACATGTATACTTCAAAGCGACGCTTACAATTTAAACAACGATATTCGTAATTGGGCATGCACCTATCTCTCTTTCCGAATAACTTAGAGGCATTAAATTATAACAACAAATTTACCGACATTATATGAGTGAAAATCAAAATCCATACGATCCTCAACAATCCCAACCATTGCTGATCGTCATTTCCGGGCCTTCCGGTGTGGGTAAAGATAGCGTCATCCAGCGCATGAAGCAACGGAATCTGCCCTTCCACTTTGTGGTTACCGCCACCACCCGCCGGTCACGCCCGGAGGAGGTTAACGGTGTCGACTATTTCTTCATTTCTTCTGATGAATTTGCGGACATGATTGAAAAAGGGGAACTACTGGAATACGCCATCGTATACAACGACTATAAAGGCATACCTAAAGAGCAAGTTCGCAAAGCATTGACCAGCGATAAGGATGTGATTTTGCGGATCGATGTTCAGGGAGCGGCTTCCATCCGTGAACTAGCCCCAGACGCCCTGCTCATTTTTCTGACCACTCAAAATGAAGATGAAATGGTCCACCGTTTAAAATCTCGCAAGACGGAGACCCCGGAAGGGGTCAATCTACGCATTGCCACAGCGCGCCAGGAACTCAAACGCATGCATGAATTTGATTACGTAGTTGTCAACCGTGAACGTCAGCTAGACCAGACGGTAGATACTATTTTAGCCATTATCCAGGCGGAACACCACCGCGTCAAACACCGGAAGGTAAGTTTGTGAACCCAGATACCCCTACCCCACTCTATTCGGAATTCGATAGGGGATCTACGCCGCAACCTCCTGAAAGTCCCAGGCAAGTTCCGGTAAGGGTCCCCTCGATCAGACCAACAGTCACCTACAGTATATTGGTTTTTACAGTGATTGTGTTCATAGCCCAAGAGGGGAGTATGGCTTTGTTGGGCATTGACATCCCCTCACAATTAGGGTTAAAGGTAAACTCTCTGATCGCTCAAGGGCAAATCTGGCGCCTCTTCACGCCCATGTTACTCCATGGTTCGCTTCTTCACATAGGCTTCAATATGTATGCTCTTTACCTGCTGGGACCTGGAATGGAACGCTATTTTGGGCACTGGCGTTTCTTTCTCCTTTACATCTTGAGCGGTTTTGCCGGTAACGTGGCCTCCTTCATGTTTTCGGCAGCGCCTTCTCTGGGATCATCTACGGCGATATTCGGTCTTTTGGGGGCAGAAGGTATGTTTCTCTACCAAAACCGGCAGGTGTTGGGGAAGTTTGCCCGCAGGGCATTAAACAACATTATATTTGTCGCTGTCATAAACCTGTTGATAGGCCTTTCTCCTGGAATCGACAACTGGGGGCACTTAGGCGGTTTAATCGGCGGTTCGCTCTTCGCCTTGTTTGGTGGTCCCATTCTCAGCGTAGAGGGTATCTTCCCTAACTTAACCTTGGCAGACAAACGCGAAACCAGAGAAGTGGTATTGGCCAGTTTGGTCGTAAGCGCCCTTTTCATCGTTCTTACTACTGCGACGCTTTACCTGCGCCCGTAAACACCTTTTCAAGCAGCCTCCCTTAGGCTCATTTCATTTTATTACGGGCGCAGGCCCGTTATTAAAAGCATTTCTCAGGTGTAATGCGGGGAGTGCTTATCCAAGAAAGCTCTGACCCCCTCTTTGTGTTCTTCTCCCCGACCGGCGATATCCTGATTATGGGCTTCATAGTCCAACACTTCTTCCAGGTTACCCAGGACAGCCTTATTAAAATCCCGTTTGGCTAATCCAAAGGCACCCACAGGCCCTCGAGCTAGGTCAGCAGCCCAGACAGCGGCCTGGGAAAGCAACTCTTCAGCCGGAGCCAGGCGGTTGACCAAACCCCAAGCCAGAGCCTGCTGTGCAGTGATAGGAGCATTGGTAAAGGCAAATTCTGCAGCTCGACCCAGGCCTATCAGGGCGGGCAAGAGCAATGAGACTGCTGAATCCATCGCCAGGCCAATTCCCAAAAAGCCGACAATGAAGCGGGCGTCTTCAGAGGCAATGCGCAGATCGCACGCCATAACAATTCCCAAGGCAGCTCCCGCTACCGACCCATTAATACCGGCCACCACCGGCTTTTCAAGGCGGCGAATTTGCAGGATAAGGGGATTATAGGTATTGAGTAGGTGATAGCGGAAGGACTCGCCTTCAACCTGCCGCACCTCTCCTACATCTTGCCCGGCGCTGAAGATGTCACCCTTTGCGGTTAAAAGGACACAACGCACTTGCGGATCACGCCCTGCTTGTTTAAAGGCAGCCTGGGTAGCCGCGATCATCTCCCGATTAAAGGCATTGGCTTTTGGGCGATCCAGCCATATCGTGAATACCCCATTTGCCAACCCGGTGAACACAAACTCAGAATTGGTCATAAAACCTCCCTTTTGTTCGGTAATAATGCGAGTTTAACACCATTCCGATAGGTTGAGAAGAATGAAGAACTGGGCGCCACCCCATCTACGGTAATAGAAATTCCGGAGCCTGGGATAGCTGGTAGAGAAAATTATTAACTACCAAGCCCCTCAACTCCGGAAACATCAAGTGGAATTGATAAAAAAACCCGGGATTGCTCCCGGGTTCAGATCAGCTTTTATATCGGCCAGTTAGGATAATCCAAATCATCGTCCTCGCCATCCCCAAAGTCATCATCGTAACCCAATTCCAGTTCAACCTCTTCAGCTGCCAGACGTACCCATAAAATCAAAATATGACCTTCCTCTGTCTCCAGGTAGCGGGCTGCCACGATGGGGGTTTGTTTTTGGAGCCCATCAGGTTCGCGATACTCGAGATTGATTTGCTGATTATTTCGCCATGCATTATGACATCGTTCCACTAATGCAGGCCCATTGAACGTGCGCAACCGGGTCATGGCAATTTCGCCCAGGCTAGGACCTTCGTTCAGACCAAGCACCCAACTATCACTGACCGCTTCAAAGGTCGGCGGTGGCCCTTCAATTATCGTAATTTTGTCGTCCATTGTATCCATAATCATACCTCAGTGGGTGGACTTGCTTCCACTGCGTAAATAATACCACGAATCATTTGACTACATAGCCTCCCAAATAGTCTCTTTGTTTTTTCTTACAAAAGTCTAATGTGGGGTAAGAAATGCTTCAAAGGGCACTTTCTCGACCGGTTTGTGACAAAATATTCCATTCCGGCTCTCTGGGATTTGCCGTGATGGGGTAGATATGTGGGGGTGTTGGGCGGGCTCTGCGCCCGCCCAACACCCCCACATCTAACCTTTACCACGGGGATTCCCAAAGATCCTCCATTCCTGCACGCAGACCATCCTGGTTGGAGAGGTATAATTTTCAGCAAAAGGAGTGGATATGCACAAATTGGTGATCTTAGTAGAACCATTGGTCGATGACTCTGCCTTTGATGAAATTTGGCCCCAGTTCTTACATATAGCGGAAAAAATGCCGGGATTACAGCGCGAGACCACCAGCCGCGTGGATGGCATCTTGTATGGAAGATACAAATGCGCCTTAATGCACGAATTATATTTCGATTCTCTAGATGTCCTACAAGAGGCCATGAAATCCCCGCAAGGGAAAGCTGCTGGTGAACTCCTGCAAAAAATGACCGCCGGTCACCTGACACTCCTGCTCGCCGACCATAAAGAAGACAATTTGGAAAACATCCGCAAGTACAACCACCAAGGACCAGATGATGATGGATCAAGCTCTTAGCCCGGTTGACTTAAACGATTACATGCGAAATCATAACATTTCCGGCGAAATCATCTTTTTAGATACTCCTACCCCTACAGTTGAAACGGCCGCAAAAGCTGTCGGCAGCCAGCCAGACAGTATTGTCAAATCCATTTTATTCCTCATCGATGGATCACCGGCACTGGCCATCGCCTGCGGGCAGGCTCATATAGATCGCCGCACGCTGGCGACACTATACGGGGTGGGACGCAAAAAGGTGAAACTGGCTGACCCACAGACCGTTTTACAGCTGACTGGCTTCCAGGTAGGCGCTATGCCGCCGTTCGGTCACCATACTCCTTTACCAACCTTACTCGATTGGCGCGTGCTGGAAAATCCGGAGGTATTCGCCGGAGGCGGTGCAGAGAACGCTTTGTTAAGATTGGCCCCTCAGGATCTTTCGCGCGCCACTAAGGCCAAGGTGATAGATTTGCTCATACCACAAATTGATCATCAAGCAAGCAGTAATGCAAATCAGGTATGATCGCAGATATTTTACGTTCTCCCTGGCGCTTGCTCCTTTCTTTCCTTTTCATATTCCTGGTGGTAATCGGCTACTTAGGATACCAATGGTTTGTTTCCAGGGGAGCGCGCTCAGCGCTGGTACTCGCTTACCTGCGCAACCCGCAGACACACTCTGAGTGGGTATTGCATGCGGGTGAACGCTGTGGGCAAGCTCCCTTTAGCATGCCGACAAACGGGTTCATCGGCTATCTTTGGGGCGATTCTTTCCGTCCCGGACATCACCATCAAGGAATCGATATCTTCGGGGGAGCCGGCCTGAACGAAATTCCGGCGGTAGCAGCTTATTCCGGTTATCTCACCCGTCTTGTGGATTGGAAAGCTTCCTTGATCATTCGCATTCCGCAGGACCCTTTGCAGCCAGGACGCCAGATTTGGACTTATTACACACATATGGCCGATCCCCAGGGCAACTCTTTTATATCCACCGAATTTCCCCCAGGAATAAATGAGATGTATGTGGAAACCGGGACTTTACTGGGATACCAAGGTAACTACTCCGGAGATCCTTTTAATCCTACTGGCGTGCATCTGCACTTTTCCATTGTAAAAGACGACGGGTCAGGCAGGTTCCTCAATGAGCTGGAAATCCGTAACACATTGGATCCCTCCCCTTACTTGGGCTTGAGGTTGAACAGTGAAGAAAACCAAGGGGAAATCCCGCTCTGTAATGACACAATTAGGCAAAATTAGCTTTTGCAGAGGGCAATGACCATCATTTCTGGCATCCCTGGGGTGCGATCGAGGCATTATGAACGAATTTGAGGATAAAGTCGTACTGGTTACTGGTGCAGGGCGCGGGATTGGCCGGGCCATTGCCGAAGGCTTTGCCGCTGTTGGCAGCCTAGTGGCTGCCAACGACATCACCCCAATCAATTTAGATGAAACCCAGGCGCGCATCCGCGCAAGGGGCGGGCGGGTTAAAAGCATCATCGCAGACGTGGCCAAGAAAATGCCTGTCCAGGCCATGATCGAAGAGGTCTTAGACGAGTGGGAGCGCATCGACATCCTGATCAATAACGCCGGCGTAGAGCCCCATGCCACAATTCTGGAATTGGATGAATGGGATTGGCGCCGGACAATAGACGTTAACCTGAGCGGACCCTTCTTTACCATGCAATCTGTGGGACGTGTCATGAAAGAACAAGGCGGGGGCGTGATGGTGAACATCAGCTCCATCGCCGGGCGTGCTCACGGGCTAAAAGACCGGGCTGCCTACGTAGCCAGCAAAATGGGTTTAATTGGCCTGACAAGAGAGGCAGCGCGCGAATTTGCCGAATACAATATCCGCGTCAACGCGGTTTGTCCGGGGGTGATCGAAACCGAACTGACCGCAGGTCTACGACAAAACGAGATCATGATGGCGAAGTGGCTGGAAGATATTCCCCAAGCTCGTCTGGGCAAACCCGAAGAGGTGGTAGCCCTGGTATTGTTCCTTTGTAGCTCAGCAGCCTCTTACCTGACCGGTCAGGCAATCAATGTCGACGGAGGCAAAGTGATGTGCTGAGGTCCCTCATTCCCCTTGAATAATTGGTCAGGCGTGACCATTGTATAATCTACGCAATCACACCAATAAAATCTGCACCTTTAAGAATTATATCTGAGGGAGTCCTGAATGATTACCTATTCCACCATCCTGGTCGAAACCCACGAACGTGTAGGTCTGATCCGATTCAACCGCCCGAAAGTCTTCAATGCCCTCAACTACACGCTCCTAAGCGAATTAATGGAAGCTCTAAGCGCCTTTGACGGCGATGACGCCATCGGTGCGATGGTGGTTACCGGAGACCAACGCGCCTTTGCCTCTGGCGCTGATATCAAAGAAATGGCAGAGGCCTCGGCGGTTGATATGCTCAAGAGCGACCATATCAATATCTACGGTCGCATCCGGGAGATTAAGAAACCGGTGATCGCAGCTGTATCCGGCTGGTGCCTCGGCGGGGGCAATGAGTTGGCCATGTCATGTGACATGATCGTAGCCTCCGAAACAGCCCGATTCGGCCAGCCAGAGATCAACCTTGGGGTGATTCCAGGGGCCGGAGGCACACAGCGACTGACCCGAGCTGTCGGTAAAGCCATCGCCATGGAGGTGATCCTGAACAATCGCACCCTCACGGCTGCAGAAGCCCTGCAATACGGGTTGGTCAATCGGGTCGTACCGGTTGAACGATACCTGGACGAAGCGCTACAACTGGCCTCGCAGATCGCCGCCCGGGCTCCACTGGCTGTCCGGCTGGGCAAAGAAGCGATAAACCACGCTTATGAATCGTTCTTGAGCGAGGGGCTGGCGGACGAGCGCCGGGCATTCTATTTCCTTTTCTCAAGTTCAGATCAAAAAGAAGGCATGCAAGCCTTTATTGAGAAACGAATGGCGGAATGGAAAGGGAAATAAGAACCAGAGATTTGACCTACATCGCTTGAGCCTCAGGATTCTTTCAGGCAAATGGTTACCTATCGTGATCTGGTCGCTGCTTTCCGGGCATTAAAGCTGGGGTGCAACTCGGCTGCCATCGCTCACGCTTCGCTATCCTCCCTTGGAGAAGTACAAGGGGGCGCTGAAACGGTTCTTGGCGCGCTGCTGGCAACCTGCAACGGCCTGATGATGCCATCCTTCACCTATAAAACCATGGTTATCCCCGAAGCCGGTCCGCCCAACAACGCCCTGGAATATGGCAAAGGTGCCAGCAGAAATCGCCTGGCGGAAATATTTGATGCGGACATGCGGGCTGACACTATGATGGGTGCCATCGCAGAGACCTTGCGTGGCCATCCTAAAGCCAAGCGCTCCTTACACCCGATCCTATCCTTTGCGGGAATCAACGTTGGGTATGCCCTTGATTCTCAAACTTATAGCGAGCCTCTGGCACCGATCGGGATTTTAACCGAAGCGCGGGGATGGGTCCTGCTCCTTGGGGTAAATCACACAGTGAACACGGCTATCCATTATGCCGAACGTCTGGCAAGGCGCAAACAATTCATCCGTTGGGCGCTTACCCCCCATGGTATCCGTCAATGCCCAGGATTCCCGGGATGTTCCGAAGGGTTCCAAGCAATCACCCCTTACCTCGAAGGGCTAACCAGATCTGTTCGAGTAGGACCAGCCCTGGTGCAGGCGACCCCTCTACACGCGCTGGTAGACACCGTCAGAGAATTGATCGCTTCAGACCCTCAGGCTTTATTGTGTCATCGAGACCACTGCCAGCGCTGTAACGCCATCCGCCAGGAAGCCGGCATGCTTGACCGCCATTGAGCAAAACTCCACATCTAACATTATGGGAGTGAACACGCCTCGAGACAAGCATGTTCCAGCTATTAGAGCAGCGGGGGGTAATCGGGATAGATATACTGCGGCGATCGCCTATGGCTTCAGCTGCGATCGCCGCTTGGTTATCATTGCAAAGATCAAATTGTGAGTTTTGGATTGTTGGGCGTTGTTACCCAGAATTCAGGCGGACTCTTTAGGGCCGATGAAACGATATCCAAAACCACGAACGGTTTGAATGTAACTGGGGTTGGAGGGATCATCCTCGATCTTTAACCGCAACCAACGAATATGAACAGCCAGGGTGCGGAGGTCGCCAATCCAATCCTGGCCCCATACCTTGTCGTGCAACTCCTCCCGGCTGAGCGCCTTACCGGCGTTTTCCATTAAGACCGACAGAAGGTCAAACTCACGCGCCGAGAGATCCAACTCTTGCGAGCCTTTACGAGCCTGGCGCGAAACGATATCCAGCGTGATCTTGTCGACGGTAATGGTTGGCTCTTTTTGAATCTGCTGATCCAGTTCCACCCGGCGCAAAATCGAGCGGATACGGGCCAGGAGCTCGCGGAAGGAGAATGGTTTAGGCAAATAGTCATCAGCCCCCACTTCCAGCCCCATAACCCGGTCTATCTCCTCTCCGCGGGCAGTCAGCATAATCACAGGGATAGTGCTCTGAGCACGCAGGCGGCGACATACCTCCAGGCCGCTTATGCCTGGCAACATGACATCCAGCACGACAAGATCCGGTTGAAATTCCTCAACGGATTGCAGAACTTGAAAGCCATCAGCGACAGCCTTTACTTCGTAGCCTTCAAGTCGCAAGCTGTAACTTAACGATTCAACCATTACTGGTTCGTCATCAACAAGTAGAATGCGAGCCAAGGTGAAACCTCCTGAATCGATCTATCCGAACCATTGCATCAGTCCTTGTAGCGATGCGATCCCCCCAAAAAGAGGATTTTGGCTTGGGCAAACCGCCGAAAAGCGATTACCCGCATCGCCCTATAACCTTTAGGGCTGTTTACCGTCATTCCTTAGGAAAGATCCGAATTCCCTGTCGACCAATACATCCACCGCAAGTTTAAAGATTAACGCTTGAATCAATATTGAGTCTAACACATTAACTCAAAAAGCCAAATGCTACCTTTGTAATGGTTTTCAGCAATATTCCACCTCTATGGATTATTAAACCACGATTTCTCGACCTGCCGCCAAGAATAAATCCTTATTGTCCTCCAAGGAACGACATTGACAACCAAGAATCGAGCAAGCTCCGGCGCACGATATGTCTAACGCCGACTCGGCACTGAACCCGAACTCATAACAACCAAAAATTCCTGTCATATGGATGATGCGTGATGAAAAACACCGGTGCAGGTACTCTCGAAAAATGCATGGTCAGCCACCTAACTAATCCAGGAAGTGGCGGACCCCACGGCTCTGTTCTAGAAGATTAAATACTCAATTTCCAGGAGGCGAGCGAATAGTACTCACCTCCTATTTTTATTAAATGCCGTAACTTTTTTAGGGAGTATA
>Ga0315551_10002356_pt1 | contig 13872 bp, 12 predicted proteins | sample SalMarSW160290MG_FD_203678 | JGI IMG/M metagenome (GOLD analysis project Ga0315551, IMG submission 203678) | Salt marsh sediment microbial communities from the Plum Island Ecosystem LTER, Massachusetts, United States - Salt Marsh Sediment SW1602-90 ... | reverse complement strand
GCACTTCAGGGACTTTTACCATCCAGCGGACTACCTGGCGAGCTCATGAACCCGGGACTGGCAATGATACGACTGCTTTTTTACATTACAACAGCCGCACCGCCACCAACACCATGCAGATTTTGGACGATTCCATGGTCTTGGTTGAGCGGGCTTCTGGCCGCTCCAATGCTCAATTATCAAATTTAAAGGATAGTTACATCGTCGTCACTGGTGGTTCCACTGAAGTTTTCATCTACATTCAAAACGGCGGTGAATGGGAGCGGTGCACTTTAAAAGGCATTAATGTCATCGAGTCTATTGGCGTCCCCGGTGTCTTCTTTCAAGTCAAGATTCTCCAATCAACCAAAGCTTTTCTCAACTGGGAGGCAGGGAGGATTGACCGGATTGGCATTGATATTCCCTCGACCACTTCTTATTACTTTACCTGGATTGGCACCGGTAATTCAGGCAATAATTCTGTTTACGACTGGAACCCGGTCCAAACTACAGTCGATGACTGGCTTGGGGGAACACCCTCTTCAGGCCGACATCTTTTACTCCAGCACGCTAACAGCCACTATGAATGGGGTTTTACTGTCTCATGGTTGTTTAAAGACCTAGACTCGGGCAATGCTCAAGCAGATGCCTCGGTCATTTTCTCCGATGATTATGATGATATCGGCGGCACTCTCTCGGAAGTCGGTCGCTGGACATCCGGTAGTGACGGCATCCTCGAAGGCACGGTTGACAGCCGCACCCGGAGCACGGGCTCTAGCCAAGACAGACCGACAATCTTTGTCACTAAACAGGTCGCCGTGGAGACTGGCAGCTCCGGTAGTACTGGCCAAGGAGATCCCACCACCTGCTACTACTATAACATAGAAGATATCTCCTTCACCCTAGAAATAAGATCGTATGGTCATCTTGAAGAAGCGGTCAAGAGCACTTTAGAAAATGAATTAGGGAAAATGGCCGGTGATTATTCGGTCACTGAATACCGGGATTATCTTCTCAAACCAGACGCGGGCGTAACTGGGACCAAAGCTGCGGCTGATGCCCTGACGGAGATTGCTGATTTAAATGACTTCTTTGACCGCACTAAGGCCGAGTGGCGAGACAATGACGATTATCCTCTACCAGAGAAAGACGGCAATTATATTGATCTCGGTGCCACCAATCTTGTCATTGATGCCAGTGCCGGTTCGGCTTGGGCGTATAGCTCGGGCAGCAATACCATCACCATTTACCCGGGCTCAGACGGGATCATTGACGCCACCGCCAAATATACAGGTATCAAAACAACAGGAACTATTACTCTCGCTAATAATGCCGACACCGATGCCATCCTCACTGACACTAACGGCTCTCGGGTCTTCATTACTCTTAACAATGTCATCGTTGGCTCTCGCTACCGGATAGAGAAATCTTCAGATCAGTCTTTGGTCGTCGAAGGAGAAGCGATGACGAGCACTGTCACTGAGCCCTATATCTGGACCACAGACATTAACTTTAATATTATTGTTAAACAATCAAGTTTTTCTCAGCGCTATTTTCCTTTCCGGACCTCAGGGACAATTACTCAATCCGGCTTAACCGTCTGGGTGGCTCAACTTGAAGATAATATCGCCGAAGAGCTGGCGGCTTTCACTCAAATTCATTATCGCTGGAGAAACGATGATAATGATGAGGTCAACGCAACTTGGAAACAGAACGAAGACGTTGATCATACCGGCCAAGCAAAAACGACCAATTTCCGTCTCCGAATTAGTATCGACGAAACTTATGGTCTCGGCGGCTCTTTAACGCCAACCATACAATTCAGAAAAGTGGGTAGTGATACTTGGGAGGATGTTACATAATAAAGGAGGTTAAAAAATAATATGGCACTGACTTACAGGGGGGTAGCGGCAGCATACAACGCCAGCATCGGGGGGGCGACAACTCTTGAAGTTACTACTAACCAAATCAGCAATCTTGCTGATGGTGATTTGCTTGTTGCCATTGTCGTCACCGAAGACAACTGCACGATTGCGGCAGATACAGGAACGTGGCAGGAATTCACTTCTCAACCCGACCCCACTTCCTATGAACACAAGGCATTTTGGCGACAGGCAAGTTCCGAACCTAGCTCGTGGTATTTCAGTTGTACTCAGTCTGCAGACGACATGCAGGTTATCGTCATGGCATTCTATGACAGTAGTGGCCCTGGCACTTGGGGTATGCAGGATGATGATGGCGGCAACATTTCAGCAACAACCCCAGGAACTGCTCTTTCTATTGATGTTGCTCATGCGAATGACTTGGTCGTTGGACTATATGGTTCCGATGATGACATTCCGTTTACTACAAGTCCTACAGACTATACCCCCTCTGCGTATGCAGGAATGACAAAGTCTTATATCTCAGGAACGGGAGTAGCCGACTATGACCAAGCTCAAACAGCTGTTCATGCCTCAGCATGGTATAAGCTTGATTCAGCATCAGGCACAAAAGACTGCACTTGGCAGATGACGGACACCGCATCTGAGGAGGCTTCTGCTCTAGTTGCTACTTTTACCTGGACTCCATCAACAACTTACGAACTAAGCGGATTTACCAAAGACAGCGCCGGTAGTGCCTTGGGTAGTTGTCATACCTTTCTCTTTAAAGATAACGGAGACGACACCGCTACTTTTGTAGCTTACCAACTTAGTAACTCTTCCACCGGCGTCTATTCCTTTACAGGCATCACCGACGATGATGCCAACTATTTTGTCATTGCTTGGAAAGATGACACCCCCCATGTCATGGATACCACCGACTATGTATTACAACCAATAGAAGAGTAAGAATATGGCCTTTGACTATACAAACTATTTAGAGAACGCCACCCAAGCCAACAACGGTGATTTTTCTTTCACAGATCGAGCTGGCAATACTGGAGATACCGTCAAGGCTGCCAACACCGCTGGTGAATGGTGTGAGGAAAATGGCAGCACCACCTCATCAGGGACTGGTCCTGGCTCAAACCCGCCCGGGCGGGCAGGGTTCATCTATGCTGAAGCGTCCACTCCAGCTGTGTCGGACACGTGGGCAATACGTCGGACCACATCTTTTGATAACACCACTCAAAACGTATTCCTTGATCTGATTTACAACCTGAACATCGAAACCGCCACCGCAATTTACATTGAGTATGCCACGGTTGCCAGCCCAAATGAAACAACTGACTGGACTATTCTCGAGACGATTTATGGAACACTGACCGACTCTTGGATTTCCGACACCTTCGACTTCTCTGGGGTTGGATCAACTTCGACACTCTGGATTAGAGTGCGGATGAACGATCCGGCTGGTGTCTACACCAACGACTTCGCTATCAGCACCTGGAGAGAATACGGGGTAGATACCACCACCTACACCCTCGAGGGAATTACTAAAAATGTTGCCGGTGCTATCCTGGGCAGTTGTGAACTCTTTTTATTCAAAGACAATCAAAATAACACCATCTCTTTTGTCGACTATACGACCAGCGACCCTTCCACTGGAGCCTACTCGTTTACTCTTGGTAATAATGATGCTCAATATTTAGTTAGGGCCTGGAAGGACGACTCACCCCATGTTTTTGACGTCACCGACCACAACCTTTTACCGAAAGAAACGCCCGATACATCATACGACCTTTATTTACGCTCAGACAGCGACAAAGGAGAATCTTCTCCGGACAATGATTTACGGTTAAGGTCTGACGTCGAGAAACTGACCACGGACCCCCTTATTACCAATGCTGGCGATGAAGACTTTCTTGACAATGAAACCGACATTGATGTCGTCGGTATTAATTTCGGTGATTCCCAAACCGGTTCGGCTGACATCGAAATCGGTGACAACGCCACCTATGGTTCTTGTGTTGATATCGAATCCCAAACGGTTAATAGCTGGAGCGATACCGGAATCAATATCGACATCAATTTTGGCTCAAGCTCCCTAGAATATGGTAGTAACTGGCTTTATGTCACCGAAAGTGGTGGAACCACCTCTGCCAGCTACGCGATTAATCTCTATAAAGTCAATACCATCAGCGACGTTTCTCCTTCCGAGTTTGTCAACGGCACCACTGGTATTACCATCACTGGCTCTGACTTTGGCGATACTAAGGGATCAAGCGTCGTTTACCTGGCAGACCAAGCTGATGGTGGGGGCACCAATGTTGAGCAAACCACGACTGATTGGGGTTCAACCTCTATTACCTTTACTTGTGTCCAAGGAGGATTAAGTGCTGGCCCAGTCTACGTGATTGTCGCTAGAAATAACGCCGGCTTGGGAGACACGGGCGCTAGATTTTCCAATGGCTATGCGGCTAGTCTCTATGAAACTCCCACGGTTACTAATATCGATGATGAGGATTTAGTCGGCAACGAAACAAATGTCTTAACCGAAGGGACTAATTTCGGCACTTCTCAAGGTTCAGGTTACGTCGAGCTGGGTAATAATTCATCTTACGCCAGCTGCACCGTCAAATCCACCCAGTCAATCGATGCTTGGAATGATACCCAAATCCAGGTAGATATTGTTTTGGGGTCATTGGGTTATGGCAGTAATTGGTGCTTTGTCACCAATGGCGGCGCCTCAAGAAATGACCCCGGTTATGCTGTTAATTTATATAAAGCCAACACCATTAGTAGTCTCTCTCCTGGTAGTTTTAGGAATAATGATACTACCATTACCATCTCTGGCTCTGACTTTGGCGATACTAAGGGATCAAGCGTCGTTTACCTGGCAGACCAAGCTGATGGTGGGGGCACCAATGTTGAGCAAACCACGACTGACTGGAGTTCAACTTCAATTGAATTTACTTGTGTTCAAGGAGGATTAAGTGCGGGCACTGTCTATGTCATCGTTTCTAGAAATAACACCGGTCTGGGTGACTCCGGTGCCAGATTCTCTAATGGCTATCCGGCTACTCTCCTCGCCCCACCAGCTTTTAATGTTTCTTCGTCGGGTTATGTCAGTAATGACACCGATACCACCCCACAACTTTCAGCCGCTCCCTCTGGTGACTTTTCCGCGGGAAAAGTCTATACCACCCAAAATCCGGGTGGCGAAAAGAACCTCCCCGCGGACGGATTTACTGAATACGAGTGGTGTCTTCAAGCCACCACTAGCTCTGAAGCAGGAGCCCAATATGAGTTTCGACTCTCTACTCCTGGTAAAGTCATTCTCTTGAACAAAATCCCAAAAGTGACTATCTCATCATCATGAAGTATCATAGAATAAACCATGGCCATTGCTGACGACTGGACCATCGATTACGAAAATCAACGAGTCTATCATTCCTCGGGAACGACTGTTTATACAGTCAATAAGCTTTATTCCTATTTGATGGATACCTTTGATGAATTCAGTCAGTTAAATGATCTGGACCCAATGTCTGCCCAAACACCCACCAACTACACCCTCATTAACGGCTGGTTTATGGATGAAACCAGCTTCCAATACCTCTCTGGCGGTGCCATTAAAACGCTTGGCTGGGATCGGGTTGTTGGCACCACTACCGGTATTGTTCAAGTTACTTACTCAGGAGCGACAAACCCAACCGCCACCGATATTGGCTTGCCCATCGTCCACGAAACTGATGGCGATTCAGGTATCCTCCTCTCTTATAATACCACCACTAAAAAGTTATGGATTCGACCAGATAGTTCGGCAACCGCTAATAATTTTGACTCTACTTCCGGCAATTTAGATATCACTGGCGGCACTCAAAACATCACCCAGGCGGCGGCCGCTGTCAGTGGTGAAAACCTCTGGGCCAATATTTATACCCTAGGCACAATCGAAAGCAACACCGATATCTATGTCATTCAAAACAATGCCAAAATTTCTGCCTGGTGGTCCTCAGGCCATATTGATATTTTAGTCCTCGTCAAAGAAACAGATACCGAAATTGACGGCGCCAAATTAATAATTTTTGCCCGTCAATATTCCAAGTTATACGATTACTACGAGTCAGATGTTACCAGTGGTGGTCGCAACCCTATTCCTTTAGCGACTTCAGACGATTTCAATAATTCTACTGGCTATCTAACTTTTACTGGCAGTTCAGGTTCCGACACTTTCCTAGTTGATGAGGCCATTCAAAAAACCGGTGATTCAACCATTAAAGGCTTCCTTACCGCGGTGGGAGGAACAACTTCCGCTCCGATTCTTGATTACTATCTTATCGGTAGCTCCCTAACCCCCTTTGTCAATGGCAACTCGGTTGATGGCTTAACCAGCGGTGCCCATTGTACGGCCGGTACACCCGCCGACAAAGGTCCAGCCGCTTCGCCGGACAGTACCATCACCACCACTTTCGGCGCCACCAGTCAGGACTTGAATAATGGCAATGGCTTGAGACCTTATGATGTCACCATCGATGCCAAGACTTTAACCGTCAGTAAAATGTACGAAAGACTGAAATACGTTACCCGTCGAGGTGAAGAAACCGTTCAGATTAACGGTCATAACGGTGAACAATATTTGGCGGTCGGTGATATCAGGCTTCCCTACGATGACCAAACCGCAGACTTTGGCGAGGGTCAAACTCTCACCGGCGGTGATAGTGATGCCACCGGCATCATTGTCGCTGACCACGATGACGGCACCACCGGAGCTCTAATTCTCCGCGATGTTGAAGGCACTTTTGAAGATGACGAAACTATCACCGATGATAGTACTCCCACTCCCGGCAGTGCTACCGCTAATATTCCGTCGGGAGCAACCACCATCACTCCGTCAAAAACCGCTCCTTTTGGCACTTTTGCGGGGGGAAAGTTTTTTGGCGCCCGGGGCGTTTGGATTACCAACTATGATGCTACTGACGCCAATAGTTTTGAGTTGGTTGACTCTGAGGGCGTCCGTCAAACACCGCCAGCGACGATTGCCATTAAAGTCACCGGAGTGGAATCCGGCGATCGAGTCAGTGTTTTTAAAGCCACTGGTGATAATAATACGGTTGAAAGATCAATGTTCAACCTTGATGCTAATCAGTCTTCAGGTGTAAGCTATATCAGAGTTGAGGAAGTAATCCCCAGCGACACCCCCGCCACCGGCTATATTCGGGTCGTCAGAAGAGACGGCAGCAGCAATATTCTTGGGGAAGAACGATATACTTACGCATCTTGGAATAATGACGACCAGTCTTCATATTCAACCTTTGTTTTAAGTGGCACCACCTCCCAAGCCTACGATACCGACGACACCGCCTATGTTCCTTATATAGACGAAGAAGCGAGCGGCACCAGTATTTCTAAAAGCGTCACTTATTTCTCCAACCGCTATGTTACCACCAGAGTCAGGAAAAAAGGTATTATTCCTTTTATTATTAAAGGTCAGATTATTTCCAGTGGTCTGACCGTGTCCGCCATCCGGACAGAAGATAGCATTGCCACATAGTAATAAAAAAATTTTGCTGTTGAAATATCCTTTTAAGAATGGTAAATTAAAAAAAATGAAAGAAAAAACAAAAAAATCAAAGCTTACTATTCCTCACTATGTTTGCATCGGCTGGTGCGGCTTCGAGTCAGACACCCCGGGGAAATGTCATACCCCCGACTGCCGTCGGAATCGCAATCCTCTGACAGAATGCCATTGTCAAAATGGAAAACACACTAAACTTCACCGGCTCTACCGACCTCGATAGCCTTTCACTACATCTTTTAGCGTCCAAAGATATCATTTCCGGCCTAAATGATAGTCCCTCTTGACAAGATAATTCTATTACCAGTATGATATTTGTCAGATGGTAAGATACCACTTGACACGAAGGTTCATTAATCCTTATACTTAATCAATAGTCGTTCTTCCCTGCCCATTAAAGTCAGGGGTGTGAACGGGTAAAAAAAATGGCCATTGCTGACGACTTCTCGATAGACTACGTAAACCAAATTGTTTATTATGAAACTCCTGGCTCTGGTGACCTGTATACCGTCCGCGAACTTTACTCCTACCTCCAAGATACATTCGATGAGCTAGACCAACTCGACGATACCATCCCCATGTCCGCCCAGACGCCGACCAATTATACTCTTATCAACGGCTGGTTCATGGATGACCGGAGCTATCAATTCCTCAAAGGCGGCGCCATTATCACCAACGGCTATGACGGAGTAATTCAATTGGTTCCTTTTGGAGCAACATATACCAATTGTATTAGTACCGACATTGGAAAAATGGTCAAAGACGACGCTGCCGACACAGGCAATCTTCTTGCTTACAACAACACCGCTAAGAAATGGTGGGTACGCTGGGGGACATTAATCGGCACTGGCTCTGCCATGACAATTACCGACGGAACCGGAGCTGGAACGAGCAATGCTGATTCAACTACTGGCGAAGACCTCTTCCCTAACCTCTACACTCTTGGTTCTATTGATGAAACAGACAGTCAGCAGATTTATATTGTCCAAAACGGAGTCAGAATTGCTAGCGGCACGGAATGGTGGCCAGAATCCGGCTCGGGAACACAGCATATTGACGTCCTCATTAAAGTCGTCGAGCTGGATGACGCCATTGACGCCGGCAAACTGACGATTTTCTTAAGACACTACCCCAATACCGCTGAGAAAGCTGACCTTTACGACCATTTCCCGGTCACCATCAGCCCGACCGGAACCGGAGACAGAAACGCGATTCCTTTGGCGACCTCACTCGACCTTAACAACCCCACCGCCTCGGGTACGGTGGGAGCCGGGGAATATCTCAATATCGACATTGTTTTTGTCAACGGCACCGTCACCCATGGCGCGATTACAGATGGCCCGTTTACCGATTATGAAACAGTCACCTGGACCGGCGGCTCAGGCATATTCTTGAGAGAGAATTCTGGGACAATGACTATTGGTAATGTCACCGGTGATGCTGGACCGTTAAATAGCGAGACAATCACCGGCTCAACTTCAAATGCCTATTGCGACGCAAGTGCAGACATGACCAAAGCCCATACCGTCCAAAAGCAGTTTGAGCAAGCCTCGCTTAAAAATTACGATGTTTGCATTAACTGCGCCACTTTGGAATTGACCAAAGTTTACGAATATCTCAAGTACGTCACTCGCATCGATTCAACCTTCACCACTTACAGCATGAAGATGGCATCAGCTGCCTTAGCTTTCAATAATCTCGACGGAGAACAATACATCACCGCCTATAATGATTTAGACACGCCGGGCAATACCTACGCTCCGGTTAAAGCTTCACCTTTTGGCACCTTTGCTGGAGGTAAATTCTTTGGCGCCCGAGGAGTTTGGATTGAAGGCATGGCCGATGCCGATATCCAAAACTTCCAACTGATTGACTCGGACAACACCGGCCAGAATCCACCTAACAAACAAGCGGTAGTTATTTCTAACCTTCTCTCCGGAGACAGGGTGGCCGTCTTTAAAACCAGTAGTGGTACCACCATCGATAAAGAAATGTACTCCTCCGGAGCCGGCAATGTGACCGACAATACCAATTTTGTGGTCAACGGCACCATCTCGGTTGATACACCATCTTCAGGCTACATCCGTATTGTCGACACCAGCGACACCTCCTCAACTAGAGAAAAAAGATTTTCCTATTCCTCCTGGTCAACTTCGACCTTTTCCGGACTGGATAAAATTCCCGAAACTGGCGGACTAGATCAAGCCTACACCCAGACCGAGGATAAAGCCTATGTTCCCTTTATCGACCAGGCTGTCACCGGCGCGGGCACGGTTAGCGTTTCCGTGACCGTCATTTATACTACCGATAGAACTATTTTGCTGAGAGTCAGAAGAAAGACGGCGACAGCGATTATTCCTTTTGAAACCACCGGGTCCTTTGGTTCGACCGGTTTCTCCACCTCGGCCATCAGAACCGCTGATACAATCGTCCAGTAATCTAAGTAAAGCTTTGTTATAATTTGACTAGTTATGGCTTTACCTTTAATTTTTGACTTTTATAACAGCATCATTGAAGTTCCCGCTCCAGATACGACTCTGGAAATGCAATTTCTCATTAATGAAATCAGAGACACTGAAGATGAATTAAATCCCGGACTGGCCTACCCGAAAATCGCCGACGCCAGCGGCAAAGATGATCTGGGCGGCGGCATTACCACTGCCATCACCGTCAGACTGCTTGATAACTGGCGAGTTCGCTTTGAAGCCCGGACTGAGTTAACCCAGTGTACGATTTCCGGCGGCAATTTGGTCGGTGGCCCGGGCGGAAACCCAGTCGCTCCCTCTGCTTTCACCCAAGTCGTTCAGTTATCCTCTGCTTCAGGAACAATCGCCACCCCAGACACGGCCGCGGAAAACATCAATATCAAATACCTCCTCGCTTCGTTAAGCGAAACCCAAAAAGGGATTGGCAATATCTACTACTGGGACCCTTTCTCTGGCAGCGATGCTAATACCGGCTTGACGCCAACGGCGGCAGTCGAAACCTTTGCCAAAGCTCACGACGACCTCGTTACCACCGGTCATCATGATGTTATCTTCTGTCTTTCTTCCAACCCGACCGGTATCACCACCGTCACCGAAACGATTACCATTACCAAAAACACCCTCAAAGTCAGGGGTCCAGGCCATGTCTTTCAATTTGTGCCCATAGCGACTACCGATGATACGGTCGTTATTAGCGGTAATGATATTGAAATCAGCGGTCTTTTCGTTTCCACCGCCACTTCGGGGACTAAAAACGCGGTCACCGTCACCGGCGATAATGCCCTCATTAAACACTGCTGGATTTCAAATGTCAGGGGTCATGGTTTAAACTTATCAAGCTCCTCTAGAACAGCGGTTAACACTGTTGTCATCGAACACGGTGGAGTTTCGGGCACGGGTAACGGCATCAATATTGGTCAAGACACCACTGATGCCAAAATAGAAAAGTGTATTATTTTTGATAATAAAAGCGGCGTCCTCCTTTCGGGCACCGGCATCACCGATAATCTTATTGAAGACTGTTTAATCTATAAAAACACTGCTTATGGGGTAAATATCGCTAATGAAGAAGTCTTAAGAACTACTCTCCGCGGTGGTAGTACCTTAACTAATAATACTCCTGGTAACACCCTGGATAACGGCACTGATACCTATATTGAAACTCCGGCCGGCGGGGCTTCAACTTCAGAAATTGCTGATGCCGTCTGGGCCGAAGTCATTACCGGTGTAACTACACCCGGTTCGGCCGGTAAAACTCTTAAGGACGCCAAAACTAAGGCGACTTTGGCTTCCCTTTCTTAACCAAAGTTGAGATTTTCTTCTTTTTGCCTAATTCCTTGAGAACCTGCCCCAGGTTTTCCCAAACTTCAACATACTCCGGGTTTTGGAGAAGGGCTTTTTCGTAGCAACCAACCGCTTCTTCGAGTTTACCCTGTTTTCTGAACAGATTGCCCAGATTATTGTAAGCCTGAAGAAACTTGGGATTGACTTCCAAAGCCTTTCGAAAAGTGAGAACCGCCTCTTCTAATTTTCCCAAGCTCGCTTGCATTAAAGCTAAATTATTATATGCCTGGACGTAATCTGGATTGATAACGATGACTTGGCGAAAATATTGGGAGGCTTTTTGAAAATCACCCGCCTTTTTGGCAATTAAACCGAGATTATAGTAAGAATCAGTATAAGCGGGGTCGGCGATAATCGCCTGCTTAAAAAAACTTAAAGCCTTCTTAGTTTTTCCCAAGCTATAGTAGATGATACCCAAGTTGCTCAAGGCTTCAACTTGTTGAGGATTAATTTTTAAAGCCGCTTGGTAATCGGCAATCGCCTCTTCCATTTTGCCTTGAACTTGAAGGCCAGCGCCGGTATTAGTGTAATCAGCCGCATCTCTCACCACCTCTCCATTTTACCTTGCTTAAAAAAAGATTTCAATTGCCTCTTGAAATCAATTAGCTAATTGTATTATCATTTTCCTTGAGGATGCTGCAAAATATTGGACTGACCGAAATCATCATCATTCTTTTAGTCTTAATTATTATCTTCGGTAGTAAAAGAATCAGTGAACTGGCTGGTCAAGCCGGCGAAGTCACTAAAGAGCTCAAAAAAGCTAAAAAAGAAGTTGAGGAGGCGAAAAAAGAATTTGGTGGAGAAAAGAAAGAAGAAAAAGAACTCGAAAAGGAATCAGAGACAGAAAAAAAGAAAACAGAGGAAATAAAAGAAACAAAGGAGACAGAAGAGAAAGGGGGTGTTGAGACTTAATGCCCGTAACCAAAGGACTCGGCACCGCTGAAATCATTATCTTAGCCGTTGTCGTTCTCATTCTTTTTGGCACCAAAAGAGTGCCTGAATTTATTAAATATTTTGGTAAAGCCATTAAAGAATTCAGAAAAGCTGTTAAGGATTAATCGTGGAAAAGACTGTCCAGCTCTATTTCCCCTTTCTTATGGAAGTCAGGAGGCGACTCCTTTTTACTTTTTCTGTCTTTCTGATTGCCAGCATCCTCGGCTTTTTTTATTATGAGCCGATTATCCGTTTTGTCATTAGCCTCATCAATCTCGAAGGGGTCAATATTGTCTTTACGTCCCCCTTCCAATTCGTTAATCTCGCCATCAGTTCCGCTTTTCTGGTGGGGACAGCGGTTTCTTTCCCCTTAATCACTTTCCAGGTGCTTTCCTTCCTTAAACCCGCCCTCAAACCTCAAGAATTCAAGTTGATTATTGCCCTTCTGCCCCTGATTATCATCCTCTTTATTTTTGGTTTTATTTTTGGTTTCTTTATCATGCGCTATGTCATCAATCTCTTCTATGCTAAATCTCTTGAGCTGGAGATTGGCAATCTTCTTGATATTTCTAGCCTTCTTTCTCAAATTCTGATGACCTCGTCTTTAATGGGAATTGCTTTTCAGTACCCTATTGTTCTCACTCTCCTTCTCCGCTTTAAAGTGGTTAAACTTAAGGTCATCGAGCACCAAAGACCATTTATTTATCTGATTATCTTAATCTTCGCTGCCTTTTTGCCGCCGACAGACATTCTTTCTTTAGTTCTTCTCAGTTTGCCTCTTGCAATTCTCTTTGAAACTACTTTATTATTAAACCGAGTGCTTTTAAAAGCTCATTTAGATTAAAAGCCACCTGCCAGAATCGGCAGTCTTAAAAGGAGGTGATCAGGATGCTTAAAGGCATTGGGACAACAGAAATAATCATCATTGCCGTCGTTGTTCTTGTTTTGTTCGGCGGCCGGAAGCTGCCCGAGTTGGCCCGGGGCATTGGCGAAGCCGTTAAAGAATTCAAAAAAGCCCTTGGTGGAAGCAAGCAGGAAGACTAAATTTTTCTCTGATGGAAGTCTTTGCTCTTGCCCTGGCAGTAGCGGCCCCCTTTCTTCTTTGGCCGGTGGAAATTCTTTTTCCCTACCCTCACCTTTTCGAGGAAATATTGAAGTTGATTTTGGTGCTTCTTATCTTGAAAAGCTCGGGAAAAGTTTCTAAGAAGATAATTCTCGGGGCCAAGTTGGGGATCGTCTTTGCTTTTTCGGAAAGCATTCTTTATCTCCTGAATATTTTTCAAATCGGCCAACCGGGTCTTTTTCTCCTAAGATTAGCCCTGACCATCCCCCTTCATATTGGAACAATGATGTTGATGATTCTACCTGGTCTTAAGAAAAAGGAGTTCATTTTTATCGGTTTTCTTTTGGCGGTGATCCTCCACTACGGTTACAATCTTTTGGTCGGAGAGTTTTTCTAGTCGTTTGACTCGCTGATCTCAGCGTAGGTCCCAGAAATCCAGGCTTCTTCACCTTCAAATTCAACCTGATACCAACCCAAATCTTGACTAATGAACAAATATTTTTCTCCAGGGTAAACGCGGCCGATTTCCACACCGCCGGGAGCTTTTCTGACTCTCAACCAACCAGTGGGCGTTTCCTTAATGATGACTTCAAAGGAAGGCTCCTCTTCTTCTTCCCCCTCTGG
>Ga0315551_10002355_pt1 | contig 13873 bp, 10 predicted proteins | sample SalMarSW160290MG_FD_203678 | JGI IMG/M metagenome (GOLD analysis project Ga0315551, IMG submission 203678) | Salt marsh sediment microbial communities from the Plum Island Ecosystem LTER, Massachusetts, United States - Salt Marsh Sediment SW1602-90 ... | reverse complement strand
CGTACTTACTAGGGGCGCCAGCCCGGAAACTACGCCGTCGAATACTGCTGTGGTTACTCGAGGCGATATAGTGAGAACCGTTTTAGTGGATGGCAATTTAGAAATGCCTCACAAGGCAGATTTATCATTTGGCACCACCGGTACAGTGACAGAGGTGCTGGTTGACAAAGGAAATAACGTGACAAAAGGCCAAGTATTAGCCAGGCTCGATGCACGTTCCCTGGAATTAAGTGTAGAAGTAGCACAGGCACAATACGAAACTGCCCAGATCAATTTGATGAAAACAACCTATCCTTACTACACCAGAACGTGGGGTACCGATATGCCTGGAGTATGGTTGGCTCTGGACGAAGCCCAGGATAACTTAAAACAGGCTCAAGAGCTTCTAAATGAGGGGAAGGTTGAGGAGGCACAAGTCTTGCTGGACTTAATCGAGGGAAATATTAGCAAGGCTGAAGAAAAATCTCAATCTAGAACTTTCCAGTTGCCCTGGGACATCAAGCTACTCGAGCTTCAATCGGATATAGCCAGAGCGAATTTGGAATCGACAAAGCTTAACCTGGAAAAGGCGGTAATAACAGCTCCCTTTGATGGCGTAGTAACTGACATTACCATAACTGAAGGGAAAGACGTCTCGACAGCGGCATTGGCCACTTCGGCAATATCTCTGGTTGACACCAGCGAGATAGAGATGAGCGGTTCCATCGATGAAATAGATATCGCCATGGTGCAGCTAGGCCAGGAAGCAAATATCCTGTTAGATGCCCTGCCTGACGAGGAAGTAAAGGGTGAGGTGACTTTTATCTCCCTGGTAGGCACAACCCTAGCCGGGGTGGTATCTTACGACACCACCATAACTTTGGAAAATCCCGTCGAAGGGCTCAAAGACGGCATGAGCGCCACTGCCGAAGTCATCATCGAGCGCCGTGATGATGTATTGTCGATACCAAACAGAGCTATTCGGGGAACCACGGAAAACCCAATGGTTGTAGTGCTCGTAGACGGGCAGCAGGAAGAGAGAGAAATTACCTTAGGACTATCCGACGGGATAAACACTGAAGTTTTGTCGGGATTAGAGGAGGGGGAAGAGGTGGTATTACCTGCTTCCGGGGGGCAATCAGACAGCTTCTTCTTTACTACGTAGCCGATGCTTGAACTTGAAAGCATAACCAAAGTGTACAAAGCGGGGCAGACCGAAGTTCCTGCTCTGCGGGGGATTAGCTGCCGCATTAAGTCAGGGGAGATGGTATCTATCATAGGGCCTTCGGGCTCGGGGAAGTCCACCCTGATGAATATCATCGGCTGCCTTGACAAGCCGACTTCAGGACGATACCGCCTGGATGGGAACGAGGTAAGCGAGCTTAACGATAATCAATTAGCCGAGATAAGAAATAAAAAGATAGGTTTTGTCTTCCAAAGCTTCAACTTGTTGTCCCGCACCACGGCTTTAGCCAATGTGGAACTGCCGCTTATCTACAGTGGTGCCAGCAACCGACGGCAAAGAGCGTTACAGGTGCTGGAGTCGGTGGGATTAGCTCATCGGGTCAATCACAGGCCAAGTGAGCTGGCTGGAGGGGAACAACAAAGGGTAGCTATCGCTCGAGCCTTAGTGAATAATCCCTCTCTTATTTTAGCTGATGAACCCACAGGCAACCTTGACACCCAAACCAGCCAGGAAATCATGCTCATTTTTAAGCAGTTGAATGAGCAGGGCATGACCATCGTCCTGGTTACTCACGAACCAGATATTGCCGCTTATACCCAGCGCACCATTAAACTTCGCGATGGCCAGATTGAAGGGAGTGCTTGTTGAAGGTCAGGGTGACACTTGAATTTCACATAGAGATAGTGGAATGAAACTCTGGGATTGTTTCTCTACTGCGCTGCGGGCTTTGCTTAGTCACAAGTTAAGGTCAGCTTTGACTATGCTGGGCATCATGATTGGCGTGGCTGCAGTTATTTCTGTACTATCCTTAGGAAGTGCGCAGGCGGCTATAGTAGAGAAGTCTTTTGCCACCTTGGGGTCTAACCTGATATACGTCACACCTCCGGAACTCGGCATAGCTGGAGTGGGAGCTCAGACAACGCTGACTTTGGAAGATGCGCAGGCGATTGCCCAAAACGCCCCTTCTGTAGAAAATGTGGCGCCAATGGCGCAGACTTATGCCCAGGTCGTAGCTGGTGGAGAAAGCCTTAGCAACACGATTATTGCCGGGGTGACTCCGGAAGCCGCGGAGGTGGACAACTATGCCGTGGCACAGGGCAGCTTCATAACCGATTTCGATTATGGAGCGAGGTCGAGGGTAGTTGTCCTGGGCAGCGAGGTAGCTGATACCTTTTTTGGCGAAATGGACCCTGTTGGCCAGAGCTTGAGGATTGGTGGGCGTCAATTCCAGGTCAGCGGTGTACTGGAAAGCCGGGGGATGGGATTTGGACTTGAAGACATGAGAGTCTATATTCCTTTATCCACCTTCTATGCCACTCTGGCAACCTCACAGGTGGGCAGCCGCGGAAACAGTGTTAGCACAATCAGCGTAAAGGCAAAGAGCAGCGACGAGTTGGAATCCGCCATCCAAGAGATCACTGCTATCTTGAGGGACACCCATGGCATCAGGGAGGGAGAAGGCGATGACTTCAGAGTTCTCAACGTGGCGTCTGTGGCACGCCAGGTCACTCAAGTGCTGGGAATACTCCAGCTCGTCCTCGCCGGCATAGCTGGCATATCCTTGCTTGTTGGCGGCATCGGGATTATGAATATCATGCTGGTTTCGGTGACTGAGCGTATCAGGGAAATCGGTCTGCGCAAGGCAATAGGAGCCAAGCGGCGGGATATTCTGACCCAATTCCTTATTGAAGCTGCCACACTAAGTTTCTGTGGTGGTGCTTTGGGGGTGGGCCTGGGGTGGATTATAGTTAAAATCATATCTACAGTGGCAGTAAATCTTGGCTTCACCTTGTCTGCCACGCTTCCCGGCAATGCTATTGTCCTGGCGGTAGGTGTAGCAATTTTTATCGGACTTATTACTGGACTGTACCCAGCCATCCGGGCAGCGCGACTCGACCCCATCGAGTCCTTGCGTCACGAATAAACTACTTCCCTTGAATTAAGGACAAAAATTCACTGCGAGTTGCTACCTTGCTGCGGAAATTCCCCCTCACCGACGAGGTTATCACAGTTGTTCCGGGCTTTTTTATCCCGCGCATAACCATGCATAGGTGCTCGGCTTGAATAACCACGGCCACCCCATCGGGTTGAAGTGCTTCAAAGATGGCGTCAGCAATTTGCTGGGTCATCCTTTCCTGAAGCTGAGGGCGCCTGGCGCAGATTTCTACCACCCTGGCCAGCTTGCTTACCCCTACCACTCTACCACCGGGACTGGGGATATAACCGACATGGGCCATGCCGTAGAAGGGCAGGAGATGATGTTCACACATGGAATAGAAAGGAATGTCCTTTAGAATCACCATCTCTTCGTAGCCTTCCTCGAAGTCCACCACTAGTTCAGCTTTAGGGTCGACATCCAAACCGGAGAAGAGCTCGGCATACATTTCAGCCACCCTCCGTGGCGTGTCCTTTATGCCCTCTCTGAGGGGGTTCTCACCAATAGCTTCGATCATGGAGGCCATTGCCAGTTTGATTTTATCTTGATTAACCATCTAAATCCCCCTCTTTATAAGCCTTACGCTGCTTTTATCTGTGCTGGTATAGAAGTCTGAGCCGAGGTAAAGGAGCGGCTTTATCTTATCCAGGTCGAGGACTTCTGCCGGGGTAAATGCTTCCTCGAGGAAGTGTACAGCGACAATCTCACCGACTATCCAAATGTGGTCACCATAGGGCGTACTATTCACCAGCTTGCATTCATAGGCGGTATAAGCATCTTTTAAGATAGGTGCCGTGGTCTTCAGAGGCTTCTCTTTCTTGATATTAAATCTCTCAAATTTGTCCATCTGCTGTCCATGAGTGCCTCCGATGGCAGCGGCGAGGGAGGCTTTCTCGAAAGGAATGAAGTTAATGCCGAACTCCCGGCTTTCGGTGATAAGCTGGTAGGTGAATCTCTTAGATGCAATGGCGATGCCATAGAGCGGTGGCTTAAGAGAAATCGAGCTATGCCAGGCAGCGGTCATGGCATCGTCCCTGCCTCGGGCACTGGCGGTAACTATAACTGCTACCTTGGGATAGTGCTGGCCGAATTTCCCTATATCTCCGGCGACAGTTTTTGGCATAACCCTCGCCTCCATATTTTGTAGTGCGACCCTTCAGGGTCGTGCAGCGCGAGGCTAAAGCCTCACACTACATCTTTATATACCCTCCCCGCATCATTCTCTCTATAATATCACTGTGGCTCTCCGCCTCTTTCCATTTCCAGTTGGTGTCGGGAATTTCAAGACTTCCTCAACGGCTGCCAGCTCGGCAGGAAGCTCTATCAGTGCCCGGGCATATCTTGCCGATGCACCGGGGTCCTTTAGCCCGGTGCCGGTGACTATGCAAACTACACGCTTGTCGGAGAAGCCTTTCTTTTTAGCCAGCTTAATAAGCCCGGCTAACGAGGCTCCTGAAGCTGGCTCGCCGAAGATACCTTCTTTGACTGCCATCAATCTGTAAGCATGCATAATTTCGTCATCAGTAACACGGTCAATGATGCCTCCCGACTCATCCCGGGCAGCCACTGCCTTCTGCCAGCTAGCAGGATTGCCAATGCGAATAGCTGTGGCAATGGTCTTGGGTTGTTTGACAACCTTATCCAGTACTATGGGAGCAGCGCCTGCAGCCTGAAAGCCCATCATTTTAGGAGTGCGGCTGACCTTGCCCGCCCGGTGGTATTCCACGAATCCCTTCCAGTAGGCGGTGATATTGCCGGCATTGCCCACAGGTATAAAGAGATAGTCGGGAGCATCCCCCAGGCCGTCTATAATCTCGAAAGCTGCTGTTTTCTGACCTTCAATGCGATGAGGATTCAGTGAGTTTACCAGGGTAACGGGGTATTTTTGGGTCAGAGTACGTACTATCTGAAGCGCCTGGTCGAAATTACCTTTTATGCCTATAATCTGGGCGTCGTAAACAAGGGCCTGGGCCAGCTTTCCCCTGGCTATCTTCCCTTTGGGAATGATGACGATGGTTTTGAGTCCGAATCTAGCGCCGTAAGCGGCTGCTGAAGCGCTGGTGTTGCCTGTGGAGGCGCAAATGACGCTCTGGCTGCCGTTTTCCACCGCCTTAGCCACTGCCACAACCATGCCCCGGTCCTTGAAGGAGCCGGTGGGGTTACAGCCTTCGAGCTTAAAATAAAGTTCACCGCAGCCCAGCTCCTTCTCTAAAATCCGTGACCTCACTAAAGGTGTGTCTCCCTCGCCCAGCGTAATTAAAGGCGTAGCCGGGGTAACCGGCAAGAAATCACGATATCTATTTAAGACGCCTTGCTTCATCCCTCAACCCTGATAAAGTTGCTAACCTCGTTAACCACCGGGAGCCGCCTTAATCGCTTAAGAGCCTTTTGTATCCTCTTTTCCTCTGCCGGATAGGTCATAATGACGATTATGGCGGTTTGTGCTGCCGGGTCGCTTTCTTTCTGGATTACGGACGAAATGCTTATGGAATTGTCGCCCAGAACTTTGGAGATTTGAGCTAAAACACCGGGGCGGTCAGGCGCGTTCAGCCTGAGATAATACCGTGTCTTTAACTCGGACATGGGCTTAGCAGTTACTCGCTGGTTTAACCTTAGTTTAGGAACATTATTTACGCCGTGATAGATATTTCTGGCTATCGCCAACACATCAGCCACAACAGCACTGGAGGCTCTGAGAGCTCCAGCCCCTTCCCCGTAAAAGACCAGTTTACCAGCTAAGTCAGTTTCCACCTCGACGGCATTATAAACACCATCTACTTTAGCTAACTGGGAATCCTGGGGGATAAAAACAGGATGGACCCTCATCTCCACTTTGTCATTATCTCTCTTGGCAATGGCTAGAAGTTTTATAGCATAGCCAAATTCTTTGGCATAAAGAAAATCTCGAGCGGCAACATTTGATATTCCTTCGCAGGATACATCTTGAGGGACAAATTTAGCTTGGAAGGCCAAGTTGGATAAGATGACTAGTTTGTAAGCAGCGTCTATCCCCTCTATATCATTAGATGGATCGGCTTCGGCATAACCTAATTCCTGGGCTTGTTTTAAGGTCGAAGCAAAATCCAGTCCCTCTTGTGCCATTCGGGTCAGAATGTAATTAGTAGTGCCGTTAAGGATGGCATGGATGGCCGAGATTTTATTGGCTGCCAAGTCTTGTTGGAAAGAGGAGATGAGTGGTATGCCGCTACCTACGCTTGCCTCATAGCGGAGGTCAGCATTATGTTTCCCGGCCAGAGACAATAGCTCGTATCCATGTTTAGCCATTACCTCCTTGTTGGCTGTGACTACGTGCCTTCCGTTAGTAATAGCTTGTTTTATGTACTCTTTAGCAGGATGTTCGCCTCCAATTAGTTCGATCACTATATCTACCTCGGGATGAGAGAGGACTTCTTCAGGGTGGCTTGTTAACAAGTTGGGACTAACTTTTACCAAGCGTTGTTTATTCACATCGCGCACCAGCACTTTTTTCAAAGTTAAGGAAAGCCCTGCTTGCTCAGCCAGGCTGTCCGCACTGGTGACTAGAACTTCAGCTACACCGTTGCCTACAGTTCCCAAGCCCAGTAAGCCGATGCCGATGTTCTTCTTCATTGTGGTGTTACCTTCCTTCCAGAACCTTGTTTATAGCCCACGATTTCTTGTCTGCATCCAGGTGGGTTTCAATTGTGCTTTCCTCTGCCCACTCTTCAAGCCAGTCGTTAAGGTGCTTATCTATCAGTTCTTTCCTGACTTCCTCTTCAAGCTCGTGGTTATCCCTATCTATGACCTTAACCAACCAATAGCCACCGGTGGTTTGGACCGATTCATCTTTAACTGGCTCACTTAACACATTGGGAGTAATATTGAAGGCAACTTGGTCAAAGGCAGTACTGCCCATATCCCCTTGTTTTAATCCGTCAAGCTTACCGCCTTTGGTTTTGCTTTCGTGCTGGGAATATTTCATAGCTAGAGCACTGAAGTTGCCGCCAGCTGCTAATTGGGCTTTAACCTGCTCTGCTTCGGCTTCGCTGCCCAACAGCATAACTAGCGCGTTTATCTCCTCATCGTGCTTATCAGTAACCTTTATGAGCCAGTAGCCGACATCCTTAATCGCTGTTTCATCATAAAGCTGGCTTATTTCTCCCACGGTACCATTAAAAGCGGCATTGGCAATCAGGGTATTGGGCATTAGCTCCTCGGGCAGCCAACCCAGATTGCCTTCAACCGTAGAGTTACAGGAAAACTCCTCGGCTAAAGCGGTGAAGTTGCCACCAGCCTCGACTTCGGCTATTAGCTCAGTAGCTACCTCTTGACTCTCTACAAGCACTACTTGCACATCAGCTTGCTCCATTGTGGCATTCAGCCTGGGACCGAAGTATTCCTCCTTAAGCTTTTCCTGCAACAAAGAAGCCCTAATCATATCTCGATATACACTATCATTGGGCAAATCATATTCTTTTAGCTGCGCCTCTATTTCCTCGGTAGTAACTGCAATATCCAGATTTTTAGCTCCTTGTCTCAGTAATTCAGCATCGATAATATCATCGGCAACCTGATCAGTAATCATATCAGCAATATTATCGGTATTTTGGGATAAATCGGAGATGGCATTGGAGGTCAGCAACTGTATGGTTTCTTCACGGGTAGCATTGTAAGCCTGCATATAGAAATCAAGGTAAGTATTAACGGTAATATTGATGTAATTGTCAACGTAGATATCAAGCATCTTTACGAAGTATTCCATATTAAAGTCGACGCCGTTTACCTCAATCACAACCTGACGCAAGGGATTGCTCTTATAGTCCTTATAATACCCATAGCCCACCCAGCTCAAAATGCCAGCCAGGAAAACAGCGGCAGCGATTATCACAATCCGGCGTATTTTCATCTGGCGCTGCCATTTTGAAAGTTGGTGCTTAGTAGGGGCTCGCTCATGTGTAGCTTTTTTTTGTTTCTTAGCCAAGAGTCACAACCTGTCAGTCTGATATTTTCTTTGCTGCGGTGACTATGATAACATATTAATTGAGGTCAGGGCGACGGGGTGTAGCGCAGCCTGGTAGCGCACCTGAATGGGGTTCAGGTGGTCGGAGGTTCAAATCCTCTCACCCCGATTCTAAATTGGAAACTAAGTGGTCAGGCTACTTGAGTGGCCCAAAAAGCCAAAGGTGATAAATTTGGGCTTTGTCTCAGTTTGAAGGCTGCTTTGCATATCCTCTGGATGACATATCCTCCGGATTGCCCGTGTTACGGCAATATCCATGCTTTCCATGACACGGTTTAACCTTCTTCAGAACAGTGAAAATCGAGCTATATCTTTAAAGTTTTTGATTAAACCTTAAGCTCAAATTCGGAAAGTTACTTTGTGGCCTAAGTATATGTTAGAATAAGCGAGATTCGTTCCCTTCTTTGAATTACCTGGATAAGATTTTCACTCGGAGGTACATATGATCTACTGGGCTCAATTACTGCATTTCTATCAGCCGCCGACCCAGGTGCCGTCAATGCTAAAAAAGATATGTGAAGAATCATACCGCCCTCTACTCCAAGTCTTTGAGGAGTATCCCAACGCTCGAGTAACCATAAACTTCAACGGCGTCCTGACTGACATGCTGATGGACTGTGGCCATAAAGATATAATTGATGGCTTGAGAAGCCTTGCTGAGAATGGCCAGCTTGAATTCACCGGAACCGGCAAGTATCACCCTATTCTCCCCTTGATACCCAAAGAGGAAGTAAAGAGGCAGATAGACCTGAACACACAGACCAATCGCCGCTCCTTTGGAAAGGCATACGCACCCCAAGGATTCTTTCCCCCGGAGATGTGCTACAGCCAAGACCTTTTGCAGCCTATTATCAAGTCAGGATATCGCTGGATTATTCTAAGTGGTATCGCCTGCCCCGCAGAGTGGCCTATGGATGTTATATATAAAGTGGAGCGTGAGGGCCAGAACCTAATGCTCTTCTTTCGTGACGATGTGCTCAGCAACAGGATAAGCTTCCAGGACTTAGAAGCCAGGGAATTCGTTGCTCATTTGGAGGAGTGGCAGGGTAAACGAGAGAATATCTATGTGGTCACGGCCATGGATGCTGAAACCTACGGTCACCACATACAGGATTGGGAAAGGATATTCCTAGCCAAGGTTTACGAAGAGCTAGAACCACCTGCAGAGCCCCTTGAAGAGATTAAGCAAGCTAAGGCATTAGCCGGGCAGCATACCGCCCTTTTGACCAATAATGAAGCTGCCGCCAAAATCCAGATGGTCACCATCAGCCAACTTATCGACCTCTTTCCTCAGGGTCAAACGATAGAGCCCAAGCCATCCTCCTGGAGCACCACAGCCGATGATATGAAAGCCGGCAACTATTATCCTTTGTGGCAAGACAAGAAAAATGAGGTGCACCGTCTCCAGTGGGAACACCTCGGTATATGCATTGAATTGGTGAATAAGGCACTGGAGTGTGCTGATAATGAGGAAAGTCGGCGCTCTGCTACCATTGCTCGGGGACTTCTGGATCGGGCTGAATGTAGCTGCCAGATGTGGTGGGCCAGCAATCATCCTATGTGGGACATCAACCTCATCCACATGGGCTTGCTCGACCAATTGCGAACCGTGGTTAACGCTTACCGGGCTATAAACAAGAGCGGGGCCAGTGAGGAGACCAAACGAGAATATTACTACCGCACTGTTGCTGCCAGGGATATTAGAAACAAACTGGAAGATAGGCTATTTGTGCAATAGCAGTGGAAGAGCAGAACTATGTACTGGAGCAATTTCCTTCACATCTATCAACCACCAACCCAGACCGAGGAAATAGTCCGCAAGGTCACCGATGAGGGCTACCGGACGCTGGTACGTGTTTTGAGAGGGGCATCTGGAGGCAAAATCACCCTCAACATAAATGCTGTCCTCACAGAACAGCTTGCCAGATACGGGCTTGATGACGTGATTCGAGGTCTTCGTGAATTAGCCGAGCGGGGCCAGATCGAGTTCACCGGGAGCGCCATGTATCATCCTATTTTGCCTCTTATTCCCAGGGATGAGGTCATCAGGCAGGTCAAGCTCAATACTGATGTTAATCAGCGTTACTTTGGGGAAGTGTACAAGCCTACGGGCTTTTTCCCCCCGGAGATGTGCTATAGTCAAGAAGTAGCCCAAACCGTGGCCGAGCTTGGCTTTCGCTGGATAATCGTGGACGAACTTTCCTTTAAGGGGAAGATTGGCTCCGTTAAATATGACCGACTTTATAAGGTAGAGGGGCTCGGAGATTTCCTGGTGTTCTTCAAGGAACGCCCCTTCAGCGCTGGCATTACCTATGGCACATATCCCGCAGCAGAACCTTTTCTGGCAGCTCTAAAAGGCAGGTTAGAGGGGCATAGCTACCTTCTCACAGGCACCGATGGCGAAGTTTACGGACACCATCGCCCGGGGCAGGAAAAGCTGCTCTCCGAGGTATTTGCCCGGGGAACCCCCAAGACATGCACCATTTCGGAACTCATAAAACACTTCGTTCAGGTGGACACTGTGAATCCCCTTCCTTCTTCCTGGAGCACCTGGGAGGATGAGATGGCACAGGGTATACCTTATCCTCAGTGGCAGTATCCGGGGCATGAACTGCACGAGTTGCAATGGCAGCTCACCGATTTTGTATTGCACACTATTAAGGAAGCTCCACCAAGAGCACCTGGATTTCCCGAGGCACGCAGACTTCTGGATGAGGGACTGCATAGCTGCCAGTACTGGTGGGCTAGTTGCCGACCCTGGTGGAGTGTGGAAATGATTGAGTGGGGTGCCCAAAAATTATATCGGGCTGTAGAGTCACTGGGAGACACCATCGACGAGAAACAGAAAAAAGAAGCCAGCAGACTGTTTCAAGCAGTGGTGAGCAAGGCAAGGGAATGGCAGAAATCAGGTGAGGCCCAGCGCCTGAAACAGAAATATAGAAAGGAGCATCCCGAGGTTTCCACCGAGCTTACCTTCGGGGGTTAGGGAGTATTATGAAGCGTGCTTACGTTATCCTTGCCTTTCATGCCCATGAGCCGCTGTGGGACCTGCCCAACGAGCTTATTGCCCTGGTGGATGACCCCGAAATAAGAGATGCTATTCGGGGAGAGAACTATGTTCTGAAAAGGGCGCGGGAGGAACGCGACATATACGCTCACTTAGTACAAATGGCGGAATCACTAGGGGCTCCGGTGGCCCTGGATGTCACCAATGAACTTCTGGTGCAATTAGCTTGGTATATACCGGAGACATTCCAGAACCTGGCCGCTGCTTACAAAAACGGCACTATATACCCCTTGTACACGCATGCCCATCATACCCACGCTGCCTTACTAACTTCCGATGAGATAGCCGATGAGCTCCGCCTCAATGTAGAGCTGCTTCACAATGTGATGGGTGTGCCTGAGCCAAGGCATAGTGGTGCATTTCCCACCGAAGGGTCTGTGGATGTGGCTAAGCTAGCTGCCTATAAGGACAGCGGGATGGAGTACATCGTCTTTCCCCATCTGAGTGACCGCAAGGCACATTTCACCGTGGATGGCAAAGGTGATATCCAATATCGTCCCTTTGCAGTGGGTCCTGATATGCTGGCGCTGCCTCGCCATTTTCCGGTGTCTCAATACATCTGGCGACCGATAACTCGTTATGACCCCGAAGGTGTGAAAAATCAGGGATATATCCTGGGAAGATACTGGGTCTTTGCCGAAGAATATCGCAATAAATCTTACATTCCCTTTCCCATATCTTGGGAAGAGGCAGTAGCTGAGTATACCGCAGTGCTGGAAAATGCACTGACGGAGTCGCCTGACCAGGGCTTAATCCTCTACATTCAAGACCTGGAACTCATGGACTTCGGCGATATCGCCCTTCGCATAATGGAGCAAGCCTGGAAAAATGTGATCAGTAAGAAGATCGCCGAAGTGCGTTTTATGACTCCTGATGAATATCTGGAGAGCTTGGGCGATATGGCGAAGCTGCCTCGCGTCCGCTTACATCAGATCTCCTGGGCTCCTGAAATACGCCTGGTTCTACGCTACGATGGCCACTATCCACCGATTAACACCGGAAAATTTAGGGATGTGGACCTCGACACAGCGGTTTTCAAGCACTTACCGTTTGTCTTCTGGGAACCCGGGCGTTTCCTTATAAATATTTACGGGGCAATCCTAGATGCCTTTGGCATGCCCAGGCGACTAGCTGTAGATGCAGCCTTGCTCCATGATACCAGATATGCTGTCCCTCGCTTTGATTTTAAAGACCAGATAGCCTTGCACTACCGGCTTATGAAGCGAGCCTGCAACTGGGGCTGGCGACCCGAAGAGGGGCGACAAAAGCGGCCCTTCTTGCACGGCTATCGCCTTTCAGAACTTCTTCTCGGCACAGCGCCTGAGGATAATGCCTTTGCCGGCACCAGATACGTACACCCTGGTGACACAACCTATGTGGGAGCGGAACGCATTTTGGAATTCCTTCTTGACACCCGATTTGCTTATCTGATAGCTGGCATTGAGGAGGGTGGTCTTGCTGGTGAACAGAAGGAAGCAGCGTTACTGGAAATTAAGAGGGGACGAAGCCACCGCGTGGTCGCCACGGAATTTATTCAGCGCGCACTCGAAGCCAGCCGCTCTGTTGAATCAGCAACGACTCCCGATGGGAAAGGTGAGGCATTGAATCGCCTTATTCGAGAGTTGAAAGGATATTGTCGAGGGGTATTTGTCGCCACTGACCACATACAGCGTGCCTGGGGTTATATAGATGACATAGATGCCATGATCCTGACCATGTACCAGCACCTGTACGAAATTTACCCCCCGAAGTTTCCCACGGTATTCAAGGAGCTTTTCCCAGAGGAGTGGAAAATGAGAAAAACCCCCAAGTTGCTCTAGGCCACTAATCAAAAAGTACCTCTAAATGGAGAGGGCCTTAGTATAGTTGAAAAACCCCTAAAAGATGTTTAATTGGAGATAGAAAGTAAACATCTTCTGTTAAGTAGAGAGAGTCAGAATTAGACGCACAAGTACATCGGGGAAAACTGCCCAGCCCCAAGGCCCACAGCGATATCCTGAGCCCAGCTGAGATCGTAATTTATAAATGTCATAACTTTGTAACTTTTTTCGCTCCGTTTTTATGACTTTTAAATTCCAAGCCTGCTATCGTTCTTCTTGAATATGCCAGGGGCAGGAAGCAGGCCCATTTTTGACAGTAATAAACTAAAGGAGGTCAGCGATGGCAATGGAAAAACAGAGACGGAGGTGGGCGATGAACATTACTCCTCAAAATACTATCTTTATAGTTCTTTCTTTCGAAGGGCCTGACGTCTATTCCATTGCTGGAGGACTTGGTTCCAGGATTACCTATCTAACCAATACCTTAGCGGAAATGGGCTTCCAGGTCCATCATATATTTATAGGCGACCCCAGAAAGGATGGCATTGAATTTCGCCAAAATGGAAAGCTTGTCCTTCATCGCTGGTGTCAATGGATAAGTGAGTATCATCCGGGCGGAGTTTATGATGGGGAAGAAGGCAAGCTTTACGATTTCACCAAGTCTGTGCCCCCGTTCGTGGTCTATGGGCTTGCCATTCCTGCTATCTCCGAGGGAAGGCTGGTGGCAATACTAGGTGAAGAATGGCATACCGCTGAAGCTATGTGCAGTATAAGCGACCTCTTGCATTATTCAGACCTCCGGGATAGGGCGTTGTTGTTCTGGAATGCCAACAATACTTATGGCTTTGAGCGAATAAACTGGCAGCGGCTCGCTTATACCACGAGA
>Ga0315551_10002354_pt1 | contig 13874 bp, 10 predicted proteins | sample SalMarSW160290MG_FD_203678 | JGI IMG/M metagenome (GOLD analysis project Ga0315551, IMG submission 203678) | Salt marsh sediment microbial communities from the Plum Island Ecosystem LTER, Massachusetts, United States - Salt Marsh Sediment SW1602-90 ... | reverse complement strand
CCTTTTTATTGCATATTCAATGAGATCCGGTGACGCCAAAAAATTATCAGTATCATCCAGGTCTATTTCGCCGATTATGTTTACATTTGCCAGTACAACCACCTCATCGTCAGGAACTCTTTGTGCAACCCAGTGTTGTCCCATCGCCATTGATAGTATCCATGCTTCATTCGGATCTGCTATCACAAGCGTTACGCCGGAGAAATTACAACCAAATCGTCCTATCAGTTCTCCGGCAATAAGCACACCTTCTCTTGCTGTTTTTGCCCTCCGTGCGATTTGACGTCTCAAAATATACCCAATGCCACCATCTTTTATGTCCCCACGTCTTATCAATTCATCGCGTGAGTCTTCCACAGTATGAGTGCCGTCGCTTGCACACGCAACTCCCCATTCGTTGATGTAAATGTCACTGCCCCTTGAAGTAAAGTTTTCAGACCATATAAACGAATAGCTCTCAATTACATCCGGATATGAGCCACCATGGCGAAGTTGAATCATATCACCGGGTTCATGTTTAATTCTTGGCACAACACGAAAATTCAGGAACCTTAGGCCGCTATTGAGCTCACTGTGGGCAAACATCACAGACCCATCTGCTGTTGTCTTCTTTCCTGCTACTATCGCATAACAGGCAAACACAGAAGAAGATGTTATTGCAAAAACAAATAGGGATACAAAAGAAAGCACAAAAACCTTTTTCATATTTATACCTCTCCTTTGAAAAAGTTATCCACTATAAAAATCTTTTTGATTTAATATAAATCAAACAGCTCAGAGCAAATATAACTTTGGCTGCATAATATATCCAGAACAGTGTAACTGAGGTATATATATGGGGAAGCAAAAAAAGAACTGCTATAATTACGGCCAGAATAATCTTGCCTTTTTCTTCTGCATTTAGAAATGCAAAAATAAAGGCAATAATGGCGATTAAATTTATAACGGCGGTCATAGTTCCCATATAGTTAAATATTTTGGTTCATCTCCTGATTAGTTGAAGGAATCTAACATATGCATTTGGAGATATAATTTTTCAAAAGGGATACAAATATTGCCTTCTTTATAAAGTCTCATTAACCTGATTGTGGGGTTTAAATAACCATGAAATATGATTTCATCAAACTTTAATACAGCATCGATGGTCCTCGGACAGATTATACTAGCTTTCTCTTGAATACCAACGTTAAAGGTTTTATTGATTAAATATACTTTGCCTGTAGGAATAAATAATACAAAGTTTCTAATTAATTCTTTTAATGATGCTTCTATAGAAATATTTTCAAGAGTAGAAATGATTTCACTTATTTCTTGACTTGATTTTTCTTCTATCGTGAAACCATGATTTAATTTCATTTTTAGTATTGATGAATCAGTATTGGCCAAAATGCCCATAAAGCTTATTTTTATTTCTGCCATTTTCCCCGCTTTTAATTTTAATGATTTCCCTTTAATGGTCGTGTTTGTTTTTTTGTCTTCTTATTCATTTCTCTTCCTCCAAAATGCTCCAATTATTTTCAAACCGTTCTATTTCCTTCACTGAAAAACCACAGTGAGTTGACCTTGGATTTATAGGCCTTTTGCCTCCATGTTTTTTTAACCATTGTTTATGCCCTTTGTAGCATTGGTTTTGCATATCTCTCTTTCTCATCAAGAAAAATCTGTCCTCACCATATTTCTCGCCCAGTTCAACCAAAATATAAATTAAATCTGGATTTTCGATTTTAGTTTTCCCTTTGATTATTGAATACTCGTCTTCATATTCAATAATCATCCACTTTAGTAAATCAGACTGCCAATCTCCTCCCTTCCGGATTGTTTTAACCTGTATTGGAATTTTTCTTTTTAAAGTTTCATCAATTGCAAGAATATCAAAATCCGGAATATTTTGAGTGAATGTTGTACAAATGTAATCTCTTCTTCCTAATTCAGCAGCTGCAAGATATTCTCCAATTTGCCCAGTTAATTGATGAGCCATTCCCATTTTTCTCATCTTTTCCTCTTTTAATTAATGAAATTTATTTATTCAATCACCACCACATAATATCGTCATACTGAACAGGCAATATTTTCCCTTCAAAATCTTCTTCAATTTCTTTTCTTTTCGCTCTTTGTAATTCTTTATATTCTTTTTCGTCAATGTCGCCAATATTCTTGATGTAATCACAGACTCTATATTTGCGTTTTAGGTGTCTGAGAAAAGGATACGCAAGTGCATCTTTGAAAATTATTTCATTTTTATAACCTCAATAAATAGCTATTCATCTTTAACCAATCTTTCTGTTTTCTATAGCCAGGCATTAACATTTTAACCCTGTTCCAGAACGATTTTGTATGACTTTTCTCTTCAAGATGAGCAAGTTCATGGATAACAACATAATCTATCACAGGTAAAGGAGCCATTATAAGCCGCCACGAAAAATTTAAATTTCTGTTAGAAAAACAAGAACCCCATCTTTTTTGTGCATCGGTAATACGAACCCTATTGTATTTGAAGCCATTTTTCTCTGCATACCACCTAACTCTTTCTGAAATTTTTTCATAAGCCTTCTTTTTGTACCATTCTATAAACAGTTCTTTTGCCTGCGGTAACGCATTTCTTGAAAGATAGAATCCATTCTCAAATTTCAACGGCACTTCCTGAACATCCACATTTTTTAATCTGTAATATCTCCCAAGATAGAGAAAGCCTTCACCATTAACAAATTCTTTAGGAGAGAATTTTGGATCTCTTGCCTCTATATCTCTTTTCTTTTGCTCAATCCATTTTTTGTGTTTAAAAACAATCCCCATTATTGTTTCATCATCGACATCAAAGGGTGCTTTTACAATTAGCGTAGCATCATCTGTTATCTGTAAAGCAATGGTTTTTCTTTTTGTCCGTATTATTTTTTCAACCTCAATATCCATAGCGTTACTTCCCATAAATGTGGTAGGCAAGCTCTATCAGTTTTTGGGAAAATTCATTTCTTTTCTCATATAATTTTTTGTTCATCTCTTCAAAATAATAGCGATCTTGCGGCTGCTCTACCAAATTTTTGCCACGTCGCTTTTGGGAACGAAAAGAAACGACTTTCAATAAATGGGAAATTATGTAAAATCTTAATCTCTTTTGTTTTGTATAGTTCTCCCAGAAGTCAACCACCTGAATCTCTCTCCTGATGATCTCAATCACATCCTTGGTTAAATCAATCAGAAAGTTAATATCTTCATTTCTCAGCATTTCAACAGGCTTTTTACCGTATATCTCCTGTTTTAGCAATCCGAAAAATGGCATCTCTTTTTTGGGGTCGAAACCGAAGGTTTTTTCAGATTTTCTTCCTCGTTTTATCGCTTCTCTGAGCTTTTCAAGCTCAAGGGCAAGAATGTCCCAGTTATCTCTGTATTCTTCAAGGATTTTCTTTAATACATCAGAAAACCTTTCGTAAAATTCAGGGTCTTCTTCATAGTGTCTATCAATATGTTCTACAACGGCATATTTAAGTTCTTCAGCTCTTGCTTTACTTGATTTTTCCTTTTTTAATTTGTTGATAAATTTATCGTCAAGAAGAGGGGTTGGTGGTATTTTTGGGTCTACACCTTTTGATATCAGGTATTCTTCAACAATCTCTCTTATCTTTCTGCTCGCATCCTTTACACTTAGTTTGTCATCCCTATATCTGTTTCTCGCGGACTCTTTTATGAAATTGAGAATTTTTAAATCGGTAACATATTTTAGAGCTTCTGGGTCAGGGAGCACAGCATCCATTGCCCTGTTAAATCTTCTTACAAGCATTATGAATTCGTTTCTCACCTCTTCATCGACAAGAAGATCTATGCATTCCTCTATGTTACCTCTCCAGTCTTCAATTTCGTATTTTCTAAAGAAATCATTGATAAGGCCGTGGGTGTATTTTAAATCGTCAATGCTTTTGGCTTTATCCTTAACAACCTGTGTAATTTCTTCTATATCTTCATCAGCATAAATGGCCAAAGATTCTCTTAAATGCTTTAAAACCCCAACGTAATCTACGACAAAACCGCAAGCTTTGTCTTTGTAAACTCTGTTCACTCTTGCGATTGCCTGCAATAGATTATGCTCTTTTATGACATTATCCAGATACATAACCTGCTCAATTGGGGCATCAAATCCTGTAATGAGCATACTCTGAACAACCAAAATACCAACATCCCCAGAGATACCGCCATCGTCAGTTTTATCAAAAGGAAATTTGAAGCTCTTTATTATTTTTTCATGCTCGTTTGTATCAGTGTAAGGATGATATTCGGGTGGATCGTTAGGCAGTCCAGAGATAACGACACCAACTTTTAATCTCTCAAGCCGATTTATATCTATTCTGCTCTGATTGTTCTTTTTTAGTTCCTCTATTTTTTCATTCAATGCATTTTCAAAAGCTTTTTTATATCTTATTGCTGCAAGCCTTGAAACAGTCACAACTTGGGCTTTAAAGCCATTTGGAAAGACGTGGGCAATATAGTGGTCTATCATATCCTTTGCCTTATCCATTATCACATTTTCATCTTCAAGATACGCCCGCCATGTGTATCTCCCCATAATTTTTGCCTTTCCGTCAGCATCAAGGACAGAAAAGACATCCTCAAACTTTGCATTCGCCGCTTCTTCATCGGAAAGTTCTGCACTGTGCACTCTGCCTTCATAAACAATTTCAACAGTTACACCATCATCAACCGCCTGCCTTATGCTGTATTTGTCTATGTAATCACCAAAGGTCATCTCAGTTTTTTCAATAGGTGTGCCTGTAAAGGCTATCTTTACCGCATTGGGTAGGGCTTTTCTCAAGTTTGCCCCTAAGAGTTTGTATTGTGTCCTGTGTGCTTCATCAATCATAATAAGGATGTTAGGAGAGGTGTTAAGAACTGGGAATTCTGTTCTAAGTTCTCTTTCCTGAAATTTATGAATCATGCCCATAACCAAATCCGGGGTATTGGTCTTCAAAAGTTCCTGCAGTTTTTTTACGCTTTTTGCAAGATTTACTGTAAAGCCAACACTCTTTGATGTGTCTCTTAATTGCTTTTCTAACTCTTTTCTGTCTGTTATAAAGACAATTTTGAAGTTCCCAAACTCAGGGTTATGGTACATTTCTCTTATGGTGAACATCATTGTTATGGATTTACCAGAGCCCTGGGTATGCCAGACAATCCCTCCCCTTTCCTCGGAAGTTTTTCCTTTTTTTAGCCTCTTTATTATCTTCTTAACCGCTCTGAATTGTTGGTATCTTGAAGCCACTTTGATAACACCACTCTTAGGGTCCTCTTTAAAGATGGTAAAAGTATGTAAGATACTCAGGATGTTATCCTTTGTGAGCATTCCCTGGACCAAAACCTGCTGGCTTGTTACATTTCGCTCTGCACTTATATCTGAGAGAGTGTAAGGATACGGATCTTTCCACTCAACAAAGTGCTCGTACTCTGCGGTTATGGTGCCATACTTTGCGATCTGGTTGGAGGTGGCAACCATAAAGAGGTTGTACCAGAAGAGTTTTTCATTCCCTTCCTTTTCCCCTCTTCTGTTGGAGTACCTCATAAGCTGGGTTATTGCCTCTGCTATAGGGTCTGCAATGGCAGGAGATTTGCATTCTACGACCACCAAAGGTAAGCCATTCACGAAGAGAACAATATCAGGTATGATGTGCTTTTCTGTCCCCGGAATATTTACCTTAAACTGTGATATTGCAACAAAAGAGTTATTCTCTGGATTTCTAAAATCAATGAATTTAACAGTCGGGCTTTTTTCTCCTGTCTTCCTATTCTCTGATACAGAGGTATTTTCAAGAAGTAAATCATGGATTTCCCTGTTCGCTTCTAAAAGAGAGTGGGCTTGTGGCATTGTTATCCTTCCTACAACTTCATTTATCTGGTCTTCTTCCATCCAAGGATTTATTCTTTTGATAGATTCTTTTAAAACATCTTCAAGAATTATCTCTCTAAAAGCTTCCCTGTATTTTATGCTTTCACCGTATTCAGGCTCAAAGGATGAATTGAAAGATTTAATTTCTTTAACATCCTCGGGATTATCCTTATTCTGCCTGTAAACCTTCCAGCCTAATCTTTGGAGTTGAGCAAGGAAGGGGTTTTCTACATAATATTCTTCGTCAAGTTTGCGGTACATTTTCAACACCTTCTTCAATCAAATGATTAACCCTTACTTTGCCAGTTAATAAATCCTCCATAATCCCCTGCTTTATCCTTTCAAGTTTTTCTTTATATTTCTGCTCCTTTTCTATGGTTTCATCTATCTGGGAGAGGATTTCGGCAATGCGGTTCTGTTCGGGGAGAGAAGGAAGGGGGATTTGCATTTCTTTCATTTTTTCAATAGTTAAAGCGTTTTGGCTGGTTCCTATTGTTAAAATTTCTTTTTGCTTTTCAAAAACTTGCTGAAATAAGTAAACTAAAAGTCCTATGTCTATTAATGATCCAGTTAGATTTTTTAACCATAAAAGGTTCCCATCTTTAAAATAAAATTTTCCATCTGATGGTTTTATAACATATATGACTCCTAATGTTCCAACTGCTGTTATTAAAATATCCCCAGTCTTAGGCGTTCCGAAATGTTTTTCTATAAATCTGTATTTATTTTCTGGTATGAAAAGTGTTTTTTCTATATTCAAGCCTTGTGCTTTCTCAATAATTTCTTTAGACCTATAAAAAGGTATGCCTTCTTCTGTATATTCATCAAAATATATCCTTTTACTTGATGTGATCTCAGCTATTTCCCCCAACCTCACGACTTCCCACTCCTCCGGTATCCTCCCAAGCGGTGAATCTTTGAATTTGTGCGTCTCCTCGCTTCTTATCTGCCCGTTCTCGTCTATGCCTCTGGTGAGCAAATCTTGCATCAAGCCCTGCTTTATGCGCTTGTGTTTCTCTATGATTCTGTCGGTCTTTTCTATGGCGTTGTCAACCGTCTCAAGAATTTCGGCAATTTTGCGCTGTTCAGGGAGAGGGGGAAGGTATAATTTATCTCTAAGGTACTCTTTCAGTTTAAAATTTATAATACCTGTTGTTTTTTGTTGAAATTTTTCTGTTAAGTTGTTTTTAAAATCATGAAGCAATCTAAAAAATAGAAATTTATTAACAACTTGTGCCGGATCTACCCTAATTATTTGAATAAAATTAGAACAAGTGCCATTCCAATCTTTTTTAACATATGCAACTTTACCTGCAGGTTTATCAGTGCTACCTCCTGACTTTTCTATACAAATATCTCCATATCGCAACCTTAACTTATTGATTTTCCTTTTAAGGATATATCGGATTACAAATTTCTCAAAATCAATTTTCCCATCATAATCAATTGCTAAAGTAGATATAACCGGGACTTCTCGACTATTTGGAGAAGGGACATCATTGCCCCATTCACCAGGAAGTGTCTCTTTGATAACCTCCCCCAGCCTTACCCTTTTCCACCTTTCTGGCAGTTTTTCTATTTCCATATTATCTCCTCACCATCACTCTCACTATCACTTCTCACTCTCACCATCACTATCACCATCACACATATATCAATTTTCCCCTATGTCCGAAAAATGTCCCCTATGTCTAATAAATCTCTATTTCTCCAATTCATATTTTCTTTTTGTTTTTATTCTTATTATGCCCCTTTGACGCCCCTTATTGCCCGTTTCGCCCCTATTTTTCGGGTTTGCTTCGGGTTTGCTTCGGGTTTCTCTGTTTAGTACATACTCTGTTTTTCTGCCTGTTGTTCCGATTCTTTCAAATATGCCCTTTGAGCATAATTCCTGTAAATCTGAAAGCGCAGTCCTATCCGTAATCTCAAACATATTCCTGTACTCCTTATTCGTTATTCTCCCCTTTTCCTTTACATACATCACTGCTTTTATCTGTCTTTCATTAAACCCCTGATTTCTTAGATATTCCTCTGTATAAACATCTTTCATAAATAGAAGTGTAAAATCCAGATGGCTTGCCTCAATTTTAAGTTCTGGAAGTCCAGCAGTTTTTAGGGCGTTAATCATTCTTTCAATCCCTGAGCCAACTTTCTCAACAATACCTGATAGATAAAAAATATTAAAGATTATAGGATTTCTTGGTATTGAAGAATGAAACTCAAAAAGTTTTTCAATACTTAATTCTTCTGGCAGACCACCAAGATTGAAAAAATAGATTTTATCGTTAAAAACCTTTATCTGAATTTCAACAGGTCTGAGATAGTCCCTGTGTAGCAGAGCATTAGCAATGGCCTCCCGGATTGCTTCCAGCGGATAGTCCCATATGTCCTTTCTTTCGCCACCTCCTTTAATTTCATACCGCACATTTATGAAGTTTTTAATCGCTTCTTCTGTTTCTCTGAATTGATTGAATAAATTTCCCTCAATCCACCTATCCCCGATAATCGTAATATTATCTTTTAACCCCACAACACGAACCCTTGCGTGAGCAAAGTGCTTTTGCGGATTCTTTCCAAATAAAAGCATCGCCGCATTGTTGATTTTTCCATTTTCCATAAGTCCCAACTTCTCAAAAATTTCTTCTATCGGCTCATCACCATTAAAAACTGACAGCCTTCCCTTTGATTTCGCGGTTCTTAAAAAACTTCTAACGCTATTCTCATCAATCTCATTAATCTTAAAATTTCTCTCAAATAGACATTCCCACCTCAAATCCTTCTGGAAAAATCTTTTGAGCTCCTCAAAGTTCATCTCTCTTGTTGTATTCCCAACTCTTTTGTAGTATTTCCCTCTAAAGGATACCGGAATGGATGATTTTCCGACTTCAATCACTAAGAGAGATTTTTTATCTGCCTCTATGATTTCAAAATTCGGAGTAATACCAAGGTTGTTTACAACTCTGCCAATAATATCCTGACAGGTCTTATCATCAGTTTTTATCCCTTTAATTTCTCTTTTATTATTTATACCAACAATGACTTTGCCTCCATAAGTATTGGCAAAAGCGGATATGGTTTTTAACACACCATCGTTAATTTTTTCTTTAAACTCAAGCCGATTACTTTCTTCACTTTTAACCAATTCTAAAATTTCTTGCTTATCCATTGTAATACCAAAGTTTTGTTAAAAACTCATCCAGTTTTTTAACTTCCATATCTTTTTCCTGCGTCAATTCTTTCAAAGAAATTTTATACTTGTCCCACAGGTTTTCAAAGATCTTCACAATTTCTTTTTTCTCTGCGTTCAGGTATTTGTTCAATTGCTCATCAATGAGGTTGTGGAATTTCTCAAGCAGTAACTCCTTTGCTTCTTCTTCGCTTAGTGAATCTTTTTTTTGCTTTGTCTTCTCTTCAAGCTTCTTTTCTGTAGCTTTCAACTCATTTCTTAACTTCTTCAGTTCCTTCTCTTTCTTCTCAACTCTTGAAATCAGATTCTCCCATTTTGCAGCTTCTCTTAATGCAGACTCGCTACAGCTTGCCCTTAAATCCTTAACAATCTCTTTTAACTGATTCTTTACCTTACTTGCTGTTTTATTGCCCTGCTCCTCCTCGTCCCAGTCCTCAACCTCTTCTAAAAGCTCGTTTCGTTCTCCTTCAATCTTTGCTACCTTGCTTTCCAGTTCTTCAATCTCTTTTATCTTCTCATCCTCAATCAGGTTTTTGCTCCAGCCGGTAGAAACTATTGTCTTAAAATCATACCTGAGCTCTTCCCACCAGTTCACAAATATGCCAGAGACCTTAAACTCACCAAGCAAGCCAAGGGGTAGAAGTCTCTCCTTTAGCCGTTTCATAGCCCTGTTTCTGAAGCCCCAGAGGTCGTTGTTGCCGTGAAACCCCTCGATTTCAGGCTTTACCTCATTCCACCATTCCCGAAGTTTTTCTCTGTGCTTTGAGACTGTTGTTTTTACATTATCAGCGCTTTCAACGATCTCTTTTATCCTGCTTTTTTCCTCCACATCATCTTTAAACTCCAGATATTTCTCATCTTTATTTTTCAGAAGAAGATCTGAAGAAATGTTAAACTTCTGGAATTGTTCCTTATAAAGTTCCACCTCTCTTTTTGGAACACCGCAAACGAGATGAGCATGAACATCCTCAATCTCGGGGTCTGGAGAGTTGTCCACATAACGCCTGATGTTCAGATTAAAATCGTTCTCTTCTATCTCTTTAATATCAATAAACCTTGAGTATTTCAGTATTTCCTGCTTCTTATCAAATACCGTTACAATCTTCTCGATATCCTCTGGTCTTAGATAATTCTGATTCCGTCCCTCTCCGTATTCACGGTCTGCATTGATGAATAAAATCTTGTTTCTCAAGTTTTTTGGCTTATCTTTATTGATAACAACAACGCAGGCAGGAATGCCTACGTTGTAAAAGAGTTTGGAAGATAAACCAATAATTGCCTCAATCAAATCATCTTTCACAATCCCTTCCCTTATAACCTTCTCCTGTCCACCTCTGAACAATACACCATGAGGCATGACGGTTGCCATGATGCCTTTATCCTTTAAACTGACAATCATGTGTTGCAAAAACATCAAGTCCCCTTTTTTACCGGTTTCTGGCGTAAACCCATATCTGAATCTTTCAGGAAACTGCATATTTGCGCGGGTATAATTCTGTGAAAAAGGAGGATTGGCTAAAACCCTATCAAAATGCTTTATGTATCCATTTTCTTGAAACTGCGGGGTTGTTAAAGTGTCTTCATTTTCTATATGTGCATCTGGAATATCGTGGAGAATCATGTTCATCTTGCATATTGACCATGTCAATCCGTTGAGCTCTTGGCCATAAAGAGCTAGATTTCTGGGGTTCTGCCCATGCTCTTCAATATAGTGTCTTGATTCTATAAGGAACCCTCCCGAGCCAACTGTAGGGTCATAAACTGTCATGCCTTCCTGTGGTTTTACAACTCCGACCATTAATTTCTTTACCTGTGTAGGTGTGTAAAATTCGCCGGCTTTTTTTCCCGCCGAGTCCGCAAATTGTTTAAGAAGATACTCATATGCAGCACCAAGTAAATCCGGAAACTCAAAGTCCTCGTTTGTGAGCCTGTATTTGTTAAAGTGGTGAATCAGGTCAATGAGTTGCTGGTCTTTAAGACGAGTTTTTCCTTTTATGGCATTAAAATTGATATGCTTTAAAACACCATCAAGCTCTGGGTTCGCTTCTTCTACTGCTGCTAATGCCTTGTTTAACTGATTACCAACATCTTCCTTTAAATTAAGAATATTTTGCCATCTTGATCTCTCAGGAACAAAGAAGGTATCTCCATATAAATTAGGATCCTCCAAAAGTTCATTAATCTGCTTATGAGTAAACCCTTGAGCTTTAAATCTCTCTCGTAATTCTGCCCTTCTTACTTCAAAAACATCCGAAGCCCGCTTTAAAAAGAGCATACCAAAGATATATTCTTTATATTCAGAGGCGTCCATCTTGCCCCTAAGAATGTCAGCAGCTTTAAAAAGATGAGTCTCCAGCTGTCTTAAGGTTATCTTTGTGTTGTTCATATTATCATCTATTATATGTTATTAGATTCCAAATTTTAAGTATTTTCAAGACAGGCTGGGGTGCTCTTTCTTATAACTTTCTAACATCCCAATTAGGAATAGGTAACATGATGATATGATTCAACTTCTATTCCATGATATATTACCCATGTACAAAAAATTTCATTTAGGAAGGTACACGAATAAATTATATGTGAATTGGTTTCTGTAATCCTTTTAAATCCCTCTCAATTTTTGACTGTTTTCCACTTTTTGTGTCCTGAAAGAGACATGTCACACGTAAAACAGCACTGTCAATGACTCAAAAATGAATCCAAAGCGATAGGGGCATGCCTAAACGCTAGGCTCCGAGAAAGGCTTCGCCCCACAAATCCTCAAAGAACAACCGCAGATGCCTTCAGAAATATTCTCCCCTCTGCTCGGCTGCCATCAGGAGCTCACCCTACAATCTGTACAACAAATCCGGGCAAAACCGCACAGCGGGTTACCGCAATACAGGCTTGTTTCGAGTAAATCGTGGAAATCTCATCTTGTTCAACACAATGTACCATGAGATCACCACGGCCCTTTGGGCCTCGTGATGACAATAATAGAAAAGCACACAGTAAGACAAAAGGTGTTGTCATCATGGTTCATCCAAATCTGCTAGGGGAATCTGTCACAAGAATCAAATACAAAATGTAATAGGGTTAGGTAACATTCATCGTCCGTCTTTAAAGTTAGATCATATGGTTCTTTTTTTTCTTCTGGGAAGAAAAAGCCATGCTTTGCAGAAATAACAGCCCAATTGAGGTTTTTGTTCTTACAATAATCTGTGAAATTATTAATCCTTTTAGAAATATAAAGCTTATCTGGGGGGAGAATTGCATTTCGTTTTTTCCCACTGCAATATGTTACATATAATCTCATTTTATTGTTCCATTTTGAAAACAATAACTTACACGATACTCCATCCACATCCAGAACAAATGTCTTCCATCTCTTCCAATATAATTGGACACTTTTCAGGCAAACAATCGGACTCATAATCGGCAAGAATCCTTGTGACCGGACATAATTTCCCTTTTCCCGAACTTCCAAGGCAATACTCATACAATTTTATGCCTTTCTTGAATGGACATAGGGCTTCATTTCCAAGGTCACACATCCTAGGTGCATAATCAAAAGAAACATCAAACTGTTCAGGGTAGAATTCATCTGAAAGATGTCCCTTTGCCAAAAGCCAATTGTAAAATTGTCTTAGTTCGCTTGGGCTGTTAATCTTATTATCAAATAATTTCTGATTGAACTTTAAGTTCCAAGTATCTCCAGGTAGCTCAAGAGAACATAACATTTTTTTTCTATTCTGCTGTAAATAGGAAAGAATTGCTTCAGCTTTGACATCGTCTAGGGCAAGAAGAAGCTTAGCTTCAAAGTAGCTTCCTTGCTTTACGTAGTCTCTAAATCCTGCCCAAAGCCTTTTATAGAATCTATACTTAATCCACCTCAAATACATATTCTCCAATTCTTCCTTTGCTTTAAATAGATACTCAAGTTTTTTCTGTCTTTCAACGAGGTCCTTTTTAATCTCAGTTCTTTGCCTGAAAAAGCTAGTAATACCTGTATAAATTTCATTATATGAAAGTAAATATAAAAGAAATGCCATCCTTAGAGTAGGAGAATCGTCTTCTTCCTGTGAATTGTGGAAAATAAAGGAACTGTTATTTGATAAATAACTAATGATGTTATTTTGAAAATTTTGAAGTGTAAAAAGTGTCCTACTTATAGAAAGTATATGGCTTCCATACCTGGGTGTGTAAGTGATTCTTTGACCATTTATTGTTTGTTGCTTTGATGTTAAGACGTCCACCTTCCCTGATCCTTTAGCATGGCTAAATGTACTTAAAATGCCCAACATATCTTCAGTACTTGACGTTCCTTTATAATGTTTAACTATTTCGGAGAATATTGGCCCTCCTCTCATCCAAACATCTTGCCATGGCCTTTGTTGGTCAGTTATATAACATAACCAATGTGTTAATATTTGGTCACTAGGGTCAAGCGATGCAAATATTGGACCAGGAATAAGAGAGCTTGATGTTCCTTTATGCCATCTGGCATCATCTAGCCATTTAATTATTCTCCAAGCTTTTATTAGATTTAGGTATAAAGAATCTGTTTTTTCATTCTGCAACTTTTTACCTCCCGTTCAATCCTAACTTATAAATTCATAAATTCCATAATCTATTTTTCTTTGGGTATGTAAGAAAAGTTTTGAGATGATGGTCAATTTCTACCCTATTAATCCATATCCATCTCAAATTGAAATGTTTTTGATTTATATCACATAGGCAAGTAGGATTCAATGAGGAAACAAACCTCTTCCCCGTGTAACGGATATATAACAGATTTCGACTAAAAACGTCCAATTACGGCTAAAATTGCTTAAAAGA
>Ga0315551_10002353_pt1 | contig 13875 bp, 10 predicted proteins | sample SalMarSW160290MG_FD_203678 | JGI IMG/M metagenome (GOLD analysis project Ga0315551, IMG submission 203678) | Salt marsh sediment microbial communities from the Plum Island Ecosystem LTER, Massachusetts, United States - Salt Marsh Sediment SW1602-90 ... | reverse complement strand
GGTCCCTCTTTATTCATGCATCTCTCATGGAAGACCTTGTGTGTGAATAAACAGCGAAAGTGTAGTTTTTGTTTCAATCAACTTGTATTAATGGAGGAAATACGATAATATTACAATTCTTGCTCGACAAAATTATATAAAATCGGATATAATCTTACCAGGCGTAGACAGATCTTCACTGAATGCATCCATTTACTTAATCAAATCAGTTAGCACGGCTAATATCTAAACGAAGTCACTTATTGAAACTCCATAGAAGGGAGCTGATCATGCAGCGGCTTCGTTCAACTTCTCCTATCTGAAACTATCGCTTCAGATAGGAGCCTAACAGTTATATGTGCTGAGAACGAAGATAAATGAATACGGATATGGATATTTTAAAGAATCAGATTTGCCCGTTTTTATCCCGCTGTAGCATCCGATGTGCGGAAGTGGTTCTTAATCCAATTCTCCTACAGTTGCTACTTGCCTGTATTTAACCTCTTCAAATTCATTAAAATGAGAATACCCGCATTTTATCTTTCTTTTTTCACTTATCTTTAATTCCTGCCCTGCCGATTTAGTTTCGGCAACAAAGTAAACCGTCTTTTCATTCTTTTTTATTAAAGCCCAGTCGGGGTTATAATTTCCGATTGGTGTTATAATCTTAAACCAGAAGGGAAGTTTGAAATAAAATTCAATGTCGTCTCTGCTTTCACATTCTCTGGCAAATTCAAATTCAACATTGGAGTCAAGCGGAACAAGATTGCTGTAAATGGTTTTATCTTTTTTACTTATTTTAAATGTCAGGTCATTGACATGTATTTCATAGTCCTCAAACAACCTCATTTCATATTCTTTTAAGCCGATTTTCTCATATTTTATACCGTCAATCATCAATTCCGTGAGAATATCTTTTATGGCAATAACGGCATTATCAAGAAAAAGCTGCGGATTAATTAAAACTTCGCCGATTCTCCCAGATTTCTTAAGAATTTCAAAAATTGTGGAACGTGTGAGTTCTGTTCTCTCCTGAATATAAAAAAGTACATCCGGGATTCTGAATATACCGTCAAGCGATGTTGTATAAGAAGCTTTTATATCCATAACAATTCCTGTATCATCAAATTCAAGAGCGGTTTTGGTTGTTTTGATAACCGCTTTTCTGATTGAAGGCATTTGATTAACTGCTTTTGCTGATTTCATAATAAGTTCGGGGGTATCATATTCTACCCGATAGGTGGTTTGGTGTTTTATTTTATCCCATATATCCCTGAATTTATTATCCAATTCAAAGCCTTTTCGGTATTTTACAGTTGTTCTTTTCCGTTTGTTTTTAATCCTGCCTTTAAAAGATACTCCGCAATCTTCTTCAATTTCAGACTGTAATTGTTTGGCAAAATCTTCATACGATTCATTGGCAACAACTGTTAATCGGTTAATATTGGTGTCCTGTATTCGGATTCCTTCCTGATTGACTGAAAGCCTTAGGCCTCTGCCAATTTCCTGTCTCTTTTTTAATTCCGATTGTGTTTCATTCAATGTGCATATCTGAAAAACATTGGGATTGTCCCAGCCTTCACGCAGAGCAGAATGGCTGAAAATAAACCTCAAAGGTTCATCTGTGTTTAGAAGCTGTTCTTTGTTTTTCATTATCAGCTTAAAGGTATCGTCATCAGCTTGTGTATTCCCTTTTGTATCTTTCCATTTGCCTTTTTTATCAGCAGAAAAATAGCCGTTATGGACTTCTTCCGCATCAAACGGAATTAAGCCTTTGTACGCTGATTTGGAGGATATGTCCTTATATATTCCTTCAAACCATTTGGCAAATTTGCCTTTAACCGGCTTGCCTTCAGAATCATAATCACGGTAATTGGCTACACGGTCAATAAAGAAAAGAGAAAGGACTTTTATACCTTTAGTTTTCAGCTTTCTTTCTTTTAAAAAGTGTTCTTCAATTGTTTTCCGGATTTGAACCTTCATAACCTCATCGGAAAGCCCGCCGAACGTATCACCCACAAAAACGGTTTTACCGTTTGAAAGTTCGATTAAATTTTCAGAAACATCAATGCCATTAATGATGTAGCCGCTTTTATAAACCTCTCTTTTGTTGGATAAATCATATAAATCATCTCCAACCTTTGCGGTAACGGATTTCCTTTTAACACCGTCAGTCGTATTAACATCTGTTTTGATTTTAGAGGAGGTACTGTTTTTTGTTGCGGTTACTTTTTCAAGGCAAAGATATGCCTCGTTAAAGTCATTTTCAGTAATAATGGAATCCACTTCTATTTGTTTGACTAAACCAAGATCGTAGGCTTTTACAGGATCAAGGCTGTAAACCATGTTATAGCGGTTTAAGTGGGTTGCCGAGTAACGTAAGGTACAAAGAGGGTTCAGATTTTCAACCGCTTTTTTCCTTATCTCAGTTTCCATGTTTTGCGGTTCATCCACAATTACAATAGGAAAGGTGGTTTGAATAAATTCAATTGGTCTTTTACCTGTCAGTTTATCATTAGGCTTGTTTATGATATTTTCATCTTTGGCAAAGGAATCTATATTGATAACAAGAATCTGAATGTTATTATTAATAGCAAAATTTCTTAAATTGGAAACACGTTTGGAATCATACACATCAAAATTTACCGGCGTTTTATCGTAAAGGTTCTGAAAGTGTTCAAAAGTTATTTCTAAGTTTTTTAATACGCCTTCACGGATGGCGATTGAAGGAATAACAACAACGAATTTTTTAAATCCGTATTTTTTATTCAATTCATAAATAGTGCGGAGATACACATAGGTTTTACCGGTACCGGTTTCCATTTCAACAGAAAAGTGAATACCATCCAATTTCTCGAAAACAGGCAGTTCATTTTTCCTTTGAATCTCCTGAACATTTTTAAGAATCTGCTCTTCGCTTAATTCTAACTGATTGCCAACACCTCCTTCCTGAAACATATAGTTTTCAGTGCTGATTGAAAAACTGAAATCACCCTGATTTAACGACTGTCCTTCAAATATATCGACAATTGAATTTATAGCATCAAGCTGGAATTGCTGGTTGGGGTCAAAATGGAGTTTCATTGTACAGACTCTTCAACTGGGATTGCAACACTGATCCTTGACCTAATTTCCTCAAAAACAGGAATTTCCACCCCTTCTGCTACTTCCAAAGTTACGGCAAGACCATAATGAACATCTTCATCAAGATTACCAGCATCTTCTCTACACACTATTGATATTAATAAAAAATCCCCATCCTGAAAGGAAACAACTTTGTTTCCTTCTAAAACTTCATGTTGAACGGTACCATTTTTAACCTGTTGCCAGTTTGCATTTTTTCGCTCTACTCCAATAATATCTTTTGGCGGTTTGATTGAAAGATTTGCTTTTCTGAATTTTCTGCTATCCTTATTAATAGGACTAAACCAGGCAAGAGTTGTGGTAAGCCGTCGCCTTTCATTTGATCCGCTGAGGCTTGGAGGTAAAGGGAACTTAAAATCATGTTTTTCGTCTTTCTTTATCTTTCCGTATCCAATAGCTGTTGCTCTTTGTGCAGTACATTCAATCACACGAATAATATCAGGAATACCATAACCTATATAACGAGATACAATTTTTTGAAACTTGTGCGAATTATTTTGGTTTTTTAAACAAGTTTCTAGATCGTTATAACTATTTCCCCATGAAGCGCTATGTATAAGTAAGGTCTTTAAAAGAACCGCTATGTTTTCCTCATTGGATATATTTAATTCATTCAACACCTCAAATATTTGAGCTGCTCCACGTGTTGCCAAAGCTGCTGCATTACTTGTCCCCCTGGTATAGACACAACGGTCTTTTTCTCCAGAAGTCACAGGTGTAGTAGCAACGTATTGACCGGGGGGTTCACCAGCACCTGAAATTTTATATTTCCCATTAACATGGTTATATAATTGCCTTCCGCCTGGAAAATATATTTCTGGTTTTATCGAGTTTCTAAAACCATGTCCATGAGCAGAAATAGGAGAGGGCAATTCTTGATTTGGTAAAAGGTCTATTCTGTTTCCTAAATTTGTAATATTTGATTTATCAGTATGAAGAGCTCCGACAGTTATTGAATTAATAGAATCAGCCGGAGCAAATAGCTTACGGTTACGAATATCAGCCTGAATTTTCTCCATTGTAAGTTTTGAAAAAGCATTGTCGCCAAGTAAAGGTCTGTGACAACCTCAAGCCTCATGTAGGGATGCATGCGAGGCATCTTGTCCTACCTGTATTCTTCCGACTGCTTTACTGTTGTGGCTTGAGAACTTGCGAGGCGAGGACACTACGAGTTGAGAATGTCGATTTACAACATGGAGTAATTGACATCATTGAGTCGAAGGGGCACAAGAGCCGTAGAGTCCCGATATCGAAAGACCTTCTGGTACTTTTCAGAACATATGATGCACGTGTTTCCGAAATATATCCTGACAGAATCTATTTTTTCCCGACAACAAGATCAAAATGCTACATCCGTTCAAGCGTAAGCCTGGTATTTCGCAAAATATGGAAGGCTGCGGGCCTTGCGCAGGGATGTGGTAACAAGCCGCGGGCATACGACTTCAGGCATCATTTCGCGCTTAATAATCTGAACAGGTGGATTGCCACCGGTGTGGATGTAAACTCCATGCTCCCATACCTCACCAGATACATGGGACATTCTTGTATGAGAAGCACGGACTACTATCTCCACCTGGTTCCTGAGTTCTTTCAAACCTTTTCTGAAAAGGTAAAAATCACAGAGAACGTTCTCCCGGAGGTGGATTATGACAAGGAATAGAAGCTCAGGGCAAGAATTCTGGAAATACGTGCGCAATTACCTCACTGTCTATCTGCCAAGAATCCGCTGTCTGAGCCCGAGAACCATTGACTCCTACAGACAGTCTATTAGCATGTATTGTACATTTCTCAAGGAGCAAAGCAGCCTTGAGTTTTCTAAAGTGTCCTTTGAGCATGTTACACGAGATTCGGTAATAAAGTTCATCCGTTGGCTGCGTGTGCGAAATTGTGAGGGTTCAACATGCAATCTCAGGATCTCCTCTCTCAAGTCACTTCTTAAATACTGCGCCGATGAAGACATTAGCATTTATTCCGTCTACCAGGAAGTAAAAAAGATCCCTCTGATGAAAGCAGCCATAAGGCCGGTCGAGTACATGTCGGAGATTGCGCTCAAAGCTTTACTTGCCCAGCCTGACATAAGGACTGTAAAGGGCATACGAAACAGGATGATCATCATACTGTTGTACGATACTGCCACCAGGGTACAGGAGCTTGTGGACATGAAGGTTTCCGATTTGCATCTGTGGACAAAAAATCCTTTTGTAATCGTGACCGGAAAAGGAGGTAAAGCCAGAAGCATTCCTCTCATGACCAAAACTGTTGCCCATTTGAAGGAGTATTTAAGGCGGTTTCACACTATTTCAGATGATGGAACCAGCAAACCACTTTTCTATTCCATCAAGACAGGGCTACCTCACATGCTGTCAACCGACACTATAAGTGTCATACTGAAGAACTACGGAGAAAAAGCCAGATGCACGTGCCCGGAGGTTCCACATAGAGTTCATCCCCACCTGATTCGACATACGCGCGCAATGCACCTCTACAAGTCTGGATTGCCTCTCTCGTACCTCGCAGAATTTCTGGGACATGTAAATGTGAACACAACAGATATCTATGCATCCGCTGATATTGATATGTTACATGATGCCTTGAAAAAAACCGATCCAGAGTTAGAAGACGAAATTCCACTATGGAAGGATGAAGAGAATCTTAAAAAGCTCTGTGGACTATAGGATGTTTATATTATGCCGAAGTTTTCAATGCTATTTCTTTTCCTGGAAAGAAGAAGCGAATAAACTTCGGCATTTGTTTTTTTTCGGGATAATCGCAGTATATTTTTTCAGGTATTCCCCATCGCGAGACTGCATGCCGGAAACAATTTTCCATCCTGGGTAGCTTTTCGTCCCAGTAATATTTATCATACATGATCTTTCTAGAAAAATCGTCTATCCAGGCAAAGAGGTAGGTCTTTTTGTTCTTTTTGGGATTATCCGGATTTGGGAGAGGGATGCCGTCTCTTGCATCACCCTGCCAGAGCTGGTTTGGATAGTCCGCCTCGAACCGGTGATGTTTCATCTGGATTTTCTAAAAAGAAATAGGGGGTAATTATGTGAAGTAAAAAAGGGTGAATTTAAGTGAGTTCTAACGCACTAAAATATCAATGTTGTTTGTTGTGTATAATTTGAAGGCAAAATTATCTTGAAATATTTGAATGGTACGTTAAAATGTTCTTTGTTAGAAATTGCCACTTTTATTAATCATAGTGTATAAAAATGACCTGGAATTTAGGTACAATATCTTGACATCGTAGAAAAGCATAATATAATAGGAAAGCTAAACACTATTTTTTATTGAAAATAATTTTTTTTATTATCTATTTAAAAAAATATTACCATATAGGGGATTTCAGCGATGATGATGAAGATACAATATATCTGTAATAGATAAAACTATTTTATAAGAAGGAGGTAGCTATGAAAAAGTTGTCAATCTCGATTATTTCACTGATCTTTTTTATCATGTGCACTGGAGTAACCTTTGCCGAAGGGAAAAAAGCCGCGACACCGAAAGCTGAAGAAAAACCAGCGGTTGAAAAGGCAAAAGTGGCGAAAGATCTGCTGGATTTTTCAGACATAACGATCAGGTTTGAATGTGGAGGGCCGGAGGGCGGTCCATTCGCCAGTGTCCTGTACAATGGAGCAATGGCTGCCGCAAAACAACTGGGATGCAACGTGGAAGCGGTGTGGGACGGATGGGACCCGGGCAAAGAGGTAGAGCACTTTAAAGAGGCGATTGCAGCGAAGCCTGACGGAGCTATTCTTATAGGTCAACCTGGAGATGAAGGATTTGGACCTCTCGTGGATGAAGCAGAAGCGAAAGGGATAATAGTAACCACTATATGTGTCGATCTTCCCAAGACCAGATCAAAATATATTGCCAATGGTTTTGGTTACGCAGGCGCTTCACTGTACAATGCAGGTTATGCACTGGGTAAAAAAGCTGCAGTTGATAATGGCCTCGGAAAGGGAGACAGGGCCATGGTTTGGGGTCTTCTTGGAGAACCGTTACGCGGCATGCGGACAAAGGGTTGTATCGATGCTCTAAAAGATAAAGGGGTGACTGTTGATTACCTCGATATATCGCCTGAAACGAATGCGGATCCACCGGCTGGCACGCCAACCATAGTTGCTTATATAGCATCCCATCCAGATGTGGATCTGATAATCCCGGATCATGGCGGTCTTACTGCAACAGCCCAGACCTATATGGAGGCAGCGGGCAAAAAACCTGGAGAGATCATTGTTGCAGGGTTCGATCTTTCTTCAGCGACAGCAGAAGCTATCAGAAATGGCTACGTGCAGGTTGTTGCCGATCAACAGCCGTGGCTACAGGCGTATCTGGGGGTTCTGCAGATATGTATGACCAAGAAGTTTGGGTTCTCCGGTCTCTACATAGACACTGGTGCAGGCTTCGTAACAGCAAGTAATATCGAAACAATTGCACCTCTTGCTGAAGCAGGCATACGATAAGGATAAGAACGCAATGAAGGACAAAAATTTTTCTCCCCTGATACAGCTTTTGGGTGTCAACAAGCATTTTGGGGGTATTACTGCCCTGGAGAACATCAACTTCGAGGTTGGAAAGAATGAAGTGGTTGGCTTGATCGGCGACAATGGCGCCGGCAAGTCAACCATGATCAAAATCATAATGGGTGTTTATAAGGCTGATAAGGGTGAAATCTACTTTAAAGGGAACAAGGTCGCGCACTGGAGTGCGGAGAGGGCACGCAGCCTTGGAGTAGAGACCGTATACCAGGAAAAGGCACTGGGAGAAAAACAGACCATATGGAGCAATATTTTTATTGGCAGGGAGCTGTGTGGTCCAATTGGATTTCTCAAGATAAAGAAAGCGAAAGAAGAAACTAACATGATAATGAGGAAGTATATCGGATTCACATCCAAGGGTGTTACACCTGATTCGTTCGTTAAAACTATGTCGGGTGGAGAGCAGCAGGGTGTTGCCATAGCAAGGGCTATTTTCTTCGATGCAGAGCTCATTATCCTGGACGAACCTACCACTGCTCTCTCATTGACAGAGACAAAGAAGGTGCTTGATTTCATAAGTGGAATAAAGGAGAGTGGGAAATCAGCCATAATGATAAGCCATACCATCTATCACCTATACCCTGTCTCAGACCGGTTTGTGATCCTCGATCGTGGAAGGATCGTCGGGGAGTTTAAAAAGGAGGAGATATCGCTGGATGAGCTCGTTGAAGAGCTTCAGAAGGTAGCAAGCACAGGGCATGTTTGAGGAAAAAATATTAATACATTCACATACACACTGTTATTTCACCTTAAAACATAGTAAATACACCTATTATTGCTGGATAACATTATCAGATATGCACCATTCGGAATAGCTGTATTAAGTAATAACTTTTTGTTTGGAAGAAGATCATGATGCCAGAAAAAGGCGAAATATCAGGGAGCAGTAATTCATTTAAATTGTGGAAGTACTATGCCAGTCGCTACAGCATCCAGCTGAGCGTTTTTGGCGTATTGGTGGTACTGTTTGCGATATTCATCTTAGTGCGCCCAGGGGTTTTTCTCTCCTACGATATATACTTTGCTTTTTTATCATCGATCCCTTTTACCGCCATCTCTGCGCTTGCACTGACCCTTGTAGTCATTACAGGAGAGATAGACCTCTCCTTTCCATCTGTAATGGGTTTCGGCGGTTGGATATTCACGAACCTGTATCTCTCAACCGGAAATATTACCCTTGCCCTCATATGCTGTCTCATTATAGGGTCATTGATAGGTGCCTGTAACGGTCTTCTTGTAACAAAAATCCGTATCCCGTCCCTTATAGCGACAATAGGTACCATGTATCTGTGGAGAGGTATAACCATGATCCTATGTGGGGGCAGGGGAACACCGCTTGTTGCTGCAAAGACAACAATGATGTCTTACGTATTAGTTGGAAGGCTTCCATGGAAGAGGATACCGATGCAGGCAGTATGGACTATTGTAATAGCCATCATTCTCTGGTTTCTATTGAACCGCCATAAATTCGGTCTCCGCATCTACCATGTAGGGGACAGCATTACAAGTGCCCAAATGATGGGCATCAATACCGATAGGGTGAAAGTAATCACATTCATGCAGATGGGGTTTTTTGCAACATTTGCCGGGGTGCTTGCCAGCCTTGAAGTGAGTTACTTCTGGCCAACCCTCGGCCAGGGTTATCTCATAAAGGTGATTGCAGCGGTTTTTGTTGGGGGTACTTCGATTTCAGGTGGCGAAGGCACTCTTTTCGGTACATTTATCGGCGTTATTATCATAGGGTGCCTGGAAGCAGGAATAATCGCTATGGGTATGACAGGCTTCTGGACACAGGCTGTATATGGGGCGGTTATTGTTATTTCTCTTTCATTCTATTCATTTATAAGGCGAGGAGGTTGATCTTTTCAAAAAATATTATGACGAATCTTGAAAGATTTACCAAAACAGTTTGTTGGGAACCTGTGGATAGGATCCTGACCTATGATTTTGTTGATAACAAAGAACTTCTAATGAAATACGGAGATTATGACGAATCGAAAAAGTACAGCTTTGAGGAAATAATAGAGACAAATGTAAAGTCTTTCAAAAGAATAGGGCTTGATGTCACACGATATACCTATAATCCGGTTGAACACTGGATGGGGTTAAAGATAGTCAACTGGATAAGGTTTTTCGGTGTAAATCCTGATAACTGGAAGGTCTCTCAGAAAGGGGGTACCGCATGGATTTCAGAGAGACCATTTTCGGATCTTAAAGGGCTTGAGAGGAATATGCCAAAGCTTCCAAAGTATGAAGAGGTAAGTGAGTGGTATGAACCATATATAAAGCATATGAAAGAGGTTTTCGATTACTATGACCTCGTTTTTATCGGCGCTGTGGAAGGACCAATAACGGATGCCTATACGTACATGGACATGGAACTTTTTTCCACCGCTATCTATGATGCCCCTGAGCTCCTTTCACACGTTATGGATTGCACGGGTAAGTTTTCCGCATATATCGCGCAGGCCTTTGCCGAGAATGCATCCGCTCCTTTACAGTTCATGGGAGAGGATATTGCAATGTCTATAGGAGCTATGTTCAGCCCTCAGTTTATCAGGGAACACGGGCTTTCGCGCTGGAAGTGGATTATTGATCCTGTCAGGGAAAAGGGGTATAAGTTCTTGTTCCATAGCGATGGGAAGTATGGTGCTCTGTTGCGGATCATATTCGATGAACTCGGAGCCGACGGGCTCAATCCCATTGAGCGGAACGGCTGTAACGATATATTCGAAATCAGGAAGATGTATCCAGGTAAGCTACTCTTTGGGAATGTATGCTGTGAGATTACCCTGCCCCATGGAACTGTATACGATGTTGAGGATGAGACCCTCGAATTGATAGAAAAAATAGGACCACAGGGCGGTATCCTGATAGGATCTTCGAGTGAGGTTCATGATCTCATCCCTCCTGAAAATGCCGTCAAGATGTATGAGACGGTTCACGAATACGGCGTATATCCGATCGATGTCGAACGTATAAAAAAAAGAAGGGCCGAAATAAAGCATAAACTCACAACAAGAAAGGCCGAGGTTGAAAAGGAATCAACTTCTTGAGAAATTTACATTTTTTCGGCCGTTTACAAAATAGATAATGGTTGAGAGCCAATTTAGGTGATGAAATACGACGAATAGACGTATGAAATTATATCGTTATCAGTACGAATGCCCTCAAGAAAAGAATAAAGGGGGGGAGATGATGGCTTTTATCGAGATTGATCTTCACCCAAATTATTTCAATTGTTGTTCTCTTTCAAGAGAAGACAGGCGTGAACAGTGATTTTAAGTGCCTGCGGTTGAAAGAAGCTTTTAAGCATTTAGATAAAGTTACAAAGCAGAACGGCGCCCCAGATATCATCAACGAAGTAGAGACAATACGTAGCTTTCCCACAAAGGGACTTTGCATAGGCAATATGCAGGCAATAAATTCATGGGTATAAAAGGTAAAAAGAGTTGGGTGGGGAGCAAGTGTCATTAAGGCTGTTTTAACAAGATATTGCAATTCGTGAAAATCTGTTTAATTTAAAAGAATCAGCATTTAAACTTTCCCTTTATGGTTCCGGCTTGTCCGGGTTAGGTATACGGTGTAATAATGATGGGATCAGGTGATGCAGTGGACGTACGATACTGTGACGGATATCTGTCTCTGTAATTTAAAAGCCCCCTGGCCGGATGATTGTCGGTCGGGGGCTTGTTCCTGCGCTGTTATTTTATCTCACAACTCGTAGTGAGTGTGCTTCCTCCTCTTTTATAAATAGGTGAGACGTCCCCATATCTCCACATTACGGGGCGAGGAGGGTGTAGTGCTCAGCCACTTCTGAAGCGTCAATCACCCTGTCGTAGAGGAGCACGTTGTCGATGATCCCGTCGAACCGGTAATTCAGAGGAATCTGTGATCCGATCATGAGCCCACCGTCAGTATTCCTCGCAGGGGCGAAATCGGCAGGGAGCTCCGATACCCATCCGTTTGAATATATCTGGCGGTTTGTAACGAGATCGCCGTCGATATACAGGTACACCTCGGTCAAATCCCAGGCTGCAACGATGTGGTGCCATTCGTTGGTGCTCAGCAGCCCTTCGTTCGACAGGACATAGGTGGCCGTTCCGGCATTGTTTGTGATAATGATGGCAACCTGCCCCGCCTGATTGTACTGAAGGCTGTACGACTCGTCAGAGTAATCCTCCTCCACGCCTTTATGCACAATACCTGCTGCCGCAATGTTGGTATAGGGAAAAATCCACACCTCTATTGAAGCCTCTTCGGTAAGATCGAAGTTATCGGCGTCCGGGAGAAAGATATACTCTCCTTCACCGTCAAACTCCATCGCCAGGCCGTCGACGCCGTCAACCCACCGTGTTTCACCGAATATCTCTGCCATGCTGTTTTCATCGATATTTTCATCGAGGGAAAGCCCGGCAACAATTCCTTCCTCTTCATTGATGAAGACTCCGGTGTCCGCCGGCTCCAATGATTCAACAGTCTCAGAGACAGAGGAGGATTCATCCTTTTCATTGGTAACTGTCAGGGTAACGGTGTATGTCCCCGGATCAACATAGGTGTGCATGGGCGGGTCGGGCCAGAGGCTTGTATGGCCGTCGCCGAAATCCCATGAATAGGACAATTCGCTCCCTTCGGGATCATAGGAGCTCGATCCGGTAAAGAGCACTTCAAGGGGTGCTTCACCGGTAAGCCGGTCCGCGCTCATTACTGCAACCGGAACCTGCTCGAGCGGGTCGCTTGAATTCGGAGTATCGCTTTTGATGATATCCTCAACATATGTAAGATCATCCGGTACATCGATACCGCCTGAGCTTCCGCACGAGATGACAATCATCAGAATACTTATTGACATGAGTATTGGTAATAGTGTCTTCATAATCATCACCTCCAGGTTAAATATATCGCACTCAGCAGTTTTATCAGGCTATACCGTAAGTTTTTTTAAAATAACAATAAGGTAAACAATGACAAATAAAAGATAGGTAAGTAAACTTGTCAATCTTAGAAGTTGAAAATTATCACTTACCTAATGGTTTTTACCTAAAGTATGTAATATTACGGCAATGTAGTATAATATAGTCATTTGTATTCTAAATTCTGGTACAAAATGCCAGAATTCTAATGGATAAAACCATAAAAATGGATCCTGGATACATATGCATGATTTATAACATCTCGTACCCCGGGCCTGGTACAAGTGTTTTTACGCGCCGAACAGTAAAGGAGAGGAGCATATGACGGGGGAATGGTCCCTGCTGCAAGATATGCTGTGAAGCCCTGCGTAGGTGCCGGCTATGCGTATACCATGTGGGCCGGAACGAATGAAGATTTTCGGTTATTCCTGAATTTATGAATGCTCTTGATTTCAATTGCAATTTGGGGCGTCCGTTTGTATAATCGTTAATAGTGATTTGTACATCAGATATGCTGAATAAATAATCGTACTCTATATCGGTAGATGCTTTTAAGTATCCCGGGTATGAAGTAAAAAGGAACAACGTATATATTATCTCATGATGAGGAGGGCAGTATGAAAAAGATGAAAGGCGCCGCAATATTTCTTGCGCAGTTTCTGGGGGACAGTGAACCGTTCAACTCCATAACAGGCATTGCGAAATGGGCTGCAGGTATCGGTTACAGGGGGGTTCAGGTTCCCACCTGGGACGCGAGGGCGTTCGACCTTGACAGGGCAGCTGAATCGAAGACCTATTGTGACGAGTACAGGGGAAAGCTCAAGGAAGCAGGTGTCGAAGTGACGGAGCTTGCCTCCCATATACAGGGCCAGGTGATGGCTATGCATCAGGCATACGAGATAATGTTCGAGGGTTTTTATCCCGAAGGCATGAAGGACAAACAGCGGGTTGAGTGGGCCGCCGATCAGCTGAAAAAAAGCGTAACCGCTTCCGTCAACATGGGAACAACAGCCATCCCGGTGATGTCCGGCGGATTCGCCTGGCATATGATGTACCCGTGGCCGCAGAGGCCTGCAGGAATTATAGACGAAGCGTTCACCGAGCTCGCGCGCCGCTGGAAGCCGGTGCTTGACATGGCGAAGGACAACGGTGTCGTGTTCGCGTACGAGCTTCATCCTGGTTCAGACGTATACGACGGGGCGACTTACGAGATGTTTCTAGACAAGGTCGGCAACCATCCTGCAGCCTGCATCAACTACGATCCGAGCCATTTCGTGCTTCAGCAGTTGGAT
>Ga0315551_10002349_pt1 | contig 13893 bp, 6 predicted proteins | sample SalMarSW160290MG_FD_203678 | JGI IMG/M metagenome (GOLD analysis project Ga0315551, IMG submission 203678) | Salt marsh sediment microbial communities from the Plum Island Ecosystem LTER, Massachusetts, United States - Salt Marsh Sediment SW1602-90 ... | reverse complement strand
TACAGCTGGGCTCGATGCCCCTCAATATCGGGCTGGTCATCGATGTCAGCCGCTCCATGAAGGGCAAGAAACTGCAGGCGGCCCTGGAGGCGAGCAAGCTCCTGGTGAACTCCCTGCGGGAAGAAGACTGGATTTCGCTGGTGACCTTCAGCGGCGGGGCCAATATCGTCGTCCCGGCTACCCCGGCGGTCGATAAGGCCCCCATCCTGGCCGTTATCGATGAAATCGGCGTCATCGGCGCCACCCGGATGTTCTACGGCATGCAGGCCAGCGCCGACGAGATGTGCCGGGCCGGCACCGCCGATAAAATAAGCCGCATGATTCTCCTCACCGACGGCGAGACGGAGGGGGAGGCCCAGTGCCGCCTTAACGCCGCACAGGAAAAGGAGCACAGCATCGTTATCTCCGCCCTCGGCATCGGCAAGCGGTATAATGAGAACCTGCTCAGTGATATCGCCGATGCCACCCTGGGCGTCTTTTCCCACCTGAGGGAGCCGGAGCAAATCAACGATATATTCCAGAACGAGCTGAGTACCGCCGCGGCCTCGGTCATCACCAATGTCACGCTACAGCTGGGGCTGGCGGAGGGGGTCAGGCTGGAGAGCCTCGACCGCGTCTACCCCAACAGCGTCAACCTCCAGCCGGAGGCCGGAGGCCCCGGCAATATCCTCAGAGCGGGCCTGGGCAGCCTGATGAAAGACGAGCCTACCATCATCGGCGCCCAGCTGAGGCTCCCCACCCAGGCGGCGGGCCGCCAGAAAATTGCCGACGTGGTATTCAACTACAGCATCCCCAGCCTGCAAATCACCCGCGGCGAGGAGAAGCAGGGCATATTTATAGAGTACACCGCCGACCCGGAGCGCTGCGGCCAGGTGAACCGGGAGGTCATCAGCTATTTCAACCAGATTAACGCCCAGAACCTCATCAAGGAGGCCATCCACCAGACGCAGGTGGGCAATATCGACGAGGCCACCCAGTCGCTCTCCCAGGCCCGGGCGATTACCGAGAAGCTGGGCAACCTGCCGCTGACCACGGACATCAAAGAGGCCCTGGACGAGCTGGAGAAGAAGGGCGTTATCTCGGCGGAGGGGGTCAAGACCATCAAGGCCGGGAGCCGCCGTACCGTCCGGGTGAACGAGGGCGAGCTAAAGTGAGCATGAGGATTTTGGTTACGGCGGGCCCGGCCCCGGCCGGACCGACCGGCGGAGTCCGTGATGAGTGAGATGCTCTGTCCCAACTGCGGGAAGGAGTACCGCACGGGCGACGAGGCCTGCCGATACTGCGGCTATGTCTTCCCCTTCTCGACGGTGGTCATCGCCTCCGGCCGGACGCTCCAGGGCCGCTACGAAATCCAGGAGCTTATCCACACCGGCGGCATGGGCTACATCTACCTGGCCAAGGACAAGCGGCTCTACGACCGCATCTGCATCGTCAAGCAGGTGAGGGAGTCCATCACCTCGGAGGCCCACCGCAAGAAGCTGGAAGCCGAAGCCCAGAGCATGACCAAGCTCAACCACCCCAACATCGCCATGATATTCGACCACTTCGTCGAGGAGGGCTATTACTACCTGGTGGTGGAGCGCATCAGCGGCCAGACGCTCAGCGAGGTGTTCAAAGACCGCGGCGGCCAGCTGGGCGAGGAGGAAGTCTGGCGCTGGGCGGTCGATATCTGCGACGTGGTCGGCTACCTGCACCGGGCGGGGGTCATCCACCGCGATATCAGCCCGGATAATATCATGCTCAACGATGAGGGCATCATCAAGTTCATCGACTTCGGCACCTCCCACGAGTTCCGCTACACCGCTCCCGGGGGTACGGTGGGCATCGGCAAGTACGGCTACACGCCGCCGGAGCAGTGGCGCGGCAAGCCGGAGCAGCGCTCGGACATCTTCGCCCTGGGGGCCACCATCTACTACCTGCTCAGCGGCTACCTCCCCCTGTCGCAGGGCTACATCACCGGGCAAGCCCCCCAGAAGGCGGACTTCAACCCCAGCTTCCCCCCCATCACGGCCAAGAACCCCGCGGTCTCGCCGCGGCTGGAGGCCGTTTTACAGAAGGCCCTCCAGCTGGATATCAATAAACGCTATGCCTCCGCCGCGGAGTTCGGCCAGGCGCTCAAGGCCCTGCTGCCGGAGGGTACCCGGCGCGCCGGGAAAAAGGCGGTGGCCCGGCCCGTATCGCTGGGGGTGGGCATAGCCCTGGCGGTGGCGGGTCTGGGCGCGGCCTGGCTGCTCACGCTGCTGTGGGTCGTCGGGGTGGGCGGCATGGACCCGCCGCTGAAGGTCACCCAGCTGGCCCTGATATTAGCGGCCGGGCTGGTCGGGGTGGTGCCGGGGGTGCTCCTGCTGCGGCGGGGCATTACCGGCCACTTCCGCAACCGGCCGGAGGGCGGCCGGGTGACGGGATGGTGGTGGCTGCCCTCGCTGGCGCTGGGTTTTATAGGGGGCATCTTCACCTGGTTCCGGCACAAGGATATCAACTGGCGCCAGTCCCGCAACATGCTGACCGCCGGGATACTGATGACCTTCGTCTTCATCGCCCCGGTGCTGGCGGCCGGGCACGAGAGGGACGTATTACCTCCCGGATCGCCGCCGGTGACCCAGAACGGCACGCCGTCCACGCCGGGGCCCGGGGAGACGACCGTACCGGCGACGACACCGCCCGCAACGACGGCGACCCAGCCGGTGCTGGATTTCGAAAAAATTATGGCGCTGACCCAGAACCCCTCGGCGTTTTTTGAGCTGGACTATAACCAGGTTGATTTCGGAACCGGCGAAATCTACAGCGGCCAGGTTTTCCCGATGAATTTTACGGGTAAGGCTAGCTGCATTCAGGATATGGGGCTGGATAACCTGGAGGTACGCGTCAAATACCAGATTACTGCCCGAAATAACGCCAGCAGCGCCAGGGTAACACTTAATCCAGACCTGACGGTTAATATCGAGGATTTCCCCACCCGGGCCGGGGAATCGTACGCTATCGACGAAGTGGTATTGCTACAATTCCCGGAGACAGCCGCCACCGGCGAATACACGGTTATCGGCGAAATTGTGGAGGTTATGGTCAAAATCGGCAGCTGGTTCGATATCTCCCCCTACCTCGAAGAGGCGGGAGACCTGGGCACGCTGCAATATGTCGCCGCGAATCCAGCCACCCAATCCCACACCTTTTCCGGACATGTCCTGGAAGCTGACACCAGGAACCCCATCGCCGGGGCTGTAATACACGTCATTGAATACGACTCGCGCGTGGGCTACTATGTTCAGCGCGGCGACGGTCGCACCGATGCCGCCGGCTATTACGCCACCTCGCCCTTCAGCCAGCCCGGGCCGTTTGCGCTGTACGTCAACGCCAGCGGCTATGCCACCGAATGGTATGACGATGAATACATAAGAAATGACGCGACCCCGCTGGAGTTTCTCGTATCGGGTGAAATATCAAATATCAACTTTCTGCTGGAGCCCGAGGGCACCATCTCCGGAAGAGTAATCGCCGATAACACCCTGGAGGGCATCGCCGGTTTGAATGTGATGGCCGTGGACGGCTTTACCGGTATCTGGATGGCCGGGGTGAATACCAGCAGCGACGGCACCTACACTCTCACCGGCCTGCCGGCGTGGAGCTACCGGGTACAGGCTAGTGCTTCCAACAGCATGATGCCCTATGCCAACGAGTATTACCCCAATACCTTCGACTGGGGCCGGGCTGAGCAAATAACGGTGGCCGATGAGCAGGACGTCCGGGGCATTGATTTTACGCTGGCCCCGGGCGGGAGCATATCGGGCACTATCCGGGCTGCCTATGACCTGCGTGCGCTGTCCGGCGTCAGCGTGCAGCCGTTCCAGATCGTCGATGGCCGGTGGCTTTGCTGGGGGGCTATCTCGGATGAGAACGGGAACTATACCGTCTACGGCGTGCCCTACGGGCAATTATACGTAAGGGCGCCGGGCCGATTCTCCGATGGAGACGGCGACTTTGTCCAGGAGTACTATCTGGAGCAGTGGCAGCAAGCTCAGGCGATGCGGGTCACCGTCGGTGAAGATAATAACCCCAGCAACATCAATTTTACCCTGGCCGCCGGCGGCAGCATCTCCGGCAGAGTCATCTCCGATGCCAGCTTTGAAGGCATCGCCAATTTACATGTTTTTGCCGCCGACTACGATACCGGCGAGTGGCTTTCCGGCGCCTTTACCGACGCCGACGGTAACTACGCGCTGCGCGGCCTGCCGGCGGGGACCTGCTGGGTGAGGGCGGTAGCTTCTAATAACGGGCTGCCGTATACCGACGAGTTTTATTTTAATGCTGATAATCCAAATGACGCCCTGCCGATAACGGTGCGCGCCAATCAGGATACTTCCGGCATCAACTTCTCGCTGTCTCCGACTGCGTGAGCAGGGAAAAGCACGTAATCCTGCCTTGATAAACGGTTGGGGTTAAATATGGCCGGAATCGCCCCGTTTAGAGCTGCCTCAGCCTGGGGTCCATCTTATCGCGAATCCAGTCGCCCATGAAGTTCCCCGCCAGCACCACCAGGCCAATGGCCAGGCTGGGGAAGACGGATATCCACCAGCCCCGTTCCAGGAGATTCCTGCCATCGGATACCATCGAGCCCCATGACGGCGTAGGGGGCGGAATACCGGCCCCGAGGAAGCTCAGCGAGGCCTCAATCAGAATCACCAGTCCCACGCTCATCGTCATCAGGACTACCAGCGTGTTGACCACGTTGGGAAAGAGATGCCTGGTAAATATCCTCCACGACGAACTGCCGATAATCCGCGCCTGCGCTACGAAGTCCTCCTGGCGGACTTTCATGACCTCTCCTCGCATCATGCGCGTGTAAGGGGCCCAGCCCAGCGCCGACAGCGCCAGGACGACGGTGCCGAAACTCGGCCCGAGGGCGACGCCGAGCAATAAAGCGATGAGTAACGCGGGAAAGGCCAGGGCGGCATCGGTTATCCTCATCAGCACGGCGTCGGTGCGTCCTCCCACGTACCCGGCTATCATGCCCATAATGGTGCCGATGACGGTGCTGATGGCGATGACCAGCAGCGAGACGCTCAGGGAAACCCTGGCGCCGAAGAGCATGCGGCTGAGGATATCGCGGCCGATGTTATCCGTACCCAGGATATGGGCCATGCTGCCCCCGGGCATGAAGAACGGGGGTGTCAGCTTGTCCGGAAGTGACATAACATCAGACGGATACGGTGCGATTAAATCGGCGAAGATGGCCACGAAGACGAGGGTAGCCAGTATGAGAGCCGGGATAACCGGAAACCTTCTGACGTTTCCCCAGAGATGCCTCACCCTTGTTCCGTAGCCAACTGTTTCCATATTCGTCATAAAATGCTAATATCTGATTCGCGGGTCAACGTAGGCGTAGGTAATATCTACCAGCAGGTTCACCATGAGGACGACCACCGCCACCAGCAGTACCGCCGCCTGTATCACCGGGAAATCGCGTTCCATTACCGCCGTGGCCATGAGCCGTCCCAGACCCGGCCAGGCGAAAACGGTCTCGATTATTACGGCGCCGGTAACAATCGTGCCAAAGGAGATGCCGGCCGCCGTCAGCAGGGGTATTATCGCGTTTCTCAGGGCATGCTTCCAGACCACCATCCTCTCCGAAAGGCCCTTTATCCGGGCCAGCTTGACATACTCGCTGTCGAGGATTTCCAGCATGCTGGACCGAATCAACCGCGTAAATATTGGCAAACTGAAAAAGGAAAGGGTCAGCACCGGCAGAATGTAGTGGTCCGGACCTCCCAGGCCGCTGGTGGGCAGCCACTTCAGCCAGACGGCAAATATGGCAATGGCCACAATAGCCAGGAAGAAACTCGGCAAGGCCTGGCCGAGAATAGCTATAAATTTCACCGCGTTATCCAGCCAGGTGCCGAACTTGCACGCCGAGGTAACCCCCAGGAAAAGGGATACAATTAGCCCCAGGAATATGGCGGACAGGCCTAATGACACCGTATTAGGCAGCCTTTCCCAGATAATGGTCGTAACAGGTCGCCGGGTACGGATTGAGTCCCCGAAGTCGCCGTGGGCCACGTTCTTCACGAAAACCCAGTACTGTTCGGGCAGCGACTTATCCAGTCCCAGGTGCTCCCTTATTGCCTGCAAGTCGTCCAGGGTGGCCATGGGGGGGGCCATCAGCATCACCGGGTCGCCGCTGGCTCGGGCCAGGGCGAATATCACCATTGAGATAACGATGAGGGTTAAAAACGCCTGGAATATCCGTATTAAAATAAAGCGCGCCATGGTGTCCCTTAGTCGAAGTGCCAGCTATTTTTGCTACCGGGCAGGCAGTATAAACACGATGGTACCGGCGCCCGGTCTGTCGTTGGCTGCGGCCAGATAAATCATGTTTGCCGCCGCCACATCCAGCGCCTCGAGCCGCTCCCGGGCACCGGTACCATCACTATCCCTTTCGCGTTCCGAACGCGTCACCGGTAGGGCTACACTAAACCGGGCAGTATAAAACTGCTAAAAGCTCGCCTTATTTCCTCTTGATGCCGGCGAAGCCGCCCCAGATATCATACTGGAAGCGCAATGTCCAATCGCCGATGTCGTCGCTCACAGCATAATAGCTGTATATGTTCACGATACCAGGGGCAGCATATTGGTCGAGCATATATTCCGCGGTCTGCTGGAAAAGGTCTACCTGCGTGGCCTGGTCCGGGCTCTGGGTGATGCTCCCCCAGAGGTCATCAAATGTCGCATCATGCAGCAGCTGCCAGTTGCCTTGCGAATGAATGGCGCTCCAAAGGAACGCGACACTGACCTGCGTGGTCGGCATACCCCAGATGGCAACCTTCCCCGTCATGGCAGGGTCTTGGACATACATCATCCCCCTCAATTGCCCGAAATCAATCGTCTCTATTTTAGTCTGGACGCCGACAGCTTCCCAGTAGCCCGATATGATTTGATTCAGGTCGGGGAGCCAGGGCAAGTACGCCATAGAATATAGAGTGATTTCCGGGTTCTCGAAGGCATCCGGGTAGCCGGCTTCCGCTAGCAGCGCCTTGGCTTGGTCGCGGTCGTATTGGAACCATGTGCCGTCCGCCCAGGCCGGGTCGTACCCCCAGCTCGACGGGGCCGTCCAGATTACGCCTCCCGGTTCGGCTAAACCATTGAAGAAGGAATTCGCAATTTCCGGGCGATTGATAGCCAGCGACAGGGCTTCGCGAACCCGTACGTCCGATATCGGGTCCGAGGTATCCCAGCTATTCAACATGCATATTACCGGCACGGTGGGGTTCCCCAGGATGCGCAGTTCGTAGCCTTCATCCTGCACCATAAGGGCTTCGTCCATGTTAACCGAGACGATATCGGTCTCCCCGTTCCTGAGCTTGGCCAGGGCGGTACTGGACTCCGGTACCAGCTCGACAATCAGGTGTGCCCATTGCGGCGTGATGCGCCAGTGGTCGGGCACCGCATCAAACTCGATGCTGACGCTGGGGGTGAGCTTGACGAATTTCCACGGTGACGTCCCGACGGGATGCTCGTTGAAATATTCGTCTCCATTCGCCTCGATGTAGTCCTTCGGCACCATGGGGCAGCCCCAGATAGAGGCATAGAACTGGTAGTTGACCTTGGTGCAATAAATTTCTAACGTATAGTCGTCCGGGGCCACAATGTGGTCGATGGTGTCGCTATACTCGGGTTTCCACGGTGACATCGAGCCTTCCTGCATGATGCGCTCCAGGCTGAATTTGGCGTCTTCAGAAGTGAAGTCCTCGCCGTTGTGGAATTTGATGCCGGGCCGGATATTAAACGTCCAGACCAATCCGTCGTCGCTTACCGACCAGTCCGTGGCCAGCTCTCCGATGAAGTTCCTATCTTCGTCAATACTTATCAGGTGTTCATAAATCGCGTATTCAAAGGTGGTCTGGAGGTTCGGGTCGAGAGTTTCTATCCAGGAAGGAACGATGGCACGTAGCGTGCCGGTGGGGCCTGATGGTGTTGTTGCCGTCGGTTCGGTAGTCGTCGGCTGGGTCGTCGTCGGCTCCTCTTCACCGCAGCTACCGAGAATCAGGCTGGCTGCAAGTACCAATATAAGCGGGATTAGAAGTAGTTTCTTCATCTCTTCCTCCTCTACAGTATTGGATTTTCACTTGTTGGTCTATTTTATCTTATAGCGAATCCCTCCTATTCAATAAGATTTGGGTTTTGCCACAGCACTCCAATAATACGGACGGGGCTAACAATGTCCTTAATTACTTTCTCATGTAGAACATTCCTTTAGCTGAGCATAATATATGCTAGATTTACTGAATTGTCAACAGGCTTTGCTTAATATATTCCAGATTTCTCCAGTTGTCAACCGCCGCCCAAGGTGAGACAGCCTTTCTTGGGTAAATATTCCCGGTATTAACAGTACATAAATTGTTTATATCTCAAACCGGGATATTTATCCCTTTGTTACGCGATTGGTGCTTATATATAAGGTATTCACTACGCAAGAAGGACGTGGGTATTGAGATGAACTTTACAGAATCCCTTCCCATTATCCTGCTGATATTATCCTTCACGATGTCGGTCATGGTGGTGCTGCGCGCCTGGCGCTACCGGTCGCGGCACGCGGTGAAGGCCTTTTTGTGGTTGATGGGGGCCCTGGTCTGGTGGCTGCTCTGCTCTATCCTGGAGAATACCAGCACCACTCTGGCCCACCATGTCTTCTGGATGAACATGAGCTACGTAGGGATTTGCGCTCTGCCGGTGATGTGGCTGGTATTCACCATGCATTACACGGAACGAGGCAAGTGGTGGCGGCGGCGCGGCCTGCCGCTGCTTTTTATCATGCCGGCCATTACCATAACGATGGTCTGGACCAACGGCCTGCACCACATGATGTGGAACGATATACAGCTCGATGCCAGCATCTATCCGCCCCTTAAAGTAATCACTTTTAACACCTGGTTCTGGATACACGCTCTGTATTCCTACCTGCTGCTGTTGGCCGGGACGATTAATCTCTTCAACCTGTATTCCCGCACCTCTGGCATTTACCGCAAGCATGTTAAAATTATGCTGCTGGCGGCCTTTATACCCTGGATAGCCAACTTCCTCTTTATCGCCGGCATCGGCCCCACCTTCGCCGTCGACCCGACGCCGATGGCCTTCGCCGTCACCAGTATTGCCTTCATCTGGGGCCTCTCCCGCGCCCATCTGCTCAATATCATGCCGGTGGCCTACGAGGCCATCTTCAAGAGCATTAGCGACGGCGTTATCGTCATCGACGAGCGGAATCGTATCAAGGAGTATAATCCCGCCGCGGCGCGGATATTGAACATGGGAAAGGACGCCCTGCGCGGTAAAAAACTCTGCCAGGTAATACCCGGGCGGGCGTATTTCTCGGAGACAATCTCCGCCAGCGGCCTCAACGAGACGGTCATCTCGCTGGGGCAGTCAAATCAGTCGCGTTTTTACAGGATGAACATATCCCGTATTTCCGACCGGCGGAGCGGCCAAGGCCGGCTGGTGCTCCTCCACGATGATACCGAGCGGAGAAAGGCCGAAAACGAGTCCCGCGAGAAGACCCTCCTCAAGACCGAGCTCAACGAGCGCAAGAAGGTAGAGCAGTTCCAGCGTGATGAGAACTACGTGCTCACCCTGCTGGGTCAGGGGGCGGAGCTTAAAGAGATACTGGACGCCATCGTCCGGCTGGGAGAGGCCAATAACCCGGGCATAAGGGGCTCGGTGCTGCTCCACGATAAGTCCCAGGGCCGGCTCTATCACGCCTCGGGCCCGAGCCTGCCCGTCGGCTATACCTCCGTCTTTAAGGACGGTCTGCCCGTGGGGCCGAACATGGGTACCTGCGGCACCGCCGCCTATTACAAGAAGAGGGTGGTCGCCCCGGATATTCAGAACAGCCCCCTGTTTGCCGGCAACGAGGATGCCATCAAGAGGTCTATCGAGCACAATCTGCTCGCCTGCTGGTCGCAGCCCATCATCGACTCCAGCGGGGAAGTCCTCGGCACCATCGCCCATTACAACAACAAGGTCGGCGACCCGACCGAAGACGACCTCATGGTCATGGAGTGGTCGGCCCGGATTGCCGCCATCGCCATCGAGCACCGCCGGAGCGAGGAGGCCCTGGCCGACGAGGCGGTGCGCCGGCGCATCCTGGTGGAGCAGTCTCTGGACGGGATAGTCGTCCTGGATGTCGAAGCAAAGGTCTATGAAGCAAACCAGCGTTTTGCCGAAATGCTCGGCTACACTATCGAGGAAGTCCGTGAACTCCATACATGGGATTGGGATAAAAATTATCCACCTGAAGAACTGCTGGAAATGGGGCGGAATGTTGACGAAAACGGTTTAAATTTAGAGACAAAACACCATCGTAAGGATGGTTCCGTCATTGACGTTGATATCAGTATCAACGGCGCCGAGTTCGCCGGGCAGAAGCTCATCTTCTGCGTCAGCCGCGACATCACCGAGCGCAAGCGGGCCGAGGCGGCCCTGGCCGACGAAGGGGTGCGCCGGCGCATCTTGGTGGAGCAGTCCAGCGACGGCATCGTCGTCGTCGACGAGAACGGCAAGGTCTACGAGGCCAACCAGCGCTTCGCCGAGATGCTGGGATACTCCATGGAAGAGGTCCGCGACCTCTCTATCTGGGACTGGGAGTTCCTGTACCCGCCGGAGCAGGTCGCCGAGATGATTCGCACCGTCGATGAAAAAGGCGACCACTTTGAGACGCAGCACCGCCGCAAGGACGGCACTATCTATGATGTGGAAATAAGCACCAACGGCGCCGCGTTCGCCGGGCAGAAGCTCATCTTCTGCGTCTGCCGCGATATTACCGAGCGCAAGCTGGCCGAGGCGGCGCTAAAAAATAACGAGGAGCGTTTCCGCCTCCTGGCGGATAACTCCACCGACCTCATTTCACTTATACAACTCGTCCCTGAGGTCAGGACAGACTACGTGAGTCCATCCTGCGGGCGTATCCTCGGCTACAAGCCGGAGGAGTTCTACGCCGACCCCAAACTGGGGCTGGAGATGATTCATCCCGAAGACCGGGAGTACTTCAACAAGGCCGCCTCCCTGGAGAACAAAGGGCCCCACAAACCCATCTCCATCAGGATAGTCCGCAAAGACGGCGGGATAATCCATGTGGAGCAGACCCATACCATGATTTTCAACGAGCAGGGGGAGCCTGTCGCCATGCACGTCATCGCCCACGATGTTACCGAGCGCGTCAAGGCTGAGTCGGCGCTGCGTGAATCGGAGGAGAAATTCTCCAAGGCCTTCCGCTCCAGTCCCGAGTCTATCTCCATCACTAACTTAAAAGATGGCCGGTTCATCGAGGTCAACGACGGCTTCATCCGGGATAAGGGCTACTCCCGCAAGGAAATTATCGGCCACACCTCTGCCGAGCTGAGTCTCTTCATCAACCCCCACGAGCGGGACAACATCCTGAAAACGGTTGAGGAAAAGGGCCAAGTCAGAAACCTCCAGGTGGAATACCACACCAAATCGGGGGCAATTCGCACCGGGCTCCTCTCCGCCGAAATCATTACCCTCAATGACGAGCCCTGCCTCATCATGATGAACAACGACATTACCGAGCGCCGCCGGGTGGAGGACGCCCTGCGTGAATCGGAGGAGAAATTCTCCCGGGCCTTCCGACGCAGCCCCAACTCCATCTCCATCACCACGTTGAAAGAAGGCATCTTCCTGGAAATCAATGATAGCTTTACGCGCGATAACGGCTGGACGCGCCAGGAGACCATCGGCCACAGCTCCAATGAGCTGAATATGTGGGTCAATCCGGAGCAGCGGGAGATGATACTCAAGAAGCTGCGCAAGGACGGCCAGGTGGTGAACCTGGAATACAGCTCCCGCACCAAGGCGGGGGAGGTACGCACCATGCTGTTCTCCGCCGAGCCGATTACCGTCAACGGGAAGGGCTGCATCATCGCGGTGACGACGGATATCACGGAGCGCCACCGGATGGAGGACGCCCTGCGCGAATCGGAGGAGAAATTCTCCCACGCCTTCCACGGCAGCCCCGAATCGATGACTATCTCCTCCATCGGCGACGGCACCTTTATCGAGGTCAACGAAAGCTATGCCCGCCTCACCGGCTACAGCCGGGAAGAGCTAATCGGCCATAACGTCACCGATTTCAGCATGTGGGCCGATGACGAGCAGCGGGAAAAGATTGTCCCGAATATACGTAAACAAACGAAAATGCATAACGAGGAACTCCTGCTCCGCACCAAGTCCGGCGAAATCATTACCCTGCTCTATTCCACCGAATATGTCCATATCGGCGGGGAGCTCTGCCTCCTCTCCGTATGCACCGATATCACCGAGCGCAAGCGGGCCGAAGAGGAGCTTAAGAAAACCGGGGCGCGCCTGGAGGCGGCCAACAAAGAGCTGGAGGCCTTCAGCTACTCCGTCTCGCACGACCTGCGCTCGCCGCTGCGGAGCATCGACGGCTTCAGCCAGGCCCTGCTGGAAGATTATACCGAGAAGCTCGATGAGACCGCCCAGGACTACCTGAAGCGACTACGCAACGCCAGCCAGAAGATGGGCGAGCTCATCGACGGCATCCTCAAGCTTTCCCGCCTCACCCGGGGCGAGATGCAATACGAGAAGGTGAACCTGAGCGAGCTGGCGCAGGAGATTACCACCCGCCTCCAGGAAGGGCAGCCGGAGCGCAAAGTGAAGTTCGTCATCACCAAAGACCTTACCGCCCGGGGAGATGTGCAGCTGCTCAGGGCACTGATGGAGAACCTGCTGGGCAACGCCTGGAAGTTCACCGGCAAGAGCCCCAGGGCGCACATCGAGTTCGGCCTCAGCCAAAACGGCGATAAGCCGGCCTTTTTCATCAAGGACAACGGCGCCGGCTTCGATATGAACTACGCCGATAAGCTATTCAACGTCTTCCAGCGCCTCCACAGCGAAGCCGAGTTCCCCGGCACCGGCATCGGCCTGGCCACCGTACAGCGTATTATCAACCGCCACGGCGGCACCATCCGTGCCGAGGGCGAGGCGGGCAAAGGCGCTACCTTTTACTTCACCCTGGATTAAAAAAAGGAGATAAGAAAATGGTTATTAAAAATGAAACGATACTGCTGGTCGAAGATAACCCCGATGACGTGGAGCTGACGCGGCGGGCCTTCCACAAGAACAAGATTGCCAATAACCTGGCGGTGGTCGGCGACGGCGTGGAGGCCCTGGACTACCTCTTCCGCCAGGGGGCCCACGCCACACGCCCTGTCGAGGACATGCCCAAGCTCATCCTGCTCGACCTCAAACTGCCCAAACTGGACGGTCTGCAGGTGCTGGAGCGCCTGCGCGCCGACGAGCGCACCAAGCTCACCCCGGTGGTCATCCTCACCTCGTCCAAGGAGGAGCACGACCTCGTCAGCAGCTACGAGTCGGGGGCCAACAGCTACGTCCGCAAGCCGGTAGACTTCAACAAGTTCGTGGAGGCCGTACATAATATAGGGCTGTACTGGCTGCTGATTAACGAATCACCCCATCAGCGGTAACCGCCGGGTACCACCCAACGCTGGAAAACGGGCGATGTGAAATGAAAGAAGAAATCGTGAAGATACTACTCATCGAGGATAACCAGGACGACTCCGACCTGATACAGAGGAGACTGGGTAAATCCGTCAATGTCCTGTTTGACGTGACCCGGGCGAAGACTTTAGAGGAAGGGATGGCTCAACTCGCCAGCGACACACCCGACCTGATACTGTCCGACCTCGGCCTGCCGGATAGCCACGGCCTGGACACGGTTACCAAGATATTATGCGAGGCGCCCCAGATACCCCTGGTGGTACTCAGCGGCTTCGACGACGAAGCCACCGCCATCAAGGCGGTGCAGGCCGGGGCCCAGGACTACCTGGTGAAGGGGCAAACCGAAGGTACCCA
>Ga0315551_10002348_pt1 | contig 13895 bp, 11 predicted proteins | sample SalMarSW160290MG_FD_203678 | JGI IMG/M metagenome (GOLD analysis project Ga0315551, IMG submission 203678) | Salt marsh sediment microbial communities from the Plum Island Ecosystem LTER, Massachusetts, United States - Salt Marsh Sediment SW1602-90 ... | reverse complement strand
GTTCGTCGCCGAGCAGAAAGCCAGGGACTTCCGGGACACCACCATCAGCCGACAGCAGACGGTCGACGGCGATCACGGACGCATCGAGACCCGAACGACAACCGTGATCCACGATGTCGCGTGGCTCCAGGAACGCCACAACTGGCCGGGATTGAAAGGGATCGTCATGGTCGAGAGCCTCCGCGAAATCGATGGCAAAATCGAACGGGAAACCCGCTTCTACATCACCTCGCTTTTGCTCCTCGCCGCGCAACTCGGCCCGATCGTCCGCAGCCATTGGGCCGTCGAGAACAGCCTGCACTGGGTCATGGACATGATCTTTCGCGACGACGAATGCCGCGTACGAACCGATCACGCGCCCGCCAACTTCACCACCATCAAGCACATCGCCCTCAACCTCCTCCGCAATGCCAAAGGCAAGGACTCCCTCCGACTCCGCCGCAAAGTCGCCGCCTGGGACGACGACTTCCTCGCAAGCCTCATCGCCGCATGACCCCTTCACCCGATTCCCCTGGCCTAACCTACGTCATCTCTGGAACGTTACGGGGAACATGTTCTATAGTCCCTCTTCAAAGTTTTAGTGGCTGCGATTGTCGGGCGCAGGATCCCAAAACAGGTGAGGCGTTCTTGGGCGTCGCGAGGAGTGGGGAATTTGTAAGCAATGGTTGCTGTTGTAGCACTCGACACCTTTAAGGCGGCTCGCCGCAAATACGTAAGGAACTTCGGCAAACCCATTCTTCGGGCGTTCGATCGTTTCATGGCAGGCCAATCGCTTGTTCCCAACGATCCGGTTCTCGATTCCAAACTGTTTCCGTGGGTAACCATGTTAGAAGATGACTGGGAGGATATCCGCGCCGAACTCGACGGAGTGCTCCGCTATCGAGAAGCGATCCCCCGATTCCAGGACGTCTCACCGGATCAGTACCGGATTTCTCCGGACGACATGTGGAAGACTTTCATACTGTTCGGATTCGGTTTTCGCGCCGAATTGAATTGTCAGCTGTGTCCGAAGACCACGGCTTTGTTGGAGAGAATCCCCGGGCTGAAGACAGCGTTTTTTTCGATTCTGGCGCCGGGAAAACACGTTCCGTCGCACAAGGGCGTCACCAAGGCTTTCGTAAGGTGTCACTTGGGTCTGATCGTTCCCAGGGAACGCGAGAAATGCTACATGAATGTCGGCGACGTCCCCTGCATTTGGGAGAAAGGTCATGCGTTCGTGTTCGACGACACCTTCCCTCATGAGGTGAGCAACAACACCACGGAAGAACGGGCTGTTCTCCTCTTCGACGTCGATCGCCCGATGAAGGGCCCTGGCAAGCTCGCCAGCCGGTTCGCGATGTGGTTGTTCAAGAAGACGGCTTACGTCAAGGACGCCCGTCGAAATTACGAGGAGTGGGAAGAGCGCTTGCGATCTCATCTGAAGTCCGTGGGACAAGCCTGATTGCCTCAGCACTCAATGGCGTCGTGACGTTCAACGTCATTACAGATCTGATCCACCGAACAGGCTTTGCGCACCCTTCCCTCGTGATCTCGGGCCCGCAAAGGTCGGGGACGGTACATAACGCAATCGTCGGAGTTCGCAGCGAATCAGCCGCTTGTGGGCCTCAAGGGTTCTCCGCTCCAAATTCAGGCGCCTTTCCACGGCTTCCAAACGACTTCTCGGATCTGCATCCCGTGCTGCGCGCAAAGGAGGATTGGTGTCGAACGCTATAAGTTCCAAATCCAAGGTATTGAAACGTCCCTGTATTCGCAATTGCTGTTCGATCAGCCGGGTCTCGGCGCCGGAGTTGAGGTGATGGCCCCCCGAAAAGAGGCTTTCTGAAAGAACGGTCGCGACAGACGCTCGGCGACGCCCCTTGGTAATGATCGTATCCGATCGGTTTCCATGTCTACGACGGCGTTTTCCATTGTCTTCCCTTCGGGGATTTGATGCTCCGCATCCGGATTCGCTGCCCCTCCTTCCTCGACCATTGAGGGCCCCTCGGTTTCCACGGCGAGGTTCATGGTCCCATGGACATGACAACCTGCGAGCGACATGAGCGTGAGGGTAGCAACCATCGACAACAGAATGAAAATCCGATTCCGAGTTCGCAATAGCTCGCTCGACGACTTCGGATGGCCGCGGCTACGGAACACATCGCATTGGCGTTCGAAATCATTTCCCTCAGTCCGGGAGAATTCCTGTCATTCCCGGAAAACGCAGTTCAGCAGACCAAGGTTACCCACCATAGTCAATGCTGCCGATGACCCGGACATCAGATCGGTACTGAAGCCAATCGGGCGCCCGCCTGTCTCTCTGCGAGCGGCATGGAATCAACACCGTCTTTATCCTTCTCGTGCTTTCTGATTGCACACAAACCGAACCCGAGATGCACCAAACCGACATTGGCGAAGTAGATTGTGGTCTTGAGGCAGTGGAGCGATGAGGGTCTTGGGAGGCACTATAGTCGTGAAGTGGGTCGGACTCCGTGTCGAACAGAATACGACGGGCACCGCTTATCTCATTTGAAACGGGGTATTGCTCGACCATGGCGTCCCTTGACGGTGACGGATGCTATCGGCATTGTGGCCCTTCGATTTCAGAGGGGCTAAAGAGCAAGTTTACCGCGTCACCTATCAGCCTCAGAGTCACCGGTTAGTCCATTGAAATGTTTCTTCTCATCGACAACTACGACAGCTTTACATACAACCTCTATCACTTCCTCGGGGAGTTGGGAGCCGAGATCGAGGTCAGGCGGAACGATGTTTTGACCGCCGCTGAAGCTTTGGCAATGCGGCCTCAAGGCATCGTCATCTCTCCCGGCCCCTGCGATCCCGACCGGGCCGGAATCTCTCTTGACCTTATCCGCATCGGTGCCGGTCACCTACCAATCCTCGGGGTCTGTCTCGGGCATCAAAGCATCGGCCAAGCGTTCGGCGGCCGCGTTGTGCGGGCGCCGAAACCCATGCACGGAAAGGTCAGTGACATCATCCATCATGGCACCGGACTCCTCTCCAACATTCCAAGCCCTTTCACTGCCAACCGTTACCACTCACTCATGGTAGCTCGTGAAGGCCTACCCGACTGCCTGAAGGTAACCGCTGAAAGCTCCGACGGCGTCATTCAGGGGCTTGAGCATCGGGAACTGCCGATTTATGGCGTACAGTTCCATCCAGAAAGCATCGCGACCGAGCATGGGCATCAACTGCTGCGCAATTTTCTCGACATTGCAAAAACCGGGGTGAGCAAACCGTGACCAACACCCAAGAAGATATGAAGGCGCTGCTTGCCAAGGTCGCGGATGGCATCTCCCTCGGCGAAAAGGAGGCCAAAAGCGCCTTCAACATCATCATGTCCGGCGAGGCGACGGCGGCACAGATCGGTGCCTTCCTCATGGCTCTTCGCGTGCGCGGAGAAACGATCGAGGAGATTACCGGAGCCGTTCGCGTGATGCGTGAAAAGGCCCTTCGTGTTGCGGCTCCCGAAGACGCAATCGACATCGTCGGAACCGGCGGCGACGCTTCAGGCACTCTCAATATCTCCACTGGTGCGGCTATTGTGGTCGCCGCTGCCGGTGTTCCGGTGGCAAAACACGGCAACCGGGCGCTATCATCCAAATGCGGGTCCGCCGACGTCTTGGCGGCTTTGGGAGTCAATATCGACGCAGACATTGCGCTCGTGGAGAGAGCCATCCGGGAAGCCCGCATTGGCTTTCTGATGGCCCCCCGGCACCACAGCGCCATGCGTCATGTCGCGGGTCCACGCGTCGAACTGGGAATCCGAACCATCTTCAATCTTCTCGGTCCGCTTTCAAACCCAGCAGGTGTCAAACGTCAGTTTTCCGGTGCATTCGCCCGGCAGTGGATCGAGCCGATGGCGCGGGTACTGGGCAAACTCGGTTGTGAGCGCGCTTGGGTCGCCCACGGAGTCGACGGGATCGACGAGTTGACCACCACCGGTCTCTCTTACGTTGCCGAACTCAACAACGGAGAAATTCGCACCTTCGAGGTAGTGCCCGGTGATGCCGGCCTCCCCGTTGCCCAGCCGAAAGACCTAAAGGGGGGCGAGGGCGCAACAAACGCCGCAGCTATGCGAAGCATGCTAAACGGCGAACCGGGAGCGTTCCGCGATGCGGTCGTGTACAACGCCGCAGCGGCACTGATTGTTGCCGGCAAAGTAGAGGCACTTGCGGAAGGTGCAGTGTCGGCCGCCGCTGCTATCGATGACGGCCGTGCACAGGCGACGTTGGACAAATTAGTGCAGATCACCAACGGCTCGCCTACGACTGCGGTCGACCAATGAGTAACGTTCTCGCCCGAATCTGTGCTGACAAGCGAGAGGACTTGCAAGAGAGGAAGCGATCCAGGCCATTTGCCGAGATCGCAGTCGCAGCCAGGGACGCGCCTGCTCCACGAGGTTTTGGCTCTCGCCTCGCCGGAGCAGTCGCGGCTGGCGGCTACGGGCTGATTGCTGAGATTAAGCGGGCCTCCCCATCCAAAGGCTTAATCCGAGCGGATTTCAACGCCACCGCCATAGCGCGAGCGTATGCTGCAGGTGGTGCCACATGCCTCTCGGTGCTGACCGAGGTACGACACTTCCAGGGCGACGACTCTTACCTGGTTGAGGCGCACCATGCGGTCGACTTACCCATCCTGCGCAAGGATTTCCTTCTGGACCCCTACCAAGTGGTCGAGTCCCGCGCCATCGGTGCAGACTGCGTCCTCTTGATCATGGCCGCTATCGACGACGGTCAGGCTGGCGAATTGACGAACACCGCCAACGAGCTCGGGATGGACGTCCTCGTAGAGGTTCACGACAGGGGTGAGTTGGATCGCGCTGCGAAACTGGAGACTCGTCTGATCGGTATCAACAACAGAAACCTCACCACGCTGGACGTCGACATGGCGACCACCGAAGCTTTGGCACCGATAGTCCCCTCCGACAAGCTGATCGTCAGCGAAAGCGGCCTCTCGATCTCCCGAGATCTCGCTCGCATGGCAGCAGCAGGAGTGCGCTGCTTTCTTGTTGGCGAATCTCTCATGCGTCAAGCTGATGTGGAAGTCGCGACCCGTGCGCTTCTCGCTCCCGCGGCAACAATGACCACCGAAAACGTGCAAGGCTGAACCGTACGAAGGCAAAGCTATGAGGGTTACCCGGAACTACCCTTCTCACCTCTCCACAGTGACGAAGTTTTTCTTTCGGAGCAGTGATGGCGCGGCTAACCCATTTTGACGTCGAAGGCAATGCGACGATGGTCGACGTCTCAAAAAAGGACGTAACCGACCGTATCGCGACGGCCAAGGCATCGGTGTTGATGCAGCCCGCGACAATGGAACTGATTACCCAGGGCGGAGTTAGTAAGGGAGACGTCCTCGGGGTTGCTCGTCTGGCCGGAATCATGGGAGCGAAACGTACTCCGGAACTGATCCCCCTCTGTCACCCGTTGACGCTTACTTCGGTAGCCGTTGACCTCGTTTGCGAACCTGACCGCAACGCCGTCGAGGTGACCGCCACCTGCCGGATCAAGGGCCGTACAGGAGTTGAAATGGAAGCGCTGACCGCTGCAGCAGTGGCTGCGCTGACCGTTTACGACATGTGCAAGGCCGTCGACAGAGGCATGAGGATCACCGACGTGCGGTTGGTGCACAAAGCCGGTGGGAAGTCCGGTACTTTCGAGGCAGACTAAATGATTTCCGTCGCCGAGGCCGTCTCGATTGTCACCTGCGGGCTTACATCGCTTTCGGCCGAACAGGTCGGGTTGGAATCGGCGCTCGGCCGCGTGTTGGCCAAGGACGTGGCCTCAAGGGTCACACAGCCCCCTATCGATGTCGCTTCCATGGATGGGTATGCAGTCCGCGCCGAAGACGTTACGCAGGCACCGATGCCGCTTCGTTTGGTCGGCGAATCGGCGGCCGGTGCAGGATTTGCCGGCACCATCGCCACCGGTGAGACGGTACGAATTTCCACGGGTGCTCCGGTACCAAACGGTGCCGATGCAATCATTATTCAGGAAGAAACCCGGTTAAATGCCTACACGGTCACCGCGCTTGAGGCAGCGATCCACGGTCGATGGATCCGTCGTTCAGGACTGGACTTCGTCGAAGGCCAAATTTTGCTGAACGTGGGACGAAAGCTGACGCCGCGCGACATCGGCCTGGCGGCAGCGATGAACGTTCCTTGGTTGTGGGTGCGCCGAAAGCCCCGGGTCGCCTTTGTCGCCACCGGCAATGAGATTGTATTACCTGGCGAGCCCCTAGGCCCGGAGCAAATCATCAGCTCGAACAGCTTTACTATCGCAGCCTACATCAGCAGGCTTGGCGGTAAGCCGATGAACCTGGGAATCGCGGGTGACGACGAAGCTTCTCTAATGAAGATTTTCGAGAGATCTCGCGGTGCAGACATGCTGGTCACCATAGGCGGCGCGTCCGTCGGCGATCATGACCTCGTCCGTAAAGTGCTTGGCGCCGCCGGTTTGGAACTCGGTTTTTATCGGGTTGCGATGCGGCCGGGCAAGCCGCTAATGTTTGGTCGGCTCGGCGAGGTTCCGGTCTTGGGTCTGCCCGGAAACCCGGTTTCGGTCGGAGTTACAGCAGAGATCTTCCTAAAACCAGCGATAGAAGCGTTGCTCGGTATTCGACGGCTGAGCAGCCCTCAACCCGTTGCCGTGCTAGGCTGCGACATTGATGCCAACGACCAACGCCAAGACTATCTCCGCGCCCGACTCACCCGTGACAAAGCCGGTGTCTTAATCGCGACACCGTTCCCTAAGCAGGACAGTTCCATGCTTGCCCAATTCTGCGCTGCAGACTGCCTCGTGGTGCGACCGCCCCATGCACCATCGGCTCACATCGGTGACTTGGTCCAAATCGTTCCGTTAGCAGACACCATCCTTTGAAAATGATCTTGAACCCCATATCGCGTCCTACAATTCAAAAATAGCCTTGACGCAGCGGCAGAACCAAACTAGAACACCTGATAACGTTTTTGTTTTGTTCCGCCTTCAGTGACAGTTCGAATTTGCTGGAACCCAAAAGGTTGAAGAAGCTCTCCTACGGGTGGACAGAAGGCCTTTTCGACTGCTGGCTTTAAGATCGTGGGGTTGTAGAAATGTTAACAAAGAAACAGTATGAGTTGTTGTTGTTGATCGACAGCCGCTTAAAGGAAAACGGAGTTTCCCCATCCTTCGATGAGATGAAGGATGCTTTGGGCCTAAGGTCGAAATCAGGAATTCACCGGCTTATTTCGGGGCTTGAAGAAAGAGGTTTTATCCGTCGCCTCCCCCATCGGGCACGAGCCCTGGAAGTGTTACGACTTCCAGAAAACATAGAAAAAAGGGGGCGTGGTGTAGTCCCAAGAGGTGATCAAATGCTCCCTCACAACGTTATCAAGGGTGATTTCAAGGCTCCTGGTCCCTTGCAATCTGCTTCGGCTCAACTTGTCTCCCTGCCACTTTATGGCCGTATCGCTGCGGGTACTCCGATTGAAGCCCTGCGCGATCACAGCAGGAGTGTAGACGTACCAGCCTTCCTTCTCGGTCGAGGAGACCACTATGCTCTAGAGGTGGACGGTGACTCGATGATCGAGGCCGGCATCCACGATGGAGACACTGTCGTCATCCAGCGAGGCGACTCCGCTGAAAACGGCACAATCGTTGTGGCGCTTGTCGACAATGAGGAGGTGACCCTGAAACGATTGCGCCGTCGCGGGCATTCAATCGCACTTGAGCCCGCCAATGCAGCCTACGAAACTCGTATATGCGGCCCTGATCAGGTGAAAGTTCAAGGTCGCTTGGTAGGGTTGATCCGCACGTACTGAGCACTTTTTTGCATCTGGCATCACGGTTCTTGGTGATGAAAAATCATATCCTCAGAGCATGGCCCTTCGGACAATGGTTATCCTCGCTTATCTGCTTTCTGTAGCTTCGGTCGCAATACCCAGGGGCGGTCGCCACGACTTTCGTTGACACTCTCAATCAAGACGCTCCCCTGCTTCAGCCAAAATGCGTGCGCGCCACGGCGCCAAAGGTCGAAGCGATCAACAATGGTTTGGGCGACCGGGCAAGGACCTCGTACCGGCACCGTGCTGATCACCACATTGGCGGTTCGGCAATCTTCGGACAAGGCCTCAGGACTTTGGACCAACGCAACAACGTTCCCACTGGCGCGGTATATGCAGCCTAAGAGGTCGCAAGCTAAATGACCGTCGGTGCTGAACCCGCTCTGAGGCCATAAAGAAGGTGCCGACTTTTGACCGTCTCTGCGTAACCATTGTTCCCGGCTGAATTGGGCGGACCGGAGGGATGAAACAGCAAGATTGCCGGTCGCGCCGCGCACGGCCAAGAGTTTTCCGCGACCGTCGACCAACACGTCAGGTGACTCGACGACAAGCAATGCCGCCATACCAATCATCACGCCAAAGAGGCCCCAGAAGCGCCACGAGCCTCTCCACAAACAAAGCCACATTCCCCCCAACGCAATAGACACAAGGCCCCAGGTCGGCATTGTGGGCATTAGAGTAACGGCCCCAGGCCAAGAAGCAACTCTGTCAGCCACCCAGATCATCACATCGACACCCCACCCCATCGGCGTCAATGCCAAGCCAGACAAGCCCACAGGCATCAGCAGGAGCGCGACAAACGCGCACGGCATGATCCACAATGCCATTACCGGTACCGCAAGTAGATTTGCGGCCAAACCGTAGTCGGCCAATCGATTGAAGTGGAACAAAGCAAGCGGTGCCGTCGCCAAGCCCGCGACCACGGTTGTGAGCGCGACACCACCAAAATAAAGCAGTACACGCCCTAAAACAGTGGGCGGTTCACTGCTAAAGGGTCTCATTTCGCGGACCCTCTCATAGGTTGCAACCAAAGCCACGACGGCGGCAAACGACATCTGAAAACTTGCGCCCAGTAGGCTCTCGGGTTGAAGGAATAGGATGACCAATGCTGCCCAGGCGACTAAGCGCATGGAAAGGCCCCGTCTATCCGTGATTACGGCCATCAGGACCAATCCAATCATCAAAAAAGCTCTTTGACTTGGCACGGTCGCCCCTGCCAGCAGGACGTAGCCCCCCGCACCTGCTATCGATGCGAGCGCTGCCCACTTCTTTATCGGATAACGCAACGCTACCGGCGGCACCAAAGCCAATACACCGCGGATGCTTATGAACAAGAACCCAGCCATAAGGCCAATGTGCAATCCTGAGATGGCCAGCAGATGAGCGAGACCCGAATCGCGAATGGCCGTCATGATTGGCTTAGGAATCGCCCCACGTTCACCGGTCATTAATGCCACGACCACCGCCCCTGTAGAACCGCTCAGATGATCACGGACCCGTTCAGCAACGATCGTCCTTAGGCCGGCCAACCAAAGGCTCAAGTTTGCGAACCCTTTCTCTTCTGACTTGGCAATCACCCTCGTTGTCGAAACGGCGAAACCGACCGCACCTAGAGACTGGAAAAAAGACTGCCGCTGAAAATCAAATGCTCCCGGGGACGCAGGCGGTGGCGGTGGGTTTAGGACGGCTCGCATTTGAACCCAATCACCCGGATGTAGGGGAGGTTGCTCACCGCTTAAGCGCACCCTCACCCGCTCAGGCATCTGCTCACTTTCCAACCGCACGATGCGCAATCGGTCGAGTGTAAGACGGGCCCCGTCCGGCAGGGTCTCGAGGCGGATAATTCTCCCCGAAATCGAGGTCGGACCAAGACGTTTGGTTAGCGTCGGCGCCGCCACCACAGAAGTTCGTAATTGAGCAAGAGTGAATCCGATAGCAACGATCCCGATTGCGAGAGAGATAAACTGAACCCCCGTGCGCCGCCGTTCCGCCCGACCTGCTCCCAAAATACCGAGAGCGAGAACAGCCAATACGATCGCAGGTCCCACTAAAAAAGGCGGCTCAGTGGGCAGGCCGAAGTAAAGCCCGATGCCAACGCCTAGCCCTACTGGAATCCACAGCACCCAACGATCCCGATCTGCAGCCAAGCACGCCGCAATGCGCCAGCCTATCGAACGGGTAGCGGCAAACCCTGCCCACCGAGATATTTCCCAAGAAAGGTGTCCGACAAACACTCTTACAGTTCTCCTCATCCCTGCAAAGGGACTCAGCTTAACCGCGTGACACATTCTTCCTATCAGAAATTTTTCCCAACCGCTACACAATACCCCCCAAACGGGCCATTCCCGGAGAGCTTAACACTCGTGGAGCTTAGTGCCCGTTAAACGATAAGCGAATCGTGAACGAGAGTTCCATGATAGGGGGATTGAACGAACCCGCTGGCGCGGGAGTGGGGTGAGCGGATAGAGGGAAGGGCTCCTGTCTGAGAGGATTGTGGTTGTCGAAGCCCAATCCAAAACAGGAGCACCCCGTTGGCCGAGATGAGCCCTCTGCGCCGCCGTATGGTTGAGGACATGACCGTCCGCAATCTGTCGCCGACGACCCAACGATCCTATCTGCACGCGGTGACGAAGTTCAGACCCCGCGTTTCCGCGACGCCCGCAAGACTCGGTCCCAGCCTGCGCGCTACGGCTTTGGCCGGATGGGACTCTCACCCACAAGCAATCATCAGCTCGGGATGACGTACTCCCGAGGCGTGGTGTAGGACTTTGGCGGGCGGGGGGGTTCCGCGGAAACTCTCGACGGCGAGAGCGGGACCGCGCCCGCCGACCGGAGGGCGCCCATCCCTCGTCTCCGCGATGGTGCCGGAAGAGTTTTGGCGGCAGATGGGAAGGCCGCAAGATCCGGCGGAGTAAAGCCCGACAAAAAACCAGCCCTCTCACGAGCGCAAGCGGACAAGGCGACCGCGCCGGTCGACGAGGATCGCTTCCTCGCCGCCGCCTTTGACGAGGATGGTTTTGGCGGCCGCCTCGGGGGCGACGGCGATGGCGGTCGATAGCGCGTCGGCCAGCACTGCCGTCGGCGCGGTCACCGAGACGCTGGTCCAGCCATGGGCCGACCGCCCTGAGTGGGGATCGAACAGATGATGGTTTTTTCCGTTCGAATCGAAAGGCGTGGCGAGCGGGCTCGAGGTGGCAACGGCGCGATCGGAGAGGGTGAGCACCGTCGCCAACCCCGCGCGGTCGGGCCAGGCGACGCCGACCCGCCACGGTTGCCCCGCATCCCGTTCTCCGAGCCCGCGGAATTCGCCGACGTCGACCAGGACGTGGGGAAACCCGTGGGACCGCAAACGCTCGGCGATCCGGTCCGTGGCATAGCCCTGGGCGATGCCGTTCAGCGTCGCCGCCATTCCGGACGATGTGAAGGCGAGGCGATCGCGGGCGATGGCGAGCCGGCGCCAGCCGATCCGCGCCCGCGCCTGGTCGAGGGCGGCCTCGAAGTCGTCCGGGCGGCTCCACCCGTTCCGCTGCGCCCGCACGTAGACGCCCCACAGCGGTTGCACGGTAACGTCGAATGCACCGCCGCTGACCTCGGACACGCGCGCCGCGAACGACAGGACATCGACCAGCTCGGTCGGCGGATCGACCAGCGCACCGGCGCCGTTCAGGGCGACCAGGGCCGAGTCTCGACGGTGCAGGCTGAATACGCGCTCGAGGCGATCGATCTCGACGACGCAGTCTGCCAGGGCGCGTTCCGCCCGCGCCCGATCGGGATCGCGGATGGTGAGCGACGCGTCGGCACCGAACGCCCAGCCTCGCCAGCGGGTGACCGGCACATCTGCGACCGCCACCGGCACCCGCCATGCGGCGGCTCCGGCGGCAATCAGCCGCAGGACTCTGCGGCGGGTGAAACCTTGGGCGCTCATCGCCGTACCAAGACCTGCGGTCGTCCCTTTTTTCGCGCCAATCGCTCGGGAATGCAGAGTGCCGGGTCCTCGATGATCGTCACGCAGTCGAGGCACTGGAAGCATTCGTTGTAATCGATCTTGCCGTTTGGCTCGATGGCGCCGTACGCGCAGCGCGCCTTGCAGAACTGACACGGCGAGCCGCATTCCGTTCGCCGACCGATCCAGTCCAGCCTTCGCAATTTCCCGGCGATCGCGAGGGCGGCGCCGAGCGGGCAGACGTAACGACAGAACCCCTTGAACATGAACAGCCCGAGGACCAACCAGAATCCGGCGTACAGCACGAAAGGCAGGGCGCGGTCGAAATGCAGCGTGACCGCGGTCTTGAACGGCTCCAATTCGATCAGCAAGTCGGCGGCGGTCTCGGAGGTCAGGGTGGCAACGACCAGCAGCGCCAGCACCAGGTACTTCACCCACTTCATGCGACGGTCGTCGCCGGGGTGGATACGAAGTTTCGGCAACCGCAGGAGCCGCCCCAGTCGATACGCGAACTCCTGTAGCGCGCCGTACGGACACAGCCACCCACAAAAAAAGCCGCGCCCCCAAACCAGGAGCGAGACCAGGGTTACGGCCCAAACCAACAGGATGACCGGTTCGTAGAGGAGAAAGGTGAGGTTGCTCCCCTCGACCAGGCTTCGCAGGACGCCCAGTGGCGTGACGATGCTGAGCTGTCCTTGCGCCCACCAGCCGATGAAAACCGCCGTGATGACGAGAATGCCAAGGCGGATCAGCGGATACCGAGGATGGCGCGCCAGCCATCGCAACCGCCTCGCGATCACCCACAGGAGCGGCGCCATGAACACGATGAGCACGAAAAAGTCGATGGCACGATCCTGCACCGCGGCGATCCACACCGGTGCGCTCTTCTCCGCCGCCGGGGCATCGAAGAACCGCTCCGGCGCCTGATAGGCGAGTTCGAAATCGCTCGCTCCGGGTTCGGGTTGAAATGACTGATGCTCGCGGACCGCTCGGATCACCAGCGTCCAGGGAGATACCGGGTCAAAGCCCAGTTGGGTGTCGGCGCGAAGCACCATCGCCTGTTCGAACGCGGGAACGCCGTTGGCGAGGCGCGTTTCAACGTCGGCATCGCGAAGGGTGACCGGCAGCCCGTCTTGAATCGCAGTGATCCGACTCGGGGAGGAGTTGCGAACGAAATCTTCGTCGACGAGTCGATGGCGGCCGTTTGCGAGCAGGACGATCGGTTCCTCGGAGGGGCTCAGGCTCCGTTGCACGGCCGCAACGGTTTCCGGTGCGAGCACGGCGCGGGCGACGCTCGGCGGGCCAACGTCGACCACCCAGAGGTCCAGATAGTTCCCCTCCGGATCCTCCTCGGCCTCGGGATCGTCATGTTCCCAGCGGCTGCCCGCATATCGGGCTTGAAGCTCGCGGTTGGAAACTCGAATGGATCGAGCGATGCCTTCCGCGACGAGGTTCGACCAGTTGAGCTCTTCGCGATAGTCACGAAGGGGGCGAGAGGCGGCGCGCTGGGCAATGCCCTGCAGCCTCGCGCGCGCGACCTTCAATGCCGCGCCTAAGATCGAGTCGTTGGCAACGCGCACCGAAGCTGTTGCCATGGTCACGCCATCCACATAGACGTGGGCCGAACCAACCCCCTGTGCCGAGCGATTCTTGGTGCCGACGGCTATGGAATCGCCAATGGAAAGGCCACGATACTGTTCGACGAAGGCTCGAAAGGGTTCCTCGCCGAGGCCGGAGACGAAGATCGGCTCCTTTTGATCCAGGATGGTGACGTCGAGGAATCGTCCCTTCTGATCGAGTGTGATCAGGAGGTTCATGGGCTTGCCTCCAAAACCCGGAATGGCAATAAGGGGCAGGGATTCGAAGATGTAGCCCGCCGGCGCACCATCCGATGTCTCGATTGACCAGACGCCGTCGGTGCCCACCTGCTGGCCAAGCCGATATGGAGGGATGACGAGCTTGGCAAGTTCGGCCTGACTGAGACCTGCAACCGCGAGGGACGCGTTACAAAGCAACTGCAGAGCCAAGACAACAATACCGACGACGCGAAAGCCCGACCGGCGCAAGAACGACCCGCTGCTATCTTCGTTCATTCGGCGGCGGGCCCTTTCGCAAACGAGGGCGCTTTCTCGCCAG
>Ga0315551_10002347_pt1 | contig 13903 bp, 11 predicted proteins | sample SalMarSW160290MG_FD_203678 | JGI IMG/M metagenome (GOLD analysis project Ga0315551, IMG submission 203678) | Salt marsh sediment microbial communities from the Plum Island Ecosystem LTER, Massachusetts, United States - Salt Marsh Sediment SW1602-90 ... | reverse complement strand
CCTGCTCATGGGAAATGACTGGTTAAAAGAGTGCTATGACCTCTCCTCATATGGGTTTGGGGATACGGTGCAGGTGAAGTTCACCTTTGTCAGCGATGGGAATGAGGTGGCCGAGGGCTTTTATATCGACGATGTCCACATTAAGGGAAGCCATTCGGTATCTGTGGGCACAATAGGCGGTGGCCATCCCACCACAAGACCGACCCTCTTCCAGCTCTGCCAGAACTATCCCAATCCGTTTAATTCTGCCACCCACATCCGCTACACCATCCCAGATAGAGATAGAGAGGGAAGACCGCACCGCACCACCCTAAAGGTCTACAACGTGCTGGGGCAGGAGGTGAGAACTCTTGTCGATGGAGTGGAGAGGGCTGGAATCCATAAGGTGATCTGGGATGGCAGGGACAACAGAGGTAGGGAGGTAACTTCAGGGGTATATCTTTATAGGTTGAAAATGGGCCATATCAGTCAGACGAGGAAGTTGGTTCTCCTCAGATAGTCGGAGTAGAAGCTTTGGAACACGAATGACACGAATAGACGAATCTACGCGAATAGATAAGAAGGTCATTCATAAAGAGCTGTCTTTCGCTATTATGGAGGCAACGTTTGAGGTGCACAATGCACTTGGTTCAGGATATTCAGAGGGTATTTATGAGTCAGCGTTGGCGAAGGAATTCAGAGATCGAAATATCAAATACGAAAGACAAAAACTTATAGAGGTTTGGTACAAAGGTGAGAAGATAGGTGAGTATCGATTAGATATGGTTGTTGAGGGCAAGATAGTTCTGGAGTTAAAAGCTGTATCCGAGTTAAATAAGATCTTTGAGGCACAGATTCTTTCATATTTGAAGGCCACTGGAATGAAGTTGGGAATATTGCTCAACTTTGGAGGCAAGAAGGTAGAATACAAGAGGATGGTAAATTAGGATTTGTGCTATTCGTCTATTCGTGGGATTCGTGTTCAAGGCTTTATTTATGTAAACGTAAATAGTTGTGAGGTGGTATAAAATCGCGGAATTATCAGAGGAATAATGTGGCTGTTCGGAAGATACCTTGTGCGATAATCAGAGGTGGAACAAGTAAAGGGGTGTATATTCAAGGTAGGTATCTCCCCAAGGAGAGAAGGATTCGCGACCAAGTGATTCTTTCCATATTTGGCAGCCCAGATTCCAGGCAAATTGATGGCCTTGGGGGAGCAGATCCACTAACCAGCAAACTTGCTATTATAAGCCCCTCTCATCTTTCCAGTGCCGATATTGATTATACCTTTGCCCAAGTGGGAATTGACAAAGGTTTTGTCAACTATTCAGTGAACTGTGGGAATATTTCATCGGGGGTTGGACCATTTGCTATTGACGAGGGTCTGGTAGAGGCTGTAGAGCCCAAAACAATTGTTAGAATACTTAATACAAATACTAAAAAGCTTATAATCTCTGAAGTTCCCGTTAAAGGCGGAAGAGCAGAAGCTGAGGGGAACCTCAAAATTGATGGAGTTCCCGGTAGTGGCCCGGAGATCATTCTTAAGTTCATTGACCCTGGAGGTGCAATTACAGGCAAGATGTTGCCCACCGGCAATGTTGTTGACATTATTCCTTTGGCAAATGGGAAGCAAATTGAGGTTTCTATTGTTGATGCAGGGAACCTTTATGTTTTTTTGGTGGCTTCTGATTTGGGTCTAAAGGGAACTGAAATGCCAGAGGAGATAGAAGAACAAAAAGAAATTATGGAAGCTATAATGGAAGTTAGGTTTAAAGTCGCAGAAATTTTAGAAGGTAGAAGGCTTAGTAGAAAAGATTTTCAAGCGAAATATGCTACTGTTCCCAAAGTAGCGATTGTTAGCGAGCCCTGTGATTATAGAACAATCAATGAGAGAAGGTTGATAAAAAAAGAAAACTATGATTTGAATTCACGGATAATAATTTCAGGTGGAGTTCATAAAGCCTATGCGATTACTGGTGCTATATGCACAACTGTTGCATCCTTCCTGGAAGGTTCAATGGTGAATCGAGTTACGAAAATAAGTTCTAAACATAAAAATTTTTTTCGGATAGGTCACCCTTCAGGAATAATTAAAGGAGAGGTGGAGTATTCAATCAACAAGAACACTGTCAAAGTCACCAGTGTTTCATTTAAGAGAACGGCGAGACGAATTATGGACGGTTATGTATATGTGCCTGAAAGCAGATTCCATCTATAAAGAGTAAGCGATAGCCCTGATTGAGGCCTAAGGAAGAATAAAGAGTAACCTTCTTTGCATCATTAGTTGATGGCAGAGGTCCTTAAAACAAATAAAGGACATCCATGGTGTCGGACACCCAAATAAAGCACGAGCAAGGATTTATAATGAGGGCGAGAACGGCCCTTAGTAGGGCCGTAGGAAAAATAAAGAGAGAAGGTCTCTTGAAATTCACCGGAGTTGTCATTCACATAGTATGGCGCCATGTATATCTGAACGCATGGGTAAATATCCTATATAGAGATTTACAAGCGCCGATGCCTGAAATTCTGCCTAAAATAGACATAGAAATAAAGAAAATTGAAGGGGATGCAATCATTGAATTGAAAGATAGTGTGGATAGAGCACGATACTTAAAATTCGAGAACAGGCTTACGAAAGGAAAAGCAGGGTTTGTAGCCTTAGTTGGTGGAAGAATTGTTTGCTATGTCTGGATTAGTTTTCAAGATGAATATGAACCTTTTTTGGGCATGAACATCGAGCTTAACCAAGAAAACGGCTATATTTATGATACGTATGTAATACCAGAGTTTCGAAGAAAAGGGATTAATAGCGCAGTCTGTAATCGAGCATTGGAATATATAAAGAGTCGTGGTTACAAAGGTGCCTTAACAGCTGTTGGGGGGAAAAACATCCCATCTATACGGACATTCAAAAAACTGGGATTTGTTGAATATGAGGTTTTCCGAATCATAAGAATATTTGGGATTCGGTTTCGTTCATCAGTAAAATCTCAAGGCGAGAGATCTCATTGTTGAGGAGCTAATACATGCCACCCAAAATTGCTATACTTTATGTTATACACTTTTTATTTGGTTACGGAGGTACAGAGAAACACCTTTTTGAACTTGTTAAAAGATTGGACAAAGACAAATTTATGCCTATGGTGTGCTGTTTTACCGGGGGCAAGTTTTTAGAAGAAATCAAGAAGCTTAATGTAAAAGCTTTTGAACTTCCCGTTAATAGATTGTATGGCCTACAGGCGATAAAGTCCGCTATTCGACTGGGCCGGATTATTAGAAAAGAAAACATCAGAATGGTCCAAACATTTCATACAAAGCCCGATCTTTATGTGCCTGTCATAGCGAAACTGTGTGGAGTACCTGTCGTCATTTCAAGTCGTAGAGATTTAGGCTTTAACAGAAAGAAAATTCACGTGCCACTTCAAAAGATAATAAACCTTTTTGTTGATAAAATAATAGTCAATTCTAATGCTGTTAGAGATATGTGCGCGAAACAAGAGCATATTGCCAGTAATAAGATCGTGTTAATTTATAATGGAATCGCGGAGGAATTTCTGAGAAAAGGAACACAAATAGAAAACCAGAGGAAAGGATTACAGATACGCAGTTCTGAGTTTGCAGTAGGCGTTTTATCAAATCTGAATCCAATAAAAGGAATTGATTCTTTCATAAATGCCTGTCCATTAGTTTTGGAAAAAATCCCCAATACGAAATTTCTGTTGATAGGGGATGGTCCGATGCGTGAAAAACTCTTGAAACAAGTTAAGAGATTAGGTATCTCCTCCAATGTTACAATTACTGGCAATTTGAAAGATATAAGAGGTGTCCTTTCAATGATTGATATTTCGGTCAATTCTTCCTTGAGCGAGGGATTCTCCAATTCAATTCTAGAGTCAATGGCTGTAGGAAAACCTGTGGTGGCAACTAATGTCGGCGGGAATCCTGAGGCTGTAGTTCATGGAGAGACAGGATTTTTAGTTCCACCCAGGAATCCTAATGCTCTTGCAGAAGCGATTATTAAACTTGTTGAAAATAAGCGATTAGCTCGGAAAATGGGAATTGCTGGTAGAGAAAGGATAATAGAGCATTTTACTTTGAAAAAGATGATTAAAGAGACAGAATCCCTATATGGCTCTTTATTGGAGAAGAAGATAAGAAGAGAGGGTGATGTTCAGAGAGAGAGACGAGATGTGAGATTGTTCTTTTCTAAATTAATTAAGGTTTCATTGAGTGCAATTTTGTATTACTCCGGTCTATTTATAGTTATAAGGAAAGTGCCGCGTTTATTACCTCACCAAAGAGGAATCAAAATTTTGGCATATCACCGGGTAAATGATAGTGGTCCAGATTATCTATCCCTCAATACTTCAGTAGCAAACTTTGAATCTCAGATAAGATATTTAAAAAGACATTTTAAAATTATCAGCCTGGAAGAAGCAGTGCAGCTTCTCTGCAGCAATGAGCCTACTTCTGAAGATTTATTCGTAATTACATTTGATGATGGTTATAAAGATAACTACATAAATGCCTTCCCAATCTTAAAAAAGTATAAAATTCCGGCTACAATATTTTTGACTCTCCAGCCCATTGAAGATAGAATTCCCTTATGGTTTGAGAATATCATCGGCATAATAGAAAGGACAAGTCAAAAGTTTTTGAATTTGGGGTCTTTTGGTTTGGGAAAATATCTTTTGGCTACACAAGATACGAAAAAGAAAGCTATCAATGATATTATCACTTATGCCGAGAGGCTAACCCCCTCCGCAAGGGATAACCTGTTGGTTTATTTATCCAGAGAACTTCCGATAGATCAGAAACTTAATAACCAAATGCTTTCCTGGGACGAGATACGAGAGATGCACAATTACGGAATATCTTTTGGCTCCCATGCGATGACCCATTCTATATTAACCACGTTACCTTTGGAGAGAGCCAAATATGAAATCAAGAGATCCATGGAGCTTTTAGAGGAAAAGCTAGGGGAAAAGATTTCATTTTTCTCCTATCCTAATGGTTCAAGAGATGATTTCAATTGGGAGATAATGCAGATTTTAAAGGACAGTGGGTTTTCAGCTGCGTTCACTCTTATGAATGGATTCAATGATGGTAATACTGAGCTGTTTGCTCTGCAGAGAGTTTGCATGACGGAAGGCATTTCTGTGGGGTTCAATGGGGGGTTTTTAGAGCCTTATTTTGCCTCAAAGATGGCAGGAATGTTCGATATTTCCCTTTTCAATTTTTTAAAGAAGAAATTCACTAAAACCTGTCAGAATGCCCGTTCTGTGAACGGGGATGAATGACATCCTTATAGTTCCCTCTCCCCTGGTGGGAGAGGGTTAGAGTGAGGGGGAAATCGGACATAATTCTCACCCTCTCCTTAGTCCTCCCCCATCAAGGGGGAGGAGAATGTTCTGGATGCCCGCCCTGTGGACGGGGAGGTTCACTAAGTCTTCTGCCCTATAGGCGATTTGAGTTAGAAGGGAGAGCAAAAATTATGAAAAGATGTAGCAGGTGTATTCTGCCGGAGACTTACCCGGATATAACGTTTGACGAAAATAGTATTTGCAATAAATGCGACGAATATGATGAAAAATGGGGGAAAAGGGATCTAAATAAGCTTCAGAATGAATTGGTGAGCATATTCAGTTGGGCCAAAGAACAGGGCAAGAAGTATGACTGCATAGTTCCGTTCAGTGGAGGGAAGGATAGCACGTATACGCTCTATCTCTGCCGTAAGGTTTATGACTTAAAGGTTCTGGCTGTAAATTTCAAAAATGGCCTCCAGACCGAGGCTGCCTATAGAAATATGGAAAGCGCTGTGGGAACACTTGATGTTGGTTTTGCCACTTATGGTCCCCCCTGGAGTCTAATGAAGAAGCTTTATGCCCATTTCTTGCGTACTGCCGGGCACTTCTGTTGGCCCTGTGATATGGGCATCTGGGCTACAGTCTACAGGATTGCAGAACAAGAAGATGTGCCCCTGGTGGTCTCCGGCTTTTCGGCTCAGATTGAATCCAGAGGAGCCAAAATATATTCTTATAACAATCAATTCTTCAAGAATGTGGTGGGAGATTTGATAACTTCTCACGAATATAAAGATTTTTTGGCCCCTACAAGGTTCCAGGCGGGGTTGAGGAGACTGAAACATTATAGATTGACCAGTTACAGGAGGGGAATAAGCCTCCCAGACTATCTGGACTGGGATGATAAGGTAATAAAAGAAACTGTTGATAGAGAGGTGGGATGGAGCAAGGGAGAGTCGTTATCCAAGGACCATATTGATTGCCTTTTTGCCCCAATGAAGAACTACCTGGTAGTCCAAAAATGGGGCTTTGGCGAGAAAACCACAAAATACAGTGCCATGGTCAGGGCAGGGCAGATAAGCCGTGAAGAAGCTCTAAAAAGAGTAACGACTGAAGAATTAGGTGAAAAGCCAGAGGTTTTGGTGGCTTTCATAGATCAACTCAGTTTAACTACAGAGGAGGTAGATATAGCTAAACACAAAAACCACCTGGACTTTTTTTAAGGCAATGTCAGATATTCAAAGACTGATGAGACAATCCTCCCACTACTCCATTGCTCACATCTTAGTTGTGATCACGGGATTTATTTCTTTTCCTATTCTCACACGGGTATTTTCAGTTGAGGACTACGGTATTATAGGTCTGGTAACCGCTACAGTATCTATTGTTATTGCTTTTGCTAAATTTGGATTACAGAATGCAATTGTCAGGTTTTTAGAGGAGTTTAAGTCAAATAAAAGGGATGAACCAGCGGCTACTTTCTATTCTACTTTGTTCTTTGGTCCTTTATTAATCTGTGCGGCCGTAAGCTTTTTGTATGTGGTAGTTATTAAATTAATTCTTTTGAGTCTTCTGGGAACGAAACTGGCAAGCTTGCTGGCTTTCGTTGCTTTTCTTATTTTTTTTCGATCGGTTTCTATCATTGTCACCACTTTTTTGAGGGCAGAGCAAAAGACCAAGCTCTATAATCTCATAGGTGTTGTTAGTCAGTATGGTACGGTGTCTCTAAGTTTGTTGTTTATTTTTTATTTGATCAAAGGATTATATGGATTTTTCTTTGGAAAAATTTTCGTTCAGGCAATCGTTTTTTTTATCGTCGGTTATTTGCTTTATAGGAAGTATCAAATTAGATTAAGGTATTTTTCTAAAAAGTTTTTTAAGGAAGCTGTATATTATAGCTTTCCTTTGGTGTGGATAGAGTTTAATTTCTTAATGCTCACCTTTGCCGATAGATATATAATTCAATATTTTATAGGCTCGGGACCTTTGGGGATTTATACTGCCGGCTATAACCTTTCTTCCTATTTGTCAAATATTCTGTTTGTCCCTTTGGATTTAGCAGTTTTCCCCCTTTATATGGACATTTGGGTCAAAAAAGGTGAGGCCGCCACCAAGGAATTCCTGAGCAGGACCCTGAGGATTTTTCTCCTCCTGGCGCTTCCCATCGGTTTTGGATTTGTGGCAATAAGCAAGGAGTTAATCGTCTTATTGGCGTCCTCTAAGTTTGCGATGGCCTATGTGGTTATTCCCTACATTGTTTCCGGAACAATATTGTTTGCCGCCTCAAACATTTTTAAGGCCGGCCTGCTGATATATAAGAAAACTTCTTTTTTAACCTTAATAATGTTTGTTGGGGTAGTAATGAATGTTATTCTCAATTTGTTGCTTATCCCAAAGTGGGGAATCATTGGGGCTGCCTTCGCTACTTTTATAGCATATTTGACATTATTAGTTTTGACTATTTTTGCCGCTTTTAAAGAATTGAGTTTTCCTATAGATTATAGACGCTTTTTTATCTATACTTTCTCCTCTGTCGCTATGTTTATCGCTATCAAAAGTATAAGCCTTGAAAGCCAGATTTTAAACCTATCAGGAAAAATAGGAGTGGGAATAATCGTTTATTCTCTATTGGTTTTTATTTTTGATAAAGAGGTTAGGACCCTTGTGTTCTCCTGGCTAAGAAGGCGTTAGTTATAAACCCCAGGTGACATAGATCCAGGAGTAAGAAACCTTTGGTAAAAGGAGAGATTGTAAAATGAGGATCTTTAGGATTTTTTTGAGCCTTTGGAGAAGGTTAAAGAGTGCTTACGAAATGAGGAAATATGATGATTACACGATTGCGGAGTATTTTAGAAAACAGGGAGCTCAAGTAGGTGAAAACTGCAGAATTTTGATAAAGGTTTTAGCTGATGAGCCATATCTAGTGAAAATCGGCAATCATGTGACCATTGCTGGTGGAGTGGCATTGATGACCCATGATGGTGGACCATGGCTGTTTACTGAAGAATTTCCTGATTTGCAGGCTTTTGGCAAAATTGAGATTCAAGATAATTGTTTTATCGGTGCGAGAAGTATGATATTGCCTAATTTAACTATTGGAAGGAATGTACTAATAGCAGCGGGAGCCGTGGTGACAAAAGATGTCCCTGCCAATAGTATAGTGGCCGGAGTTCCGGCTAAGGTGATAGGTTCCGTTGTTGCTTATAAAGAAAAATGTCTCAAAAAGTGGGAAGAACAGAGACCACCCGATTATTTGATTGACCTACAAAGGGGAGTTTCTTATAAACCGAGTTACATATACAAATTGAAAAGTTCTCCTCTAAATCGGGCGAGATTACGAAAGCATTTGACTAAGCTTTTCTGGGGTACCTCCCGGTAGATTAAGTTACCTGAACCATCAATCAATAGAGGATTGCAAATGGGCTTTGGTCTATCACAATATATTCCGCTTGTTCTATATATTCTGGGATTTACAGTGGTTCTTTTGACTATTGTTTACAAAGTGAAGATAGCTATTTTTTTCTTCATTCCCTTGATTCCCCTGTACACTGTTCTGGTGAAAATGCATCAATATCCGCTGGGAAAGGACTTCGTAGATATTCTTTTTCTGGCTATGTTAATGGGATGGACAATAAAGGGAGGAGGTTTTGAGAAGAATCGCACTACCTGGGCTATAGTTTTGTTTGTGGTTATTACCTATCTCGGGTTGTGGAGAGGTTCTTTTTATCTTGGCCAGAGTGCTCCTATAAGTTTTCGCAATCCAAGGTTCCAGGATTGGAAGAATTATATGTTAATGCCTCTGCTCTATCTTATCGTTCTAAACAATATTCGAGATCGCAAGCACATGAAATGGTTGATAATTTTGATGTGTCTCACGATGTTGTTTATGGATCAGAGGTTTTACCATGAGTTTTCCCCACGATCCCATTCTCATTTCAGATACGATGTGCGGTCCTCAGGGACATTTGGCTATCTTGGGGCAAATCACTTTGGTGCCTTTATGGTCCAGTATTCCGCTATTCTTTTAGGTTTATTTTTCTTAGATAAGGACAAACGGACACGGTTTCTGTTCCCAGCCGTGATTGCATTCAATACCTACTCCATTGTTTTCTCCTATTCTCGCGGCGCTTATACTGCCTTTTTAGCTGTGATTGGATTCTTTGGAGTGACTCGTAAACGAAGTCTGTTAGCCCTGATGACGGCTCTTTTAATATTTTGGCAGGTGGTCCTACCGGTCTCTGTGGTGGAGCGGATCAACATGACTCAGAGCGAGGAAGGAGAATTAGACAGTTCAGCGGGGTCTAGGCTTGTATTATGGCAACATGGGATTGATCTGTTCGAAGAAAACCCGCTGTTTGGGGTGGGTTATCGTGTTTATCAGTTTACTACGCAGGGCCATTTGCGCGATCCCCACAATATGTATGTGGGTTTTCTTGCAGAATTTGGGATGGTAGGACTCTCCCTGTTTCTGTTTTTGTTCTATCTAGCATTTAGGAGTGGCTGGCGTTTGTATAGAAGTGCTTCTGATGGGTTCTTAAAAGGGTTAGGGCTAGGGTTCGCGGCTTGTGTAATTGGTTGTATGGTTGCAAATGCTTTTGGTGACAGATGGTCCTTTCTAATGTTAGGAGGTTTCTATTGGGTCTTTTGGGGGATGGTGGATAGGGGCCAGATGATTGTGACCCAAGAGAGAAAGAAAACGATAGAAGAAGACAACTATGCCCCGAGATGATTCGAGGAGTGTTGAGAATTGCTGTTGCATTGGTTGCTTTTTTGTCTTTTCATTTCAGGGTCAAGACAAATTCAAGCAGAGTTTGTAAAGATGGTTTGACGAAAATCTATAGTATGAAATAAGCTTTCAGGAAGGACTTTAAGTAAGTAAAGGAATAATGAATGTCAACTAGTGTCCTTCAATTAATTAGCAGTTTCGGATTTTTTGGAGCTGAGGGTGTGGTTCTTGAGTTATCAAAAGAGTTGTCTCGGGTAGGAATTGACTTGTATGTGGGAGTTTTTAGAAACAGACAAAATCCCCATACAGAACTTGCTAATGGCGCAAAAGGGTATGGATTGAAAACTGGAGTTTTTCCCTGTAATGGGAGATTTGACCCAAAGACAGTATTCCTGATAAGAGAATTCGCAAAGGAGAAAGGCATTGATTTAATTCACAGTCATGGGTATAAAGCTAATTTCTATAGCGCTATGGCTGCGTCGTTTACTCGCTTGCCTTTGATTACTACCTGCCACAATTGGATAGGGACGGGTTTCAAGATGAAGTTTTATGAAAGGCTGGATAAAATAATCCTCCGCAGATTCAATAAGGTTATAGCTGTTTCCGATGAAATAAAAAGAGAGATATTAAATCTCTGGCTGCCGAAGAGTAAGGTTTCAGTAATTAGCAATGGAATTGACCTTAACAGGTTCGAAGGCATTGGCAACAACAAAATTAGAGAGGAGTTGAAAATAGATCCTCATTGTAAAGTTGTGGGCACCATAGGAAGACTTACCGAGGAAAAGGGTCATATCTATCTTCTCCAGACAGCTAAAGAAGTCTTAAAGAGATTTTCTGATGCTATTTTTTTAATAGTTGGATCTGGTTCTTTAAAGGAAGAATTGGAAGATCAGGCGAAGGCGATGGGTTTGGAGAATAAGGTTATTTTTACAGGCGTTAGAAGGGACATTCCCGAGATATTGAACTCAATAGATGTCTTTGTCTTGCCCTCGCTAATTGAGGGTCTTCCGATGGTTTTACTGGAGGCTATGGCGGCCCAAAAGCCTATAATTGCCACCAAAGTAGGAGAGATACCTAAAATACTGGAACAAGGCAAATTGGGGTTTCTTGTTAAACCAAAAGATGTAAGGGGGTTGGCTGATGCTATAGTCTCTGTTTTGAAAGACAATGATAAAATAAATAAGATTTCTCGAAAGTTGTACAATAAGGTAAGAGATAATTACTCTTCGGAGAAGATGGCCGAGAGATATTTAAGAGTATATCAGGAAATCCTTCGAAATAAGAAAATATTCCCTGCAGATAATCATGGATATGGGCAAGTGAAATGGAAAAAAACAGATGTTCCTTAAATTTTGTGTTATAGTCACCGTGAAGTTTCACAGCGTTGCACGACGGGAGTCCTGGTAGCGCGGGAATTTTAACTTTTTACTGAATAACAAGAGATTTTACGGAAAAACGTGTTAGTTTAGGTCTCGTTCGGTGATTTATTAAAGGGGGGGATAAAGATCCAGTAAATCCTGTTATCCTGTCAAGATGACGTCCGCTGTAAGTGGCTAAGTTACTGATTGCTAATTGCTTATTATGTTTTCATTTTGACTTGCTAACTGCTAATTGTTAATTGCTAATTTTAACCTAAAAATGAGGCTCGGATGGCTAAGGTTATTTTTTGGTTGATGATCTTTATTATAGCATACACATATTTTGGATATTCCCTCCTCATTTACCTTATCTCCTTGATGGTGAATAACAAGGTCAATAAAAAGGATATTGAGCCCTCAGTGACCTTTTTAATTACCGCCTACAACGAGGAGGAAAGCATCCGCCAAAAGCTGGAAAATACCTTAAACTTGGATTATCCTAAAGACAAACTGGAGATTATCGTGGCTTCTGACGGCTCAACGGACAGAACTGAGGAAATCGTTAAAGAATTCAGGGATAAGGGAGTCATGTTACATCGGGTTGAAGGAAGAGTGGGAAAGACGGAAACTCAAAACCAAGCCGTGAAGATAGCTAGGGGAGACATTGTTATCTTTTCCGACGCAACAACTGAGTACAAGAGAGACACAATTAAGAAAATTGTTCGTAATTATAATGACCTCACAGTAGGAGCAGTCAGTGGAAGGTATGAATATATAGATCCCAAGGGCACCCAGGTTGGTTTGGCAACTATCCTCTTTTGGAGGTATGAGAATTTTATCAAAAGCAGACAGACCAGAATAAAAACCATAACCGGAGCCTGTGGGTGTATCTATTCGGTGAGAAGAGAATTATATGAACCACTAAGAAGAGATGTTATCAGCGATCTGGTAGAACCATTAAAAATTTTGGAGAAAGGATATCGCATAGCATTTGAACCAGAGGCCATAGCATACGAGCAGACTACTGAGAGGTCTTCTCAAGAGTTCAATATGAGAATTAGGGTAATTTCCAGAGGTATGAATGGCCTTCTGAGTGTAAAGGGTTTGTTAAACCCCTTTAGATATGGGTTTGTCTCCTTCCAGTTGGTTTCGCATAAGGTCTTGCGTTGGCTAATTCCATTTTTTGCTACCATCCTGTTTTTCTCTAATTTGGCCCTTTTAGGAAATAGGTTCTATAATCTGATTTTTATTCTCCAGGTTTTCTTTTATCTTTTTGCTCTTTTGGGATGGGTAGTGGACCATTATAACAAAAAATTTAAGCTGTTTTCGTTGCCTTTGTATTTTTGTGTTGTCAATTTAGCCTCGGCAGCGAGTCTCATAAAAACCATTTGGGGAGAGAAGGACATAGTATGGGAAACAACCAGAAACTGAAATTGGGCAGAAGGGATATTTTGAATATCCTGTTTATAACCCAACGGGACCCCTTTTACACCAGGATATTTTTTGAGGAGTTCTTAAAAAGATATCCCAACTTGGAAGAAATAAAAGGTATAGTTATATGTAAAACTATGGGTAAGAACTCATTACGCAAGATGGTTGGGCAGATGTATGACTTTTACGGACTAAAGGACTTTCTGAGAATGGGAGTAAGGTTCATAGGTCATAAGCTATTAGCGAAAATATGTGGATTCTTGAAAGTGGCCAAATTTTACACCATTGAGCAGACCTTCCGATATCATAATATAGGGGTTATCAAAAGAAATGACATAAACAGCACTGACTTTCTTCAGGAGATGGCCGGAAAAGACTTGGACCTTGTCGTCTCAGTTGCTGCTCCTAAGATATTTAAAAAGGCCCTGTTAGAACTTCCCAGGTATGGCTGTATTAACATTCATACAGCTAAACTTCCTAAATACAGAGGTATGATGCCAAACTTCTGGAATCTCTACCACGATGAGAAGAATACCGGTATCACCATTCATACTATGGATGAGAAAATTGATGCTGGAAAGATAATCCTGCAAAAAGAGGTGGCGATAAAAGAGGGCGAAAGTCTTGATTCTCTTACGAAACGCACAAAAAAAATTGGTGCGGAACTGATGCTGGAAACCTTGCGGCAGATCAAAGGCGGGGAAGCAAGATACTCTGATTATCCTAAAGCAGAATCAAGCTACTATTCCTTTCCTAAGAAGGAAGATGTAAGGGAGCTTAGAAGAAGAGGCAAGAGGATATTTTGATCAATGCCCTAAGTTTTGATATAGAAGACTGGTTTCAAGTGGAGAATCTCAGGTCGGTAATTCCCAGGGGAGATTGGGACAAATATGAACTACGGGTGGAGAGGAATACTTTAAAGATTCTGAATATTTTGAGAAAATATAATGCTAAGGCGACTTTTTTTGTATTAGGATGGATAGCCGAGAGATGTCCGGATTTGATCAGAAGAATTTCCCGGGAAGGAAATGATATAGCCAGTCATGGATACTCCCATGAATTGATTTACAATCAAACTCAGTCTCAATTTGAGGGGGATTTACTCA
>Ga0315551_10002346_pt1 | contig 13915 bp, 15 predicted proteins | sample SalMarSW160290MG_FD_203678 | JGI IMG/M metagenome (GOLD analysis project Ga0315551, IMG submission 203678) | Salt marsh sediment microbial communities from the Plum Island Ecosystem LTER, Massachusetts, United States - Salt Marsh Sediment SW1602-90 ... | reverse complement strand
GGTTATTATACTTGATCTTTTTGCTAAGCCTGAAACACGAGAATTCTGATTTAGGATGCAGTGAGCGACTATGGCTAGTGTTAACTCTGTTCTTTCATTCGAAAAGGCTTTGGCTATGTTAAGAAAAGATGTTTTGGCAATGGATGTTCATACGTTGATGCAGTTGCTTGGAGAGTATATGCTGTTAAGGGCTAATTTTCGGGTTGACCGTAATTTAAGGCATGAGCAAGAAGCTGATGTTATGATGGATGTTTGCAAAAAAGAACTTGCTAAGCGTGGCTGTGTGGTAGAGGAATTTGGTAACGTTGGCTAAGCGTAGTCGGTTTCGTTACCGTATTCGTGCTATTAAGAGTGAAGTTGAAAGGAGTCTCCGTCTTTCTGAGGATTTTAATGTCTGTTTAGAAGCAATTTATGATGCTGCTGAACGGTTCAGTAAATGTTGTGTTCCGTTGACAATTTCCCAGATCATCAGCTTGAAAGCGTTACATGAGAAGGTTTGGAGAGATTCTGGCTCTGTTGTTGTATATGAACCAGTGGTTCGTATGGTTAAAGGTCGTGATGAGCTTGGCTAAGATGCGTAGTTTCAGAGATTGCGGTGCTTGTCCATGCTTTCTCGGTAGCTGTATAGCTGTTCTTGACGCTGAAGGTCGTAAAGTTAAGGTTTATGATGTTTGTTGTCGTTCATGTGTTGGAGTCGGTAGGGTTTCGGTTGGGTAGGTTAGCGAATAGCTAACCGTTAGAATAGAAAAAAGAGGGTGTTTGTGTGTTACTTGCGTTTTCGGAATAGTTTTAATCCGTCTATTTAGGGAAAATATTATATTTCCAAAAGCTCAACGCACTATGGGAATAACAATGAGTGAAACGAATTATAGAATCAAATATAAAAAGGGAGATTTTGAGCTAGAAGTTCAAGGAGATAAAGCGTGGGTCGAAGCCAAATTCAAAGAGTTGGCAGAATCTGAGGCAATTCAAAAACCGATTGTTATTTCACCAGAGACGAAAACTTCTGGTCTTCCAGTATCGCTTGCCGAGTTCGTTAAATCCAAAGGCAATCCCGACCAGCATGGTGATCTCGTGGCCATTTTTGGTTACTGGTTGATTCACAAAGAGAATTTCAAGTCTTTCAATAGCAAAGATATCAAGAAGTGTTATGACGACACGAGAATATCCGAATCTACAAACACTTCACAATATCTGAACTATGCTCAAGGTAGCGGCTATTTCAAAAGACTGGATGAAGAGAAAGATGGGCTTACAGCATGGACTATAACGCCTACTGGCGACGAATACGTGGAAAAGCTACAATGAAAAACTGCCAAATAATCATTGGTTGAACGATAGTTCCGATTTGCTGAGAAATAGAAAATGTTGGAACAGATAAGGAAACAATTTGAAAAGGATTTTAGCAAAGAGTTACTTGACAGACTATTCGAGTCTTATCAATTAGTTAATGAACATTATTACCTTGGCAAGCATAGACCTTGCAGTTTTGAAGGTGGAAGATTTGCAGAAGTCGCACTTAGGATGCTTCAACAAATCATTACTGGAAAATACATCCCGCTTGGCAATTCTATTCCGAAGTTCAGCAACGAAGTATTGAAACTTGAAAATGCCGATTCTTCAAAATTTCCTCAATCGCTTAGAATTCAGATTCCTCGGACATTACGAGTCATTTATGACATTAGAAACAAACGTGATGTTGGTCATGTTGGCGGTGACGTTGATTCAAATTTCACAGATGCTACACTTTCATTGGTTTGCTGTAATTGGGTCATGACAGAGTTCATAAGAATCTATTATACCTCAGATATTACTACTGCTCAGAATTTGGTTAATTCTTTGGTGAAGATTAGAATCCCTTTGATTCAGGATTTTAATGGATTTTTGAAGATACTGAAGCCAGAGCTGAAACTGCCAGAGAAGGTTTTGGCTTTCTTGTATTATCGCGGTTCTGAAGGAGCTACAGTTAAGGAATTGAATCATTGGTTTTCAAATAGGATTCAGACGGGTCACATGAACTTGACCTTAGGCAAACTTGAACACGAAAAGGCATATGTCCATAGAGAAGGTGACCGTTACTTCATTACTGATACGGGAAGAAGATTTGTCGAAGAAAACATACCTTTCAATGTCTAGTTGCTTTCTCTTTCGGTTTAGGATGCCATTTTTCCTTACATTGTCGCAATAAGGCTCTGCATTAGTGGTTTTCAGTTTTCCGCAAATCGCACATTATGGAAAAAATTTGCCTAAGCCTTCTTTTCATTTTTCCGATTCCTCTAGTTTTTTCGCTTCAAGCGTTCTTTTTCTCCATTATTCTTTAATAGAAAAAAGGGTAATTTATGGTTTACTTGCGTTTTCGGAATAGTTTTGTTCCGTCTATTTCTGTTACGTATGTGAATCCACTTTCGATTAAGTTTTTAGCGTCTGTTACGTTGGTGGCTGTTTTGCATGTCCATTCATCGTCTTGTAGGTTGAGTAGTTGGGTGTAGATTAGCGTGGTTTCTATGCTTTTGTGTCCCATTTGTTGTTTGACGTACAGAATGTCTCTTGTCTTGTGGTATAGCATGGTTGCGAAGTAGTGCCTGAAATCGTATAATCTGATGGTTGTTAGCGATTGGTCGTTTAATTTGTCTGCTAGGTTGTTTCTCATGCGGTGGTAACAATGTGCGTAGTTGCTTGCTGTCGTGTTGAATAATTTGTCGTTTTGGTTCAGCTTGTTTATGTTGATGTAGTTTTGTAGTGCCATGTTTAGGTTGCTTGAGATTTTGAGTGTTCTTGCTGAACCGTTTTTGGCTGTTGTTGGATAGATTAGTCTTTGGTCTGTGTCTATGTCTTTGACTTTTAGGTTGATTAGTTCGATTGGTCTGAGTCCTGTTTCTTTGCTGAGTCTTAGTTTTAGTGATAGTCTTTTGCTTGCTCTTGCGATTAGCATGTCGATTTTCTTGGTTGTTGGGATTTTCCTTCTCTGTGCTTTGGGTTTGTAGTTGGGCATTTGCCATTGTATTTGGTAGTATTTGCAGTATTTGTTGTAGGCTATGCAGTAGTCTCTTTTAGTTCCGTTTGTGGCTGGCTTGTTTGCGATGAGTTGTTTTACTTGTTCTGGTTGGTCTAGGTCTGCGTGTTTGTTGATGTATGTTAATACTTTGTCTACGAATTTGATGCTGGTGTCTGCTTTGGCGTTGTTCTTCATTTGTATGAGAATGTTTAAAATGGCTGGGTTGCAAGTATTTATAGATTGACTTTGCCAGCAAACCTGCCACCTGAAGCCAAACATAAGTGGGCTGAAGCATCAGCAACAAAAAACCCCAAACAAAAACTTCAACTTCTAAAGGAGTTCATGAGCCTCGTTCCCAAACACAAAGGCACAGAAAAACTCTGCTCTCAAGCCAAAAAGAAAATGGCTTCTCTGCGAAAAGAAATCGAAGAAAAGAAAACCAAAAAAGCGGGCAAAGGCGGACCAAAATATTTCATAGAAAAGGAAGGAGCAGCCCAAATCGCAATCATCAGCCTAACAAACACAGGAAAAAGCAGCCTAATCACAGCCACCACAAACGCAAAACCCAAAGTCTCACCCAACCCCTACACAACAAAAGAGCCAATACCAGGCATGCTCGCCTACAAAGACATCCAATTCCAAATCGTAGAAGCACCAGCACTAATGGAAGGCTCCGCCGACGGAAAAGCATGGGGACTCCAAACCCTAGCCACAGCCAGAAACGCCGACGCTCTAATCATAATGATAAACCTATCACAAGATCCCATTAGACAATTAACCCTAATCCTAAATGAAATGGAAAAAGCCCGAATATTCATAAGCAAACCCAAGGCACGCGTCGAAGTAGAAAGAAAATTCATGGGCGCCAGCCTAAGGATAATCTTAATCGGAAAACTAGTCAACTGCACTCTCAAGGACGTCAAAGAACTTCTCAAAAGCTACCGCATCACCGACGCCGTTGTCAAAATCTACGGAGAAGCCACACTTGACGAAGTTGAAGAAGCAATATTCGAAAGCACAGTCTACAAGCCAGCCGTCATAGTTGCAAACAAGACCGACCTGAAGAATAGCAAAGCAAACCTCAAAACACTAGAAACCTACGTAGGCAACCAGTTACCAATCGTTGCAACTTCATGCAAAACACATCAAGGCTTAAACACGCTCGGAGAAACCCTATTCAAAGCATTAAACATAATACGCGTCTACACCAAAGAACCAAACAAAAGAGAATTCTCCAAAAGACCATTCATCCTCAAAAAAGACGCAACAATCTACGACCTAGCCAAAAACATCCACAGCGACTTCAAAGAAAAATTTTCCTTCGCCAAAGTCTGGGCAAAACGCCTCACTTTCAGTCCACAAAAAGTCGGCTCCACATTCACCCTAGAAGATGAAGACACAGTCGAAATTCACACGAAATAATCCACTATCTTGACGACTTGGCTATCCTCTCTTTTTCATGACGCTTAGCAACTGCATAACTCTTCATGTCATGATTTGCCGCCAAAATTAATTCCTCTGCTAAGCATTCTGCCAATGGACGCGGATTCTGCATCGAAGCGTGCCTCGCTCCCTCAGACAGAAGCCTCAAAGCCAAATCAACCCTCCTCTGAGGAGATATATCTACAGACAAGTGATAAACTATGCCTCCGTAGCTGAGTCTCGTCGTGTCTTCACACGGCGCAGAATTCTCCACAGCCTTAGCAAGTACCTCAACAGGATTCCTACCAGTACTCAAATATATTATTTCTAAGGCATGCCTCAAAATGTTTATGACCTTAGCCTTCTTCCCAGCGTTTTTCCCCGGACGCATAAGATTGTTCAAAAGCCTCTCAACAATGTTGACATTTGCCTTACGGAAACGTTTATGCTCGTGACGCCCCATGCTATGAGGAACCACAACAGGTTTCAAGGATATGTATCGTTGTAAGCCTGCATCTTCAATTTTGATGTCTCTAAAACTCCATTTTCCAAAAAGTTTAATCTCAGTTTCTTGTTTCTGACTCAAAATTCTCACCGCATCGGTTTCTCTTTCTTTCCAAGCACAAGCTCCTTCAACGATATACCGTTAACCGTTATGACCTTCCACCGAACTCCAGGAATGTCGCCCATGGCTCCTCCGCGCGAACCACCTATGCCTTCAACCACAACTTCATCATGCTCATCAACAATGTTAAGGGCTCCATCTCCAGGCAGAAAAGCAGTTATGAGACGACCGTTCTTTATCAATTGAGTCCTCACACATTTTCTTATGGCACTGTTAGGCTGCTTGCTTTCAACACCCACTTTCTCAAGAACTATGCCACGGCCCATGGGTGCCCCTTTAAGAGGGTCTGCCTTCACGTCTAAGCGCAGCATCCGTCGTTTATAGTATATGTTACTCCAACGGAACTTCTTCCTCTTAGCCAACAGTTTTCTCGCCGCGAATTCACCCTTTGGAGATTTCGAACCCATGATTAAGTTTCCTCTTCGCTACGTCTAATCACCTTCTAATATTTAAATAGTAACATGGAAAAAATTGGAGATCTCTCTCGTAAAGTCGAAAAGTCGCGATGCAAACTGTTTTTGACAAACTATTTCAAATTTTAGGCTTTCGTTATTTGCAACATCAACTTTTTTCCACTGCGGTTATATCCTGCAACGTTTCTTTCGTCTTCAAACGGAAAGCCTACAATCATGAGTATGTTCCCGAAAAAATGGTTCAAGTCCGTGGTTGACGGTGCTAAACTTCCAGAAGGATGAGAATGCACCGTTCCAACAATGGAGAAATCCATGGGCAACATATGAAGTGGAATGTTAGCGAAGCCCCGACCATAGGTTGCAAGCGGAGGAACAACAAGCTCAGAAATCTTGATCAAATTCTTTTTCTTTTCCCCTCGAAGAAGCAAAATTGTTTCCTTTGGATAAAGCCTTCTTGCACCTTCAAAAATCGTTTGTAACAGCTCTTGACTGATCAAAACGGTTATACTAGCTTTCATACAACCTTCAAAATTGTCTAATCCTTAATTACCTTTGCGAAAACAGATAATGCTAGGTGATTGGTCATGGCTGTTTGGCGACTGTTGAAAACTGAAACTTACAATGCGTTTATGAACATGGCTATTGACGAAGCTATTTTAAGAGCTAGAATTGCAAATCATGTCCAAAACACTTTAAGGTTTTATTGTTGGAAGCCATCTGCTGTCTCCATTGGAAGATTCCAAAACATCGAAAAAGAAGTTCAGTTAGATAACTGTAGAAGACACGGCGTTGATGTTGTAAGGCGAATAACTGGTGGAGGCACAGTTTATCACGACTCTGAAGACGAAATCACCTATAGTGTGGTTGCCAACAAAAAAGACTTGGAGACCCCGGACATAACAGCTGTCTACGCAAAAATATATGCTGGATTGGCTGAAGCCGTCAAAATTTTAGGTTTAAGAGCCGATTTTAACAAAGGCAACGTGAAAACTTGTCCAAACTTGATGGTTAAGAGTAAGAAAATTTCTGGAAGTGCACAATCCCATAAGAAGAGCGTTGTGTTACAGCATGGCACGCTTCTCGTTGATGTTGAATTGAAGAAGATGTTTACTTTCCTGCGTGTTCCATGGGCTAGGACCTGCATGGAAGTCGTCGGCGTTGCAGAGCGCAAAATCACTTCAATAAAAAAAGAGCTGGGGAGACACGTTTCAGTTGAAGAAGTGAAACAAGCTTTAGTCAAGGGTTTTCAGAAAGCCCTCAACATGAAACTCGTGAAAGGCGAATTGACGCTTTATGAGAAGGAGCTTGCGGAAAAACTCTACAAAGAAAAATACGCCACTGATGAATGGAATTTCCATGGTAAAACCAGCGTCAGAACGTTAAGGCTATGAATGTTAAGATCCAAACAGTCTAACACTTTCCAATTTTCCATTTCACGCCTTGCGGTGTATCCTCAATTATTATACCCATACTTCTAAGCTGTTCCCGGATTTTGTCCGCTGCTTCCCAGTCCTTGGCTTTTCTTGCTTCCTCTCTTTTACGGATCAACTCTTCTGCCTCTTCAGGTAGTCTATCCTTCCGCTTGATTTCACCTATCACACCGAGAACTTTGTCAAATCGCATCATCAGTTTGTAGACTTCTTCTGCTTCTTCCTTGCTAAGCATGTTGTCATCCAATAGCTTGTTCACCTCTCTAACGAAGTCGAATAATGCGGCTAACGCGACGCTTATGTTCAGGTCGTCATCCATTGCCTCTTCAAAACGTCTTTGCACATCATTCATTAACGCCCTTATTTTTTCTCCGCATCCGCTTCCATCAGCGTCCATCAGTCTATACACGAAGTTTATCAAACGGTCTAACGCGTTCTTTGCAGCCTCTAACCCCTCAAAAGTGAAGTTTAACTGTTGCCGATAATGGGTTGACATAAGCAAATAACGTACAGCCTTCGGATCATAACCCTTGGCAATCAAGTCCCTTAAAGTGTAGAAATTGCCGAGGCTCTTAGCCATTTTCCCTCCTTCGACAAGCAAATGTTCATTGTGAAGCCAGTAGTTCACAAATTTTTTACCTGTTGCCGCCTCGCTTTGGGCAATTTCATTTTCATGATGAGGAAATAGATTGTCTACTCCGCCAGTGTGGATGTCTATTGTTTTCCCTAAATATTTAATAGCCATTACTGAACATTCGATATGCCAACCCGGATACCCCTTTTCACACCACGGCGATTTCCAATTCATTATATGTTTGGGGTCATTTATCCAGAGGGCAAAATCAAACTGGTTTCTTTTATCTGGATTGAACCCTACTCTTCCCCCAGCTCCCAGTTTCAATTTTTCAATCGTGTTACCAGATAATTTTCCATAATCCTTGAATTTTGCAACATCAAAATATACAGACCCGTTCACGACGTAAGCATAGCCTTTCTTTACTAGTTTCTGTGTTAACTCTATCATTTCGTTGATGTGATCTGTGGCTTTAGGTCTCACCATTGGCTCTTCGAAATTCATTTTTTCAGAATCTTCCAAGAATACTCTGATATAGAAGTCGGCTATTGACCAAGGGTCTTTCTTTTCTTTTTTCGCTGCGGCTTCCATTCTATCTTCTCCTATGTCAACATCCTCAAACATGTGTCCGACATCAGTGAAATTCATAACCTGTTTGACCGTGAAGCCTTTGTATTCCAGATGCCTCCTTAAAATGTCTGCAAACATAAATGCCCGCAAATTTCCTATATGAGCATAATCCCAAACGGTTAAGCCGCAGTTGTACATCGTAACGATACCCTTCTTTAGCGGCTTGAATATTTCTTTCTTTTTCGTGAGGGCATTATACAATTTAAGCATCTAACCACTCCACTTTCACGTTCTCTTTACCTCTATTGAAACATTTTAGCCACATAAAGTATTGATTCATCTAAGTTATATTTTTCTTTCACGCTAGAATGATGAGAATTTCAATTTTCGGTTTTGTCAGCTTACAAGGCAAAGAAAGCTGATTGAGAGCTTATTAAGTGTGGTAAGTGACTAATCGTATCTTTGCTTCGGGAAAACATGTTAATTCTCGCAATTCTAGCAACGGGTGGACTTTTTCCAGCATCTATACCGTATAGGCATTCAGTTCTTACAGATTCTACCAGTTGTTCTTTTTCCGTACTGCTAAGACTCGGGTTCTTGTATATCTTATTGGTCAAATCCGCCATTGCCTCGATAAGAAAACCTCCTGTTCCGCAACATGCATCTAAGACTTTATCTATCATCATCAGAAACCATGGTTGTCAAGATATATTTGAGGAAATTAAATGGGAAAATGTAAAAAATGTGGAACAGTTGTTTCATCGCCTAGGAAGAAGTGGACAATGGCTGGACGTCCATCCAAAGCTGGAAAAAGAATGCAGCTGGAAATCGGCCTTTTCGACTGTCCAAAGTGTAAGAAGTCCTTCCGAGAAGTACTGAGCAAGAAGATTATTTAGGCACACCGAATACGGCCAAAAAAGGCAGACGTCGCAAGTAAAACCGATGTAAAAATGAATGCTCCACATTGACTTTAGGATTCGCCAGAAGAGCCACGGGATATAAGCGAGACTGCGCGGGGAATCCCTTAGTATTTCATATGCTATTTAGCACACGCTCTTAGGCCGCGGTTTTATCCCATGGTGCCATTTTCCTTGTCGCTTCATTCTCTTTAAGGCTCGTTCCTTCCTTTTCCGTTTTTTCCTAGATCTTTTCATCCCTTTTCAAATCCTCTCTTAGCATACATTCTTCGATCTTATTATAACCCTTCGTACGGGAAAGCTACAGTACCGCGTTCGGCCGGAGAAACCAGCACAAAGAAGGAGACTATGCATAAACAGAGTGCACAATACCGGGTGTTTCACGCAAGGTCGTTGAGTTACTTATCCTTTGACAGTTGAGTAATCGCGCGCTAGGCTGTTTAGAAATTAATTTGTTTCTTGTGCCATTATGTTTTAGGAAGAAACTTTGGGCATTAAACAGGTGCTTGGCTCACTGAATTTAGGTTCTATTCGCGGGTTCTTGACGTCTCTTTATCACGGCGCTGGGCGTGGCAGGAAGCCTTATCCTCCCGTTTGCATGTTGAAGGCCCAACTATTGAAGCATTTATGGCGTGTTCCAAACGATCGACGGCTTGCATTGCTGCTGAAGAGGAATAAGCGGGTTGCCAGAGCATGCGGCTTCAGAGATAAAACTCCTAGCCATGGCTTGTTCACCCAGTTTAGACACAGACTTGGTAGGGAAGGATACGAGAAGGTGTTCTCATTGCTGCTGAAACAGCTGTTGAGGTTTAGAGCGGTTAAAGGCGAAGTTATTGCTTTGGATAGCACAGCCCTCAAAGCCTACAGCCAAAGAAGCCTAGACAACAAAACAGGGAAAAGCGACCGTGAAGCCCGTGTGGGAAGAGACAGAAGAGGTTTCCTTTTAGGCTATAAGGTGCACACAGCATGCTGCACAAGCTCTGAGTTACCCCTTGCGTTCACGGTGGAGCCTTGCAACCGCAACGACAAATGCTTCATCAAACAGTTGCTGGAGAAACTGAAGGCTCAAGGCATAAGCTTCCAAACTGTTTTGGCTGACGCCCAATACGACTCAGCAAAAGCTAGGAACACAGTGAGAGAGTATAGTGCTGAACCAGTCATACCATACAGGAAAAGCTCCACGATTAGACATGCCTTAAAGGTTGGAAAAGATTTCATTGTTCGCGGAGTCAAGCGTCTAGTCAACCTCTTCAGAAAACGAGTATGCATAGAAAGGGTTTTCAGCAGAGCCAAAGAATGGCTTCTCCTAGACCACTTGAGAGTGAGAGGGGTGGAACAAGCTTTCGTCCATGCTTGCTTAAGTTTCTCAGCCATGCTAGTCGTGGCCTTAACAGCTGTCAGGCAGCGTAAGCCAAGCCTCATAAGAAGCATCAAGTACTACGCAACCCAATAACGCGAAGAAGAGACGACAAACAGAGGTAGGATAGAGTTGATCATCAACGAGAAACCAAGAAACAGGCAGTAGACAGTTCAGAACTCCAGTTTTCACATAGAACACCCCGTCAACCAGAAAAAACAAGCAGAAGAACTCAACAAGATACCAATCACAAAACCCCCAAACCAATTTCTAAACAGCCTAGCGCGCATCTTTAGAAGCAGAAGAATCACACGCGCGCTACCAGTCCTCTTCCTCTTCGAAGTTTTCGTCCTCGTCCAATTCAGTTTCTTCGTCAGGTTCGTCGAACAAACCTTCACCTCCAATGTTTGCTCTCTAAGTTGCGTGGCGCGCGCGACACCCCATAGAAAAAGCTGGTTTATATGGAACAGTTTTTGTCATTTCTTTGCCTTCTTTTCAAGTTCAATTTCCCTCGGACATTTTAAATCGTATATTGCATAGTTGTATTCTCTTATGCGACAATGTTTAATCCCATCCTCATTCCAGTTGCAGTTTTCACAAGCCCAATGTTTAATTTTGTCTGTCATTCTTCTTCCCTCCTTAGTTTGCGTCCTCTTTTGTTCCCGCATCCATTGTTAAAGGTACATCTTCATCCCGTGTATTGTCGCCTTCGCTTTCCTCTGTTTTTTCTTCCACGCCCTTACGAGTGCGACTCCACTTCAGTTTATCGTAATACCAAGGCTATGACTAATCCAAGCAGAATCCATGATAGAATAGCAGAAACAAGAAGTTTCAAGTCTTCCATCGTCATCTTTCTTTCTCAAGTTTTTTCCTACATTCCTTTGCCCATTCCCCCACTATCCGAGCCTTCTCGAAACGAGTAAGTCTAGGCGGCCCTATCCAAACCTTCTTAGATGTGTCCTAATACACTCCGGCGCCTGGCCCCATTCCTCCCATTTCACCAGGCGGTCCTCCAGGAGGCATTGGCGGAGCTTTCATCTTACCAGAGGCGATTACATCGTCTATTTTCAGTATCATGGAAGCTGCCTCTGTAGCCGATTTGATTATCTGTTTCTTAACAGCAAGTGGCTCAAAGACTCCTGCTGCACTCATGTCTTGAACTTTCCCAGAGCGAACTTCTATTCCAGCCCATGCTTCGCCTTTTTCGTGTCTTGCCCTTAATTCTGAAATTATGTCGATCGGGTCTAAGCCAGCGTTTTCGGTCAGTGTTAATGGAACTGTTTCGAGGGCTTCTGCAAAGCATTTAACTGCAAGTTGTTCTCTTCCCGGAAGGGTTTCCGCATATTTCTTGAGCACCCTTGAAACCTCAAGTTCTGGTGCTCCGCCTCCAGCCACCACTTTTGGTTCTTCAACTATGTCTCGAACCACGCACAAGGCATCGTGAAGTGAACGTTCTGCTTCGTCCACTATGCGTTTTGTTCCACCCCTTATCAAAATCGTGACCGCACGGGGATTCTTGCAGCCTTCTACAAACGTCATTTTGTCATCGCCGATTTTGCGTTCTTCAATAAGGCTTGCGTTGCCTAGGTCTGCAGGGCTAATGTCATCCAAGTTTGTTATTATTTTTCCGCCAGTGGCTTTTGAAAGCTTCTCCATGTCTGACTTCGTGATTCTACGAACTACAAGTATTCCCTTTCTACTCAAGAAGTGCTGAATCATGTCGTCTAAGCCTTTCTGGCACAAAACCACGCTTGCACCTGCGGCGGTTATCTTGTCAACCATTTCTCGCAGCATCGATTCTTCCTGTTTTAGGAATGCGTCTATCTGTTCTGGGCTTTCAATGTTGATTTTCGCGTCAAACTCTGTTTTCTCGATTTCAAGGGCGGTGTCTAGTAATGCGATTTTCGCGTTTTCCACACGCTTAGGCATTCCGGAATGTGCGACTTCTTTGTCCAAAACTATGCCGTTGATCAGTTTTGTATCCCTTACGGATTCGCCTGGTTTCTTCTCAACTTTGATGTCGTCTATGTCTGCCTTGTACTTGCCTGGTTCTTTTTCAGCTACCTGCAGAACCGCTTTAACCGCTAAATCCGCCAAGTATTCCCTATGCTCAGCGACTAGCTTGCTTGCCATAGACGTCATAGCCGTTTTTTTCAAGTATCCTTGCAGACTCAAGTCTACAGATATTGCTATTTTTTCTAGAGTTTTCAGTGCTTTTTGAGAGGCTTTTTTGTATCCGTCAATTATTATTGTTGCATGAACACTTTTGTTGATTAAATCTTCAGCCTTGTCCAACAATGCGCCGGACATTATGACGGCTGTTGTGGTTCCGTCGCCCGCTTCACTGTCTTGAGTTTTTGCAACTTCAACCATCATTTTTGCTGCTGGATGTTGAATATCCATTTCGTCAAGGATTGTGCGTCCATCGCTTGTTATGGTTACGTCTCCGAAGCTGTCAACGAGCATTTTGTCCATGCCTTTTGGGCCTAGGGCGCTTTTTACGGTTTCTGCTACAACTTTTGCAGCCATTATGTTTGTGTGTTGGGCTTCTGTTCCTCTAGAGCGGCTTGAGCCTTCCTTTAAAATTAGAACGGGTATTCCACCTGTTTGTGCGGACAATCTTTTTTTCCTCCATCAACTTGTGTATCATTAACTGGTTCAGTCGAGTTTATCTAATTAAAGCGCGCGTCTAGTTAAATATACCTAAGCTTTACAATTACTTCATAAATGGTGATGATCGAATGGGCTGGGACGAATGGCGAGAATGGGTTGAGCGGCGTAGACGACGCTTTCCGTTTTTTGGAGACTGGTACCTGAGAGACATGGAAGAGATTATAGGAAGCGAGTTTAAGGAGCTGACTGAAAAGGCTCCTAGGGATCTCGTTCGAGAACAAACATTGCCAGATGGCAGAAGAGTGAAACAATGGGGTCCATTTGTCTATGGATACAGTGTAAGGATAGGCTCAGATGGAAAGCCTCAGATCAAAGAGTTCGGCAACGTAAAGCCTAGAACTCGAATGGGAAGACCTCACATTGAGGTGAAGGAGCAACGAGAACCCTTGGTGGACATACTTGAAATCGACGACGAGGTAAGAGTGGTCGTTGAACTGCCGGGGGTTGAGAAGCAAGACATAAAACTTTACGGAACAGAAAACTCACTAACGATCTCGGTCGATACACCTCAACGCAAGTACTATAAGGAAGCCCAATTGCCGTCTATGGTTGATTCAAAACTGGCAAAGTCCACCTACAAAAATGGCGTCTTGGAGATCACCATGCCAAAGAGGAAAAGCCGAAGGGCGAGCTAATAAACATAGAGTGAGAAGAAAGCGGAACGCTTTTGGCACGGGCAGGGGAAGTTTTCTCCATAATGTTACTCACACCCCCACTATTTCATAGCTGATTTCGGGTATGCTGAGAAACCCCGCGCGAAAAATGGGGGTTTGCGGGAGATATCTCCATTAAACGTTAGTGCCTCCAAACTGACGTATTTTTTGCCGAACTGTAGGGTTTTTCATTTTCGTTTCCTAAAGAGTTTCTTACAGTTCATGTCTGTGACGTATTCGAAGCCGGCTTCCACTATGCTGCATGCTTCTCCGGTCAGAAGTCACC
>Ga0315551_10002339_pt1 | contig 13926 bp, 11 predicted proteins | sample SalMarSW160290MG_FD_203678 | JGI IMG/M metagenome (GOLD analysis project Ga0315551, IMG submission 203678) | Salt marsh sediment microbial communities from the Plum Island Ecosystem LTER, Massachusetts, United States - Salt Marsh Sediment SW1602-90 ... | reverse complement strand
ATCGCTTGTAGGCAAAATACTAAAGTTACCACGCCTGCCGGCGATCATGTATGCCAGCCGCCCCCTGTCGTCCAGGGCAACGTCCAGGTCGCGTATATTAACCCACGGCGGGCTGTCCTCCATGTTGACGAAGTTCTTGCCCCCGTCAACCGACTGGTAAACGAAGTACCTGGTGGCGACAATGACGGTGGTGTCCTCGTTGTAATCGGGCGAGGCCACGATGTCCACTATAGCACTGGTGTCGCCAGCATCATCCCACTCATCCCAGAAGCCGGTTGGTACCCACGAGTAGCCGCCGTCGGTGGACTTCAGCATGTCACACCAGGTGGGCCAGGCGCTGTAGGGGTAATCGGCCACGGCGGCGAACAGGATTTCGCCGTCAGGCGTCTGGGCTATTGGTCCGAGGTCAACGCCCGGGGTCGCCCAGAAATCGCCCTCGGATTCAACGAACTCATCGTGGTCGCTCCAGTCCTCCACAATGGGCAGGGAAAGCTTGGTAAACTTCAGGTTACTGGTAGCAGCCCCTGCCGGGACCGTCGCCAGGCCCGCCGTCAGGCTGGCCAGCAGCACCAACGTCAGTGCTACGCCCAAAATTTTATAAAGTTTAGTTTTCATCGACCTTTAATTTATCCTCCTTATGTTGTTCTCCACAAAGGGGAAAATTCCCCTCAGATGGAGACAGGGTTATTATTGTGTTTGCAGGTTACATTTGCCTCCCTCAGGCCTTAAAAGCCCTCGGGCTTTCATCATGGCATCACCTCCTTTACAAGCTATATCCAATTAGCTGCGCTAAAACTATGCTAAACTCGCTATTTTTCAAACCCTTTGTTAGGCTTAGGCATTAGGGCCCCGGCGGCCACATGTAGATGTACAGTGGCCAGTTGGCGTACAGCACGTCGTCAACCCAGGCTCTCACTGAGATAGTATCGCCATCCCAGTCGAGGAATAATTCATAGGGTACATATGTCCAGATAGTGAATGCGCCGCACTCGTTGGCGTACTCATCTACCCAGAATATATTCTCGTCGCAGTAGGTTATGGTCACCAGCTTATTCGGCGGGAAGCAAGACCCCGTGATTCCCACGTAAGCCGTATCAGGCTCATAATACCCAACGGCGCAGACAGGCCAATACCCATGAAACGGGCTTTCCCAAGTAGGATTGCAAACAACTATCTGGGCATCCAGTGGCACATCGGCGTCTTCTCCCGGCTCGCCCTGCTCACCCTGGGGTCCCTCGGGTCCTCTCAGACCTCTGGCGCCGGCATCACCTGGCGGTCCTAAAGGTCCGCGCTCGCCCTTCTCGCCCTGGGGTCCGGCTGGGCCGGCTGGGCCGGCTGGGCCCTGTGGTCCGGGACAGGCCGTCAGCGGCACCACAATCAAAGCTACAATTATCAAAAAGGCAATAATCTTGCCTGCTTTCTTCATTTCGCCTCCTTAAAATTCAGATAACCTTATTATTTTACTGCTTGTCTTTCCCTTATATTATCACCCCCTTTACCTTTAAAATACAATTTTCCCCACACTACACCCATAGCGTGGCTGTGAACGCTCGCTAACTACTATAGCACAAGTTCGCCGTTTGTCAAGTCCCCCTTTCTGTATCTATCAGCACCCCGAAGTGGACAAGAGAAAAGAGGGGGCAAAAGCCCCCTCTTAGACTCTCTAATAGAAATCCCCTACGTATCTTTGGTCAGGGTAGCCAGGAACTCGGCGTTTGACTTGGTCCGGCGCATGCGGTCGAGCACTCGCTCCGTGGTCTCGGAGAAGTTGGCGGCGTCGGAGGCGATCATGGACACCATACGCCGCAAGAGCCGCACCTGCTCGGCGGTCTCCTCGCCCAGCAGCAACTCCTCGCGCCGGGTGCTGCTGCGCTGGATATCCATGGCCGGGAAGACGTGGCGTTCCGCCAGCCGGCGGTCCAGGTGGAGCTCCATGTTCCCGGTTCCCTTGAACTCCTCGTAGATAAGCTCGTCCATGCGGCTGCCGGTGTCGATGAGGCAGGTGGCGATGATGGTCAGGCTGCCGCCCTCGTCCATGTTGCGGGCGGCCCCGAAGAAGCGCTTGGAGGGGTGAAGGGCGGCCGGGTCGATACCGCCGGAGAGGGTACGGCCGCTGGGGGGCATGGCCAGGTTATAGGAGCGGGTGAGGCGGGTGATGCCGTCGAGGAGGATAATCACATCCCTCCCCGTCTCCACCATCCGCTTGGCTTTCTCCAGCGCCAGCTCGGCGACGCGGGTATGGTTCTCCACCGGCTCGTCGAAGGTAGCCGATATCACCTCACCCTTCACCGAGCGCCTCATATCGGTCACCTCCTCCGGGCGCTCGCCGATGAGGCAGACCATGATATCGATATCGCTGTAGTTGGTGGCGATGGCGTTGGCGATGGATTTAAGCAGGACGGTCTTACCGGCTTTAGGCGGCGATACAATCAGCCCCCTCTGCCCCCGTCCGATGGGGGCGATGAGGTTGATGAGCCGGGTGGACAGGTCGTTGGGGCTTGTCTCCAGGTTAATCAGTTTATCGGGGAAGGTGGGCGTCAGCGCCCCGAAAGAAGGGCGTTTCTTGGCCAGCTCGGGGTTGATATCGTTGATTGCCTCCACCCTCACCAGCCCGTAGTATTTCTCGCCGTTCTTGGGCGGCCGGCCCTGGCCGGCGACGACGTCGCCGGTGCGCAGGCCGAAGCGGCGGATTTGGGACTGGGAGACATAGACGTCCGCCGAGCTGGGCAGCAAGCTATCCTGTCTTAAGAAGCCGTAGCCCTCGGCGGTAATCTCCAGGATGCCGCCGCAGAAGATATAGCCCTGGCTCTCGGCGTTGGCCTGGAGCAGGCGCATTACCAGCTCCTGTTTTTTGAGACCGGTACAGCTGGTAATACCCATACCCTTGGCCAGCTCAAGCAGCTCCTCCCGGCTTTTATTTTCCAGTTCGGTGATGCTCACGTTGTTGTAACCTCCACCCTCCATAGCTATTTTTCCTTTCTCTTTGATATACCCCGCCAGTCGCTCAAAAAACGGGCGACACCGACATCGGTAAGCGGGTGTTGAATCATCTGCGTCAGCACTTTATAGGGAACGGTGGCGATGTCAGCCCCCGCCTTAGCCGCCGCCAGGCAGTGCTGGGGGTGGCGGATGCTGGCGGCAATCACCTTGGTGGGCAGCTGGTAATACTCAAAGATATCGACGATGTCCTCCACCAGCTCCATGCCGTCGTGGCCGGCGTCATCCAGCCGGCCGACGAAGGGGCTGACGAAGGCGGCCCCGGCCAGGGCGCCGAGCAGAGCCTGGTTCAGCGAGAAGCACAGGGTAAAGTTGACCTTTAGCTTCTCTTTGGCCAGGGCAGATGTCACCTCCAGCCCCTCGGCGGTAGCCGGGATTTTAATGACCACATTGGGCGCCCAGGCGGCGATTTTTCGCGCCTGCTCAATCATAGCCTCTGTCCCCTCCGCCACCACCTCGGCCGAGACCGGGCCGGGGATAATGGTGCAGATTTCCTTGACCACCGCCTCATAGTCGGCGGTGCCTTCTTTGGCCATCAGGCTGGGGTTGGTGGTCACCCCGCTGACCACGCCCAGTTTGGCCCCCTGCCTTATCTGTTCAACATTAGCTGTATCCAGAAAGATTTCCATTTTTATAACCTCTATTTTAGTGCACCTTCGCTGGTGTTGCCGAAAATGCTTGCGTAGCTCTCCTGGCCGAGCGAGTTGGTGGCCATCATCTCGACATGAACATCCTGCCCGCAGTAGGCCTCTATCTCCATCGTATCCTCGAAGTACTCAGTAACAATATCCTCCATATTGACCAGCGGCTCTCCGTTCACATTCAGCGCTATGCTGGTCACCGGCAGCCTGCCGCCGGTGGGGTCACGGGCGTAGAACTTGATGGTAACTTCGCAGCGCTGACATTCCTCGTCTGTATAATAGCAGCGGGAATAGCCTTCCAGGTGGATTTGCGGTGCATCATGGGCTTGCGGCACAGTCACCCAGACGCTGGCCGAGTCCTGGTCGGTAACAATCACGCTGTAGTCGTAGCCGCAGTGGGCGCTGGCGTCAACCACATTCTCATTTTCCCCCAGCTCCCTGGCGATGGCCTCATATTCAATGGCGATGCTTTCTCCCGGCGCCAGGGCCTCTATCTCCATCAGGTTCCAGCTCAGCTCCAGACCCCCGTCACCCTGGCTGATGTGGCCGGGTTCTCTGGGGTAGGCTTGATCGCCGACGTAGAGCACCGCCTCCCCGACGTACTCCAGGCAGTCGGGCACGGTGTCCATTATCTCCACCTCGACTATGTCACGACACTGGCCGCTGCTCTCAATATCCAGTCTAAAGGTAACCAGCTCATCAGGCCAGACGGTAATCTCATCCACCCAGTCTTCGGCCATCTCGTCCCAGACCCATTTCTCGACGTCTATGCCCGGCTTGCAGGGGCACTTGCAGTCGCACCACTGGTTATTGTTCCAGGGCTGCTGGCTCCCCCCGGACTGCTTATTGTTCTGGGCCACCGCCTCGCTGGCCGAGACATTGGCCTCCATGGGGTCAACACCGTCGGGCGGGTCGTTTTTATCAGCGTCGGGGTCTTTCATGTCTTTAGCCAGGCCGGCGGTATAGACACCGCCGCCGGGATAGACTCCCTGGGAAGGAGTGTCGTCGGAGGTGCCCACCACCGCCCTCCCCTGTCCGGTCACTCCGGGCAGGTTGAAATTGCCGGCGTAGCAGGACTCGATGATAACGCTAACGTGGCAGCACTTACCCGGCATTTCGCAGTCTTCATCGGGGCAGGGGGGTATTTTACCCAGGAGGTTGGCCAGGTCGCCGGGCTTCATTATCTCATTGGTTTTACCCCCCGAACTGTTGTATATCTGGATGCCCCCGCCTGGAAGCTTTGTATTCGAGTAGCCGTGGCCGCAGATATATATCAGGACATAGTCGCCGCACTTGACGCTGCCGGCCAGGTTGTCAAAGGCCTGGCCGATGTTAGCCTTATTGGTCTGGCTGTAGCCGGGTTTGCCGGGACCGAGGTTGCCTGCCGAGGTATAACCCTGGCTCTGGGCGGTGCCGGTCATGGTGCTGGCGGCGGACTTGGCGATGGGTACGCCCTGGGCAATATGTTTGGCGCAGTCGCCGCAGTTAATAATAAGCACGTAATAATTTATATCGTAGCCGCAGGGGCCCTTTTCCGGCCCCGGCGGTGGCGGTCCCCCGTTGCCATTGCCGTTGCCGTTGGGTGGTGGCGGCGGTGGTGGTGGGGGAGGAGGCGGTGGCGGCGGATTATCGGTCAGGAAACCGCAGTAGTCCTCGATTTCGCCGTAGTTAAACCGGCCGCTGCCGTCCCAGCCGCCCACGTTGGCGAACTGGCTTTCCTCGATTTTAGCCCGGGTCAGGGCCAGTCTCATCCATACCGCCCAGACCGGCGGGGTCTGGTTGCCCCAGGCGAAGAGGTCGGTCATTATCGTATCAGAGGTGCCGGGAGCGACATCCACCTTAAGGTTAACGGCGACCCACTCCATCCCGGCGGCGCCGCTACTCCAGTTCCCGCTTTGGTCGAAGTCAATCAGGGCGTTGGCGTAGCGGGCCATATTGGGAGCTCCGGCGCTGACGGCCACGGTAAAGGCCAGCCTGGCCTGGCTCTGCTCCATAATAATATAGATTCTCTCGTCGCTGTCGGAATCGACTAAATTGGGCACGCCGTCGGGGTCGCTGGGGTCGGTGGCGTCCACCTCGGCGCTGACGTTAAAGCCGAGCGTCTCCTCGCCGATGTTGATGGTATGCCCGCCGGGTCGGTCGAAATGGCTGTTGGTGGTGTTAAACAAAGTGGGGTAGCGCCCCATGACCCCGTCGTAGGCGTACTGCCCGTCGGGGGCATCCCCGTAGTCAGCTCTGGGGGCGGTAGAGTCGCTGCCGGCGATAGGCCCGGGGAAGCCCAGCACCGACCAGAGCTCGATGAGGTGTCCCCGTCCCACGCCGGCGGTATCCCACATCGAGTAGTTATTGATGAGGGGTGGCCAGCTTTCATCGGAGACATTATAGCTGCCGGTTTTGGCGTCGATGAAGACATAGCGGGTGGCGTGGGCATAGAAGGCCTGCGGGGCGTCATCTATGAAAATAAACCAGGTGTTTTGGTCTATCGGGTAGTCGGTGCCGTCCTCAGAGGTGACGACGTCGCCCTTCTCCAGCGGCTGGGAGGGCATGAAGGCCGAAATTCGGCTGTCGTCAGCGGCCGGGGGTATTATTTCACCGACCAGTATATCGATAGCCCCCCACTTGTCGATTGACGGCGCCGCCGGCTTGGGACACCCGGTCAGGGGAATCGCAATCAGGGCTATAATCAGGAGACAGGAGGTTACTATTTTTTGGGTGGCGCTCATCGTTTATGCCTCCTTATAAGGAGCGCGGTTTTTATAAATTGGAGGAAAGGGGCAGGGGTGGCTGGGCCCCTTCCCTTAAGATATCCTTGGCGGCGCCGATAAAATCACGGAACAGGGGGTGGGGGTGGCCGGGGCGGGAGCCGAATTCGGGGTGGAACTGGCAGGCCAGCATCCAGGGGTGGTCGGCGACCTCGCAGACCTCGACCAGCCGTCCGTCGGGGGACAGCCCGCTGTAGACCATCCCCGCCTTCTCCAGCCGCTCCCGGTAGTCATTATTAAATTCGTAGCGGTGCCGGTGGCGCTCGTATATCAGCTCCTGCCCGTAGGCCTGAGCCGCCCGGCTGCCGTTAACCAGTTGGCAGGGGTAGTTGCCCAGGCGCATGGTGCCCCCTTTGTTCTTTTCGTCCTTCTGGTCAGGCAGGAAGTCGATGACGGGGTAGGGGGTATCGGCGTTGAACTCGGTGGAGTTGGCCTCGTCCGAGCCCAGGGCGTAGCGGCCGAACTCGATGACCATGACGTGCATCCCCAGGCACAGCCCGAGGTAGGGTATCTTGTTCTCTCTAGCATAGGTGGCCGCCCTGACCATGCCCTCGATGCCCCTGATGCCGAAGCCGCCGGGCACGATAATACCCTGCACCGTGCGTAATATCGAATCGTCCCCGTTATTTTCCAGGGTCTCCGAGGGCACCCAGATGAGTTCCAGGTCGCGCTCGTGGTGCAGGATGGCGTGTTGCAGTGCTTCCCGCACCGAGAAATAGGCGTCCTGCAGCTCCACGTATTTACCCACCAGGGCGATTTTCACCGGCTGGCGCGGTGTCTTGATAAGGTTGACCAGCTCCTGCCACTGGCTTAAGCTCGGCGGCTGGGGCTTTAGTTTCATCTTGTCCACGATTAATTGTCCCAGCCCCTCCTCCTCCAGAACGAGGGGCACCTCGTAGATGGTCGATACCGTGGTCAGGGGGATGACCGCCTTTCTTTCCACGTCGCAGAAGAGGGATATCTTATTTCTTATCTCTTCCGAGATGGGGTAGTCGCTACGGCAGACGATGATATCGGGCTGGATGCCGATGCGCCTCAGCTCGTTGACGCTGTGCTGGGTGGGCTTGGTCTTCAGTTCCTTGGTGGAGTTAAGGTAGGGGAGCAGGGTGACGTGGACGTAGAGGATGTTATCCCGCCCCACCTCGTTTCTCATCTGCCTGGCTGCTTCGAGGAAGGGCAGCCCCTCGATGTCGCCTACGGTGCCCCCCACCTCGATGATGACCACGTCGGCCTTGGATTTCTCGGCCAGCAGCTTGAAGCGGTCCTTTATCTCGGTGGTAACGTGGGGCACCACCTGGATGGTTCCCCCCAGGAAGTCCCCCCGCCGCTCCTTGGCGATGACCTCGCTGTAAATCTGCCCCGAGGTGACGCTGGACTCGGCGGTGAGGTTGACGTCGATAAAGCGCTCGTAGTTGCCCAGGTCGAGGTCGGTCTCGGCGCCGTCCTGGGTGACGAAGACCTCGCCGTGCTGGTAGGGTGACATCGTCCCCGGGTCGACGTTGAGGTAGGGGTCGAGCTTCTGCGCCGTTACCGATATCTGTCGGCTCTTGAGGATGGTGCCAATAGAGGCGACGGTGATACCCTTGCCAACGGAACTAACTACACCACCGGTCACAAAGATGTACTTTGACATTGGGGAAACCAAACCTTGGAATTCAAAGAAGTAATCCGGTAAAAATAGTGGGGGTTTCTTAATATTATAATGATGGAAGTGCCGCTTGTCAAGAGTTTGTAGTAAATGCGAGGGCGGTGCTATTATTAAATCGTATGACCATAGACGAAAAGCTCAAAGAGCTGCTTTCCCGCCGCCCCAAAAAGAGCATCACCGATGACAGGCTGATGCCCTCGGCGGTGCTGCTGCCCATCTACTATAAAGAAGGGGAAATCCATATCCTGTTCACCCGCCGCACCGAGAATGTCAGGGCGCATAAGCGGCAGATATCCTTTCCCGGCGGCGCCCGCCAGGACAGCGATAAGAGCCTGCTCGATACCGCCCTGCGGGAGAGCGCCGAAGAAATAGGCTTGGCCCCGGATAAGGTTAAGGCACTGGGAGAGCTGGACGACACGGTTACTTTAGATTCCGACTATATCGTCTCCCCCTTCGTCGGCGTCGTCCCCTGGCCCTATGATTTTCAGGTGGACGGCTGGGAGACCGATGAGATAATCGAAGCCCCGGTTTCGTCCCTGCTGGACGAAGAATCCTGGCATCACAAGACCGAGGTCATTGACGGCAGAAAGGTCACCGCCTACTACTATCACTACCGCGGCGATGTCATCTGGGGGGCCACCGCCCGCATCCTGCACCAGTTTCTGGATATCTTTGTCCAGGCGGTCAAAAGCTAAGGCCCCACCCTCAGTATCTTTAAACAATATTATTAACTTTCCTCAAAAATTCTTGACAAATCTCTTAATATCGTCTATAATACCTCTGCAGGTGTATCGAGATGGCAGGCAAGGATTACTATAAGATATTAGGGGTTGACCGCAAGGCCAGCGAGCGCGATATCAAACAGGCTTACCGCAAGCTGGCGCGCCAGTATCACCCCGATGTCAACCCCGGCGATAAATCGGCCGAGGGAAAATTTAAGCAGATAAACGAGGCCTACGAAGTCCTGTCGGATAAAGAGGACCGTAAGAAGTACGATAAGTACGGCGACCAGTGGCAGTACGCCGAACAGTTTGAAAAGGCACGGCAACAGCAGCAGGCTCCGGGCTGGGATTTCGGCGGCGGCGGCCGCCGGGTTTACTACGGCGAGGGCGATTTCGGCAGCCTCTTTGACGACCTGCTGAGGGGCTTCGGTACCGGCCGGGGACAGGCCCAGCCTAGGCGGGCCCAGAGCCTGGAGCACCCGGTAGAGGTGACCCTGGAGGAAGCCTACCGGGGCACCACCCGCACCCTCAGCTTTGCCGACGGCAAGCGCCTTGAGGTCAAGGTCCCGGCCGGGGTCAGGACCGGCTCCAGAGTCAGGCTGGCCGGCAAGGGCGCCCAGGGCGGCGACCTTTATCTAAGAGTTACCGTCAAACCCCACCCCACTTTCGAGCGCCGCGGCGACGACCTCTATGTCGGCGTTTCGGTACCGCTGGCGGTAGCCATGCTCGGCGGCGAGGTGCAGGTGACCACTCTTAAAGGTAAGGTTGCCCTCAAGATTCCCGCCGAGACCCAGAACGGCCGCACCTTCCGACTGGCCGGGCAGGGTATGCCCCATCTGGGCGACTCGTCCCGCGGCGACCTGATGGCCAGGGTCAGGGTGGTGCTGCCCGATAAGCTCTCGGCCAAAGAGAAGGAATTATTTAAAAAGCTGGGGGAACTGCGGCCGGCTTAGGGGAGGTATTTATGGAAGATTTAGACGAAAAAGAACCGCGCTATGTGATAAGCATCGCCGCCCGTATGGTCGGGGTGCGGACGCACACCCTGCGCTACTACGAGAGAATCGGCATCGTCGAGCCTTCCCGCTCGCGGGGCAATATACGGCTCTATTCGGAAAGCGACATCGCCCAGCTGAGGCGGGTGAAAACCCTCATGGACGACCTGGGGGTCAATCTGGCCGGCGCCGAGGTTATCATGCGCATGGTGCAGCGGGTGCTGGAACTGCAGGGGCAGGTGCAGGAGCTTGAAGACGAGCTGGAGCGGGTCAAGGAAGAGGATTAGGCACTTGCCGGCCGGCTTTAGAGGCGATAAAATGATAAATCTTGGGAAGGTGCATTAGACTATGAAACAGGAAAGATTTACCGAACAGGCTCAGGAGGCGTTAGCCGCCTCCCAGGAGCTGGTTCGTCAGTACCACCACAGCCAGTGGGATGTGGAGCATATCCTGCTGGCGTTACTCCAGCAGGAGCGCGGGCTGGTCGGCGACATCCTGCGGGAGCTTAAGGTTGACGTCGAGGCGGTCAAGCCCGATATCGCCGCCGCCCTGGAGCGGACGCCCCGGGTTACCTATGAAACGGGACAGCTTTATGCCACCCCCCGCATCGCCAACCTCATCAAGACTGCCGGTGAGGAAGCCGACAGACTCAAGGACGAGTTCATCGGCACCGAGCATTTGCTCATCGCCATCGCCGGCGAGCCGAAAGGCGAAGCGGCGGCTATCTTAAAACGCAATGGCGTTGACCAGGAGAAGGTCTACTCCGCCCTGCAGAAACTGCGGGGCGGCCACCGCGTTACCGATGCTAGGGCGGAGAGCAAGTACCGCTCCCTGGAAAAGTACGGGCGCGACCTGACCGAGATGGCTCGCAAGGGCAAGCTCGACCCGGTTATCGGCCGTGACGATGAAATCAAGCGGGTGATGCAGGTGCTCACCCGGCGCACCAAGAACAACCCGGTCATCGTCGGCGAAGCCGGCGTGGGCAAGACGGCCATCGCCGAAGGGCTGGCGCAGAAGATTGCCGCCGATGATGTCCCCGATTCGCTTAAAGGGCGCAAGGTAGTGGCTCTGGATATGGGAGCCTTAGTCGCCGGCAGCAAGTTCCGCGGCGAGTTCGAAGAGCGGCTCAAGGCGGTCATGGACGAAGTCCGCCAGGCGCAGGGAGAGGTGATCCTGTTTATTGACGAGATTCACACCGTGGTCGGCGCCGGGGCCGCCGAGGGGTCTATTGACGCCGGCAACATGCTCAAGCCGGCCTTAGCTCACGGCGAGCTGCAATGTATCGGCGCCACCACCATGGACGAATACCGCAAGTTCATCGAAAAGGACAAGGCGCTGGAGCGCCGTCTCCAGCCGGTTTTCTTAAGCGAGCCCTCTGTTGAGGACACCATAGAGATGCTTAAAGGCCTCCGCCCCCGCTACGAGGCACATCATAAGGTCAAGATTACCGATGAGGCCCTGGAGGCGGCGGCCAAGTTAAGCCAGCGCTATATCTCGGATAGGCAGCTTCCCGATAAGGCTATTGACCTTATCGACGAGGCCGCCTCGAAACTGCGCATCGATACCGAGAGCGCCCCGCCTGAAGTTAAATCTTTAGAGCAGAAGGTAAAAGAGCTGACCAACGAGGAAGAGGCCGCCTCGCAGCGGCAGGACTACGAGCGGGTGGCCCAGATAAAGAGTGAGCGCCTGCGCGCCGAAGACGAGTATAATCAGGCCAAGAGTAAGTGGCTTAAAGAGGAGAAGCTGGATGAGGTGGTCGGTGAAGAAGACATCGCCCAGCTTATCTCCAAATGGACCGGCATCCCCGTCTCCCAGATGATGGAGGGCGAGGCCGAAAAGCTGCTCCATATGGAAGAGCGCATCCACGAGCGCCTGGTCAACCAGGAGGAGGCGGTCACCGCCATCTCCGAGGCTATCCGGCGCAGCCGGGCCGGGCTTAAGGACCCCCGCCGCCCCATTGGCAGCTTTATCTTCCTCGGCCCCACCGGGGTGGGCAAGACCGAGCTGGCTCGCACTTTAGCCCGCTTTTTGTTCGATGACGAGAACGCCATGGTGCGGCTGGACATGTCGGAATACCAGGAACGGCACACCGTCTCCCGCCTTATCGGCGCCCCGCCGGGCTATGTTGGCTACGACGAGGGCGGACAGCTTACCGAGGCGGTGCGGCGGCGCCCCTACCGGGTGATTCTCCTCGACGAGATTGAGAAGGCACACCCCGAGGTCTTTAATAGCCTCCTACAGATACTGGACGACGGCCGCCTGACCGATGGCCACGGGCGGACGGTGGACTTCAAGAACACGGTGGTCATCATGACCAGCAACGTCGGCGCCGAGCTTATCCGCCGCCAGATGAGCCTGGGCTTTGCCGCTGCCAAGGAAACTAAGGCCGAAAAGCTGGACTACGATGCCATGAAGGAGCGGGTGCTGGGCGAGATGAAAAAGACCTTCCGCCCCGAGTTCATCAACCGCATCGACGAGATAATCGTCTTCCACCAGCTTACCGAGCAGCAGCTCCGCCAGATTGTCGACCTGCTGGTTAAGGACCTGCAGGAGCGCCTGGCCGACCGCAAGATCAATATCGAGCTCAGCGAAGAGGCAAAATCCTGGCTGGCTAAGGAAGGCTACGACCCGGTCTACGGCGCCCGGCCGTTGCGGCGGGCCATCGAGCGCTACGTGGAGAACCCGCTGTCGGCCAAAATCCTGAGCGGCCAGCTCAACGAGGGCGATACCATCAGGGTTGCCCTGGGTAAGGAAGGCTTGACTTTTAGCGGCAAGACGGCCAAGAAGGCTAAAGCGGCCGGGGTGGCTAAATAGCACCGGCGCTTAAGTTGTGATAAAGTATGAGGCAATAAAGTGAGTGGAATGGATTTTAAGGCATGAGCCAGCAAGTTGAGCGGCGGCGCCTGCCCAAAAAGGGGATTATGATTGGTGTCCTCACCGTGGTGGTTACCGTCGCTTTGTGTGTGGTGGTGGTCTACTATAAAGACGCCCTGATGAGCGTAGTTCATATCGAGAAGTACGGTCTGCTGGGTGTCTTCATCTTCGCCTTCATCGCTGGCAGCGTGGTCAACTTTATTGCCACCCCCTTCCCCTACTGGCTGCTGGTCTTCACCGTGCCCTCGTTGCTGGCCCCGTCCTGGGGGGCATTGGCCCCGCTGTGGGTGGGGATGATTTCCGCCGTTGGCGCCAGTCTGGGCCAGCTGCTCACCTTCCTGGTCGGCTACAGCGGCAGCCGTCTCTACCATAAATTTACGGTTAATATTGATAATAGACACTATAATAGAGCCCTCGGCTGGGCGCAGCGGCACGGTTCCTGGGCGGTCTTTGTTATGTCGGCTCTCTTCAATCCTGTCCATTTACCGATGACCCTGGCCATCGCCGCCCTGCGCTACCCGCCGCTGAAATTCTTCGTTTTCTCCCTGCTGGGCAATCTGGTCAAGAGCTTATTCATCGCTTATTGTGGCTATTTCGGGCTGGCTTCACTATTTCACTTCTTGGGAGTATAATGAGAGATTATGGAGTATCTCTGGTTCATAGCCTTGGCCATAGTCGTCGGGGTGGGCTTATGGCAGCTGGCGGTCTGGATAATCGAAAACCAGTTTAAAGGCCGGCAGTATAAGGCCGCCTGCGCCTGCGCCCTCAAGGAAGGCAAGCCCCTGCTGGTGGCCGGTGGCCCCTGGGGTGTCACCCGCACCCGCCGCCGCTTGAACAGGCCGGCTCATGGCAACGGTGATGTCTGCCTTGATATAGACCGCCGCGCCTTTGACGGCCACCCCAAGGCGGTAGTGGCCAGCGTTACCCATATACCCTTTGCCGATAAGTGCTTCGGGGCCGTTTTCGCCAGCCACCTGCTGGAACACCTGCCCACCGTCGATGCCGCCAGCCAGGCCCTGACCGAACTCAACCGGGTCGCCGAGGCGGTTTATATTGTCTATCCCTCGCGGCAGTCTTTCACCGGCTGGCTTGTCCCCGACCACCACCTCTGGGTCTGGCAGAAGGACAGCACCACCTACCTCCGGCAGAGAGGTAAATCATCGGGCAGGAGGGCGGCGGAGCATTATGGTTGAATTAAAGGTCTTTAATGGGGCCGTAGTTCACTTGGGAGAACGTTTGACTGGCAGTCAAAAGGTAGGGGGTTCGAATCCCCCCGGCTCCACCAGAGAT
>Ga0315551_10002337_pt1 | contig 13932 bp, 16 predicted proteins | sample SalMarSW160290MG_FD_203678 | JGI IMG/M metagenome (GOLD analysis project Ga0315551, IMG submission 203678) | Salt marsh sediment microbial communities from the Plum Island Ecosystem LTER, Massachusetts, United States - Salt Marsh Sediment SW1602-90 ... | reverse complement strand
CTCCACCCCAATTCTGTGTTGGGCGAAGTTGCTGCCTCTAATAATTCTCACTCAGAAGTTCAAAATACTCTCTCGGATGTGCACATGCCGGACATTCCTCTGGTGCTTCGGTTCCCTCATGTATGTATCCACAGTTCCTGCATTTCCACTTTACCACTCTTTCTCGCTTGAAAACTCTATCCTTCTTCATATTCTCAAGGAGATTCAAATACCGCTTCTCGTGCTGTCTTTCCGCAACTGCTATTGCTTTGAATACGGAGGCTATTTCCTGGAAACCTTCTTTTTCTGCCATACTAGCAAACTCTGGGTACATCTTCGTGTGCTCATAGTTTTCTCCAGCAGCGGCTGCCCTGAGATTTTCCTTTGTATCTCCGATCAAACCTGCAGGAAATGAAGCCTCAATCTCCACCTCCCCGCCTTTCAAGAATTTAAAGAGTCTTTTGGCGTGTTCCTTTTCATTGTCCGCGGTCTCTAGAAACACACCCATTATCTGTTGGTAGCCTTCCTTCCGTGCCTGAGAGCTAAAGTAGGTATAGCGATTTCTCGCCTGCGACTCTCCGGCAAAGGCTGTCAGGAGATTCTTTTCCGTCTTTGTTCCTTTTAGAGTTTTCATATTAATTACCTCCTATCCTTCGTCTATTTTTTTCTCTTTTTTAAGCAATGGCCACAAATTCCGTAAAAGTATGCTTGCACCTCTTTTACTTTATGTCCATCTATCCATCCTTTTTCAGCCACTGGACAGCTAATCTCAATATCAAAAATCTTTTTGCACTCCTGGCAGTAAAAGTGGTGGTGTGGTTTGGGATTAGGGTCAAAACAGGTCTTTTCCTTTAGGATGCTTAGCTCTTGAATCTCTCCTGCCTTTCTGAGTACCTGTAAGCTGGTATAGATAGTAGCCTGAGACAGAGTGGGATATTTTTTCTTCAAGTTTCGGTAAATCTCTTCTGCTGTAGGATGATGAGTGTTACTCTCCAAAAAGTCTAAGACAGCCAGTCTTTGGATAGTCATAACCACTCCTTTTCTTTTCAGTTTCTCAATTTTTGCATTCATAGCACTTGACAATATCGATTATTAGTTTATAATCACTATAGTATAATAAAAAAATTAAGTCAAGAGGGGAAGCACATTAACAGCCTACCCCAAGAATGCTATCGTATATAAATCTGACATAATTGATAGAGTTTATTAGAAGATAAACGAAAAGGAGGAAAAAAATGGAAGAAAAAGTAATTAGTGAAACCAAGGAGACTGTCTCTATGCCACGGCTTGGAGAATCGGCTCCAGCCTTTGAAGCTGTAACTACCCAGGGGACAGTGCGCTTGGAGGACTTTAAAGGTAGTTGGCTCATTCTTTTTTCTCACCCGGCTGACTTTACCCCGGTCTGCACCACAGAATTTATGGGTTTTGCTGAAATTCACCCGGAATTAAAGAAGCGAGAAGCGGAACTTTTAGGTCTTAGTGTGGATAGCGTCTCTTCCCATATTGCCTGGGTGAGAAACATCGAGGAAAAGATGGGAGTCAAGATACCTTTCCCGGTCATCGCTGACTTAGATAAAAACGTAGCTACTCTCTACGGTATGATCCATCCAGGTGAGAGCAAAACCGAGACCTCAAGATGCGTCTTCGTCATTGATCCGGAAGGAATCCTGCGGGCTATGATTTACTATCCCCTTACGACAGGGCGCAACATGCAGGAGATCCTTCGCTTAATTGACGCACTCCAGACAACAGATAAATACAAAGTAGCTACTCCCGCTAACTGGGAGCCAGGCGAGGCAGTCATTGTGCCCCCGCCCAATACCCAGGAGATGGCGGAAGAACGTCTAAAAGAAGGGTATGAGTGTAAAGACTGGTACTTCTGCAAGAAGAAGCTATAGGAGGTTACCATGGCCTGCATTAACCCGGATGGGACCCTAACCGTCTCGGCCAAAGCAATCCTCTCTGCTCTCTCCTCACCAGCCGCCCTGGAAAAAGTGGCTAAATCCACGGACCTACCGCTTTTCAGGATAAGGAGCAGTATTCGAGAAATGCTTGAGGCTGGTTTAGTAGAAAAAGAAGAGGGAAAGTATGCTGCTACTAAATTAGGACGAGAAAAAATTGAAGGGGGAAAAGATGACCAAGTTAAAACAGATCTATAAGTGCAATGTATGTGGAAATATTGTCGAGGTTCTGCATACAGGCGTAGGAAAATTAGTCTGTTGCGGAGAGGCTATGCAGCTTATGGAAGAAAAGAGAGAGGATGTGGGCCAGGAAAAACATCTACCAGTAATAGAGAAAATGGAAAATAAAGTCAAAGTTAAAGTGGGCAGCATCCCTCATCCTATGGAAGAGAAACACTACATTGAGTGGATAGAGTTAGAAGCTAAAGGGAAAGCCTACCGCCAGTTTCTAAAGCCGGGAGACATTCCTGAAGCCAGCTTCGAAGGCCAGGCTGAAAAAATCACTGCCCGTGAGTACTGCAACCTGCACGGGTTATGGAAAAAAGGATAGAACCAATGATCAGCAAGAAGATGCAGGATGCAATGAACGAGCAGATCAAGCATGAACTGGGCACACGAACCTTCACTGTGCCGACGACGCCAGAAACCTAAAGGAGGTGATATACTATGGCCAAAGTAACCCGAGAAATGGTGGAAAAGGCAGGGGTCAATGTTGACCAACTGGTGGAACTTTTGGTCAAGAACGCCGCCGCTGAGCTCACCACCTACTATTACTACACGATTCTGCGAGTGAACCTCATTGGGCTAAAGGGAGAGGGGATCAAAGAAATTGCGGAGACTGCTCGCATTGAGGATCGCAATCACTTTGAAGCATTGGTTCCCCGCATCTATGAACTCGATGGAAAACTGCCAGAGGACATGAAGGCTTTCCATGATATCTCGGCCTGTCCCCCCGCCAGTTTGCCACAGGACCCCAGGGATATCCAGGCAATGCTAACCGTGTTGGTAGAAGCAGAAAGGTGCGCAGTGCGAGGATACACTCACATCTGCACTCTGACTGCCGGCAAGGATCATCGAACCTACGACTTATCTCAAGCGATTCTGAACGAAGAAATTGAGCACGAATCATGGTTTTCCGAGTTCCTGGGAGAGGGGCCTTCGGGTCATTTTCTGAGAAGAGGGGAGACTTCTCCCTTTGTCTCCAAGTTTCTAAGGTAAGAAACATATCAGGGGGTCCATCACCAGGGATCCCCTGCCCCTGATCCTCCCCTTTTTAAATTAGCTATGTAGTGGAGTCTCCAAAATGAGGAGATTTACCAAAAACGAACTCGCCCAATATCATGGCAAAAAAGGAACTAGAACCTACGTTGCTTATAAGGGGAAGGTATACGACGTCTCCCAGAGTTTTCTCTGGCAAGATGGTAGACACCAGGTACTTCATACCGCAGGAACAGACCTTACTCATGCTCTGGCAAAGGCACCCCATGGTCCAGAGCTCCTGAAGAAATTCCCGGTAGTGGGGATATTGGAAGATTCATAAGATCGGATGCTATGATTTACGGTAAAGCAACTGAATTATGCTGTTTAGCGTAGGTGCCAGGTATGGGTGACATCCTATGGTCAGGCCTGGGGTATGGCATTCTGTGTATTATCTTCTTTGGACTCTATGCTGCTCCCCGACGATATGCTTCCTCTCCCAGTTTGGAATTTCTTCTGACTATGTGTATCACTGTGGCGATTTGCACCAGTCTTACGGGAGTTTTCTTCCCAGGATGGCCACAGCCTGGCCTATAGCTAATCTCAATACCATCGTTACCGTTGTCTATTCTTCTCTGGTGCTTAAGGAAATCTCCATTAGACAACAAAGAACTAAGATGTTTGCTGGATTGATTATGGGAGTGATGGGAATAATTCTGTTAGCTCTGGCCAGAACCTGAGTTACCCATTTCTCTTCAGGAGGTTGAGCAGAGGAAGGTAACAAACAAAATTAATAAAAGGAGATGAGTCATGCGAACTTCATGGAGTATAGGACGTTTATTCGGAATCGATATTAGAATTGACTCTAGTTGGATCATCATTTTTGCTATTGTCACCTGGATGTTAGCCGGCTCTTACTTCCCCAGTCAATATGCAAATTGGCCTCTCTGGCAATATCTGTTAGTAGGAGCCATAACGAGCCTCCTCTTTTTTGCCTCGGTTTTGCTCCACGAGTTGGCTCACTCGCTGGTAGCCTTGAAGCAGGGAGAGGAAGTTCGCAGCATCACCCTTTTTATCCTTGGTGGAGTAGCTGAAATTACGGATGAACCAAGAAAGCCTTCCCGGGAATTCTATATGGCCTTTGTTGGTCCCCTATCCAGCCTGGCCATTGCTTTGGTCTTTTTGGCACTCTGGTACTGGCTTCGCAGTATCAGCCAGCCCTTGGGTGCACTATGCCGCTATCTAGCTCTCATTAACTTTATCCTCGCTATTTTCAATCTCATTCCCGGTTTCCCTATGGATGGAGGCCGGATTCTACGAGCCGCGATCTGGAAGATCACAGGAAACCTAAGAAAAGCCACTCGAGTTGCCTCTATAACTGGGCAGACTATCGCCTTCCTTATGATACTTTTCGGCATCTGGCAGATTCTTACGGGTTTCTTTTTCAACGGTATGTGGATGGCTCTGATTGGCTGGTTTATTCACAGTGCTGCAACCAGAGGCTATCAACAGGTCCTCATGAAAGATATGCTCAAGGACCTGAGAGCCAAGGACCTAATGAATCCAGACTTTGAGACTGTAAGTAGCGGTCTTAGTGTTCAGGAGCTTGTGGAAGACTATGTTCTCAAAAGAAGGGAAAAAGCCTTTTTAGTTTCTGATGCTGGAAAACTACAGGGTATTGTCTGTTTAGAGGATATCAAGACTGTTGCTCCGGACAGGCGAGGCTCGACCAAGGTCAAAGACATTATGACTCCCCGGGAAAAAATGGAGATTACCTCTCCCGAAGATAACGGTAATGAGGTTCTCTTAAAATTGAGCCGTCGGGATATCCATCAGCTTCCGGTAATAGAAGAGGGGAAAGTAGAGGGAATTCTTTGCCGGGCTGACGTGCTTAGATTTTTACATCTTCGTTCGGAACTCGGAGTGTGAGGTTTGTGGGGATTCCTCTGGTAGCAATCTCCCGGCCCATCCACCAGAGAATGATTTGACTGCTAACTCATTTTTGATACATTTTTAGAATGCCAGGACTCGCAGAGAGATATGATTGTTTGATATTTGAGGATGATTGGTGTGGAGCAGAAAAAAATATATTTTTGAGAAACTATGAGTAAGCGAGGAGAGCAAAATGAATGATTTTTCTAAGGCGATTAGAACGGCTATTAAGTTGGAAGAAGACGGTATAGATTTCTATCAAAAGGCATCCGAGAAAACTTCCCATCCTTTTGGTAAAAAGATGTTTTTATCCTTTGCCGAAGATGAGAAAAGGCACTTAACTATCCTCAAGGAAATCCTTGCTGACCTTAAGTTCTCAGACTTCGACCGATTCTTCGAAGAAAAAAAACCCAGAGAGAAAATCAAAACCATCTTTCGGGAAGTTAAGAGTGAGATTAAGGAAAGAATTGCCGCAAATTCTGACGAACTAGAGGCATTAAAAATTGGCATGGATATGGAATCGAAAAGCGTTGAGTTTTACCAGGGTGCTCTAGAAAAGACCCAGGATTCCCACCAAAAGGCTTTTTTCCGGAGGTTGATTGATGAAGAAAAAGAACATTATCAACTGCTGCAAAACACCCGCTCTTACCTTAAAGATTCCGGAGAATGGTTTCTCTGGGAGGAAAAAGCTCTGCTTGATGGAGGATGAAAAGATAGTAAAGGAAAATCCAGCTAAAAATCAGAACTAAGAAAGATTCAGGAAGAGAAAGGAGGATATCAATGAGTATCTTTTTTTCGGTGCGGGAAGCAGTAGAGATGGCTATAAGCACAGAAAGAAGTGGTCAGGCTTTTTATCAGACTGCCTCAAAGCTAGCCAGGGAAAAGAGCCTTGAAGAGCTTTTCCGAGGTCTGGCAGAGGAGGAAGAAAAACATCTCAAGACCTTCCAGGGTTTCTATGACACCCTCAAGGAAAGACCGGAAACAACGCCCTACAACTGGGAGGAGGCAAAACTCTATCTTAAGGCTCTGGTAGATTCCAGATTCTTCACCGGTCCCGATACGGCCATCAGCCTGGCCAGGGAGGCAAAAGATGAACTGGAGGCTATCAATTCAGCCATTAACTTCGAAAAGGACACGCTTCTCTTTTTCTACGAGATGCTGGAAGTAGTTAAACCTGGGGATCGTGACCTGGTTAAAAAGATAATCGAGGAGGAAAAGAAGCATATCCGCAGACTTTCCACTATGAAAGGCAAACTGACCTAGAATCAATTATCCTTTCTATGAAAGACCTATCTGATGAAGAGTTAGTGGAAAAGATTCGCAGCGAAAACAACGAACTGTACGCAGAAATAGTTAGGCGCTATCAGCAAAAACTCTATCGTTATCTGCGGTACCTGAGCAATCGCCCCGGCGAAGCAGAAGATTTGGTACAGGATGTGTTTATTAAAGCCTACCGAAATCTATTTGGCTTTGATACCAGAAAAAAATTTTCCTCCTGGATTTATCGTATTGCTCATAATGAGGGAGTAAATTTCGTGAAGAAGGCAAGCAGGGGAAAACAGGTTTCTTTAGAGAACTTAGAGAAAATTAACTTTTCCACGGGGAATGAAGGTGATTCAATGGAGGATGTCTTTATCAAGCAAGAAATACGAGAAAAGATGAAACAGTGTTTAGATGAATTGGAGGCTAAATATCGAGAACCGTTAGTCTTATATTTCTTTGAAGACAAATCCTACCGGGAAATTAGCGATATTCTGCGAATTCCTGTTAAGACGGTGGGAACTTTTATTTTCAGGGGAAAACGGATTTTGAAAACAATATGCCAGAAAAAGGAGATAATTCACTAATATGAACCAGGAGAAAGAAGTGCATCTGGAAACGAAAGTAATGAAGAAAATTAAGGATGAGAAGGTTAATTTCCGCTCCAAATATATTTTCCTGGCCCAAAAATTTGGACTCGGGGGAGGACTGGCACTTTCTCTGCTGCTGGCTATTCTTTTTCTCAATCTTGCTTTCTTTACCATGAAGATCTCAGAAAGTTTAGAATTTCTTTCCTTTGGCAGGATAGGTATTCTGGTTTTCCTGGAATCCTTTCCCTATCACTGGATTTTAATGGGGCTCGTATTCTTTGTTGTGGCTAGCACCATTCTTTCCCGATATGACATTTCCTATAAAAAACCGTTCAAGAAACTTCTGGCTGCTCTTCTTCTACTCATTTTTGTTGCTAGTACAGGCTTAGCTATCAGCGGAATCAACGAAGCAATGGAAGAAAAAGTCACTCAAGGTAAGATCCCTGTCCTACGATCTTTCTACGGAAGGGGAAGGGGAATATGGAAAAACGGCTTAGTGGGAGAGGTGATTGAAATCAGAAGCGGTGGACTGGTGGTAGAAACCAGGCACAAACAGAAAGTGTTTATTGAACTCACCAAGAATACTCTTTTTCCAACAGGATCCGATTTTAAAGTTGGGGACCGCATCCGAGCAGTGGGGAAATGGGATGGAGAAAATTTCCGTGCTTCTGCACTCAGACTCACCCATAAATGGAGAAGACCTACCTCCCTCCTGCGAACTCTCCAGTAATCCTCATCTTGTCATTAAAAACTCGTCCTTTTAGTCAAGACTATCCGCTCAATCAAGCTTTCCGAAAGTAATTGAGCAAATTTTTGCCCTGCATTTGAAATAAATCGTTGCTATTAAATGTATTAATAAGTGAAAGAGAGAATGATTTTTTACCAAAGATATGAAAGATGGAAATAGGCTCATGGCAGGATTTCAGCTATATTCTTAGGCAAAGGAGATGAAAGAAATGAAGACAATGAAAAAAAGAGTAAAGCTACTCATCTTTTCTCTCGTTCTAGGTTTGATGGGGATGGCTATAGTTTCTTTCCCCGCACTGGCCTGTGAATTTACCTTTAACTATGATCGAATAGAGGCTCCTATAGGTACGGTGGGCGAGATAGGGGTGCGAGTGGAAAAGACTCACCCGCGGTGCACCATGGATGATGCTCTTGACTATCAGTTCGACTGGGAAGGTATCCAAATCCTGGGTGAGACTGATTGGGAAGAAATTGGTCCCCAGCTCTATGAGAAGTGGTTTCAGGTGTCTCTTAGCTCTATCGGTGAGGGATTTTTGAAGATTTCCAAGGATTGCTCCAAGGAAGGGTATGAGGAGGCAGTGCTGCCTATCACAGCAACAGAGGGAGACGAGGACTGAGTTTAGCCGTACCAATTTTTTCTATCGCTTTGACCAGTTTGAGAAATTAGAGATTATTTTCTAGCTGCCTGGTAGATTTTCAGAAAGGACAGTACAAAAAATGAGAAGAAACAAAAAAGCTTTTTTGGCGGAAATGATGATCCTGGTTCTTCTTGCGAGTCTTTTGCTTACGGTTCTACCGGTTAGTGCCGATGATTTCGGCTCGGGAGTTAAATTCGATTCTTCCAACAAGGAAAAGATTTTTAATCCATCGACCACTGCACAAGATAGAGAAAAACCCTACTTTCTTCATGATCAACTGATTAAACTAATCCTTCTTTTAGTATTTATGGGAGTTACCGCGCTCATAATCATACGTTCCCGTTATAAGTATCGAAAAATCATTTTGATGGCTTCGGTAGCGGTGCTGGGGTTGTATCTGGGAGGATTTCTTTGCCCGCTCACTGCTATACAGAATCTGTTTATAAAATGGCAAACGGGTTACTTACTCCTCTTTCTGACAGTTCTTGGTTCAGCTCTTTTATGGGGCAGAATTTTCTGTGGTTATATCTGTCCTTTTGGAGCCTTACAGGAGCTTTTGCACTTCAAGAGGATCTCCCGAACAATCCCCTCTGTTTGGGACCGCTACCTTACCAGAGTTAAATACGTTTTACTGGGATATCTGGTAGTGAGAGTTTTAGTCACTGGTCAGGTTATTCTCCAGGATTATACCCCTTTCAAGGCCTTGTTTACCTGGGGTGGAACTCCCTTATCCATTGGCCTTACTCTAATTTTCGCTATGCTGTCCCTAATAATGTATCGTCCTTTTTGCCGGTATGTGTGCCCACTAGGTGCCTTCCTGGCACTAATTTCCCGCTTTCGCCTCTTTAAGGTTAAAGTCGATTCTCATTGTGTAAATTGCGGACTTTGCCAGAAAGTATGTAAGTCTCGGGCTATAGCCGGCAAGTCCCCTAGAATAGACTCCTCAGAATGTATCCTCTGCGGAGACTGCCTGCTCAAATGTCCTAAGAAAGCAATTGCTAGAGAAACAACGAAAATCCCGCATTTATCCGGGGCTGGACTTTACCCGGTGCCACTGGTAGAGAAGACCCTGAGAAAGATCACCAAATAGTTTCTTTTCCGTGTAATTCACTTCTTTCGCCTGACCACCTTACCCTCAGGCGGAGGATTTTTTTTTGACATCGCCTCAGCGACTTGCCATAAGTCCACCGATTTAGTAAAATATGTAAATAATTCAAGTTCCAATCAATAATATGCAAGAAAAACTATTTTTTGAAAATAGCAGAGGAAGTAGACTTTGTGGAATATTAGCAAATCCAACGTTCAACAAAGACAGGCCAATTATGGTTTTATGTCATGGGTTTACTAGCAGTAAAGATAGCTACACCTATATTAGGTTAGAAAAAATTCTAAATGGAAAGGGAATTTCTGCCTTTAGATTTGATTTTTTCGCTCATGGAGAAAGTGAGGGAGAGTTTGAAAATATAACAATTTCTGAAGCTGTGGACGACATTCTAAATGCAATTAAATTTATGAAAGAATTGGGATATTCAAAAATTGGTCTTGTGGGTTCAAGTTTTGGTGGAATAGCAAGTGTTATAGCGGCTTCAAAAACGGATGATTTATTCATTTTAGCGTTGAAATCTCCGGTTTCAGATGATTTGGGCAAATTAGTTGCTCAGGAAAGTAGACAAGAAATAGAAACCTGGAAAGAAAGAGGTTTTATTTATTATACAAGTAGCAATGGGAGAAAACTTAAGTTGAACTATTCCTTTTTTGAAGATGATGAAAAAGTTAATGGATATGAAGCTGCCAAGAAAATAAAAATTCCGACCTTAATTGTCCACGGAGATAATGATGAGGCTGTTCCCATTGAGCAAAGTAAAAAGATAATAGGTTTAATGGAGAACAGCAGGTTGGAAATTATCGAAGGTGCAGATCATAGATATTCTAAACCTGAAGATTTTGAAAAGATGTTGGGTTTGATTTCTGAATTTATTATCAAAAATTCTTAAAAAAGGAGAGGCAATGAATATCGGATTTATTTCCACCAGGCTTGCCGGAACCGATGGAGTTTCTCTGGAGGCAGCAAAGTGGGCTAGCATCTTTGAAAGTGAGAACCATCTCTGCTTTTATATGGCGGGTGAATTTGATAAAGATAAACCCAATCAAAGATCGCTCCTGGCAGAAGAGGCACATTTTAAATATCCTCTAGTTCAAGAGATCTCTGGTGGATGTTTCGGTGTTAAAATCAGAGATCCATCTATCACCAAAAAGATCCACCAGATAAAAGATAAGCTTAAAAAGCACATCTATGAATTTATCAGAGGTTTTAAAATCGATCTTCTGGTGCCAGAAAACGTCCTTGCCATCCCCTTGAATATTCCTCTCGGAGTTGCTATTACTGAGATAATCGCTGAGACACGGATTCCCACCATTGCTCATCACCACGATTTTTCCTGGGAACGCAAACGATTTCTAACAAATGCTGCCTGGGATTATCTTAATATGGCTTTTCCACCTCACCTACCATCTATTCAGCATGTCGTCATAAACTCCTCACAAGATAACCAGTTAAGTCTTAGAACAGGTATCTCGGCAAACATAATTCCCAATGTTATGGATTTTGAGAATCCCCCCTCTTTTGATGGATATTCTTCTGATATACGAGAATCTCTTGGCCTTGAAGCTGATGAGCTTTTGATCCTTCAGCCAACAAGAGTGGTTAAACGCAAAGGAGTTGAACATTCTATAGAGCTGGTGAGTCGGTTGGGGCTAAAGGCAAAACTGGTCATCTCCTATGCTTCAGGAGATGAAGGCTATGAGTATGAGAAGAGAGTGCGTGAGTATTCTTCAATTATGAATGTGGATACATTGTTTATCTCTGATATTATCAAGCCTTATCGAGGGAAAACCTCTGATGGAAGGAAGATATATACTCCTCAGGATATCTATCATCATGCAGATCTTGTGACCTATCCTTCCAATTTTGAAGGTTTTGGCAATGCCTTTCTGGAGGCTATATACTTTCGAAGGCCCATCGTGGTTAACAACTATTCTGTATATGCCACCGATATTAAGCCAAAGGGATTTAAGGCTATCGAATTAGACGATTATGTCGATTCCAAAGCAGTTGAGCTTACTAAAAAGGTTCTTGAAACCCCCGTCCTGGCAAAAGAGATGGTTGAACATAATTATGAGCTGGGGAAAAGATACTATTCTTATTCTGTTCTGCGGCAAAAACTTAAGGCTCTTTTATCTAATTCTTTCGGTGTATAGAAAAGAATCAATTCACTGCTTTTTCTATTGATCAGTGCATTTAAAAACTTCTGGAAAAGAGAGAAGAAAATTTAAGGACGGATATCTACCTTTCTTAATCTGTTAGCATTAGTGACCACGGATACTGAGCTAAAAGCCATGGCAGCCTCAGCTATTACCGGGTGAAGCAGCCCCAGCATAGCTATAGGAATAGCCGCCGTATTGTAGCCAAAGGCCCAGTAAAGATTCTGCTTAATCTTTCTAAAGGTAGCTCGAGAAAGTTTTATGGCGCTGACTACCCCGGACAGACTCCCACTAACCAGAGTTACATCTGAGGCCTCGATGGCAATATCGGTGCCGGTACCAATAGCTATACCCACATTAGCCTGAGTTAAGGCCGGAGCATCATTGATCCCATCTCCCACCATAGCCACCGTCCCTACCTCAGCCTGGAGTCTCTTTATCTCATCTACCTTGCCCTCGGGTAGAACCTCGGCCAAGATCCGGGGAATACCTACTTTCTCAGCTATAGCCTCAGCCGTACGGCGGTTGTCGCCGGTGATCATAGCGGTCTCTATACCCATCTTCTCCAGCTCTCCTATAGCCTCGACCGAGTCCTCCTTCAAGGTGTCAGCTACCGCTATTACTCCAGCTATTCTGCCATCGGTGGCCACCAACATGGCTGTTTTAGCTTCTTCTTCCAATCGCTTTAATTCGGTCTCCATAAGGGGAGCGTCTCTGATCCGCACCACCAACTTCCTGCTGCCTACTAAAACCTCTTTCCCGCTAAGCTTAGCCCTTACTCCTTTACCGGCTACTGCCTCAAATCCTTTAGGCTCAATCAGATTTATTCCCTTTTCCTCTGCTTCTTTTACCATAGCCTGGGCTAGCGGATGCTCAGATCCCATCTCTACGCTGGCTGCCAGACGGAGAACCTCCTCAGCCTTAAATCCCTTGGCAGGTATGACATCGGTTACCCCCGGCCTTCCCCTGGTAATGGTTCCGGTCTTATCGAAGATGACCGTATGAACATTTTTAAGGGTCTGAATAGCTGCCCCTTCGCGGATAAGGATACCGTTCTCAGCTCCCATCCCGCTTCCCACCATAAGAGCAGTAGGGGTGGCCAGTCCCAGGGCACAGGGACAGGCAATAACTAATACCGCTACCGTGGCAAAGATAGCCAGGGTAAATACTCCCAGAGTGGGATTAACCCAGGGAAGGAAAGATCCGGCCCACACGCCTACCACTTTTAAAGCGTCGGGAAAGATAAGCCAGAAAATAAAGGTGAGAGCTGCCACTATCAATATGGTAGGGACAAACCAGCTTGTTACTCTGTCAGCAAACTCCTGAATGGGGACCTTAGATCCCTGGCACTCCTCAACCATCTTAACTACCTGAGATAAGAAGGTATCCTTTCCTATTTTGGTTGCCTTCACCTTTAAGAGGCCCTGCTGGTTTACTGTAGCTCCAATAGCCTCATCCCCCTTCTTTTTTCCTACCGGCATAGATTCACCGGTGGCCATAGATTCATCAATAGTGCTCTCACCTTCTATTATCTCTCCATCGGTGGGGATCTTCTCTCCGGGACGCACTATCATTACATCGCCCACCTTGACCTCATCAATAGGAATCTCTTTTTCCTTGCCGTCGAGGAGAATACGAGCAGTCTTGGCCCCTAATTCCAGGAGCTTCTTAATAGCTTGCGATGCTCTTCCCTTAGCCATGGTTTCTATATATCTTCCCATCAAGTGGAAGGCAAAGATCATGGCTGCTACCCCGGCATAGTTGGCTATAGGAAAAGAAAGGGTAGCAAAACCGGTGGCATAGGATGCTGTGGTGCCCATGGCGATAAGAACATCCATGTTCGCGCTTTTGTGGGAGATGGATACTACTGCAGAACGGAGGGTAGGCCAGCCCAGCCAGAACATAACCGGTGTGGCTAAAATGATCATTCCCAGATCAAAAATTAACCTGGATGGCCAGGCTTTACCCATGATCATCTCCGGGATCATCCAGGCAATGATGGGGACAGTAAAACCCCAGGTCCACAGCATTCGTCTTCTGGCCTCAACTATCTTTCTCTCCTCCTCGTCTACCTCTTTCTCTTTTATCTCTTCCCGACCCCGTACTTGATAACCGGTTTGCTCTGTCACTTTTTTAATCTTTTCTGGAGTAACCCGGCTGGGATCATAAGAGAGAGCCACCTTCTCCGTAGCAAAATTAACATGAGCTTCCCGTACTCCCTCGATTTTTCTTAAGGCTTTTTCGATAGTCTGAGCGCACGAAGCACAGCTCATTCCCCCGATCCTTAGTGTGAGCTTCTCGGTTTTCTCAACCACATCGTAACCCACCTCTCTTACTGCCGCAATCAAATCCTTGTTACTGATTATT
>Ga0315551_10002329_pt1 | contig 13959 bp, 10 predicted proteins | sample SalMarSW160290MG_FD_203678 | JGI IMG/M metagenome (GOLD analysis project Ga0315551, IMG submission 203678) | Salt marsh sediment microbial communities from the Plum Island Ecosystem LTER, Massachusetts, United States - Salt Marsh Sediment SW1602-90 ... | reverse complement strand
GGCCGCCGAGGAACTTTACGGCTGGCCCGCGGGCGAAGCAGTGGGCCGCAATGTGATGGACGTAACGGTCCCCGGCACGAGCCGGGAGCAAGCCACGCACATCACGGGGCGACTCATGAAGGGCTCCTCGTGGTCAGGTGAGTTCATGTGCCGGAAGCGAGACGGGACCCAGTTCCCGGTGTTCGTGACGGACTCCCCCATTGTCGACGATGACGGACAATTGATCGGCATCATCGGAGTCTCGACTGACATCACCGAACGCAAACGGGCGGAAGATGAAATAGCAAAAAGTGAGCAAAAATATCGAAGCCTCATTGAGAAAACAGGTGCAGGAGTAGCAATAACAGATTTGAAAGGAAAGTTCACTTATGTCAATGATTCGCTGTGCAAGATGATCGGCTACTCAACAGATGAAATGATAGGTAAAGCCTTTGCCGGTTTCCTCCATCCAGGTGATAAGAAGAAAATTATGCAGATATTCTTGAATGCAGTTAAAAATCCCGGGAAGAAGGTTGAGTTGGATTTTAGAGTGATCCATAAGAAAGGCCACGAAGTTTATATGAACTCAATCCCTACAGTATTTATCTATAAAGGCAAGGTCCTTGGTTTCACTGCGATTATCACAGACACCACCGTTCGCAGGAAGGCGGAGGAGAAGTTGCGGGAGAGCGAGGAGCGGTACCGGCACCTTTTCGAACGAGCTCCCTTTGGAATCGGAATTGCAACTTTGGATGGGAAGGTTATCGAAATGAATAGAGCGATGGAACTCATTTCCGGATACTCGATTGAGGATTTCAAAGGAGTCACTATCGCCGACTTATATGTGAATCCGAATGATAGAGCGGAATTACTTAGAACCTTGGAAACATCCGGGAGCGTGGTTGATTACTCTACCCTACTCAAACGGAAAGATGGCACTCAATACAACGCCGGTCTGACAATCGGAATTGTGAATATCGCTGGTAGGAACGTTTTCCAAACCCTGACACAAGACATCACCGAGCGCAAGCAGTACGAGGCCATGATCCAATATGAACGGGACCGAGAGCAGGAATACCTGGATATTTCCGGTGTAATAATGCTGGCCATTGATTGTGAAGGAACGGTAACGCTTGTGAATCGAAAGGGATGTGAGATCCTGGGATTGGCCAGGGAAGAGATTCTGGGAAAAAGCTGGTTCGATGATTTTATTCCTTCAGAGGATAGGGGCGGGGTGAAAGCCGTCTTTGAGCAGGTCATGGCGGGAGAAGCATCCCAAGCAGAGTACCACGAAAACAGGATAGTGACGGCGAGTGGAGATATCCGGCAGATCACCTGGCACAACACCGTCTTGAAAGATCCTCGGGACCAGATAGTCGGCACTCTCAGCTCAGGGGAGGATGTTACCGAAGCGCGGGCATTCGAGCAATCGCTGAGAGCCAGCGAGCAAAAGTATCGCATGGTGGTGGAAAGCACTCCGGATGCTGTCATGCTGTTCGATGCAGAGACGCTACGTATCCTCGATGTGAACGAATCGACCAGCCAGTTGTACGGTTACCAACGGGAAGAACTCCTGGGAATGAGGCAAACAGATCTTACATCAGAACCAGAGACGTCGACACTGTCCGTCTCAGACACCTTAACAAAAGGCGTTACACAAATTCCTCTTCGCTATCACAAAAAAAAAGACGGCACAGTGTTTCCGGTCGAAATATCGGGAAGCACATTCGCCATCGGAGAAACGCAGGTGCTTTGCGGCATTGTGCGGGACATCAGCGATCGCCAACGCAAAGAGCACGAGCTGCGCGAGTTGTCGAAACAACTGGCCCGGCTACAGGAGGCCGAGCGTACGCGAATAGCCCGAGAGCTTCACGACCGGCTGGGGCAGTCTCTGACCGCTTTGAGTATCTTTCTGACGGCCGAACGGAATTCACGGAGCGCCGGCGGGCCGGACGGTTTTATAGGGAGGCTGGACGAATGCCTGGAGCTGACAGAAACATTGGGCCGATACACAGAGGACCTGATGAGCGAGCTGCGCCCACCGATGTTGGACGATTACGGGCTCTTATCGGCATTGAATTGGTTCAGCGAGCGGTTCCAGACACTTACCGGTATACGCGTAGAGGTCGAAGGTAGCGAGGAGCTTGAGCGCCTGGGCCAGGAGGCGGAGATAGGGCTTTTCCGGATTGTCCAGGAGGCGTTGACAAACGTTGCCCGGCATGCTGAGGCTACCTCGGTTCGAATCGGCTTGGAGCCTGCACCGGGGGGCGTTACCCTCAGCATCAGAGACGACGGCAAGGGATTCGAGCAATCGGGATGGGACAGAAGAAAGAAACAACGGCATTGGGGGTTGGCAATTATGCGCGAGCGGGCACGAGCTATAGGAGGGCAGCTGTTTGTGGAATCCGAGCCAGGCAAGGGCACCTGCATCACCGTGAAGGTGAGGGCGGGGGGAAAGCACGATGGTGTAGCATGAAGAGCGACGTTGTATTCACGGTTCTGATTGCCGATGATCACGCCATCGTTCGGGACGGTTTGCACATGCTTCTGGAAGACAGAGATGATTTTTCCGTAGTGGGAGAGGCGGAAGACGGCCGTGAAGTGATTCGGCAAGCCCGGGAATCATGTCCGGACGTGGTGGTCATGGATATTGCCATGCCGGAGCTGAATGGCATCGAGGCAACCCGTTTGCTCATCGATGTCTGTCCGAACACGCGGGTGGTGATCTTATCGATGCACGGCAACAAGGAGCATATCTTCCGCGCCCTCAAAGCGGGCGTCCGTGGGTACTTGTTGAAGCGATCCGCCGGTCCCGAGCTGATCAGCGCTCTGCAGGCGGTTTGCCGCGGGCGGAGATACCTGAGCAGACAGATCACCGACGTCGTGATCGACGACTACGTTGACACCGGCAGCGGGGTTCCGGGTAAGGACCCGCTGGCCGCGCTGAGCATACGCGAGCGGGAAGTGCTTCAGCTCGTCGCCGAAGGTCATAATAATGCGACTATAGCAGCGAAGACGCATCTCTCTCCGCAGTCCGTCCACACGTACCGCAGCCGTGTTATGCACAAACTCGGCGTGCACAGCACCGCGGCCCTGATTAAATTCGCGGTCCAGCATACGATCACGCCCGAAGAGTGAGCCGAGCCGACGGAAAAATCCCGGTTCGCTTTTTCCGTGTATCGATCAATTTTATCGTTGATTTCGCTGGCTTAATGCGGTCTTATCCCTGGATAACCGTCAGGCAACAGCGGCCGGAACCGTGAATCTCCGATTCAGAAGGCGTACGCGCGGCTTGTTCTCACTCCCGCTTCTGCGACTGCACAGGAGCGTTCAGGGCGTCCGCCACTCTTTCAAGCAGTGCCACCCCGTCAAAGGGTTTGGGCAGAAACGGCAGGTGAATATTGCTGTTGATGATTTCGCCCATATCCGTTCCGGACATCACGATCATTTTGATTCCGGGTCTCTCTTCGAGTAAGTGAGTACAGAGGTCCGTACCGTTGAGCCGGGGCATGTCCACATCTGTGATCACCAAATCGATGGTCCCCGGGTACTTTCGTGAGAGCTCCAGTCCCTCCTGACCGTCGGAAGCGGTAAGAACGATATACCCCTGTTGCTGCAGGAGAATCGTGACCAGATTGCGGACCATCACTTCATCATCAGCCACTAAGATGATGGGCTGGTGCACTCCCTTAGAATGAAGATCCGGCAGCTCGGGAATTGCTGGAGACGTCATTTTCAATCCTCCCTTCCCGACATTTTTCATACCCCGGCAAACGGGGGTAATACCTAAAGTCTAATACAAAAGGCGGTGGACTGCAAGAATTGCCGGCCGCGTTCAACCGTGTTCTGTGGTCCTTCCTCCTATCCGCATCTCTATAAGTTTATATTTCTCTCTGCAGACGCATCGAGGACTTCCCGCACCTTGCCGACCAGGCTGTCCGGTGAAAAGGGCTTCTGGAGGAACTCCAACCCCGGCTCCAGCACTCCATGATGCACGATGGCGTTGTCGGTGTATCCCGACATGTAGATCACCTTCATCGTGGGTCGCCGGCGTTTCAAGTGCCCGATCAGCACGGGTCCGCTCATTCCGGGCATCACCACATCGGTCAGAACCAGGTGGATCACCCCTTCATGACTCGTACTGAGGCGCAGTGCTTCCTCTCCGTTCTTGGCCTCCAGCACCGTATAGCCCTTTTCAACCAGGGCTCCGCAAGCCAGGTCACGGACCAGATCCTCGTCTTCCACCAACAGAATCGTCTCCGTGCCGGTGGGGGATACGGAAGATCGCCGGTCTTTTTCGGCCGACACGGTGGTGTCTTGCACCCGCGGCAGGTAGATCTTGAAGGTCGTACCTTTGCCGGGCTCGCTGTACACCCAAATCTTCCCCTCAGCTTGCTCTACGATCCCGTATACGGTGGGCAGACCCAGCCCGGTGCCTTTCCCCTCCGCCTTCGTGGTGAAAAAAGGCTCAAAAATCTTTGATTGCGTCTCCTTATCCATCCCCGTCCCGGTGTCACTCACCGTCAGTCTCACGTAGGGACCCGGCTTCACCTCAGCATGGTCACAGGCATAGTTTTCATCCAGATCAACGTTGCCGGTTTCGATGGTGATCTTACCTCCCTGAGGCATGGCATCTCGAGCGTTGATCACCAGGTTCATCAGGATTTGATCAATCTGGGTGGGATCGATCATTATCAAACCCAGTTCCTGATCCGGTAAGAAAGTCAGCTCGATATCCTCTCCGATCGGACGCTGAAGCATCTTTCCCAGTCGCGCAATAACCTCGTTGAGATTCAGGACTTTGGTTTGGATCACCTTCTTGCGGCCGAAGGCCAGGAGCTGATCGGTCAATGCGGCGGCTCTTGTTCCCGCTTCTTTGATCTTTTCCACGTGCGCTCGCAGTGGATCGCTTCCCTTTATGCGGTTGAGAAGAACGTCACTGAAACCGTTGACCACCGTCATCATGTTGTTGAAATCATGTGCCACCCCCCCTGCCAGCCTGCCTATGGCCTCCATCTTCTGTGCCTGCACCAGCTGCGCCTCCAGGAGTGTTAATTGGGTAATGTCGTACCCATACAGGTTGACATAGCCGCTGGCGACGAAGGGTACCATCATCATCTGAAAGGTCGAACCTGCGAACTCCTCTTGGAGCTCCCTCTTTGACCCGGAGGCAATCGTCTCTTTGATCAGACTCCGCCAACGTTCGGGAAGCCTCCCGCCTACCGCGCAGCCCCAGGTCGAGAGCAGAGGCCCGCTGCTGGCATTGGCGTGGAGCAGCCTGCCGTCTGCGGAGATCCGCAGCACCGGATTGGGGTTTTCGTTCGGAAACTTGGCCAGATCCTCGAGCTTGTCGTCGAGCACTTTGTGCTCGGTGATGTCCCGGCAGATCCCCACAAGCCCTGTAACCTTCCCGCTCGGATCTTTGAGCGGTACCATTGTGGTCGACAACCAGAGGCGGTTGCCATTCTTATCAATGATCGGCTCCTCTTGGCTGATCTGCGGCTTCCCGGTTCGGATAATCTCCCGCTCGTCCGCGGAATACTTCCGGGCCAGGTCCTCGGGATAGAAGTCAAAGTTGGTTTTCCCGATGACTTCCTCTTCGTTTTGGGCACCCAGTACTCTCAATTGGGAGGTATTTACGAGAACAAACCGGCTGTCGGCATCTTTGAAGTATATTAAATCCGGTATATTGTCTATCAGCACACGTAGTTGGCTGAGCTTTTTTTCCAGCTCGTCCTCGGCCTGCTTGCGATTCACTATCTCACCTTCCAAACTGGCGAAAGAATCCTGAAGCGTTCCGGCCATCGAGTTTATCCCGCGCTGGAGATGCGAGATTTCATCATTAGAACTTATAGGTTGAATTCTACTAGAAGCGAAATTACCCTCTTCTATCCGTCTAATTCCGTCCAGCGTCAGAGAAAGCCTTTTCGAAATTATTATTCTGAAAAGGAGAAGGATCAACAGGGATGTGAAGACCAGGCAAGCGATCGTACCGGTCAGGAAAATATTCCCAATGCTTTTTTTCTCCAGTTCTGCGTCGTTGGTGGACATCTTGAGATACAGGAAGTAATACGGTTTCTTGCTTTCACCGGCAAAGATAGGGGTTATACAAATAACGTAATTGCCCCCCTCTTCTGTTACGTACCGAATGGATACCTCATTCACGGAAGGGCTGAACGAATCGGCAGAAAGTCCCGGGACATCGGAAATGTTCTTCCCCTCGTGTTCAGCGTTGAGGGAGTAGAATACCTTCTGGGCAACAGTGACGACCATGGCTTCATCGAGGTTGTCACCAACCATTTCCCTCATCTGGTCTTGATTCTGCACCACACTGTATTCCAGCAGACCCTTGGCCATGAGATTACCCGGGATGCCTGCGCGGCTGTAAACACGACCGTCCACTTCCGCCTCGAATCGGCGAGTGTAGTAGATCCCGAAAGAAGTCAAGACAACGGCCTCGAGAATGACGATGACGATTCCAATCTTGAAGATCAAGCTTGAAAAAAACGATGGCTTCATATGCCTTTGTCCGGGTTAATCGCCGCTTTTTTGATAGCTCCCATAGTCAAAATCCTCGTCGAAGTTCCAGCCGGGAAATGTATAATCCTCGACGCCGACATTCAGGCCGCTTTTCCGTTCTTCTGCCAAGGTTTTTAGAAAAAGGTCGTTCTGTGTTTGAGCCATGTCCCGGGCAACAGCTCTAAAATCGCCGCCGCTGAGCAAGGTTTCACCGACCATCGGCAGTATCCCGATACTAGCGACTAAGAATGCTTGCGATTTGGCCAACTCGGGTTTCAAGATCAAAGGCTCGGGAGCCACAACCCGTAGGTTACGGCTAATTTCAATAATTCTCAATATATTTGGATCAGTTACATATCGGGTATTGTCGACATATTGGAGGAAGCCCATACCGCGGGAAACGTATTCTCGCCCATAGAAGCCGTCAGGTCGTGTCATCCAGTCAATACAGAGCCAGGCTTCATCGGGATGTTTTGTCTGGCTGCTGATCCAATAGCTATTGTTGTCGAGCATGCTGCTCAGGGCTCCGCGAGGGCGATTGTCCGGATATGGCGTACCTGCAATGCCAAGATTGGTGTTGACAAAATCCTCGAATCCCATGGTTTTGAGGACACTCGCTACAAAAGATCCATCGAAGTAAAAGGCGGCCTGCCCGGTTGCCAGGGCCTGCCTGGCAAACGCCTTATCGTACTGATACGGGTTCTTGGGATCATCTCCGCGCAGCACCAGATCCTCATCGTAAAAACTCCTGATGAACTGGTAAGCTGCGATCATCCGCTCGTCATCAATGCAGAATCGCCCCTGCTGATAGTCAAATGCTTTATCCGTCATGATCGATCCGGCTATTGCGGTCCACAGTCGGCGAATATCCGCCGGGGGATCCAAGGGAATGGCGATGCCTGCGCCTGCCGCATGATTGCTGATTGTCCTGCAGGCATTTTTCAATTCGCTCCACGTTTCGGGGGCCTGCTCCGGATCCAATCCGGCTTCTGCCAGCACTTCCTTGTTGTAGAACATGAATCCCCACCCGCCGATCTTGATATCATCGAAATGAAATGAATAAACCTCATCGTGATAAACGTTTATTCCCGGAACGAAGTAACCATCGGGCCAGCGCTTAATCCACTCCTGGGGGGGAATTCCATCAGGATGGAGTGGTCTGATCCAGCCTCTTTCCAGGAACTCCCTGAGTACTTTGGCTCCCCCCGATTGATAAAAAATATCCGGAGCCTGCCCACTTTCAAAAAGGAGAGGGCGCGCCTCGTAATACTTCTTTTCCGGCATGGTGATGAACTCCAACTTGATATTCGGGTATTCCCGCTCGAATTCCTGGGCAGCATCCTTGTGGAATTCTACTAAATTTTCGGCCCAAGTCATGATCTCAATAACGAGAGGCTCATCCCGCTCGGATTTGTCTTCCTCTTTCATAGGACTCGACCAAACGCCTGGAAGACTCCCGGCGACCAGGAGAGCCACGGTTGCCGCAAGCAGCCACTTTTGGGCGTTTTTCATCTGTTACCTTCCTCGCTTCCTCTCTTACCCTCAAGACGGGCACTGGTCTTTAATTGTCTCTTTCGACTCAGCCATGCACGGCTCCCGGTCGGGCATCAAGTTGACGGTCTTTTGCAGCTCGGCCGTGCGCTACTGGACCAATACCTGAAAACCCATTCCTTTTGCCTGGCAAGCTCTGTAACTGCTACAACCAGTGCTACGAGCACAACTTCATTTTCCTCCGCCAAAGGAGCTAATATCGTGGAAACAGAGCTTAACGTTGATATATACAGGTCGGGATGATGGGCTTTTTCAATTCTGTTAATACTGCGATACCTTCCAGGGGATTGGTTTGACCGTCTTCGATAGATGAGCTCTATTTCCTTGCCATTAATCCCACCACGGGAGTTGACCTCATCAGCGGCCAGTAGTATGGCGTTCCTTAAATCAACCAGATGTGAAGCAGGACCAGAAAGTGCTATAATCGCCGTTATTTTGATCGTCTCCTCTTTCTGGCAAGAAGAGATACTAATTCCCAAGACCGCTGCCGCTGTAATAGTGATAATCATAATGAGCGCAAGACTTTATTTATTCCACCGTTTGGCTGCTATTGGTCATCGCCCTGAGAACATAGATTACCTCTTCAAATTCAGTCGATTTATCAAAAAAATAATCCGCCCCCCCCACCGCCAGACATTTATCTCTATAATGGGCAGAGTGATAGTTGGTAATCACGATATCGAAGGGATTGGGCTGAAGGTGAAGGCTACTCCGAATATACTTAAGTACATCTATACTGCTCCCTTTAGGCATCCGGATGTCCAACACCACTGCATCAGGCTTTATTTCCTCGATGAGAAATATCGCCTCTTGTCCGTCCTTAGCCTGACCTGATATCTCGACGCCGGGTACTTCGGAAATCATCGAAGAAAGACGTTCGCGTACAGCCTCTGAATTGTCTGCGATAACAACCTTCATGATCTTTCAGTTCGTTACTAATGTTCTCAGATCTTATCTATACAACTGGATAGAGGATACCGGTATCAGCATTTGTCTGATTTTTTTGTAGGAAATTTGCCCGTCTATCTGTCAGTCTTTGTCCTACATTATTCAACCAGTACTTGCCGTATGGCATAACAGATCAATTCTGCATTCGTCTTCATAGCCATTTTTTGTAGAATGCAAGACCTATAGGTGCTGATCGTTTTTGCACTCAAACACAGCTTCTGCCCGATTTGATTTAACTTCTTCCCTGCGACAAGCGGGCACAACAACTCTAATTCACGGCCGGAGAGTTATTTTCGCTGAGTTCCAGAGACTAAGGGGGATCACATGTCTCAGAAAGGATACGACACGAATTTGGCCTCCGAGTTCTAAGTAATGTCCGTTCTTCATAGACTTGGTTGCAATGCGACCATTACGTTAGGGAACAAGAAAGCGATTGATATCGTGGTGACAAGAGGTGCTGGCGAAGCCGTGACCATAGATGTAAAGGCGGTCGCGGGGAAGACGGATATCAAGAAGACCGGATATCAGACACTGCTTAACAGTATTCTTCGGGACTACATTCAGAAAGCAGCTCAGTAGCATCTCTTACTCTCAATTGAAAGTACGAGCCCAGGTGCCCCAATTGGTGCAGGGTTCGCGAATAGATGGAGTGTGCGCATTATCAGCAGCTATTTCGCAAGTGTTTTAAGCTCTTCCCGGATGACCTTGCGCACTATTTTTCAAGATCGCCAGCTTTGAGATTGTTGTGTTCCCGTAAAGCATGATTGATTAGAGTTTGATGATTCCCTCGGCCCCTGTTGTGGATTTGATCGCGGAACCAATTCAAAATCAAGTAAATCCACCGCGAGTTGCTGCCGTCATTCTTTAGAAAACACATTTCTGATTCTCTTTGATATCAGATTCAACTTTGGACCCGGGTTTTTCCGTATAGGTCATTGACTACGATGGAGAGACTCGGGTGAACTTAATTGTCTGCTACAGCTTGACAGGAGCAAGATCCCGGGATTTACTCAAAGAAAACTAAAAGTTCCCTAGAAGGAGCCGGAAATGGCACGATTTTCACGACTCGAGGTTCTCAACACTATGGTAGACCAGGGTGTTGTGCCCGTGTTTTACAATCCTGACCTGGAGATCTCGAAAAAGGTAGCCAAGGCCTGTCTGGAGGGAGGGCTGAAGGTAGTCGAGTTCACGAACCGGGGGGATCACGCCGTTGACGTTTTTTCACAGCTAGAGCTTTACTGCCGGAACGAGATGCCGGAGCTGATCCTCGGGGTGGGATCAATAGTGGATCCCTACACCGCGGCCATGTATATAGCCCGAGGCGCGAACTTCGTCGTGGGTCCGCTGCTGAATCCGGAGGTGGCTCGGATCTGCAATCGGCGCAAGATCCCCTACTCACCAGGCTGCGGCAGTGCCTCCGAGATCTCCGAGGCCGAAGAGCTGGGCTGCGAGATCATCAAGGTCTTTCCCGGCGGCCAGGTAGGCGGACCGGCCTTCGTCAAAGCGGTCTTGGGCCCCTGTCCCTGGGTCAGCATGATGCCCACCGGTGGGGTAGACTGTACCGAAGAATCCCTCAAAGCCTGGTTTGAAGCCGGCGTGGCCTGCGTGGGTATCGGCAGTAAGTTGATCCGCAAAGACCTGATTCAAGCAGGGGATTTCGACGGAATCCGGGACAATGTGAAGAAGACCCTCGAGATCATCCGACGGGTACGCCCGAAGAAGCGGGGATGAGCCTTCTCGACCTCGCGGGCATCTTTCCCCCGATCCCGACGCCCTTCGACCAAGAAGGGGAAGTCTCTTCATCCGCTCTGAGGCAGAATCTGGAGTTCCTCAACGGCTATGAGCTGAGAGGATATGTGGTGCTGGGTTCCAACGGGGAGTTTGTTTTTCTCGATCGGGAGGAGAAGATCAAGACCGTTGAGATTGTTCGAGATCTTCTGCCGTCTGAGAGACTGCTGATCGCGGGCACGGGCTGCGAATCCACCCGAAGTACGGTCCGGCTGACCCGGGAGGCAGCCAAGGCCGGGGCGGATGCCGCGCTGGTGATCAATCCCCACTACTACAAGAATAGAATGGATAGAGCTTCCCTTATCCGGCACTACACCACCGTGGCCGACGAATCCCCCATTCCCGTAATTCTCTACAATATGCCCGCCTCAACGGGATTGGATCTGGACGGTCCCACCGTGGTGGAGCTCGCCGGGCATGCAAACATCATCGGCATGAAGGATTCCGGCGGCAATCTGAGCAAGATGGCTCAGATTTTGGGGGCAATTCATGGGGATTTTCAGATGCTGGCCGGATCGGCGGGCTTTCTCCTCCCCGCCCTCTCGCTCGGAGCCGTCGGGGGTGTCGCCGCCTTGGCTAATATAGCGCCGGGTCTGTGTGTCGAGCTACACGGTGCCTTTCTCAAGGGGGAACTTCAGCAGGCGACAGATCTGCAGGTGCGAATTGTGGGGTTGAATAGTCTGGTGACCCGGGAGGGGGGCGTACCTGCGTTGAAGGCTTCGATGGACTTGCTGGGTCTGGCCGGCGGAGAGCCGCGACCGCCGCTGCTGCCGGCGGACGCCCTTTTGCGCAAACGCTTGAAACAGGTCTTATTGGAGCTGAGTTTGCTGGACAGCCGTTAGGAGACACTCTCCGGGAGAGGCAGATGAAAAGAACCAAAACCCCCGTGCTCTACCTGGGGGATACGAGCCTGGACAGCGCCGCCTCATATTTGGCAGGGGTCATGACGCATTTCAAGATCGGTTTCGACTACGTCGCCTCGGATGAATCGGCGGATCGTTTTCTGCAGGAAGATGCAGGATATCAGCTGATTATTCTGAGTGACTTCCCGGCGGACAATCTCAAGCTGAGCCAGATGGAGCAGATCGTCGCGTGGGTTCGGCGAGGTGCCGGTCTGCTGATGATTGGCGGCTGGGATTCCTTTCAGGGAAGCGGAGGATCACCCGATTCTCTCGGATCTACCCTTCGGCTCACCTCCCTGCATCGGCGGCTATAACCGGGTTACGGCGAAAGATGGCGTCCCGGTTCTTCTTGAGACGATCCGCTACCGGACCCGGTCGGAAGCTTCCTCCTGTTTATTTACCGAGGAGGGCAGGGATGTTCTTCTGGCGGTCGGAGGCTACGGACTGGGCAGGACCGCAGCTTTCACCTCCGATGCGGTCCCCACTGGGTCGGAGGATTCGTGGATTGGGGAAACGAGCGGATTTCCTGCGATATCGCAGGCAGAGAGGTGGAGTTCGGTGCGTTCTACGCCGCCTTTTTCAACAACCTGATCCGCTGGACCGGCCGGTTGTAGCTCAACGCTCCAGTCGCTCCAAGCACTGGGCAGCCGCCCCGAGAACTCCCGCTTCGTTCTGCAGCGTCGCTATATGGATCTTGACCCCTTGGAGGGGCAGAGGCCAGGCGAAATCCGGGATGTAATCCTTGACGGGCTGCAACAGTTCCTTGCCGGCAGCGGATATCCCTCCTCCGATAATGCAGGCCTGGGGGTTGAAGATATTCACCAGATTTCCGAAAACCTGGGCGATGTGCCGGGCGGTCTCCCGGACAACTTCCCCGGCCGATGGATCACCGGCCTGAGCACGCTGGAATACGGACTCGACGCTGATCGATCGGAGCTCTGCCGGATCCGCAGAATCCCCTGAGCTACGTTTTACGATCTTCTCCCGGTAACTGCGCTCGATCGCCGAGGCCGAGGCGTACTGCTCGAAGCATCCCCTGCTACCGCAGTTACAGAACGGACCCTGCGGGTCCAGGCACAGATGTCCGATCTCTCCGGCCAATCCGCGGGTGCCCCGAAACACCCGTCCCTCCAGAACAAGAGCGCCGCCCACACCAGCCCCCAGGGTGATCATGACGAAGGAATCGTAGCCCACGCCGATCCCGAACTGGAGCTCTCCGGCGGCCGCGCAGTTGGCGTCGTTGTCGGCGAATACGGGGAGCATGAAATCTTCGCTCAGGTATTTGATAAGAGAGCGGTTCTTGAACGCGGGAAGATTCTCGGATCCCTGGAGCACCCGACCTTCGTTTCGATCGATGAACCCGGGCGATCCGATGCCGATCGCGGCGACATCAATATCGAGCTCTCGGCATCGGCGGCGAACACAGTGAGCCACCATTCCGAAGATATCATCGTAGCTTTGGCCGGCAGAGATCTCCAGGCGCTCGGTGCCGAACAGTTTTCCCTTTTCATCGACAATCCCGATCTTGGCGGCGGTGCCGCCGAAGTCTACGCCGCAAAAGTAACGATGTTTCTGCTTCATCTCATCGTCCCGCCTTTTTTCGTGGACCAATACTTAGAATACTTGAGTTTGTAGCACTTTCTCGAAAAAGGAAATAGAATATCGGGCAGATGGGAGCAAAACATGGGAAAAGGGAATGCGGCGGTAGGCCAGTCCGGGGGCCCGACGTCGGTGATCAATTGCAGCCTGGCTGGGGTGATCGAAGCAGCCGCCGCTTCAGCCGCAGTGGATCGGGTCTACGGGATGCGCTTCGCCATCGAGGGGTTGATGGAGGACAAGCTGATCGAGCTGAGCGACGAGCCTGCCGATCTCTTGGACAAATTGAAACGCACACCTTCTTCCGCTCTTGGCTCTTCCCGCCATAAGATCCAGGAGCCGGATCTGCCCAAGATCCTCAAAGTACTGAAAAAAAACGGCATCCGTTACTTCTTTCTGATCGGCGGCAACGATACGATGGATACGATTCATCGGGTGGAGAGGTACTGCAGGGATCATGGCTACGAGCTGTTCGGTGTGGGCATCCCCAAGACCGTGGACAATGATCTGTTCGGAACCGATCACACCCCCGGTTTTCCGTCCGCGGCCCGCTGCAATATCCTCAACGTGCTCCAGGCGGGTATTCTGGCCCGGGACATGCAGCGGGTTGACAGGTACGTGATCTATCAGTCGATCGGGCGGGATGCGGGCTGGCTCTGCGCCGCTACCGCCGCCG
>Ga0315551_10002328_pt1 | contig 13960 bp, 17 predicted proteins | sample SalMarSW160290MG_FD_203678 | JGI IMG/M metagenome (GOLD analysis project Ga0315551, IMG submission 203678) | Salt marsh sediment microbial communities from the Plum Island Ecosystem LTER, Massachusetts, United States - Salt Marsh Sediment SW1602-90 ... | reverse complement strand
TTCATTGTCACATCTGATGGAACTGTCTTTATTGATAGCGACCGCCCAAGTGCAATCCAACACGAAGAGGCTCTTAGAGATAGAAGAAAAAGTGAGTAAGGAAAAAGGTAAAATTTCGAAGGGAAACTTGTGGTGAGCGAAATCGAACCAGGATTTTAGGGGCGCTCGAGAATAAAATTAGCTCGATAATAAATATTCAAAAACAGCGTTTAGGTTCTTCTGAAAATTATATGAAATTTCAAAATATTCAATATTTAGTTTGCTACATTCTTTCTTTAAGTATCCACTAAATTTAATCATGCTTTTAATATCTCCTAACATCTTCTCGTCTGATCTTTTTTTGGTCCAATCATCTTTGAAATCGCTAAACTGCCTAATTTCCTTTAACTTATCTTCAGGAGAAATCTTGGTGAAACCTGTAAAACAAGCCTTGATTTCATTTTTATATTTTTTCTCTAGCTCAGCAACATGTTTTGGTAGCAAGGCATCCCCTTCTGCCAGATAGTTTGGTTCCTCTTCAATAAAATGAATCAGTAAAGAATTTAAAATAGGCCATATTTTTTCAGCTTTAGAAATAAATGGTTGACCGTGTTTTATTCCTAAATCCGGGAGACTTTCCTGAAGAACTGTCGTAAGACCATCAATGCCAAAATAAGGAATTCCTTTTTCGGTTACGAAACTTCTTGCAAGAATAGATTTCCCAGTTCTCGGAGCACCACCAAGTAAGTACAACATACCCCAATTCTACCAAATCCAGGGGGAAATTTTTGAGTTTTTAGAAAGATCCCGAGGTGCGAACCTATTCCACCCCGGGGGTGGAACTCTACCTACACCTCGGGAGAATTAGGGAAGATTGAGGCTGGGTCACGTCAAACCACGTCAAACGTGGCTGGCGTGGTTAAACCCGACAAAATTATTGAATTTAGACGGGTAAACAGGAGGTAAGTTTCAGCCATTTTTAGTCAGGAATTTTTGATTCTCTTGGCTAAATCATCAAACTGCTTCTCAAAAATATTAATCATTCTCCCTCACCGGCATTTATAGTGAGCTAGTTTACCCTGAGCTTGGTCGAATGGGTCGAACTAGAATTTTAAGTTCTTAAATTAAATGTCAACCTAATCCAGTTTCCAGATGGTAACCCGTACTAATGCTTTGGAGGAATTGGATTATCCAACCTTCTTATTATATTTTGGTATATTTAACCGGACAACTTCACTCTTTTCAATACTTTCGACTTCTGCTTCTATAGAACAAGTCCGAAATCCAAAATGCGTAATATCACTCCATTCACCATTATTGAAATGATCCAACAAGCGGCTCCTTATCGTTACGCTCTCACCTTTTGCGCGACCAACATAAAACACACCGAGACTTCCGTTTTCGTTCATCGCCCCACAGTAATATATCCCAATGTTTTGCGGGGCATTGGTAATTATCGAAAATTTCGAATAAGGGAAATTGCCTTTATAGTCACCAATCATACTATTCACCTCCTTCCTCTTGACAAAAGATAATCAATTATCTTACTCTAGAAGGGAGGAGTTTTTCCTCAAAAGAAAGCCGTATCCTTCCCGGGTGCGGTCTTTCTTTTTTTTGCCCACTAAAAATGGGCTCTGCCCCTTCGGGGCAGAAGAACAAAACCCACAAAAATACTCTTAGCACTCTTATAACATAACTGCTGAAGTCTGTCAAGAATAGGGTTTTCAGGGGGTGAAATTCTAAGAGCCAATCCATTTGAGTGATTCAATACAAAATGGTATCCTGTAAACAGGTGGATTTTATGGTAGAGTTTGCCTGGCTTTCAAGTGTTTTTCCATGGCATATAGCTGCTCCTCTTGTCTTAATTTTCTCTATTCTGGGAATTCTAAATTATTTGGGAAAGTTCGCATTTAAACTAGAAATCAAGAGAAGGAAACTAAGTCAAAAGCAGTTCTTAATTTTCCCTTCAATCTTTCTTATATTATTTGCATTTGCGATCAGTCCTACTTTACTTCGTCTTCACAATCAATATAATCAAGAAGTCGAGCTCAAAAAAACAATAACTCAATTAAGCCTAAGATTGCGAGAATATGCCCAAGGCGCGAATATTGAAATTGAGGAAGAAGAATTGACCTTACCGCCTATCACTAAAAATGATCTTTGTAAAGAATGGGATTATTGCACTGATTTCAAAGATGACACCGGTTTAGAGAATAAACACTATTCTCATTCAAAAGAAGATCCTCAGAGACTTCTTTTGGAAAGTAACTCATACCCAGGACCACCAATTTATTTTGAAAATGAAACATCCCCATTTTATTACTTTGAGCTAAGCGTCTTACCATTGAATAATGATGCAGCCAATATATTTATAGAGAGTAAGGGCATGTTTCAACTATTTATTGGTGATAGCGACTACAGAAGCCTTGCTTTTCTTCGCTGGAATCAGGAAGAAAGCCGATGGATTCGTGATAAAGAAGAATCAAAGATATTTCTTGGGAGAGACCTTAATATGCCCGACATGAGGCCAAAAAGTCAATTTATTATTTCTGTCGAAACCCGTAAAAAAAATAACGATGCTGAAGCGATATTTTCTATTTCTTATGAATCAGTTGAAGGAATTAAAAAAAATGCCAAGTTTAAGAAAGATATCGATTTACCAACACCTAAACCCGAGGATTTTTTAACAAAAATAGGGACTGGAATGTATATCTTGAAGGGAGCTGTTTCTCAAGCGAAATTTCAGTTCATGGGAGTTAGACAAAAATAGGCTTTTAATACGTTATAAGCTTAGTTTGTCAACTCAAATCAAATTTTTCTCAACTTCCGGGTAGGGATTGGCAAGATTAATTTCTCGACAAAACATCTTCTTAGTGTTATTATACCACCAGTTTTCCACAGTTATTATGAAGTACGAAGATGCATTTGAAATCATAAAAAGGCTCCCCTTTGACGAGGAAACTACGATCATTGAAAACGAAGGTGTCAAATTGTATATATTGAGACCCTCTAAGCTTTCAAAAAGATTCAAAGACTATGATCGTAAGAAAAATTTTCAAATATGGTTACATGAAGATGGTAGAAATTTTAGACCTAACCACTTAAGAGTAATGATTGATTTAAATTTAAGAGTTAGAAGCAGACCGGATCTTAAAAACCAACTTGCCTTGACCTTCGACAATATTTTTTACGGAAATGACCCCGACAAAGAAATAACACGGGTTTCCGGTGAAAAATTCGAACACTTCTTAAACCCTTTAAGAATTATTGCTAATCTCTCTCAATTATTCTTAATAGAGCAAGATTATGCTTATCACAAAGAAAGCAAATTCGATCCACCAACTTTATTTTACCAAGGCTGGGTTAGACAGGTGATAGACGATATCAAAGAAATTGACAATATTACTATGAGCATTGCTAGCGGACAACCCTCACTTACCAAATATACCGCTAGAGAAAACAAAAAAAATAATAAATATACGGAGAATTTGGAGCCGCTCTGGTATTTTAACAACTAATAACTTGAGCAGGGTGACTCTTTGAGGCTAGTTGAAGCTTTGTTTGCTTCTGAATATCAAGGAATCTTTTGATAGATAAATCAAGATAATTTTTCTCCGTATCTATTCCAATAAACTTTCGTCCATACATGTAGGCTGCTAATCCTGCGGTGGAGCTTCCAGTAAAAGGATCTAGAACCAAATCTCCTTCATCCGTACTCGTTAAAACAACTCTTCTGAGTAGTTCTAAGGGTTTCTGGGTTGGGTGTTTACTAAATTTTTTCTCGCTTGGCTTAGGAGTTCCAATTGCCCAAACAGAACGCATTTGTTTTCCTGGTTTCTTCAAAAAATCATCTGACCAGCTTCCCTCTTTGGCTAATCGATAATTAAATTTGTGTCTCGCCTTTTTGCTTTTTCTTGCCCAAATTAGAGTCTCATGACTGGCGGTGAAATAGCGACAACTTATGTTCGGAGAAGCATTTTGCTTATACCAACAGATATCGTTCAAGATGTGGTAACCGAGTTTCTGCAAGGCTAAGCCACAAGCATAGATTGAATGATAAGTACCACTAACCCAAATGGTGCCATTTGGCTTGAGGACTCTTTGGCATTCTTTCAACCAATCCTCATGAAAACGATAATCCTCTTTTATACCGTTACTCTTGTCCCATTTACCCTTATTAACACTCACCATTCGCCCAGCATGGACAGTAATTCCACCATTAGAAAGCAGATAGGGTGGGTCGGCAAAAATCATATCGAAGTGCTCTTCGGGGAATTTCTTTAAGACTTTACGACAATCTCCCCAGTATAAAGAAAAATTGTCTTTTCCGTAGTAAGGTTTTAACTCTTGATCGGGTTTTCTTCGCATATTTTCAGTTTAAGATGTTTTGTGATCCTAGTCAAGAGGCAATTTAAGTTTATTTTACCACACTTGAGTATAAAACAATGGTTGATGGTTAATGGCTAATGATTTATGATTGAAAGATAGTGAGTAGTGAGTAGGAAGATGAAATATAAGATAAGAAAAAATAAGCTCTATCCTTTTTCCATTTTAGCCTTGGGAATACTTCTAGTCTCTTCTTTGGTCACCAACTTTATTCTCATTCAAAAAAATCAAAAGTTAGGAACGGGTATTAAGGTCATAGGGGTGATTGATGGCGATACCTTGGTTCTGGACGGGAAAGTGAGGTTGAGGTTAAGGCATCTTGATGCGCCAGAATTGGAATTCTGTGGCGGTAATGAAGCCAAGGATTTGCTTGAGAGCTTGGTTAAAGATAAAAAAGTGGTTTTAGAAGAATATATTATGGATCAACAAGGCCGACCGATGGCTTTGATTTATGTTGATAGTAAGCTGGTTAATCAAGAAATGCTTGAGTCCGGCTGGGCAAGATATCATTCTGACAAGACGAGTAGAACTGAAGAATTAAAGGCAAGCGCGGATGAGGCGAAAGATAATAAGCGGGGCCTCTTCGGCCCCCAGTGCTATCAGACCGAGAATTTAGAAAAGCCTGAATGTAATATTAAAGGCAATATTGACAAGAACACGAAGACGAGATTGTATTATTATCCCGGCTGTGCCCAGTATGAGTTTGCGATTGTCGAAAAAGACATTGGCGAGGACTGGTTTTGTACAGAGAAGGAGGCTAAAGAGGCAGGATTTGAGAAGGCGAAGACGTGTCGTCAACACATGATTGATGATTAATGGTTGATGGTTGATGGTGTATAGCTAAGAAATTGAGAAATTAGGGGAAAATTAGCAGTTTGGTAAAATAAAAGAAATATGGAAGACGCTAAGGAACAAACCCAAACTCCTTCTGTAAAAGAAAGCAAGAGGCCTTCGAATAAATTAGAAATTGGAAAAAAGGGAGTGGAAATTGCAAAGGAAACTTTAAAAAACGAGTTCGGGGAATTAGTTGAAGGAGAAATGCTTAACCAGGTTTCAAACTTACTCGAAGCTCTCCCCCATGACAAATTTATCAAGGGAATGATTATCCGAACAGAAGGAGACGAAGATATGATCGGTTATAGAACAATAGAAGGAAAGCTGGCGATAAATGCAGATGCATTAGAGTCAGAAGATCACGCCTTTCAGGTTGGCTATCATGAATTGCTAGAAAAACTGTCTGCTAGATTCCAAACTGGCCTTCGCTCTTTTCATAAATTTCATGATGGTATTATTCAATACTTCGTCAGGCAAGCGGTAGAAAAACAGGGAAGAAGATATTATCTATCTGCCTATGAAGGTATTTCAGATATTGTAGCTCAATTAATTAGAAAAGGAGTGCCTGAAAGTTTATGGAAAGAAGCTCTAGTTAGTAATGAGAGACATAGAGAGCTCATGAGTGAAGTAAACAGCAAGCTAGAAAATAAAAAGGGATTTAGGGAAATTGATTGGGCATTAGATCGCAATGATTGGTCGAAGATTAAAGAATTATTAAGTTAGTCTCCTCGTCGGGAAAAACAGGCAAAAGAAGCAAGGTTTGAGAAAGCGAAAACTTGCCATTAGCACATGGTTAATGATTAATGGTTGATGGCGGATGGCTAATGATTGATGGAAAATGATTTATGAATTATGTATGAATAAAGAGGAAAAATTGGGAAATTAGGAGCTAAGCGATGGGATGAGGAGGATACTTCCTAGGAGTTTCTCCTCCTTCTCTTTCCCGGCCTCTCGGCGAAAAAGCTCCTTCGGGAACACCACCTTCAGTCACCTCTTTGTAATCACGAACAAAGTCTATCACCCCTGTAACTCTGGTCCTTTCACTTTTTACCATCTCGATGAAATTCCCCATGATAGCTTCTTGTTGTTCTGGAGAAAGACTTCTTACCTCTCTAGCTGTCATTCCCCCTCTTGTTCGACAAATTATTACCTCTCGGAGTTCCTCGCCGGGCCATTTCTCCTCTCGCTGAAGTCGTATTCTTGCAGAACCAACATCGCAAGGCCTAACACCAATTTTTTCTGCAAACTCCCTGACTGTTGTCATTAATAAAATTATATCCCATAGTAGCTAGAAATTCAAGAATTAGGAACTTAGTGATCAGTGACCAGTGACTGGTGATTGGAGAAATTGGGAATTATTTTCTGACGGTAATCAGATAGGGCTGCATTCCTTTCAACTCTTCTCTACCTGATTCGTATTCTAGGGCAATTTCTTTTAAGGAAACACTGCGCTCCTTGGCTTCGTCAATCGGAATCGGCGAGACCATGAATTCTGAAGTTAATTCTTGAAGAACTGGTCTAATAGAATCAAGCATGTGCTTTGGCTCGCGAATGTAAAGGACGCCGCCTTTTTTCAAAACTCTTAGGGCTTCGCTAATCACTTTCGGAAAAAGAGCTTGTTTTTCGTCACCAGCCAGATAAAAAAGCACGCAATCTAAATTGGCTTCATCAATAGAACTATCCCTTAATGGCAAGTGGTGTCTCTCATCAATCTTTCCCTTAATCCATTTCAAATTTTCAGGCAAGGCCTCCTTAATAGGAAAAACATCTAAGTCTGTTTCCGGCTCAACTACGACAAATTGCTTATCCGGATTTTCTTTGGCTCTTTGGATAAACCGCTCGCCAAAACCAGCGCCAATATCGAGAAAAGTTTCTTTTGATTCTTCTCTGTCTGCCATTAGTAATATTATAACTTACTCTTCTCCTTCTGTCGGTCGGCGGAATAAACCGGTGCCGATTTGGATATTCTGGGCGGTGATACTCCCATCTGAATTTTCCTGACCAAAAATAGTTACTTCGGTGCCTTCACCTAAATCCTCTTTTGAACCCTCTTCAGTTTTATTGATGGTGCTATTTTCCGTTATTAAAATGATTTTACTGCTCTCATCAGCCAACTTAACGGTAATACTTTCCTCATCTTGACTAATAATCGTCCCGCTTACTGGCCTTAAACCCTGATTGACATTATTGCCATTAAGCTGACCTCTTTGTCCTTGAAAATCTCCAGGCACCCGACCGGAGAAGCTGGGTATCTTACTTTCCTGATATTTCATTCCCCCAAAGAAACCAATTCCTCCAGCTAAAAGAGCAACCACCAAAACGATTAACCAAACATTCTTCATCAATAATCACCCCCTTTCGTTTTGGAAGCATCAAGCTCCAAGCACCAAATAACAAACAATATTTAAATCCAAAATTCTAAATCCTAAATTCTAAACAATATCAAAATTTTAAATTCAAATGATCGAAACAAGTCTTTTATAATTCGAGACTTTGGACATTCGAATTTGTTTAGAATTTCGTGCTTCGTGCTTAGAACTTTAATTCTATTCATATCTTAAGGCTTCGATCGGTTCGAGGTTAGCCGCCTTTCGGGCAGGATACCAGCCAAAAAGAATGCCGATGCCGGCGGAAACACCAAAAGCGAGGAGAATTGACTGCAAAGAAAGAACAAAAGGCAGAGACATCGAATGAGAGAGAAGATAGGAAACCGTAATCCCTACCAGAGTCCCGACCAAGCCGCCAACAAAAGTGACAATCACCGCTTCAATTAAAAACTGATAGGTAATAATCTTCTTTTTTGCGCCCAAAGCTTTTCTTAAACCAATCTCCCGAGTCCTCTCGGTAACGGTCACCAGCATAATATTCATAATCCCAATCCCACCCACAATTAAAGAAATAGCGGCAATCCCGGAAAGCAGGGTCGTAAAAATGGCCGTCACCTCAGTCGCTGTCCCGAGAATATCCTCCTGAGAAAAAATAGAGAAATCAGCCTCAGTCGGGTCTTTTAACTTATGCCTGGATAAAAGCAAATAACCAATCTGATTCCTCGCCTGCTCCATCACCTTCTCACTCGTTGCCGCCACAGAGATTGAAGAAAGATAATCCACTCCATAAAGCAATCTCTGGGCGGTGGTTAAAGGCACATAGATACGCTCATCCTGATTTTGAAAACCGGTGCCGCCCTTACTGGCGGTAACACCAATAATGCTAAAAGCCTGGCCTTCAATTCTCACTGTTTGGCCAAGAGGGTCAACATTCTCCCCAAATAAATCCTCGGCTGTCTGCGAGCCGAGAACGCAGACTTTACTTCTCGCTTCAACATTCCTGTCAGAAATAAAAACTCCAGAAGCAAGATCAGTGCTCCTCACTTGAGCGTATTCCGGAGTGACACCATAGACTTGGGTGTTGGTATTATTTCTCCCCGCCACCACTTGGGAACGGCTCGAATACTCGGGCGAGACAATACTGATGGTGGTAATTTCCGGAGAAGTGGCAATCGCTTCCGCGTCCTCATTAGTGAGAGTCCTTGATCCTCCCTGAGCGCCCCGGATACCCCCTTCCATCTGGGCACCAGGAGAAATGGTCAGTAAATTCGAACCCAGGGATTTAATCTGGGTCTCAATTGATTTCTGGGAAGCTTGACCAAGGGAGACCAGAGCAATGACACTACCAATGCCAATAACCACACCCAGCATCGCCAAACCGGTCCGGACCCGGTTAAGCGTCAATGTCCCAAAACTTTCAAGAATGAGTTCAGTTAAATCCATATGTTACAAAAATTCCAAATTACAAATTCCAAATTACAAACAATACTTAATGTTCAAAATTCGCAATCCAAAACATTCTTAGTTATTTTTTCTGGCTAGTTTCTGCTTACCATTATTAATATCCTCGGTTAATTTGCCATCCCGGATATGAATAATCCTTTTAGCATACTCGGCAATTTCCTCCTCATGAGTAATAATTAAAATCGTATGGCCCTGCTTATTTAAATCTTGGAGAATCTCCATGATTTCCATCGCCTGATTACTGGCAATATTCCCCGTCGGTTCATCAGCTAAAATAATCTTCGGGTTCATCGCCAAGGCGCGAGCAATCGCTACCCGCTGTTGTTCCCCTCCAGAAAGCTGACTGGGAGTGTGATTAACTCTCTCTTTTAAACCCACTTTTTGCAGCAATTCGTTCGCTTTTTTCTCCCGCTCTTTCTTAGGAAGACCGCCATACATCATCGGAATAAAGACGTTTTTGAGAGCGGTTGTTCTCGGCAGCAAGTTATAAGTTTGAAAAACAAAACCGATTTTCTGATTTCTGATTTCCGCCAGTTCGTCATCATCAAGCTTAGCCACATCTTCACCCTCCAAAAAATACTCGCCTTGAGTCGGCTTATCCAAAGCCCCCAAGATGTTCATTAGAGTGGATTTACCTGAACCAGAAGGACCCATGATGGCGACAAACTCGCCTTTTTTCACCTCAAAAGAAATATTATCTAAAGCCCTGACTTTAACCTCACCGCTCTGGTAAATTTTGGTAATTTTTTTGGCCTTAATCATTCTTTAATGGAAGACCCTCACCGCCCCGCCACCAAAACCGCCAAAGGGAGAGCTTCCTCCTTGAAGTGTTTGTCCAGAAGAAATAGTGCCCGTAATCACTTCATCACCATCAGAGAGACCAGAGACTATTTCCGTCTGGGTATCAGAACTAAGGCCAACCTCTACTGGAACACTCTCCTGCTGACCATCCTTGAGAACTTTAACCATGAATTGACCGGCTTGGGTCTGGACCGCACTCGAGGGCACTAAGAGGACATCGGCTTTAGTGGCAATGATAATCGAAACGGAGGCGGTCATATTGGGTAAAACCTGTTCCGAACTGGTATCAAACCTGATGATGACCGGATAGTTAACCACACCGCTGGTAGCCGTCCCCACCCGGTCAACGCTGACCACTTCACCCGTAAAAGTAATCTCCCCTAAACTGTCAATGGTAATAATCGCTTTCTGGCCCGGTTTGACCGAAGAAACATCAATCTCAGAAATATTAAAAGTAGCAATCGGCAATCCTTTTGTGCCAATGGTCGCCACTCTCTGATTGGCCCGGGCTCCACTGGCAGTCTCGGCAGCACCAATGTTCATCCCCTCGGCGATAGTAACACTTTTAATTGTTCCAGAAACTGGAGAAGTAATTATTGGCGAGCTGGTTTTTAAGGTAATGGCGGCTGAAGAAAGTCTTATCTCGGCAGTTTTGATTGAATCGTAGGCATTATCGTTTGAAACTTCAGCTCTGGTGCGAGTTTCTTTCATTTCCAAGCTTTCATCTTCGTCATGGCCTTTAATTTCATCGTAAACGACCGCCAAAGATGCTTGTGATAATCGGTAGCTATTGTTAGCCGAATTTAAGGAGCTTTGAGCGCTAACATAAGATGAATAGGCTGACAGATAGTTCTGCTCACCCTGAACATCAAGATTAATCTCCGCCAATTTCTGGCCGGCATAGACTTCATCACCATCACCGACATAGACCTTGCTCACCGTTCCACTGGCTTGAGTGGTAATATTTTCTATGTTTGAAGAAATCACTGTCCCTGAAGCGGTGATAGAGGAAATAATCGTCCCTTTTTCTGCTTGAGCGGTTTGAATCTGGGGGGTTTCTTCTTTTTGACCGAAAGTTCTCCAGCCAAGAAAACCGAGAATAATTAAGACAAGAGCGGCGGCAAGGGTTTTCTTGCGGTCGCTCAGAATTTCTTTGAGATATTTTTTAAAGATTTTTTTCATGCCCAAAAGGGCAGGAGGTCTATATTGTATGCTTAATGCTCCCAAAATGCCAACAAGGGTTTTAGGAGCACTTCTTCCTCTCTTCTCTGTAAGTAATACAACTGAAAGGGAAGAATTATTTCAAAAAAACCGATGGTTTAGAACAAAGCGCATAGAACAAAGAACAAAGGGAAGAAATTAAGGCAAGTTTTAGAGTTCAATTTTTGAGAAAAGATAACTGCCGACAATCAATAAAACTCCGGTGGCCCCTCCGAGAAGGAGAAAATCCTGAGTAAAGCCAAACTGGTAACCAGTCCCTAAGGCCCCCCTCAAACCATCGACTCCATAAGAAAGGGGGTTAATCTTGACAATCATTGCCAAAGTTCCCGGCAGGTTTTCTAAAGGAAAGAGAGCCCCCGATAAAAAGAAAAGGGGCATCACCAAAAAATTCATAATCAATTGGAAACCATGCATGTCTTCCATTTTAGAAGCAATGGCCGTTCCTAGGGCGGTAAAAAGTAGAGCAATCAAGAGCATAAAAAGAAAAACTAGCGGCAAACAGAGAAGATTGCCAAGGCGGAAGCCAATTAAAAAAGAAATTAAAAGAACAATCGTCCCCTGAATAATCGCCACCGTCGCTCCGCCCAAAGTCCGACCAATCATAATCTCCATTCTCGAAACAGGCGCCACCAAAGTTTCTTTCAAAAACCCGAACTGACGGTCCCAAATAATCTCAATCCCGGAAAACATGGCCGTAAACAAAACACTCATGGCCATAATTCCGGGCACCAAAAATTGAATGTAGGAACCCCCAGCCGCTCTTTGATAAATCGGGCCAAAGCCAAAACCCAAAGCAACGAGGAAAAGTAAAGGCTGTCCCAGGGAGCCCACCAAACGAGAGCGGGAGCGAAAATATCTTTTCAATTGTCTCAACCACAAAATGTAAATCGTCTTCATCTTACCCTTGCCCTTCTGATTAAACGCATCCGGTCAATATTCTTGACTTCTTCTTCTCTGATTTCATAACCAGTGAGACTAATAAAAGCCTCTTCTAAAGATTTGGTTTTAGTTTGCTTTTCCAGTTCTTGAGCTGAACCTTGAGCGACAATCTGGCCGTGGTCGATAATGGCAATCTTTTGAGCCACCTTCTCCGCTTCTTCCATATAATGGGTGGTGAAAAAGATGGTTGTTTTTTCCTTTTGATTAAGCTCCTTAATATAATTCCAAATATGGGTTCTTGTTTGAGGGTCTAAACCTAAGGTTGGTTCGTCAAGGAAAAAGATTTGGGGGTGATGAAGCAACCCCCGAGCTACTTCTAACCTCCGGTTCATCCCCCCGGAAAATTTCTTAATCAAATCGTGCCTTCTTTCCCAAAGCTCGACAAATTTCAATAACTCCTTAATTCTTTTCTGACGCAAATCTCCGGGTACACCATACAAAACACCATGAATATCCATATTCTCAAAGGCAGTTAATTGGTCATCTAAGCTCTGGTCTTGAAAAACAATGCCGAAGGAACGCCGAACCTCTCTTTCCTGACTGATTGGATCATAACCATTAATCCTGATGGAACCTTGGGTAGGGTTAGTAAGGGTGGTGAGAATTTTAATGGTCGTGGTTTTGCCAGCGCCATTGGGACCCAAAAAGGCAAAAATCTCGCCTTTTTTGACCTTAAAAGAGATGTTGTCCACCGCTCTTAAGCCATTGTAAACCTTGCTCAGGTTTTTAACTTCAATCATCAAATTATTTCGGGATTTTCTCTGTTTCATATTCTTAAGCTGATTAATTATAGCACGCCTCTTTTTTAAGGCTCGGGCAAGGAAGGGGGTTGGTCGCCAGGAGGGAGTTGTTCTTCTCCTCTCAAGAGTTGAAGAACCACCCTTAATTCTTCTTCATCTAAATGGGAAGGTGGATTGGCCTCTAGCTCGTCAGCGAGCTTCCTAAAATCTTCTTGGCTAGGAGAATAAAGCATGTCAGGCTGTCTTGCCAAGAGATCTAAAAATGAAGTCAAATCTAGAGAGGCACCTTTTAATTGTTCTTTTCTTTTCCCAAAAATCGCAATTTCACCTCCTTCTTAAAGCCTTTAAAAAGCGTTGACTATCAAGAATTAATTCCTGACTTCCACATTTTGTCTAGTTTCTTTTTAGCAGTTTCGTAGTTAGTACACCACAAATATCCAATACCAGAAAGTGCCTTTGCTCGCTTTTTGGTATCAAATACTTTTCCATTTTGCTTTAAAATCTTCATTTGCTGGCGGATAGCCGCTAATTCTTCCTGAAATCTAAATTCTCTGTTAATCCAATATTTAATCCCGCTACGTATATTTGAACCGAGTCTCTTGAAATGCGTATACTCGTGCTCAAGGACGGCTATTGTTTCAGGCTTTGGATCGCCAGAAAGATAGTCCCGATACTGTTTGGTTCGCAGAAATATCCTATTTCTGAAAAAAAATGGTGCCGTAAACTCTGGAACTCTATGTATAAGTAGGCCTTTATATCTCGGGCTCACAGGCTCACACTCCTTTTCTCAAAGCCTTTAAAAAGCGTTGACTATCAACCATTAGTTCTTGGCCAACAAGGAGCCACATAAAACCAAGATAAGTTAAGCCGCCAATGAGAATTAAACTTATCAAGCCTAATATATTTCCTGGAAGAAATGGTTTTAAAAACCAGACTAAAACTCCCATGATAATCGTGGCAATTAGAGGCTTCTTAACCCCCGCCCAAAAACTGAAGTGGAGATATCTTTGGGCAAGATAAATAGCCACCACTGAAGAAGTGGCCACTAAAGCGGCTCCGAGAGCGACGCCATTATAACCATATTTAATCGCCAAAAGCGGATAAAAGACCCAGGTAAGAATCGTCCACATGACCATTAATTTAAAAACAATCTTAATCCTGCCGACCGCGGCCAAAGCATTAGTCAAAGGCGTGGTCACTGAGGCCCAAGCACTATTAATAATATAGAAAGATAGAGCGATGAGAGCTATTTCCCATTTTTGATAACGA
>Ga0315551_10002315_pt1 | contig 14016 bp, 12 predicted proteins | sample SalMarSW160290MG_FD_203678 | JGI IMG/M metagenome (GOLD analysis project Ga0315551, IMG submission 203678) | Salt marsh sediment microbial communities from the Plum Island Ecosystem LTER, Massachusetts, United States - Salt Marsh Sediment SW1602-90 ... | reverse complement strand
TGGTCGATTATCCTGATACGGTCGTCGAGCCATTCTATGGGCAGTTTGTCTATTTTTATCTACCTCACCCCCTCAGTCCCCCTCTCCTTACGAGGTTTCAAAGGAGAGGGGGAAGTTCGTAAGAGAGGGGCGAAGCCCCTCTCTCGCTCTCCCCGTATTGTCAGCCACAGCTTGCCAGCGCTCAAGTGTGGTATCTGAAAGTGCTATGATAAATTAGCTGCTCTTTGGTATTCCGTTAACCCTGGTTCTGCCGTTTTTCCCACTGCTCGCGTGTCAGCTCCATAACCACGAAATTGTTGCCGTTCCGGTTGAGCTGTCCGCACAGTACGAAGTCGCAATTCCGGAAGCACTTCTGTGCCCTCTTGTTCCAGCCAAGAGTTTTAAGGTAAATTCGGCTGAGGTTTGTATTGAGGAAAACATGCTTGACCATAGCGCTTACGGCATCGGCGCCATAGCCTTTATCCCAGTATTCACGCTCGCCAATCATAATGCCCAGTTGCGCTTCGGCCTTGTCTTCATCGATGTCATAGCAGGTGCAGTTGCCGATGTGCCTGCCCTCCAGGGTCTCTATGGCCAGGGGGTACCGGTTCGACTTGTATTTATGTATCAATTCGGTATAGTCGAGTAGGTAAACAGGGAAAGAAGCACTGAGTACCGGGGCTGCGTCAAGCCTCGCCAGCTCCGGGTCTGATTGCCATCCGTAATCCCGGCGGACGTCGGACAGCTTCTTGTCGCGAAGCCTGACCTTACTCCCGATAAGCATCTTCCCTTTGAGGGGCTTTAATCCGGCGAGCGGACTATCCTTTTGCTGTTTCATAGCTTATAACGGACTCTATTTAAGCGTTTAATTCTCTTCCTCTTCCTCCTCCTCACCGCGCTCCCATATTGGCTCGGTGAAATAGTCGATATATTCTTCCATAGCCTGTGCCGCCACCTGCTTTATTCTCTCCCCCGCCTCCACGGCCATTTTCGCCAGGTCACCCAGGTCAATCTGTATCTCCAGCATGGAGGTCAGGACTTTTATCACTGCCAGCGCCGCCATGGGATTCTGTACCCGGCTGGCGTAAACGGGCACCTCGCCCAGCAGACAGATGCCGTCAATTTCTCTCTCCTTGGCGACGCCTAACAGAAGGCCGTTAAGTCCCGCAATTTGCAGGTTGCTGGCCTGTTCCAGGTTGTATTTTCTCAGGTACTCGGTCAACTGGTGGCTGGTGGCCACTCCCCAGACCTTTGGCGGTTCTGTGTGGTGAATACGGGTAATCGCCGCGGCGCAGGTGTAAATTCGCCTGACCTGAAATCTCTCGCACACGTCCAGGACGCAGTTAGCCAGTTCGTATCCCTTGGTGGATGGCTGGTCATCGCCGATGAACAGTATCAAATCATCGCCCTTGCCCTCGTTCTTCCAGTAGTAGAACTGGCTCTGCGGGAAATTGGGTGACTCCACCACGTTGTCTTTTACAAGCACGCCGATGGGGTCGAAGAAGTAGGAAGCCTCAAGGACGCCCAGTTCTTTAAAGCCGAGGGCGCTTCTGAGGTAGCTGGCGACTATCGTGGCGACATTGCCGATACCGGGCCACGCCGCCAGCATATTGGGGGAATTAAGCTTGGGCCGGGCATGTATTTTAATGGCACCTTTCATCTTGGTTCACCTCTCATTAAGGGCGGGTAAGCGGGATAGGAATATTCAGCTATCATCTGCATAATACCAGATTAAGGGTCAATTTACACTTTTTTTGAATTTACGTAACCCATACCCCCGCATCCCCCTTCTGTGTTATCTTTTCCCACCCGGCCTGCTTGCGCTAAAGCTTCAGCGAAGGCAAGCCGCCCTCGTATCATTTGCGGCTTAGCCGCGAATGTTCCCTCACTCCCGCCTCCCCCTTTATTAAAGGGGGACTAAGGGGTATTTTCTCTACAGGGTGGTGGGCGGGAATAGATAAAACGGGCTTCGCCCCGCTTTAACTCGCCTTCAAATTCTATCCCTCGATTTAGAAAATATGCTCAGCCAAAGGAAGTAATCCTTTACCTGCCAATTTTGTAATCTGGATTGGCTCAATAAATCCCTTACCTCTTTTGGTGAATATGAAGCTCCGATGTGATTAGTAAGAATTCCCAGCAAGTTCCTCCTAAAATCGCTTATGCAGAACCTGCCCTGGGGCTTAAGAACCCGGTGGATTTCATCGAACATCTTTATTGGATTCTTTATCAAATGGAGGGCATCGCTGCTGATGACTAAATCAAATGTAGTATCCTTAAAGGGCATATCCTGAGCGTCGCCCTTTTCAAAGGTGACTCTCGAAGCTATTTCACTCTTTTGAGCATTATCTCTGGCTAAATCCAGCACAACATCGGAAAGGTCCAAACCTACGACCTGTACACCAGGGAGTCCCTGGGCAAGTCCGATGGCAATTGAACCAGTGCCGGTTCCCACGTCCAGAACTTTGCCATCAGTTATTCCCCACTTTCTAATTACAGAGAGGAAACTCCTGGACACCAGTCGCATATAACCCCCGACCTCTTTGTTATATCTTTTCGCAGTTTCTGCGTCTTCAAAGATTCCGTGTTCAACGGGTTTCCTTTTTATCATGAACCCCTTTTCCTCCCCCCTTAAAGGGCGGTGGGTGGGAATAGATATGATAGGCTTCGCCTCTCTTAAATTCTCCTCTACCCCTTGCTCGCGACCGATATACCCGGGCAGTAGATGTGCGGTATCTGGAGGGAGCTGCCCACCCACCGCGCCTCGCTGCCGATGGCGGTAATATCTTTGAGCACTTGATAAATATTCCCCGAGACCATGGTATCCTTGACCCGGCCCACTATCTCGCCGTTTTCCACCTTGTAACCGAGGAGGACATTGCCGCTGAAATCGCCGCCCAGGATATTGCCCTGGGAAGCCCCCATGAGGAAGTCGACAACCAGGCCTTCTTTAATATCCTTAATCATATCATCGAAGGTGGTATCGCCCGGGGCGATGGTAAAGGCGCTGGGGGCTGGGGAGGGGAGGCTACCGCGGCTGCGACTGCCGTTGCCGGTGCTCTCTTTACCGGCCAGGGCGGCCGTTTGCAGGTCATAGAAAAAATTAGCTACAATGCCCCCCTCAATAAGGGCAGTACGCCGGCTGGCAATGCCTTCATCGTCACAGGGTCGACTCCCCGGGCGGTAGCTGATAGTGGCGTCGTCGTGGAGGTGCAGCTTTTTATCAAATACCAGCTGACCCTGCCTGTTGCCTATCGGTGAAGCCCCCTCAAGGACCGTCTTGCCGTTAAAGGCCGACATCAGGGGCATTATCATAGCGCTGGCCACGCCGTTAGGCGTAAACACCACTGGCAGCTGTTTGCTCGGTGCTGTAGCCCGGTTTTTCGCCAGGTCAAGCTGCTGCAGCACCAGATTCGTTACCGTTTTGGGGTCTTTTATGGGGTGGCAGGAACTCTCGCTATCGCCGACAAAAAGCATATCCGTTTCCTCTATAAGGCTGCCTTCGATATCGAGACTGAAGAAGCTCTTCCGATAATCTGCCTGTCCGCCGCGTGAGTTAATAATGCTTATATTGATAACGCCGCGATGCACCACGGCCTCGCAGACAATCTCCGGTGTGTGGCCGATAACGGCGGCTATCATCTCCTCGCCGAGTCCAACCATTTCTCTAGTTGACACTGAATTTACCGCATCGTCAAAAATGTCTACAGATGGATATTCCGTCAGGCCGGGAAGCTGAAAACCGGCAACCTTGCCGAACTCAGCGGTCTCCAGGGCATTATTGACCAGTTCCCGTCCATTATCCATACTGGTGGTGGTGGCATAACCGGTTTTGCCCTGCTTGATAATACGCAGAGCCACGCTTGTTTGCTGCTTGGTCTGGAGCTGTTTGAGTCTGTTAGCCTCGAACCGGACCTGTGTTTCCTCCGAGGAGACCTGAAAGACCTCGGCTTCTTCGGCTACTTTCGTGGCTTGTGCCAGGATATGCTCCATTCAACTGCCTCCGACCAGGCATTTTTGAATCCGGATATGCGGACTGCCGTTGGACACTGGCAGGGGCATCTGTTCCCCTTTGCCGCAGCCGCCGCCCTCGTTCATGTCCAGGTCATTGCCGATAGCATCTATATTTTTAAGCGTGTTGAAAACGTTGCCGGTAAGCACCACCGGCCGCAGTGCCTCGGCGATTTTACCGTTTCTAATCATGTACGCTTCTCCCGCCGAGAAGGTAAACATCTCCATGCTGGTGGTGCCGCCGTACCAGTTTTTGGCGTATATGCCTTCTTTAATATCGGCAATCATTTCCTCAAATGAAGTCTCGCCGGGCTCAATATACGTATTGGTCATGCGTACAATGGGCGGATAGCCGTAATTAATAGCCCTGGCGTTGCCGGTGGGCTTTTCCTTCATCCTGGCGGCGGTCTCCCTGGAGTGCAGCCTGCCGACCAGTTCACCTTCTCGTATCAGGTAAGTCTTAGCAGCGGGGACACCTTCATCATCATATTTATAGCTACCGCGCAGTCCCGGCACGGCGGCGGAATCAACGATGTTCAGATGCTTGCCGCCGAACTGCTTACCGAGGGTCATAATATCCTTCAGGCGTTCGTTCTCATAAATAAAGTCTGACTCGGACAGGTGCCCGAAGGCTTCGTGAACGAAGACACCCGCCAGAATCGGGTCGAGTACCACCGTATACTCGCCGCCCTTGGCCTGCGGTGCCGACAGCATCTCCACGGCGTGTCTTGACATCTCTCCTATCTTCTCGTGAAGTCCCTGTATGGCGCTGAAATCCCCCCGGCTGCCCAGACTTAACCCTACCTGTTGCACCTCGCCGTCTTTGGAGGCGATAGCTGCCAGCCTGAGGGCAACATCGGCTCTTTCCTGCGTGATATGACTGCCTGACGAGTTCAGGAATATAACCTTCTTACGGCTGTCCGAGTATCCGATGTTCGATGTCTGTATCTGCGGAGTACTCCAGATAACGTCGTTATACTCGTCCAGCAGCTTTTTCTTTTCCGCCAGCGGGATGGTAACCGGATTTCTGTCGATTCCGGCGGGCACCTCATCCACTGCCGGTTCTACCGGAGCCAGGCTGCTTTCACCGCTGCCGGCGGACTTTGCCTGTTCTATCGCCTGAGCTATCCGGCCGGAGAGTTCATCAAAGCTGTTAAAGCTGGTGAAGCCCCAGCCTCCCCTCACCAGGGCCCGTACGTTACCGCCCGCAGCGGTCGACCGCCCGATGGCGTCCAGCTCTTTGCCCCGGTAGGTGATATGGCTGGACTGGCTTTCCTCAAGACGCGCCTCAAGGTAGTCGGCATCGTGTTTCTTCAGTTCTCTGGCTAACTCCCGGGCTATGGCATCGATTTCTGTCATATTTAATTGGTCCAGTCTTGTAATTAGGTTACAGGACGGCTGAGTCTGTTGTCAATTTGGTGGTGAGGTGCCGCCAATGTGCCTCCAGCCTTGACACATATCTGTCTGTTAGCTTAAACTAACTAGAGGAATTTTTCTTCTCACGTTACGTCCCTTCGTCTCTATCAATGAGAACAGGCACGCTATCAGAAACATCCAGGCAAGCAGAGAGGAGATAAGGCTGTGACTTACAAAACCATTCTTTACGAGAAGGCAGATGGCATTGCCAAGGTTACTCTCAACCGACCTGAATCGTTAAACGCCCTCAACAGTGACGTCTATAACGAGCTTTATGACGTCTTCGAGAAGATTGAAAACGACCCGAAAGTACGGGTGGTAATCCTGACCGGCAGCGGCGAAAAGGCATTTGCCGCCGGTTCCGATGTAGTCGAGATGCAGAATATGAATACCCTTGAAATCCAGCAGTTCGTGGCTACCATCAGGAAGGCATCCGACCGAATTTACAGTCTTACCAAGCCGACGATTGCCGCCATCCACGGTTACGCCCTCGGCGGCGGCTGCGAGCTGTCCATGTGCTGCGACCTGCGGATATGCTCGGAAAAGGCGCAGTTCGGACAGCCGGAGATTAATCTGGGGCTGATTCCCGGCGCCTGCGGCACCCAGCGCCTCGCCCGACTCATTGGTATGCCGAAAGCCAAGGAATTGATTTACCTCGGCGACAGGATAAAAGCCGACGAAGCATTTAGACTGGGACTGGTCAACAAGGTTGTTCCGCCGGAAAGCCTGATGGACGAGGCTATGGAATGGGCTAAGAAGCTGGCGGGTAAGAGCGGTCCGGTCCTGGCGATGGCCAAGATGGCTATCCAGACCGGCATCGATACCGATATTGCCTCCGGTCTCAATATTGAGGCGCGGTGTGTCGCCCTCTGTTTCGCCACCGAAGACCAGAAAGAGGGCATGAAGGCATTCCTGGAGAGAAGGGAAGCGAAATTTAAAAACAGGTAAAAATCCAGAAGGAGGTTTGATACCATGGCAATTAAAAATGTTTTTGTCATTGGTGCCGGGACCATGGGTAACGGCATCGCCCAGGTCAGCGCCCAGGCGGGTTACAACGTGACGATGTCCGATATCAAGGATGAGTTTATCCAGAGGGGCATGGCTGCCATCGAGAAGAGTCTCGACCGCATGATAAAAAAGGAAACTCTTCAGGAAAGCGGGAAAAAAGAGATAATGTCCCGAATTACAACCACCCTGGACATGAACGACGCTAAAGACGCCGACCTTGTTATCGAGGCGGCGCCGGAAGTAATTGATTTGAAGAAGGACATCTTCAAGCAGCTTGACGAGATATGCAAGCAGGACGCCATTCTGGCTACCAATACCTCGTCCCTGCCCATCGGGGAAATCGCCACAGCGGCGAAGCGGCCGGAGAGGGTCATCGGCATCCACTTTATGAACCCGGTGCCGGTGATGAAAGGCGTCGAGGTAATACCGGGCAGGCATACCTCGGATGAAGTCCTGGAAGCCTCCAAGGAATACATCAGGAGTATCGGCAAGGAGCCCTGTGAGGCCAGAGACTACGCCGGATTCATCATCTCACGCCTGGTGGATGCCCTGATGAACGAGGCTTTCTACTGTGTCATGGACGGCAACAAGCCAGAAGAGGTGGACAAAGCCATCAAACTGTGCCTGAATCACCCCATGGGCCCCCTGGAGCTATGCGACTTCTCCGGCGCCGATATCGTCCTGCACGGCCTGGAGACGATGTATGATGAGTTCGGCGAACGCCTCATGCCGGCCCCGCTACTGAAGAACATGGTGCGTTCCGGTGACCTGGGGCGCAAGACCGGGCGCGGTTTCTACGATTATACTCAGAAGTAAATCGCTCCCCGGTCCGACTTAATCGGCAAGGGAGACTAAAATAATAACGAATGGAAGGTAGATGTAAATGGCAAATAAAGATGATGTGGTCATCGTGAGTGCGGTAAGGACACCCTTCGGCAGATTCGGTGGTTCACTACGGGACTTCGATTATTACGAACTGGGCGCTATCCCGATGAGGGAGCTGCTCAAGAGAGTGAACGTCAGCCCGGATAAAGTGGACGAGGTCTTCTGGGGAGTCGGCGATACCTCAGCCTGCCGCGACCCCTATACCCCGGTGGCAGGTCGGCAGTCGCTCATCAGAGCTGGTCTTCCTCATGAAACGGTATCAATTTCATTTGACATGGCCTGTGTCTCAGCGATGAACGCCGTCAGGCTGGCGGCTCTGGAGATGAAAGCCGGGGAGATTGAAACGGCCATCTGCGGCGGCGCTACCTCTTTTGGCCAGTCGCCTCTTGTGGTGAGAGGTCTCAGGTTCGGCGGCTTCCGCCTGGGTGATGTCAATATGGAAGACCCGCTGTATGCGCTCGGTTACAAGGACTTTAACCCGGTATCGGTCGACAGCGATAATGTAGCCTATGAATATAAGATAGACCGGCAGGAGCAGGACGAATGGGCATTTCGCAGTCACCAGAATTACGGTAATGCCTGGAACGCCGGCAAGTTCAAGGATGAGATAATGCCCCTTGAAATACCGCAGCGTAAAGGCGAGCCCGTGGTGCTGGATATTGATGAGCAGTACCGCGCCGATACCACCCTGGAGAGGCTTGCCGGCTTGAAGACGGTTTATGATACCCGCGCCATTACGGCCGGTAATGCCCCCGGACTCAATGACGGCGCTACGGCCCTGCTGGTCATGACGCGCCGGAAGGCCGAGGAGCTCGGTCTGGAAGTCCTGGCTACGGTGATTGCTTCCGTGTCGGTTGCCATCAACGCCAGCCGCATGCCCGAAGGTCCCGGCTACGCCATAAAGAAAATCCTTAAAAAGGCCGACATGACCCTCGACGATATGGCGGTCATGGAGATTAACGAAGCTTTTGCCTGCGTGCCGCTGGTATCCATGAAGCTCGTTGTCGATAATGACAACGCCAAGTATAAAGAGTTGCAAAAGAAAATGAATATCAACGGCAGCGCCATCGCCATCGGGCACCCCAATACCGCCAGCGGTGCCAGACTCGTTATGAATCTATTGTACGAGCTCAGGCGGCGCGGCGGCGGTTATGCCATGGGAGGCATCTGCGGCGGCCTGGCGCAGGCGAATTCCTGCATCATCAAGGTAGAATAAACCGGGGACGCCAGATGTTACCGGTTTTCAATAATGGAAAAAGGAGAATAATATGGATGTTTCTAAGTTTTCTCTGAAAGGCAAGGTAGCTATTGTTATCGGAGGTGCCGGGGATATCGGCAAGGCTATTGCCGAGACGTATTCCGGAGCCGGTGCCGACGTGGTTATCAGCAGCCGCAAGCAGGAGAACCTGGACAAGGCCGCCGGGGAAATCAAATCGAAAACAGGCGGCAAAGTCCTGCCGATTGCCTCGCATATTGCCAAGCTGGACCAGACCAAGCCTTTTGTCGAGCAGGTGATGAAGGAATTGGGCCGGATTGATATACTGGTGAACAGCTCCGGTTCCAGCTTCATGGTACCCCTCATGGAAATGGAGGAGTGGCAGTGGGACGCGGTAATGAACGTCAATGTCAAGGGGCCATTCTTCCTGTGCCAGCAGGTTGCCCCCATCATGAAAGAGCAGGGCGGGGGCAGCATTATCAATATCACTTCCTATATGGGAGTCAGGGTGGAAGAGTCGCTGGGAGCCTACTGTATCAGTAAGGCAGCCGTGATGCATATGACCCGTGTCATGGCCAAGGAGTGGGGAAAATACAACATCAGGGTCAACGCCATCGCTCCCGCCTGGGTGCACAGTCGACTATCCGACCCGTTCCTGCAGATGCCCGGGGTTAACGATAGAATGCTGAGCCAGACCGCAATAGGGCGCTTTGGAGAGCCTGATGACGTAGCGGCAATTGCTCTCTACCTGGCGTCCGATGCCGCCGCCAATCAGACGGCCGGTATCTTCCCGCTTGATTACGGTATGCTTACCTAGACGATAGCCCGAGTTATTTGATAAGGAGGCACGGAGATGTCTTTAAAAGGAAAAGCTGTCCTGGTTACCGGAGCCCGGCAGGGGCTGGGTAAATCAATTTCTCTGGGAATGGCGGAGCAGGGAGCCGACCTCATCATATGCGACCGCGTTACCGATGATGGCAAGCTGGACGAGACCGCCAGAGAGATAGAGAGTCTCGGGGTGAAGACTCTTTCCATGGGCGGGGATATCACTATCGAGGAAGATGTCAATGCAATCGTCAATAAGTCACTGGAGAAATTCGGCAAGATTGACGTGCTGGTGAATAATGCCGGGGTCACCGCCCAGGACTCGTTCCTCGATCTGCCTTACCGGAGGTGGCGGCTGATTCTCTCGGTGAACCTGGACGGCACCTATCTCTGCACCAAGGTCGTCCTGCCGCACATGGTGGAGAAGAAAAGCGGCATGGTTATCAACGTTTCCTCGATACTCGCCAAGGAAATCCGTATGAGCATCCCCTACGGCGTTACCAAAGCCGGGGTAGAGAGGTTCACTCTGGGTCTGGCGCGGGAGATGCGCCGGGAGGAGGGCATCGCCATTACCTGCATCCGCCCTTATTTCGTCAAGACCGAGATCGTCATGGAATTCATGAAGGGCCGGGACACCAGCGACTATGAAGAGCCGATTATCTGGCAGAAATACCCGGCTATGCTGGCTGGCCTCGAACCGCAGGAAGCCACCGGCAAAATCTGGGATAAGGCCGCCCTGGAAGAGAAGTTCGGCGTCATCGAAGCCTAGTTAATATTAGTCGGCAGCTAATGCAGCCCGGTCTCACCTTTTTAACGTACTGGAAGGGGCCGGGCTTACTTATCACTTCCGCCGCCCTCTGGAATAGAATATCGGCACCAGCAGCAGGGCTGCCATTGAGGAGACCACCATCGCCACCCACATGACCGATGCTGCCTGCATGTGGATACGCAGCGGTGAGAAGAAAAGGGCAGAAAACCCGATGGCCAGTCCGAATGCATTGGCCAGCACCGGGCGGGAAACGGTGGACAGGGCGGAACTGACGGACTCCTCTCGGTTTGTTCCGTCCCGACGGTAGTAGTAGATGCCTGATATAAGGTGGATAGAGTAGTCCACACCGATACCGATAGCGATGGCGGAGAGATTGGCGGTCATGATGTTAAGGTGGAAGCCGGTCATGGAGAGCATGCCCAGAATGGCACAGATGGTAATGGCAATGGGCAGTAGTCCGGCCAGGGCCGCCGTGATACGGCGCAGTGTCACCCACAGCATGATAAAAATCAATGCCAGCGCCAGGGCCAGACTCTGTACCTGACTTCTGACGACAAGTCGGTTCATTTCATCAAATAGCACCGGCATACCCGTAATAACGCGTATGATGTCGCTGTGCTCAGCGACGAATTCGTCAAGACTGCCGATATCTTCGGAAGTCAGCCCTTCCGTCCTGACTATTATCCTTAGACCGTCGTCGGATACCCAGGTTTCCAGGTCATCACTGCTTAGTTGTGAGAGCATCATCTGAGTAAAAGTTGGATTACCGGGATAGGCGTCCGTTCCGGTTGCCATCTTATTTATTCCCTTAATCAGGTCAAATACAGAGAAGGCGTTCTTGATGCCGGGAACGCTCTCCAGCTGCCTCTCGGTTTCCAGGACTTTCTGGGCAAACTCGTTATCGAGCAGGGCTGCCTGTCCCTCTGTGGTGATGATTTCGCCGGTGAGGGGCATGGCTCCGCCGAAGTGCTCTTCCACCTTGGCAAATGTCTGCCTTATCTCTGTACCTTCCTTGAAGAACATGAGCTGGTCCGATACCACGTGGAGTCGGGGTATATAGACGGCGGAGACAACAACAATGGCGGCGAAGATGATGGGTACCAGAATCCTCTGCCGGGAGGCTTTCAGTACGAATTTATTCAGCAGTCCGTCTTTTATCTGGGGTGTTTTGGTGGGGGGTGCCATCCTTGATAGTACTGCTGGAAGGAAAAAGAGGGCCATAAAGCCGGCATAGGCTATTCCCAGAGTTACGAAAATGCCCATGTGCCGCATCGGCACCACGTCTGTCCAAGTTAGTGAGGCGAAGCCGGCCATGGTGGTTATCGTCGCCAGGAATATGGGGGTGCCGACCATGCCCAGCGTCTCCACCGTCAGCTGTCGGCGGTCGGGGTATTTACTGATATTGTCCAGGAAGTGGCTCACGTAGTGCAGGCCGTAGGCCGAGCCAATCACAATTATGAAGAGTGGAGTTATTACCGTTACCAGATTAAGGTCCTGTCCACTCCAGAATATGCTGCCGAAGGTCCAGAGTGCGGCCAGTCCGGCCGGTACGATGGCCAGCACGGTAAGGCGGAAGTTTCGTAAGACCAGGTAGAAGACCAGCAGTATGAGACATATAGCGCAGGGAGGGAGTATGCAGAGTATGCGTATCAGGTAGTCCCAGAGCGTATCCTTTATCACCTCGTTGCCGGCCAGGGAAAGACCCAGGGGACTATCTTCAGCCAGCTCTTTTAGCGAATCGATAACTTTTCCCGTCGGGGCGTCTACCTCAAGGCTGACGATGATAACGGCACTCCGGCCATCATCCGTCAGGAACTGTTCGGTGAAAAAGTACCTGTTTTCAATAAAATCACGGAGTGTATCGTATTTTTCCTCTATATATGCTTCATCTACTGTGGTGATGCTTCCCCCGGTCGTCAGTTGCGGTGGAATGAAGCTCTGGACGAGGGCAACGCCGTCTATAGCTCCCACCTGCTGCTGGAGTCGGAAGACATCCAGCAGGTTCTCTTTATCCAGAAGAGAGCTATCTTTTTCTATGAGTATCGAGATAGTCTCCCCGCTCTGGTATTTGGCGTTAAGTTCGTTGTACGCTTCAGCCTTCGGGTTTTCCTTGGAGAAAAAGGCCAGGAAATCAGTATCCAGGTTAAAGCGGTAGAAGGATGCCAGGGAAACGAGGTTAACGATGACAACAAAAGCTATAATGAGCCTTGAGTGGTCATGGATAAAACCGGCGATTCTTTTCAATAGGTGCCTCCCGCGATATTAGAAAATCATCTACTTATTTTGAAGTCCCTTTAAAACCAGTTCCGTCAGTTCGTTAGCCAGCTTTTTGCGGTCAATGCCGCGTATGGGGCTTTCTTCGCCCTCAATCCCGTACAGCAACATGAATCCGATAACCATACCACCGATAGCCCGTATTATTATGGGCAGGTTAATATCACGGAAAACGCCTTCTTCTACCCGTGATGCATAGTGTTTCTCCATCATAGCCATAATCGGCTGTATAACCTGCTGGGTATATCTGTGGCGTAGCTCGGGGTCACGCTGTATTTCACTTAGTAAAGGAAGAAAATAGCCGATATTATCCAGGCCCACGTTCAGCCTGTTTTCAATGATGGTTGAAATAAAGGAGGCATCAACCGCCCTGGGTGTCTGCCTGATAACCGCCGTGAAAGGCTCAATGATGAACTTGGCTATAGCGGCGACGAAAAGCTCTCGTTTACTTGAGTAGTAGTTGTAGATGGTGCCGACGGCGACACCCGCCTCCCGGGCGATATCGGGAATGGTCGCCCCATCAAAACCGTAACGTGAAAATACATGCAGGCCAGCTTCTAGGATTTGTTCCTGACGTTGCCTGGTTATTTTCTTTTTTCTATCTTCTCGCCTTGCCATGATGCTTATTTATATGAATGAACGTTCATTCATTATATGCTATATGTCATGCCGTGTCAAGATTTATTCGGAAATAAGATACCAGATAACAGGCTGTATATAACTTAAAAGCCAAATACCCTGCCGGCTTCCTCGGCCAGTCTCATCACGAGGCCGGGGATAATACCGAGCAGCAGGACACCCAGGGAGCAGAGGAACAGGGCCAGCCTCGGTGCTCCGGTAGAGGGTACTTTATCCGTAGACGCAGCCTCACCGAACCACATCACCTTGACCACGCGGAGATAGTAGTAAGCGGAGATAACGCTGTTGATGACGGCGATTATCACCAGCCATGTAAGGTCATTCTTCACGGCGGCGCTGAAGATGTAGAACTTGGCCATAAAGCCGGCCGCCGGCGGCATACCGATGAGCGAAATCAGGCAGAAAGTTAAAGCTAAAGCCAGTACCGGCGCCCGTTTTAACATGCCGGAGTAGTCGGCAATTTCATCGCTCCCAATCTTACTGGATATAATGATAATGGCAATAAAGGCGCCAAGATTCGTGAAAGCGTAGCTGGCGAGGAAGAAGAGAATGGTGCTCTGCGCCTGCGTCGCTATCGCCGGGGCGAATCCCAGCGTGGCTAGTCCCACCATGAGGTAGCCGGCCTGGGCAATGCTGGAGTACCCCAGCATACGCTTGATGTTGGTCTGGGGAATGGCCACCACATTGCCAATAATCATGCTAATGACCGCCAACACGGCGAATATCGTGCCCCAGTTAAGGCTCAGCCACTCGGGAATGCCGAAGGCGGAGAAGAAGACACGCAGGATAATGGCGAAGCCCGCCGCTTTGCTGGCCACGGAAAGATAGGCGGTTACCGGCGTCGGCGCTCCTTCGTAAACATCAGGTACCCACATCTGGAAGGGGACAGCCGCAATCTTGAAGCCGAAGCCGGCTATCAGCAGGACGATACCTATCAGCAGGGCGGGACTGTCCACAAGACCCTGCAATGACATCGCCTGAATAGCCTGGGCAATTT
>Ga0315551_10002314_pt1 | contig 14020 bp, 15 predicted proteins | sample SalMarSW160290MG_FD_203678 | JGI IMG/M metagenome (GOLD analysis project Ga0315551, IMG submission 203678) | Salt marsh sediment microbial communities from the Plum Island Ecosystem LTER, Massachusetts, United States - Salt Marsh Sediment SW1602-90 ... | reverse complement strand
CCGATTTCAAAACCGTTGCATATCATATCGTAGTGCTTGCTGCGCACCTTTTCCGGAGCGGTATCCAGAAGCGGTTCGTCTTCATCCCACGGCTTGGTGAACGGGTGGTGCTCCGGTTCCCAGCATCCGGTTTCCGCGTTCTTTCTCAGCAGGGGGAAATTTTTAACATAGGCGAAGGTGAGCGCCTTCGGGTCGGCCAGCTTCAGTCGCTGCCCAATCTCCAGGCGCAGTGCGCCGAGCGAGGTGTTTGCTGTTTCGGCATCGCCGGCAACAATCAAAAGCAGGTCACCGGTGTTGGCTTCCATGCGTCTGGCCATTTCCTTTATCTGTTCCAGCGTCAGGAACTTGGCCGCTACCGAGTGAACCGTATCAGGGGTTAGCTCATCCAGGCTGCCGCCCCCTGACTCGCCGAGAGCTATGGTTATCAGGCCGCCCGCTCCGCAGCTGCGTGCCAGCTGGTTCAGCTCATCGAGCTGCTTCCGGCTGTAGGCAGCACAGCCCGGGGCGCGCACGCCCCTGACCTTGCCCCCGCCGGCGACGGCCGAAGTGAAAATGTCGAAGCTCGACTGCGCCGTGATGTCGGACAGGTCTTTTAGCTCAAGGCCAAAGCGCAGGTCAGGTTTGTCCGTGCCAAAGCGGTCCATGACATCAGCATAGCTGAGGCGGGGGAAAGGTTCCATAACCTTCATATCCGGCTTGATGGTCTTTATCAGGGCAATGAAGAGCCGCTCCAGCAGGTTCAAGATATCCTCGTCTTCAACGAAGCTCATTTCCAGGTCGAGCTGGGTGAATTCAGGCTGACGGTCGGCCCGCGTGTCCTCGTCGCGGAAACAGCGGGCGATCTGGTAGTACTTCTCCATGCCGGCGACCATAAGCAACTGCTTGAGCTGCTGCGGGGACTGGGGCAAAGCGTAGAACTTGCCGGCGTGGACACGGCTGGGCACCAGATAGTCGCGGGCACCTTCCGGGGTGCTCTTGATGAGAATGGGCGTTTCAATCTCAATAAACCCCTCGGCATCCAGAAAATCGCGGATGAACTTCACCACCCGGTGGCGGAGCATCATGTTCTTCTGCATTCCGGCCCGCCGCAGGTCAAGGTAGCGGTACCTCAGACGCAGGTTTTCCTCAACTTCTACATCCTCATTGATGTAAAAAGGCGGTGTCTTCGAGGGATTCAAAATCTCGGCATCATGCGCGATTACTTCCACCTCTCCGGTGGGCAATCTCGGATTCTCCGTTCCCGGCGGGCGTCTGGCCACCTCACCCTTCACGCGCACCACGAACTCGCTGCGCATCCGGTTGGCCACTTTGTGGCATGTCTTGGCTACTTCAGGGTTGAAAGCAACCTGAACAATGCCTTCCCGGTCCCGGAGGTCGATGAATATCAGGCCGCCATGGTCCCGACGCCGGTCCACCCAGCCAGCCAGGCTTACCATCTGACCAATATGCTCTTTTCTCAGTTCACCGCAGCAATGGCTTTTAAGCAAGACAATCCCCCTGAACCTCTGCTCTTATGCTAAACGACGGACTTGAATCCGTTTCTTGCCGGTGATAACCGCAAGGGTGTATCTGGTGATTTCTTTTGAAAGATACCATAATTTACCTTACTCGTCAAAATGGTGCTGGTCTGGCGGTTTGCACAGATACCGATAAACTATTAAGATAAAGCATGATTGGCGGATGCAATTTTGAGATAAGATATATTTGATTAAAAGGCTTGATTGATTGTCACGTAAGGGTAGATTCAGCGCCATTTTCCGTCAATGGGGCGGGGGTACTGCCTCATTCTTTACCTATGCCCATCTCACTCAGGACCTGTGCACCGGATTGCTGACAGCACTGCTGCCACTGGTCAAAGAAGGACTGGGGCTGACCTATCTGCAATCCGGCATACTGCTTTCCGCCTATACCATCACCTCCGGCCTTTCTCAAATCCCCGGGGGCTGGATCGGCGACCGGATAAGGCGAAATATCGTGGTTGCCGTGGGATTGGGTGGGGTTGGCTTTGCCACAGTTGCCGTCGGACTGAGCCCATCGTATTACCCGATGATTGTCATTCTCGTAATCATGGGTATTCTTGCCGGTGGCTACCACCCCTCAGCGGTATCGATGCTCTCCGGCTACTATGAAGAAGCCAAGCGAGGCAAGGTGATTGCACTTCATATGGTGGGCGGCAGCATCGGTTTTTCCATCGGCCCCCTTCTGGGAGGTCTGATTGCGGAACATCTGGGATGGCGCTTTGCCTTCATCATACTGGGCCTTCCCGCCATATTTGCGGTTCCCATAATAATGAAGAGGTTTGCGCTGGTCGAAAAAACTACCGGTATCCTGTCTTCAGGCAAAACCCCGGGAAATGAACTGCCTCAAACCCGGAAAGTTGGCATATTTCAGGTGCTGCGACCTCTTGCCCCCGTTCTGTTCCTGTGCGTATCCATGCAGCTTATTGCCGGAGTCGCGATGGCCTTTGTCCCGTTGTACCTCGTTGACAAACACGGAGTTGCTCCGGCCTTTGCCGCGGTGCTGGTGGGTATTTTAAGGCTTGGAGGCATATTGGGCAGCCTTTTTGGCGGCTGGTTATCTGACGGGTGGGGCCGGAAGCAGGCCATTATCCTGTCACTGGTGGCTACTGGCCCTGTCCTGTACTTGCTTACCATACTCCCGTATAACGCTGGGCTTGTCGTCGTCCTGATTCTCTTCGGCATGTGCCGTTATATGGCGCAGGCAACGGCGCAGCCGTATCTTATGGATACTGTCCCGCCTTATCTCAGGGCGACAGCCTTTGGCATCTATTTTGGACTGGCACTGGAAGGTCAGAGCATAATACAGCCCGTGGCCGGATATTTTATGGACATTTATGGCATCGCCAGTGTCTTTGCGGTTATTGCTATAGCTAGCGGGGCATTGTCTCTGGTGGCACTGCTTTTGGCCAGGAGAGTGTGAAAAGACCTCACGGATGAGTTTTCTTCACATAGACCTTGATTTCTCCGCCTTCCTCCTCCATCCCCAGAAATTCGTGGCCGGTGGTCTGGCACCAGGCCGGCATGTCCTGTTTTATGCCTTTATCATCGGCAATGACTTCCAGGACTTCTCCCGGCTTCAATTCTTTAAACTTCGCCGCTGTTTTAACTATGGGCATCGGGCAGTATAAGCCTACACAATCGAGCGTTTTATCCGCCTTCATTGCCGCCTCCTTGCCTAGATGAAAAGCGTCACTTTTGATTCGCGTGCCTCGTTCAGGAAAAAGGCAGCGCCGGCCAGGCTGGCGATATGCTCGCGGAAGGTATCTTCTTCAGAAATACCCATCACGTTGCAGGTGGTGCTGCACGGAACCAGCTTGACGCCCATCTCCTGGGCCATGTTTATCATCTCGTCAAGGGACGGGTAATTGACGTCTTTCATCAGCTTTTTCATCATCCAGGTGCCCAGGCCAAACATATTGAAGCGAGAGAGTTTCAGCCTTTTGCTACCACCCCTGTTCATGAAATTGAGCATCTTCCTCATCAGGCCCTTGCTTCTGATTTTACCCTCGTTTTTCTTGATGATATTGAGCCCCCAGTAGGTGAAGAACATACTCACTTCCATCCCCATGCTGGCAGCCGTGGTTGCCAGGGTAAATCCGGCCAGAGCACGGTCCAGGTCACCGCTGAACATGACTATGGTCAGCTTGTCCTTTTCCCCGGCCATTCCAGTTCATACCTTGGCATCTTCGCCTTTGATTTCGGCGCCACAGTAAGGACACACTCTCTTCTCGCGGGGAACCGGTTTCCGGCAGCTGGGACAGTAGAATACGGTAATTCCACATACCTCACAGTGCTCGCCGTCTGGCGCCGTTATCTCGGCATCACAGTACGGACAAAAACGTCGCTTCTTTTCTCCCTGCTCTGCCATCACTTCTTCCCCCCTTTTGCCTGCTTTTTCATATAATCTTTAATCGCCTTGTTCAGCGCCTGTGCGCCCAGATTGGAGCAGTGGAATTTATTCTTGGGCAGTCCGTCGAGCTCATCAGCTACCAGCTTCGGGGTTATCTTCCTCGCTTCATCAAGCGTTTTCCCTATCGCCATCTCGCTGACCATGCTGGAGACGGCGATAGCCGCCCCGCAGCCAAAGGTCTTGAACTTCACATCCTCCAGCCGGTTGTCCTTTACCTTTATGTAAAACGTCATCACGTCCCCGCACACCGGATTACCGACCTCTCCAATGCCGTCCGGGTTCTCTATCTCACCGACGTTGCGCGGGTTCATAAAGTGCTCCATAACTTTCTCGCTATATATCGGCATATCATCTGCCTCCTTTGCCCGTTTTGACGAACTTCGCATACAGCGGCGACATCTGCCGCAATCTTTCCACAATCGGCGGCATCACCTCAAGCACATAATCCACGTCTTCTTCAGTGTTATCAATGCCGAAGGTGAAAAGGACGGAGCCCTGGGCCAGCTCGTGGGACAGCCCCATGGCAATGAGCACGTGCGAGGCCTTGAGCGCCTTTGAGGTGCAGGCCGAGCCGCTGGTCACCGCCACCCCCTGACTGTTGAGGAGCATGAGCATGGACTCCCCTTCGATGAATTCCACGCAGAAGCTGGCGTTGCCCGGCAGCCTGTGTTCCGGGTGACCGGTAACCACCGTATGGCCGATTTGTGCCGGCAGTTCGGCGAGCAACCGGTCGCGCAGGCGGCTCAGGTGTTTCACACGGGATCCCATATCGTTTTTCGCCAGCTCCGCCGCCTTTCCCAGCCCTACAATAGCCGGTATGTTCTCGGTGCCGGCGCGCCTCCCTTCTTCCTGAATCCCGCCGTCAAGCAGGGGCATGATGCGCACGCCCTTGCGAATGTAAAGTGCGCCAACGCCTTTGGGCCCGTAGAACTGGTTTCCCGCCAGACTCAGGGCATCAACGCCCAGTTCCTTCACATTGACCGGTATCGTCCCGGCGGCGGCGACGGCGTCGGTGTGGAACGGTATGTCATGCTCCCTGGTTATCCGGGCGATTTCCCGAACAGGCTCGATGGTGCCCACCTCACCACTGGCGTGCATGATGGAGACGAGCACAGTGTCTTTTCGGATGCGCTTGCGCACATCATCAGGGTCGACCATGCCATGTCGGTCAACCGGGACTTCGGTGAGTTCAAACCCCCATTTCTCCAGCGTTTTCGCGGAATGGAGCACCGAAAAGTGCTCGATTGACGAGACGACGATGTGTTTCCCCTTACCCTGCTGCGCCAGCGCCAGCCCTTTCACGGCAAAGTTATTGCTCTCCGTGCCGCTTCCGGTGAAAACTATCTCATCGGCGTCAGCACCGATTAGTTGTGCCACCTGTTCCCGCGCCGTGTCCATGGCCTCCCGTGCCGCATCCCCCCAGTCGTGCAGACATGACGGATTGCCGAACAGCTCGTTGAGGTACGGCAGCATCGCCTCTCTGACTTCAGGGAGAAGAGGGGTCGTGGCGGCATGGTCCAGGTACACCTTTCTCATTTCTTCAACCTGCTTTGCAGCTTGTGCAGCAGCTCCTGCTCTATCTCAGCGTGTGCTTCCAGCAACTTGCGCGTATGGCTGATATAGGCGCGCATGTCGTGGGCGCTTGCCTCCCAGCGATGGCGAGCCATGTCGCCGGCGACCAGTTCCTCGGCATGTTTTTTGGAGTGGGCCAGGCGATTTCTCAGGTCGACGTGCTCAAGGAAAATGGATTGCAGCGAGGATTTAAGCTCTTCGTCTCCATGCCGGTCAACCACAGACGGCAGCGATGTCTCCTCAAAGTGAAAATGCCGCTGCAGCCCGTCTTCAATCTCCTTCAGCGTATCCTCAAGCTCTTGCAGGCCTTTTTTCTGATTTAACCTGCCCGGCATGAAGGCTTCTTTGGCCTCTTCAAAACTCATCATTGCTTCCGTATCGTTGACCACGCGTTCCAGATTATTGAAGCCCTGCTTTATCGTTTTATGCTCGGCTATGACTCTTTCAATTGTTGCCAGTGCTTCTTCCATAACAAGACCTCCTCGGGGGCACACCTGAGCGCTTATCATGCTCCGTGGCGCACCATAAGTATAGCATACTGCTCGTTGTCGGACTATGCTCGTTGCCTTGCGTTATTAAGCTTGTCTCAACCGGTACAGGACAATGCCAGCGCTGCCGAGGGCAATGCCCGTGATGACCATGAAGACACCGCTGGCCATGACCGCCTGGGTGAGGCCGAAGGCAACAACCGCCAGGTACAGGTAGTTCTCCAGGTTCAACGCCTGGGCATAGGTCAGGTGCTGGGGATTGGTGGGGTCATAGCGCCCTTCACCCAGCAGGTCTTCGTAAGAGGCGGCAATGCTGCGGCGGTGCTCCCTGATGGTATTGCCGGCTTCCATTGCTTCTGGCAGGGAATCGATAACCTCGCCCGCGAGTTCGGACTCTATCCCGAGGGTCACATTCTCAACGCGCATCGCTTCTTTTAGCTGCATGTCTCTGGATGCGCCCAGCCCGATAAACACCGCGCCCATTACTATTGCTACCAGACCAACGAATACTATCAGGATAGAAAGAATGCGTGTCATTTTCTGCCTCCTTATTTTATTCAATTGTAGGAGACGCATTATCGTCTGTATATGACATATGTCACATACTACTGGTCAGCGATAGGCTATGATAATATAATAATTCTGATGGGGGGTCAAGAGGGTCAGCGATGGCTCGGAAACAGGGTGATAAAAGAATACGTATTCATGTCACCGGGATGACCTGCACCACCTGCGCGGCAACGATTGAAAAAGGTCTCTCTGGAACTCCCGGCGTGTCAGAGGCGAAGGTAAATTTTGCTTCCGAGCAGGCGTCCATTGCCTATGACCCGGAGCGCGTGAGCCTGAACAAGCTCAAAGAAACCATATCCCATATCGGCTACGGCGCGGCAACACGCAAATCAGTTTTCCCGGTGCGCGGTATGACCTGTGCTTCCTGTGTGGCGCGCGTTGAGCAGGCGTTATCCAGCGTGCCCGGCGTGGTCTCGGCCAGCGTCAACCTGGCTTCGGAGAAGGCCACTGTGGAATACCTGGAAGAAACCCGGGTATCAGACCTGAAGCGGGCGGTGGCCGAGGCTGGCTACGAGCCGGGTGAAGAAGCAGAAACGCTGGAGGATGTCACCACGGCATCCAGGCGAGAAATCAAATCACTGCGCAATCGGTTTCTTCTGGCTGCGGTTCTTGGCCTGTTGATTCTGGGGCTGGGGTTCGGCCCATCTTTTCCCGGCAAGCCCTATCTGCTCTGGCTGCTGGCCACCCCGGTGCAGTTCTGGGCAGGCTGGCGGTTTTACCGGGGAATGTGGGGGGCTTTGCGACACCGGACGGCGGATATGAACACCCTCATTGCTGTGGGCACATCAGCCGCCTATGCTTACAGTGTCCTGGCGGTGGTCTTTCCGGGATTTTTCGCTGCCGGGGGGCTGGAGCCGCATCTTTACTTTGATACATCGGCCATGATTATCGCCCTGATTCTTCTGGGTCGTTTTCTGGAAGCCAGGGCCAGGGGACAAACATCGGAGGCGATAAAGAAACTCATCGGTCTGCAGCCGAGGACAGCGCTGGTAATTCGCAACGGGGAGGAAAAGGAAATACCGGTGGAAGAGGTTGCGGTGGGCGACCTGATAACAGTCAGGCCCGGGGAGCGGGTGCCGGTGGACGGCGTCGTGCGTAAGGGCTATTCCAGCGTTGATGAGTCCATGATTACTGGCGAGAGCATCCCGGCGGAGAAAAAGGAGGGCGATGAGGTTATCGGGGCGACCATAAACAGAACGGGCAGCTTTCAGTTTGAAGCCAAGAAAGTTGGCAGGGACACCACGCTGGCGCAGATAATCCGGCTCGTTGAGGAGGCACAGGGGAGCAAGGCGCCGATACAGCGTCTGGCGGATATAATTGCCAGCTATTTCGTGCCCATCGTGATCGGCATTGCCCTAGTCACGTTTATCATCTGGTATTTCGTGGGGCCGGCACCGGCCTTCACCTTCGCCCTGCTCAATTTCATTGCCGTATTGATTATCGCCTGTCCCTGCGCCTTGGGACTGGCGACGCCGACCGCCATCATGGTCGGCACCGGCAAAGGAGCCGAGAACGGTATCCTCATCCGGAGCGCCGAAGCCCTGGAGAGAGCACACAAGATAAACACCGTCCTGCTGGACAAGACCGGCACGCTGACGCAGGGAAAGCCACTGGTAACCGATATCATCACCGCCGGTTCTTTTTCGGAAGAAGATATATTGCGTCTGGCAGCATCGGTGGAGCGCCAGTCCGAGCACCCGCTGGCCGAGGCCATCGTTCAGGCGGCTTCAGACAGGAAATTAAAGCTGCAATCGGTTGCCGGTTTTAAGGCCGTTCCTGGAAAAGGCGTGGAGGCTCTGGCCGACGGCGAGAAGATTATTCTCGGCAACCTGACGCTGATGAAGGATGAGAAGCTTGACCTGAAAGGGCTTGAGAAAGAGGCCAACCGGCTCTGGGAAGAGGGCAAAACGGCCATGTTTCTCGGCCTGGACCGTGAGGTTATCGGCCTCGTGGCGCTGGCTGATACGCTCAAACCCGGTGCCCGGGAGGCGGTCGCCGCCCTGCACCAGTTGGGAATCGAGGTTGTCATGCTCACCGGAGACAACCATCGCACCGCCAATGCCATTGCCAGGGAAACGGATATCGACCGTGTCGTTGCCGAGGTGCTTCCCGATCATAAAGCCCGGGAAGTGAAAAAATTGCAGGACGAGGGGAAGGTGGTGGCCATGGTCGGCGATGGCATCAATGACGCCCCGGCACTGGCCCAGGCTGACATCGGCATCGCCATTGGCACGGGCACCGATGTTGCCATTGAGACCGGCGACGTTACCCTGATAAGCGGCGATTTATCCGGCATTGTGAACGCAATTTCGCTGAGCAAACGCACCCTCAGAACGATAAAGCAGAACCTTTTCTGGGCCTTTGCCTATAATGTTTCCCTCATTCCGGTGGCGGCTGGCGTGCTCTTCATCGCGTTCGGGCGTGCCGGTGTGCCATCGGGGCTGCATTTCATCCTGGGCGATTACGGTTTTCTGAACCCGATACTGGCGGCGGCCGCCATGGCGGCCAGTTCGCTGACCGTGGTGTCCAACTCACTGCGCTTGAGGCGCTTCCGGCCTGCCAGGTTGGCGGAGACTGCGGAAGGAGGAGACAAGATGGCTGTTGACCCGGTCTGCAAAATGGAAGTGAAGGAAAGCGAGGCGGCGGCAACATCGGAATATAAAGGCGAAAAATATTATTTCTGCGCGGTAGCCTGCAAAAAGGCGTTTGACCAGGACCCGGAGAAGTACCTGTCCGCAGAGGAGAAATCGTCTGGCTGACACGCTTGTCCGCTTAGGTTATAATGCCTTAGAAGTTTATGGCTTTTATTGGCAGGCTGCTCAGAAATCGTAATTTTATTCTGGTCCTGGCCATCGCGCTCGGCCTTATCATCGGTGAGCCGGTGGCGACCAGAACGGAGCCGCTGGTGCTCCCGCTGCTGGCGCTGGTGATGACGCTCTCCGCCGTCAATATCACCTCGCATGAGTTTACCTCTTTGCGGGAGATGCCCCGAACGATCCTCCTCTCTCTTTTGCTCAACTATGTCGTGATGGGTGGCACCATCCTGCTGCTGGCATGGTGGCTCATCAGCGATAAAGACCTGTGGGCGGGATTTGTGGTTCTGGCCGCGGTGCCTCCGGCGGTGGCCGTGGTGCCGTTCAGCTATGCACTGGGCGGCAATACGCTCTTTTCCCTCATTGGTATGACGGGCGCCTATCTGGCGGCGCTCATCATCATGCCCTCGGTAATGGCGCTGTTTCTCGGCGCCGGCTTTTTTGACCCGGTAAAGCTGCTCATTATCCTCGGCGAGTTAATCCTGATACCGATTGTCCTCTCCAGAATCCTGCTCGCCACCGGGCTGACGAGGCATATCAATCCCTGGCGCGGCACCATCGTGAACTGGAGCTTTTTCGTCATCCTCTTTACCATCGTGGGGTTGAATCGACAGGCATTCTTCGGCGAGTTTGATACCCTGGTCAGGATTGTCATAATCGCCATCGCCATCTCGTTCGTGCTTGGCTATCTCATTGAGCTGGTTACCAGAGCATTTCATGTAAACCGGGAGACTGGTATCAGCCTGGTGCTCATTGGCAGCATGAAGAATTATGGGCTGGCCAGTGGCATTCTGCTCACACTTTTCGGGGAACGGGCGGCCATTCCGGCATCCGTCTGCACTGTCTTTGGTATTCTGCGCCTCGTGTGGCTGGGGATTCGTTATAGAAAAAAGGGCTAGCTATCCTGATAATCGCTGTAAATAGCGGTGCGCCTGCAGGGCTGCTTTGGCGCCTTCGCCGGCGGCAACGATTATCTGCTTCTCCGGCACGTCGGTGACATCGCCGGCGGCAAAAAGGCCGGGCACCGATGTCTCGTTGCGCGGCGTAACGATGACTTCACCCCACCTGTTGAGCTTGACCAGCTCTTTCACCGCGTCAGAGTTGGGCACCAGCCCTATCTCTATGAAGACGCCGCCCACTTCCAGTTTCTGCTCTTTTCCGCTCTTCAGCCCTTTTATTCGAATGCTCTCAACGAGTTCCTTGCCTTTTATCTCCAAGGTCTCGTGCTCAAGGAATACCGTTAGTTTTTTGGCACCTTTGAGCTGGTCGGAGAGTACTGAGTCGCCGGTGAGCGGGGTAAGCGAAATGAGGTTCACATGCTCGGCAATCTTGAGCAGGTCGAGGACTGCCTCAAGCGCGGAGTTGCCGCCTCCCACCACGGCTACCTTCTGTCCGGCGAATACCGGGCCGTCACATATGGCGCAGTAAGACACGCCTCTGCCGGCGAGTTCTGTCTCCCCCGGCACGTTAAGTTTCCGCGGCTTTTTTCCGGTAGCGAAGACAGCGGTCTTGCTCCGGTATGTATCACCGGCTTCGGTGATGGCCTCGAACCCGCCTTTTACCCTCTTTAACTGCTTGACCTTGTCCCCTATCTTCTGGTCGATGGGAAACTGGCCGACCTGCGTCTGAAATTTCTCAATAAGCTCCGGCCCCTCAATGAACTGATAGCCCAGGTAGTTTTCGATGCCCCAGGTGGTGTTTATCTGTCCGCCGATGTCACCGCTGATGAGCAGCGTCTTGAGCTGCTTCCGCGCCGCATAGACCCCGGCCGCCAGACCGGCCGGACCGCCGCCGATAATCATTAAATCGTGCATCGCTGCTCTCCGCGCCTTCAGCATATAGTAACGATGGGGGCTTATGCCAGCAGGCTGTCCAGTTTCGCCTGGTTGAAGCCGACGATGATGTCGCTGTCTATCACAATTACCGGGACACCCATCTGCTTGGACTTCTGGATCATTTCCTTGGCCTTTTCCCTGTCTTCGGCCACGTTATAGTCGGTAAAAGGGATACCTTTCTGGGTCAAATAGTCTTTGACCCGCTTGCAGTACGGGCACGTGGGCGTTGAATAGACAGTTACTTTTTTACCGGCCATTTTACTCTCCTCTGTTACCGTCCTTTATCCGCACAATCTGTATCATTTTTAATGCGTTTATTATATCATAAACATTGGGCAAAGCTTTGTATGTGATAAATGTCATATGCACGTTGAAAAACAATGGTGTAAATTTATAGAATTCTGGCAAGAAACACTAAGTTCACGGGGAGGAATCGAACCATGGCAACCGAGCAGGACACAACGCTGGAAGGATTGAAGACGGCGATTCAGATGGAAATCGATGGCAAGCAGTTTTACCTTAAGGCAAGCCGGGAAAGCAGCAACGAGGCCGGAAGGAAATTGCTGGAGTCGCTCGCCGCCGAGGAGGACGTTCACCGCCAGAAGTTTGAGGAAATCTTCAAGTCAATCCGGGATAAAAATGCCTGGCCGGAGGTAGATTACAGACCGGACGGGGGAAGCAGCCTCAGGACACTGTTCTCCAGGGCCACCGAGCAGGTTGGTAAGTCCATCAAGGCTCCGGATAGCGAACTGGAAGCTGTCCAGACCGCGGTGGGTATGGAAAGCAGGACCTACGATTTCTATGTAAGCCAGAGCCAGTCCACCCCCTATGCGGCGGCCCGTGATTTTTACGAAGCGCTGGCATCTCAGGAGAGAGAGCACCAGCTTATACTCCTTGATTACCATGAATTCCTGAAAAACCCGGCCGGCTGGTTTGTCGAGAAAGAACACCCCACTCTGGACGGTGTCTAGAAAAAACAACCTGGCGGAGGCCATTGCCGCCAGACATAAAGCGCATAAATACATTTAATTATTATCAGGAGGGCTGCTATGGACAAAAACAAAATCATTGAGCTGCTGAACAAAGACCTTCAGGATGAACACGGCGCCATCATACAGTACCTGCACCATGGCTATGGCATTGGCGAAGGCGAGATGGCCTGCGAAATCGAGGCGTTTGCCCGGGACGAGATGCGCCACTTAGACTGGCTGGCGGAGACCATTGTCGAGCTTGGTGGTGTGCCCAGCCTGGAGAGAGGCACCATGCGTATGGGCGGCGCGCAGGTTTCCGACTGGATGCAGAACGATGTGATGCTGGAAGAGGGGGCCATAAAACAGTACCGGGAACATATCAGTCTCATTGATGACCCCAAGATAAAACGCCTCCTGCAGCGCATCCTGTCCGATGAACAGGCGCATCACGGCGACTTTGTGCACTTCGTCGAGAAGGCAAAACGGGAAGGAGCCGAAGATATCAGGGGCGACCGCCAGGATAAGACCGCCAGGACGCTCAACTGGGGCGTCGAGCATGAGTACACGGTTATCCTCCAGTACCTGCTGCATTCCTACATGAGCAAGAGCGAGGAGGCGGCGGAACAGCTCCAGGACCAGGCAATCAACGAGATGCAGCACCTCGGCTGGCTGGCGGAGGAGCTGGCGGGCGGTGGCGGTACTCCCGTAATTGAGCATACCGAGGTCGACAGGTCTACCAAGCCGACGGATATGCTCAAGGCCGATATCAAAATCGAAAAAGAAGTGGCCGAGGCGTATGACAAGGCGGGCAAAGAGACTGACGATGCCGGTTTGAAAAAACTCCTCTTCCGCATCCGGGATAATGAGCTCTATCACATTGACGTGTTCAATGACCTGCTGGAAGAAGAGGAAGGAAAATAGAGAGCTGCTTTATCCTCTCTCTAATAAGGAAGAAAAAGAATGCCCGATGAATTGAGCGAGGTGCTGGACACCGCCATCTATAAGGAGATTGCTTCTCAGGCAGTGTACGAGGCCGCGCAGCAGAAAACCGACGACCCGGGGGCCAAAGCGCTCCTGAAAGAGCTGGCCAGACAGGAAGTCAGACACGCCGAAAAATTGAAGGAACTTAAGCAAAAGGGCCTGGCAGAGCAGCCATGGCATCAGGATGAGATTGCCGACCTCAAAATCAGCAATTACTTGACCGGCGGCGATACTTTGGAAGGCGCCGGTTTGCAGGATACCCTGATTTTTGCCATGAAGCGCGAGGAGGAGTCGGTGGATTTTTACCGCCGGATGATGGGCATGATGCGGGAAGAAGCAGCCAGACAGCTCTGCGCCAATCTGGCGGATGAGGAACTCGGGCATAAAAAGCGCTTGGAAACCCTCTACGACCAGTTGTTCTACGGGGGTGAGTGAAGCAGGCATTGCGGGGAAAGCACATAGGTATCGAAGAGAGAATACTCAAGGAATTCCGCAACGTAGCCGTGGTCGGGCTGTCTTACGATTCGGAACGGACCAGCTACAAAATCGCCAGCTATCTCGCCGAGCATGGCTACAACATCATCCCGGTCAATCCGAATGCTCAGGAGATACTGGGCAGAACAAGCTATCCTGACCTGAGTTCCATACCGGAGAAAGTGGATGTGGTACAGATATTCCGCCGGCCGGAAGACGTTGGGCCGGTTGTCGAGGAAGCGATAAAAGTCGGGGCTAGGGCGGTGTGGATGCAGGAGGGAATTGCGAATGAAGAGGCCGCAGCCAGGGCCAGAGGTGCGGGGCTGCTTGTCGTGATGGATAAATGCATGCTCAGGGAGCACCAGCGCATGATTCAGGAGCAGAAT
>Ga0315551_10002304_pt1 | contig 14067 bp, 10 predicted proteins | sample SalMarSW160290MG_FD_203678 | JGI IMG/M metagenome (GOLD analysis project Ga0315551, IMG submission 203678) | Salt marsh sediment microbial communities from the Plum Island Ecosystem LTER, Massachusetts, United States - Salt Marsh Sediment SW1602-90 ... | reverse complement strand
CCCTTTTTTAATGCGCCCAGGAAAATACCATCCCCGCCGCTGTCTTTTAACGTAAGGCCAGATACTTTAATATCGCTGCAGCAATAGAAAGCAATCGCCATTCTCCATTCCGATCTCGGATACGGCGGCTTTGTGTAATCGTTTTTCCGCATGCGCAGTGTAGCTCCATAGCCGCTCAATGTAATATTCTTTTTTCCGTTTGCACTGAGAAGGCAATGGTTTTTGTGTTGAAATTCCCCTTTCTTTGCGGTAACAATGACTCCCGGCTCGAAAACAATTTCCTGATTACTGGTCAATTTTATAGGCCGAACAATCCAATCGCTGCCCATATATGGGACAATTACTTTACCTGTACCTGAATTGATTGCTGCCTGCAGCGAATCTGTTGAGTCTTCCTTGTCAAAGCCCCACCAGGCTGCATTTGCAGTAGTTTCTTTTCCAGACAATACTCTTGCAACCATTTCCGGGTTTTTAAGATTGATTGGCACCTTTAAGTTGTTTGTTCCAATTACCTGATAGGCGAAAAGGCTTACAAGGGTGCAGAAACATATTATTGTCAAACCAATTGCGAAGTTGGTTGAAAAAGGGTTCTTGTTATCTTTACTTTTTAGATGGTAAGGTTGGGCAGATTTTCGTATCATTTTTTAGGCCCTCATTCTCCTAAAATACCACAGCTTATGACATAGTAAGCGTTTTTTAATGGTATTGTCCTGTTACTGTGATAAAGGTTTATTCGTAATTAAATAAGCTCTGATGACAATGCAATAGCTTATTGTTTAAACTCTGTCCCCGTCGGCGGCGCAAGGAAAGAAATTCATCAGTCTTGAAACCGCTTTTTCTGGGCTCTTCCGTGAGGATTTTTTCATCTTTTATATAACGATTACTGTATAATTATTATAACATAAGTGTCGTCAAATAAAGAATATAGCTTTAATATGAGCTTTTTGCAACCGATAATATTAGCTCGTTTTTCAATAGAAAATTTACGTTTACAATGTCCTATAAGTTCGTATTTGAAGCTTTATTGCTGATGTCGAAAAATTGGGACTCTTAGCAGGCGTAAGCCCTTTAATTATATTAAGTTAGGCTCTTTTAAAAAATTTATGTTGTACTGTATTAGGCGTGTTTGGTCTTTTAGGTTTTTGTTGGTGTTTTGGTCCCTGAGGCACAGAATTGGTTTGGAAAAAGTGATTTTAATCGAAAAATCCGGCCAAATCTTACGGTGCCGGATAAGCGAAAAATGCTCAAAATCAGGTTTTTGTAAGTAAAACCGATTGTAAAAATGGCCGAAAAAAATCTTATGTTTGGAATTCATGTCCAAAGCAAATAAATGGGGATATAGGAATATATAACGAAGCTATTGGAACCCAGGAAAGAAGCTGTTTCAGTTTTAAGCCCGATAGTGACACTTGTTGCATATCTGTAAACTGGATTTTGCATCTGAGGCGGTGAAAAATTTTAACGTTTTTTGAAATTTTTTTAAGATGCTTGAGTTTAAGAACAGATTATCGATGCTTAAGATTAAATCAGATAAATGGTTATAGATAAATCGCCGATAAATTTAGGTGATTATTTATGGGAGAAAAGATTAAAAGGGACTCTTAGCTTTTTAGTGAGAAACTAAGGATTGAATAATATCAGCAGGATGTTGTCGGATTTTTAGTTTCCTGTTTGATATTGGTGTAGAGAATACAAGCTTTTATATAAAAGGCATTTTAGTTCAGGGAGGTTAAACAAGGGCTACCGAGAGGGTGGTTGCATGAATTGCGATAACGTGATTGCCGACAGGCCGAAGGATGTGGATAAAAAAGATTCTGTAGTATCATTTTTGGCTACGAGAAGGTTGCTGCTTCTGCTTGTTCTGCCTTTATCAGTTTTGTTTATCTTCTGTGGCTGGTACACCCTCCATATGTATGCAAAATTCAAAGTCACTGATAAACAGTATAACAGGGTGATGGAATTAAGCGGCTCTATTACTCACTATGATGAAGTGTTGACTATGTCTGCGAGAATGGCAGCGGCAACGGGCGAGCTTAAGTGGGAGCAGCGTTATAGATTATTTGAGCCTCAGTTGGATTCTCATATTAAGGAAGTTGTCAATATTACTCCAAGAGATTTTATGACACAGGCCGTTCGACACACTTCTGTTGCAAATACAAAGCTTGTTGCTGTGGAGAACAAAGCATTTGAAATGGTCAGAAACGGAGATCTAAAAGCTGCCTTCGAGTTGCTCAATAGTCGCGAATACGAGAAGCAAAAGCAAATGTATAATAATGGCATCAGTCAGTTGACTGCTGCTATGCAAGGGTATATGGGAAGCGAAAATCATAAATACCATATTGTCTTATTGGTTACTGTCACTTTGTGGACTGTTTGTGCCTCATTTTTACTGTTCAGCTTTGTATTTATATTCCAGAAATACAAAATGGCTAAACAGGGAAAAGCCAGCGAGAAAATTGAAAGACAGAAAGAATTCCTTGATAATATCCTGGAGTCATTAACGCATCCTTTGTATGTCATCGATGCTGATGATTACACAATCAGGATAGCAAATTCGGCTGCATGCCAGGGGCGGTTGGCTGAGGGTATGAAATGTCATATGCTTTCTCATAAACAAAATGAGCCTTGCACAGGTCCTGACCATTTTTGCGTACTTGAGGAGGTGAAAAGAACAGGTAAGCCTGTTGTTGTTGAACATACACATTATGACGAAAATGAGAATGAACAATATGTCGAAGTTCATGGTTTTCCGGTTTTTGGTCGGGATGGCAAAATTTCTGAGATAATTGAATATTGTCTGGATATTACCGAAAAGAAACGAATAGAATCGGACCTTAAGCAGGCCAAGGAGCAGGCCGAGTTGATATTCAGGCTTGTCCCCAGCAGCGTTTTTACTGTTGATAAAAATAATGTTATTACAAGTGTTAATGAAAGACTATGTCAGCTGACAGGTTTTGCTCCTGAGGACGTAATTGGCAAGCCCTGTTCTGAATTTGCTCTTGAGCCTTGCTGTATAGAGTGTGGTCTTTATGCTCAGGATGTTGAAAAGCCTGTTATTGGCAAGGAGTGTAAAATTCGAACTAAAGCTGGACGTATGCTTACTATATCAAAGAATGTAGATTTTATTAAAGATTCTCACGGTAATATTATTGGCGGTATAGAGTCATTTGAGGATATTACAACAACCAAACGAATCGAGCAGAGACAGCAAAAACTTGTTGAAGAGCTTGAAAGTGTTAACCGTGAGCTTAGAGATTTTGCGTACATAATATCTCACGACTTGAAAGCGCCTCTTCGGGGCATTACTACGCTGGCTGATTGGATATCGAGTGATTATCAGGAAAAGCTCGATGACGGGGGAAAAGAGCACTTGAAGCTGCTTAAGGAGAGGGTAAGCAGAATGTATAACATGATTGAAGGTGTGCTGCAGTACTCAAGAGTGGGACGAATCGGAGAGGAGAAAGTCCCCGTCGATTTGAATGTCTTGATAGGGGACGTCATTGATACGATTGACCCGGGGGAAAATATTCAAATTGTCGTCGAGACCGAGTTGCCTGTTATGGACTTTGAGCCTGTTCGGATAAGACAGATATTTCAGAATTTACTGGGTAATGCTGTTAAATATATGGACAAGCCCGATGGGTGGATAAGAATTGGCTGCGTTGCGGATGGGAATTTCTGGAAGTTTAGTGTTGCTGATAATGGCCCGGGTATCGAGGAGAAAAATTTTGAAAGAATTTTTAAAATATTCCAGACTTTATCACCCAGGGGAAAGGGCGAAAGTACCGGCATTGGTCTGACGATTGTAAAGAAAATCGTAGAGCAATATGGCGGTAAAATTTGGCTGGAGTCGGAACTGGCCAAGGGAACAACCTTTTTCTTTACTTTGCCAAAGGAGCAGATAGGAGTCGAAGCTGATGAGGGACTTGAGGTCCATATTGTTAGTTGAAGATGACAGTGTGGATATAATGAGCGTTCAGAGAGCCCTCAAGGACAGGAAGATTCCCAATCCTCTGATTCATCCACGGGATGGCAGCGAGGCTATGCAATATTTAAATGATGTCAAAAATAAAAAGCCATGTATCATTTTTCTCGATTTGAATATGAGAAACGTTGACGGATTTGAATTTCTAAAGAGTATAAAGGAGGACAGGAAGCTGAAGAGGATTCCCGTTGTAGTTATAACGATATCTAAAAATATTGATGATGTGTCCAGGTGTTTTGAACTGGGTGTAGCCGGTTATGTCGTAAAGCCCCAGGATTACAAAGAATTTGCACAGATGATAGAAACAATTGACAAGTATTGGACTTTAAGCAAATCGCCAAATGAGCGCTGATATCACAAACAAAACCAGATATAGAATTTTACTGGTCGAGGACGATGAAGTTGACCGGATGGTCTTTGAGGCAGCGGTGCGAAAGAACAGCCTGCCTTATGATTATGAATTGGCCGCCTCGGTTTCAGAGGCGAGCGCACTATTGAATCGTGAAAGATTTGATATTGTCATCGTTGACTATCGGCTGGGTGACGGTACAGCCTTTGATGTTTTTAATATTTTGGAGGGTACGCCCACTATATTTACAACCGGTGCCGGTGATGAGGAAACCGCTATCAAGGCTATGAAGGCAGGTGCCTACGATTACCTTGTTAAAGACCCGAAACGTGATTATCTTAGGGTTTTGCCGGGCGTAATAAAAAATGCTATTAACCACAAGATAAATGAAGATGAACTTAAAAGATATCACGAAAATCTTGAAAGACTTGTAAAGGAAAGAACGGAACAGCTCGCCGAGGAAAAAGAGCTGTTATCGGTGACTCTTTCAAGTATGAGCGACGGTGTCATCGCTGTTGATGTTGATAAGCGAATCATTTTATTTAATAGGATTGCCGAGCGTCTCACTGGATGGTGCTTTGCTGAGGTGTATGGGAAAAAGGTCGATGAGTTTTTTAGAATTGTCAAAGAAAATACGGAAATTGCTGTTGAAGATTTTGTTCAAAAAGCACTTGAAACCGGCCAGATGCAGACAGGAACTGAAGAGGACTGCCTTGTTGCTAAGGACGGAAGTTTACATCCCGTATCAGCCGGTGCTGCTCCCCTTCGCAGGAACGATGGAGCAATCGTTGGTGTTGTGATAGTAATGCGGGACGTCACAAAGGAACGTGAAGTTGACCAAATGAAACAGAATTTTATCTCTTCGGTCTCACACGAACTGCGGACTCCTTTGTCTTCGATAAAGGCTTATACTGAAACAATCCTGTCAAGCTCTGATATGAGTCGTGAAACTGAAAAGGAATATCTGCATGTGATTGAAAAGGAGACGGAACGGCTGACAACTTTGATAGAGAGTATTCTTGAAATATCAAGCATCGAAGCCGGTACTTTTCAGATTGTTCGGGGGGATGTGAATATCCAGGAGGTTATTAATCGTGTTCTCTCGGTCTTAAAACCGCTGGCGCAAAAAGGTAAAATAATGCTCGAGTGTGACATCCCCACAGAGCTTGGGATATTGCAGGGCGACGAAAGTAAAATTGAGTCGGTAATATCAAACATCGTAAATAATGCCATCAAATTCACACCAGAAGGGGGCAGGATTTCTGTTTCTGCTCACTATCGCGGGGATGAGTTGTTTTTTAAAGTAAGCGATACCGGGGTAGGCATACCAAAGGAATCGCTTACGAAAATATTTGACCGGTTTTACAGGGTCTATCGTGAGGGAGAGCAGGTACAGGGTACAGGATTGGGACTGGCTATTGTTAAGGAAATTGTTCAGATGCATGGGGGCAGAATCGACGTGGAAAGCGAGGTTGGCAAAGGAACAACATTTACTGTTGTTTTGCCTTTTGTCGGTCAGATGCAGCCGCATATCCAGGCAGTTAGTTAAAATTCAAATAGCTTTTTCTTTCATTTTTTTTAATCCTGAAAAAGTTTTTTCAATTCTGCTCATAGAAGCTCAGTTTTTTCAAAAAAATTTCACTTGAGGTAATCATAAACTTAAAGCAACTTTAAGCTTGACTGTTTGAAGATGGTTCGCTATTGTTATTCTTCGTTTTTATAAGCAAGAGGAATTGTGTTATGAATTCTTTTCGGCGTGTATTTAAATATATATGGCCGCAGTGGCTAAGAGTGGTTACTGTTTTTCTGAGTGCTTTTATTGTCGCCTTATTATTATTATTCAGCTTTGCCTCTGTAGTGCCGTTGTTGAAGATAATGATAGGTGAGGAGGGGTTGCACGGCTGGATAGACAGGAATGTTTGCGACTGGAGATATGGGGTGGATTTTTATGTACCTGAGACAGTTGATTTTACTGATGGAAATGATCCTGATATTTCTTTTTATCTGCGCGTAAGAAAGGTGGATGAAAAAGGTTTGTTCAACAGGAGTCTGGCTTATGAGTCGGGCTTGCGCAGCGATGACAGAATTATCGGGGTGGGTAGCCAGCTTGTCAGGCAGGGAAACGATAGGGTCCTGAGAAGTAAACTGCTTCAGGAATTGGCTGAGGTCGAATCCGAAAGTGTTGTTCTTCAGCTTAACAGGAGTAATCAGGCGGGTTTTCTCGAGCCGCTGGAGCTTACTCTGGCGGTGCCGGAAAAGACTTTTGGAGTTAAATTTGTACAAAATCTGGGCCGTTTTGTCAAAAGAGGGCATAGTAAAGCCGAAAAGCTCAGGGCGGTGACATTTATAATTATCGCATTGATTATTATTACAATTATAAGATGTTTGATGACATACTATCAGAAATATACCGGCGAAAAAATCGTTCAGATTGCAAATGCGAATCTGCGCGAGGATATGATTGTGCACATTATGGATATGCCTATGGAGTTTTTCACTCGCTATGGTACCAGCGATACGATAAGCAGGATTGTGCGTGACGTCAACCAGACCGCTGAAGGAGCGAAACTGTTATTGGGCAAGGCTCTGCGTGAGCCGATGAATGCCTTGTGCCTGCTGGGTGGTGCCTTTTATTTAAGCTGGAAACTCACTTTACTTTTTGTTGCTTCTGCACCCGTTGCAATCGGTATAGGTGTTTTGCTGGGCAGAAAAATCAAAAAGGCAACCAAAAGATCGCTTATTATATCGGCGCAGATGCTTGGTAAGCTCGAAGATATTATAGGTGCCCTGAAGGTTGTCAAGGTTTATAACTATCAGGAAGCTGAAAAAAATGCTTATCACAGGGTAAATAAAAAATATCTTAAAAGGTCGTTGAGAGTTACAAAGGTTGATGTTTCTACTGCTCCTATTCTTGAAGTACTCGGTATGTTTGCCGGCTCAGCCGCTCTGTTGCTCGGAGTGAACTGGGTCGTTAATGCCAATATGCAGGCCAGCTCTTTCTTTTTACTTTTGATTATGCTCGGAGCGGCTGCCGAGTCCATAAGGAAAAGCAGTGATATCTGGAATAAGATTCAGATGTCCAACGCAGCGGCGGAGCGTGTCTTTGCCCTGCTCGATGAGTCTCTGGAGAAGGAAAGCCCCGATGCTGTGGAGCTCGCGCCGCTCAAAAGAGAAATTGAATTTAGAAATTTGGTCTTTACATATCCGGGTTCGCACAGGTCTGGGCCTGTCCTGAATAAGATTAATCTTAAGATCCAAGCCGGCCATAACATTGCCATTGTCGGGCCCAACGGCTCGGGAAAAACCACCCTTGCTAATCTTATACCGAGGTTTTATGACCCGGGCAGCGGACAGGTCCTTATCGATGGAACTGATATTAAAAGTGTAACATTGCGAAGTTTGCGGCAGCAGATAGGAATGGTGACACAGGAGGTGGTGACATTTAACGACACTATAGCTGCTAATATTGCTTATGGAAAGCCTGATGCAACAAGAGAGCAAATAATAGAAGCCGCAAAAGCAGCTTATGCACACGAATTCATCGCTCCTCTGCCGGATGCTTATGATACGGTAATAGGTGAGCATGGCTCAGGACTGAGCGGGGGACAATTGCAAAGAGTTGTTATCGCAAGGGCCATTTTGAAAAATCCCGCAATCCTGATTTTTGACGAGGCCACAAGTCAGGTTGATGCCGACAGCGAGGCTAAAATCCACAATGCGATTGAACAAATGATGCAGCACAGAACAAGTTTTATCATCGCGCATAGATTCAGTACTGTTATTACGGCTGATTTGATAGTCGTAATGGACAATGGGCAGATTATTGCACAGGGTCAGCACGAAGAGCTGATCAGAACCTGCTTGTTATATCAGAATTTGTATGAGAACCAGCTTATAGCTTCTTAGATAAAGAATAAAAATCGTAATCGTTGCCGGCCTGATGTTTACGGTATTGATTGTCATGGTTACTATTAATTGCCCGGACAGTATCATATGGCTGAACTTCCTATTAATCTGAAAATTCGAAACAGCTTGAATCCTGAGGAGTTGGAATCTGTTGAGTGTCGTTCTCTCTTACGGGTTGTACCGGGTAAAAGGCAAATTTTTGATGGCCAATGGAATGGCAGGGCGGTTATTGTAAAAATCTTTTCAAAAAAGTTATTTGCTCATCGTCGTCTTAAAAGAGAATGGCAAGGGTTAAACCTTTTGCGAAGATGCCGATTGAATGCACCGGAACCTTTGCTTTTTGGACAGACGACAGACCGAAGATGGGCGGTTATAACTGATAAAATAGCAGATTCTTTCACGGCTCTTGAGGTTTTTAACAGTGCTGAAAGTGACCAGGGTAGATTCAGGGTTCTGGTTCTTGTTTGCAGAGAGCTGGCAAAGCAAAACAATAAAGGTGTTTTCCAGAAGGATTTGCATTTGGGAAACTTTCTTATTTCAAAAGATACTGTTTATGCGCTGGACCCAGCCCGTATAAAGTTTTCTCATCAGCCTCTTTGCAGGAAAAAAAGCATCTGTGAATTGGCACTGCTTAGCTGCTATTTACCTGATGATGACATCGAATTGTTTGACAAGCTGTGCAGAGAGTATTTTGATGTGCGAGACTGGCGATTTGACCGGACTCAAAAGGCTTTGGTATTAAAAAACAGAGGCCGGCATAGAAAAAAACAAATCAGAAAAGGCCTGAAAAAGTGTATGCGAACAAGTAAAAGAGCACTGAAAATTAAGACCAGCCGACATTTTGCCGTATTTGACAGGGACTTCATCGAATCCGCAAAACCGGTTGATTTTATAAACCAGATCGATTCTTTGATGGATACAGGCCGGATTCTTAAAAGAGGAAATACTTGTTATGTTTCAGCCGTGTGCTTCAACAACCTTAGAATAGTAATAAAACGCTATAATAACAAAGGCTTCTTCCACTCGGTTCGCCATACTATTAAAGGCTCTCGAGCCTGTCGCTGCTGGCTTTATGGCCATCGGCTCGGAATGCTGAACATCCCAACACCGAGACCACTTGCCTTCATTGTACAAAAGAAAGGAGGGCTTATATGGCAGTCTTACATTGTTACTGATTACGTCGAGGGACAAAAACTTTACGATTTTCTAAAGAGCAACCAGCCGGAACAGCAGAAGTTTTTATTGATAAATGAACAATTAAAAATCTTAATGAAAAAACTTTCAAAATATCGCATTACGCACGGCGATTTGAAGCACACTAATATTCTGGTTACGAAGGATGACGTTGTCCTCACCGACCTTGATTCCTTGAAATTTCACAGATTTGGGTTCTGCTATAGGATAAGGCAGTCGAAGGATATTAAACGTCTAAGGCAGAGTGGTCAAACGGATGTTTTTCTTTCCAGTAATGATTTCGACTGATTTTTTATAAGTTGTCGCTGAGGCATTCTTTAATCAATTCGGTAAGTTGTTTGCCAATTACGCTGACATCGAACTTTGCCGCATGTGCCCTGCTCTCTTGCCCCATTTTTTTTCGTAATTGGGGATTTTCAATCAGCCAGGAAATCCTATCGACCCATTCCTGAGCATTTGTAGCAAGCAAGCCTGTGACCTTGTCTTGAATATAATCGGCGTTAGTTCCTATTGGTGAGGCAACAGCAGGCAAACCAGCAGCGGCGTATTCGAGAACTTTGAAACTGCATTTACCTCTGGAAAAGCGATTATCGTGTAGTGGTGCGAGGCCAATGTCACATTCGGCTAAATCAGCACCTCGTGTCTGTTCGGACCAGATATATTTTTCAATCTGCATATTTTTAAGATTGAAGAAATTGTCACATATTATTCGCAGAATAACATTATCAAAGTGAGAACCGATTTTTTCAAGAGCCGGTTTGATTTCTTCAAGGTAATGTAATGTGCTTTTACTTCCTATCCAGACCAGTCGAACTTTGTTGCCGCTTTTGGGCGAGTTTTCAGACTGGTAGTCACTGACTCTCAGCCCGATAGGCAGCGTTTTGACATTATTGTTAAATCGCCTTGCCTGCTCGGCCAGATAAGAGCTGCCGACAATAATCATATCGGCAAGTTTTACGGTCCTTCGAAAAGATGCGAGTCGCAGCAGCTGTTGCTTATCGGGTTTTTTATCGTTGTACATCACGGCATCGTCGAAGTTGTATATGATTTTCCTGCTGTACTTGCGAAGGACGATAGCATCGAGAAAATTAAGGCATTTTTTGTGGAGGAAAACACCGTCGAATTTTGCGGCCAGTTTAAATAACTTCCACCGGCTTAAATAGTTAGGCGGCAATTTTGCAACCTCACAATCGACCCCGTTCGCCCGAAAAATATCGAGATAATTAACTACCCGTTGTCTGAAACTCGAGCGTTCAGGATTATTTGTCAGTACAAGAAGTTTCATTTAGTCAATATTCTATGCAGGATAAATTCGTAATTTTTTAATAGACCGGTTTGTGTGCATCTGTATAAAATATAGAATCCCTTGTCTTGCTCAAATCCTCTTTGTGGTTTCTGCCTTCAGCTATTGAATCGTCGGTAACGCACAAATATTTATAGCTCAAATCATTCATATACGTAAAAACCTTTTCAGAATCAGCTCCGTATTTTACAAGCCGTTGATTTAACATCTATCGTCGGTAAGTGTGCGTGAATGTCGTTAACTTTGTATCCCAGCTGACTTTTGGGGCCAAGCAAAGATACGAATTTTACTGTGGATTTATGGCTTCCCAAGGCCGCATCGAAAGTTTCGATAACGCTATCGAGTATATTGTGCCTGATTTTCATATTCCGTATTTCGTATGTCTTTGGTGCGGGCTCGACGGCCGGCACTTTCGCTGTTTTGCATTGGGCAGCCAGCGTTGAAAAATATCCGATATTTGCTCCAACATCGATAAATATATCTGCTTTTTTTAAGTTATCGAGGGTAAATGTGCTTTCCATCTCTTCCCAGGCGGGATTTACATCCAGCTCCAGGATTCTGTCTTTTAAGCTGGAATATACGGAAAATCCGTATTTGGTTTTGAACCATAATCCCTGCTCATAAATGCGGAAAGGCCTGATTTTACCCTCGTTTACTCTTCGAATCAGTTTCCCAAACAGGTAAATCGAAAATCTTTTGTAAAGCGATTTACTCAAGCGCATTTTCGTCCTTTCACATTGATTTACTGTCGCGCCTGCTTGCTAAATGATTACAGCCCAGGGAACATTGTAACTGCCTTTTTCTATTAAGTCAATCAGAAGTTTCGCTATTCTGGTGCAGTTAAATTCCCTGTGTGCGTGTTCCATACCCGCCTGTGCAATTTTTTCACGTTCGTTGTAATGCCTGAGATACCAGTCAGCCAGTTCAAAAAACTCCTCTACCGTGTCGAAGTACCTAAGGTGCGTTTTATCTGTAAACATTAATTCGTAGCCGGGCGCTTTTTTTGCGAGCATAAAGGTGCCGCAGGCAGGTATATTAATAAAACGGTCTGAATGATACAAATAAACGTCATTGGCTACATTTAAACTGACACCTATTTTGGCACCAGAAATTGCCTTAAAGCAATCGAGCCCTTTAGTTTTTGGTCTTCCAAAACAGGCATAAACTTTCGCATTTTGCATATTGGAAAGCCTTTTAGCTATTTCGAATCTATCCGCGTCATGGTCGATTCTACTGTGCTTTGCAGCCCCAAGAAATACTATATCAGTTTGCCATTTGTCTTCAACTTTATATTTGAAATGAATATCAGGGTCGGATGTAAAAGGAATAAATGCACATTTTGAGACGCCTGCATCTTTATACACCTGCAGAAATTTTCCTGCACTGGGCATAATCATAATATCCATCATTTTGCCCGTTTCAATCCGCTCAGGTTTGGTATCCGGATAAGGGTCACCGTCCCTGCCGACGAATATCGCATTCGGGGCTGCGTCTTTTGCTGCTGATATTGTATTGGTCGTCATGTGTTTCATCGTTAGGAATAGTACTATATCAGGGTAATAGTATTTTATCTGTTCTGCCATTATCCCATCAGCATATTTTTTCACGAATTTTGGCATAAATCTTCTGAAGTGTTTGCCGGAAAAAGGATTAAACTGGGTGAGGACGTTCCTGTAACTGAATCTATGTACGTCATGACCGGCTCTTATAAGACCTTTTAACATTCGCCTTTCGTCTAAAAAGATTGACCTCGGCGACTCATCCTTAAAATCTGATATTACAAATATTCGTTTGGGCATATTTTAGTCTTATTGATTACCCTATTAAATATTTTGCCGATTATCGTTTAAAATCGCCAAATAATTCGTTGTTCGGAATTGTTCATACGTTTCTTTATAAGAGTCAATACAAAAAAAATATCCGGATGGTGTTATCCGATACAGGCTATAATGGTGTTTTTGGAAGTAATAAAAAAAGTCTTTAAAAAATGTTTTTGTGTCAATGTTGCAGCCTCCAAATTCAAAACTTACTTTATCAATAGCCTTTTTGCTCATCATTGTGACAGCGCCATTCAACACATCTAACTCATGCCCCTCCACATCAATTTTCAATAAATCAATAAAATCTATATTTTTTTCCTCACAGTAATGATCAACTGTGTCGATAGAGACTCGCTCGCAATGTTTGAACTCTACTCCCATATAATCAAGCTTGCGTTTGGTTAGGCAAGCGGCGCCGGAAGCCGGCTCATCATAATACAGGTTGAATTCGCCCTGTTCTTTTCCAAGCCCGAAATTATTTAAGATTACATCTGTTTGGCCTGTGAGATTTTGTTGTAGCAAATTATATGTATATTTTGATGGCTCGAAACAATGAATTGTGAATTCCTTGGTTTCCTTTTGTAAAATAGATACAGACATCTTTGCAAAAGCTCCTTTGTTGGCTCCAACATCGAATATACACATATTCGGGGATTTTTCTTTTGTTAAAATATTGATAATCTTGGCTTCGCCGCTGTTTTCAACGTTCCCCCCCGTACCTATTCCAAGATATTTTTGGAGTTTCTTAATCTTTTTCTCCAGCCTGCGCTGGCTGTAAGAATTTCCGTACAAGCAGGAGAATAGTCGAAACTTTAGCTGATTCAAAGAGTACTTATTTGCCATAATCGCATCAAAATCTTTGGTTTTGATATATATTTTCTATATATTAAGATTAATCATTTGATTATTTCAATATAAATGTGGTTAGCTGGGAATAATCTTGAAAGAAAACTACATTCGTAAAAATACTGTACTTTCTGTGAGCAGTTGATTATAGGCTCAATTAATCTGTTTATCCAAAAGATTCCTTTTTTTAGAAACCTGATTTTTTTGCATTTTATTTTACTAAAGTGGAAGTCGAAATAGTAATTTTTGTCGGTCATTCCATCTATAAAAAAGTTAAATGTATCTATTGAGAAAAGTTTTTTATGTGTCGGGTCGGAATAATTGATTCTGGCGGTGAAATGAGGTACAAGCACAATTAAGCAGCCGTTGGTTTTAAGAATTCTGTGAAGGTCCTTTAAAACCTGAATGTATTCGACATGCTCGAAAATGTTATCGCATCTGATAATATCAAATTCCTCATTGCCGAAAGGCAGCGGAACTTTTTCGATGTCATATACAATGTCAACGCCGGGCAAGTCAACGCAATCCATATTAATCCAGCCTGCCTTGATATTTGCGCCACAACTGAGATTCAGCTTTTTTTCAGACATATTTTACTTGTCCTGAACGGAGTATTGAATCTTTTTTCCAAGAGCCACTATATAGGGTGGAAGAGGTTCGGGCA
>Ga0315551_10002293_pt1 | contig 14093 bp, 13 predicted proteins | sample SalMarSW160290MG_FD_203678 | JGI IMG/M metagenome (GOLD analysis project Ga0315551, IMG submission 203678) | Salt marsh sediment microbial communities from the Plum Island Ecosystem LTER, Massachusetts, United States - Salt Marsh Sediment SW1602-90 ... | reverse complement strand
CTGTTCCTCGGGTATGGAGGTGGCCCTGGCGGCGCTGCTGTTGACCGACCCCGAGCCGGGGGAAGAGGAGATCCGTAGATCTCTGTCGGGTAATCTCTGTGCCTGTGGGAACTACAGGGGGATCGTGCGGTCTGTTATAGAGCAAACCAGCAGGAAGCGAAGGTATGGCCGAAGGCGTGTTGAAAGAAGTTAGGGTATTTCGCCCCAAGAGTCTCGGGGGCACGCTGCGCCTGTACACCCGAAATCCCGGAGCGCTGTTGTACGCCGGGGGAACCGAGATAGCCAGGCAGGCCCAGCGCGGCAGCGGCCGACCCCTGGATCTGCCGCAGAAGGTTATCTACCTGGGAAATGTCCAGGAGTTGAATCGCATCTCCCGGGGTCAACGCTACCTCGACATCGGCTCGGTCTTGGATCTGTCCAGGATTCTCAGTATTGGACGAAACGTTCTTCCCCCGGTGTTGTTTGAAACCCTTTCGGCAATCGCTACAACCGGGGTTCGCAATCTGGCTACCCTTGGAGGCAATATCGCCCAGCGGGCCTGCCGGGGTGACTGCCTGCCCGCTTTGAGTGTCATCGATACCCAGCTGGAGCTGCGCACCGCCGGCTCGACCCGCTGGGTAGGGGTGGGAGAGTTCTTCGACAGACGAAACCTGCCGGATCTGCGCCCGGGTGAAATTCTCACCCGGATCCGGGTGCCCTTGGAGGAGTGGGACTTCGCCGTAACCCGCAAGGTAGACGGCGGTATGGGATCCGTGACCTCCTTGAGCTTCGCCGGAGTGGCCCGCTTTCCCAAGGGCAGGATCGAAGCGTTGCACTTCTGTGTGGGGGGACTGAAGGACCCGGTATTTCGCATGGCAGCCCTGGAGGAGCGTTTGAAAAACACCAGCCTGCCGATGCCCGCGAAACTCATCGATACCCTGTTTCGTGATCTGACCGAAGCGCTTTCCGATCAGGTGGAGGATACGCCGAGAGGACACTACAGGGCAGCCACCTCCCTTCGCCTGTTCCGCTTCTTTCTCGAAAAAATCAACATCCGCAGCCTGGATATGCTGTAAAGCGCCCACGCGGGAGCTTCTCCTTTTCAGTGCAAACGTGATACTATCGGTTGGAAAGCGCGCTGAGCGCGTAAAACACAGCCTGCAGCCAACATGTCAGATTTCGTACACCTTCACAACCATTCCGATTTCTCTCTTCTTGACGGGGCGGCTTCCATCGAAAGCCTGGTTGCCAAAGCCAAGGCGCTGAAAATGCCCGCTCTTGCCCTGACCGATCACGGCAACATGTTCGGAAGCTTAAAGTTTTATATCGAGTGCCGCAAACAGGAGATCAAGCCGATCATCGGTTCGGAGTTCTACGTTGCTCCGGGTTCGAGGTTCAGCAAATCCGGAAGCGAAGGATCGGCCCGTTACTACCATATCGTGCTGTTGGCAAAAGATGTGGCCGGCTATCAGAATCTGCTGAAGCTATCCACTCTCTCCTATGTTGAGGGCTTCTACTACAAACCCCGGATCGACGACGAACTGCTCCGGCAGCACAACCAGGGCATTATCGCCCTGTCCGGCTGCATGAGCGGGGAAATACCGCGGCTCATACTGGACGGCCAGATGGAGTCGGCTGCGGAAAAAGCTCGGTTCTACGACGAGCTGTTCGGACGGGGTAGTTTCTATCTGGAAGTCCAGAATCAAGGCATACCGGAGCAACGGATCCTTCTCAGCGGGCTGTCGAAAATTTCCCGGCAAACCGGTATCCCCCTGGTGGCCACCAATGATATTCACTACACGGACAAGGAGGACGCCTACGCCCAGGATATCCTGATCTGCATCGGAACCGGCAAAAAGGTCAGCGAGGGCAAGCGTCTCAAGTTCGCCTACCCCGAGTTCTATTTCAAGAGCCAGGAGGAGATGGCCCGGGCTATCCCTGATTTTCCCGAAAGTTTGAAGAACACCCGGGTGATTGCCGATATGTGCAATCTGGAAATCCCCCTTCCGGGTCCGCTGCTCCCGCACTACGAAGTTCCCCGGGGCTACACTTTGGAGAGTTACCTGTCCGAATTGGCCCATCGCGGGCTGCAGGAGCGATATCCCGACCCATCGCGGGAGATCCGAGAGCGTCTGGATTACGAGTTGTCCGTGATCAACTCCATGGGCTACACGGGTTACTTCCTGATCGTCTGGGATTTCATTCACTTCGCCCGGGAGAACGGCATCCCCGTGGGCCCGGGCAGAGGTTCCGGGGCCGGTTCTCTTGCCGCCTACTCCCTGAAGATTACCGATATCGATCCTCTCAAGTATGGACTTCTGTTCGAGCGCTTTCTCAATCCGGAGAGGGTATCGATGCCCGACTTCGATATCGATTTCTGCTACGAGGGACGATCGGCGGTGATCGACTATGTGCTGCGCAAGTACGGAAGCGACCGGGTGGGGCAGATCATCACCTTCGGGTCGCTGAAGGCCCGCGCCGTGATTCGGGATGTATCCCGGGTGCTGGACTTTCCCTACGCGGAGGCCGACGCCATCGCCAAGAGGGTGCCGATGGGGCCGAAGATGAATCTGCGAACCGCCATGAAGCTGGATCCGGAGCTTGCCAATATGAGCTCGCAGGGCCAGAACTACAAGAACCTTCTGGACGTCAGTCTGAGGCTGGAAGGACTGCATCGTCATGCCTCCACCCACGCGGCGGGGATCGTGATCGGCCAGCAGGAATTGACCCACTACGTTCCCCTGTATCGGGATCCGAAAACCGAGACCGTTTCAACCCAGTACTCGATGGACTACCTGGAAGACTGCGGACTGGTGAAGATGGACTTCCTGGGCCTGAAGACCCTCACCGTAATCAAGAACACGGTTGGGCTGCTCGAGCGGCGCGGGGTGAGCATAGATATCAATCGAATCCCCGAGAACGATGAGGCAACATTTCGTCTTCTCGGTGAGGGGCGCAGCACCTGTATTTTCCAGTTTGAAAGCCAGGGCATGCAGGAAATCCTGAGGAAATCCAGGCCGACCTCGATTTCAGACCTGATCGCCTTGAATGCCCTGTATCGTCCGGGCCCGATGGAGTACATCGACCAGTTCATAGACGCCAAGAACGGGAAAAAGCGGATCCAGTACCCCTTGCCGGAGCTCGAGCCGATCCTCGAGGAGACCTATGGGGTCATCGTGTACCAGGAACAGGTAATGGAGATCGCCCGTCAGGTTGCCGGATATTCGCTAGGAGAGGCGGATATCCTGCGCCGGGCCATGGGCAAGAAAAAGGTAGACGTCATGGCCCGTCAAAAGGTTAAATTCCTGAAAGGTGCGGCGGCCAAGGGTCACTCCAGCGCCCAGGCGGAAAAGATCTTCGAGCTTCTAGTGCCTTTTGCCGGCTATGGTTTCAACAAGTCCCACGCGGCAGCCTACTCCCTGCTGGCCTATCAGACCGCCTACCTCAAGGCCAACTACCCGGCCGAGTTCATGGCAGCCAACCTGACGAACGAGATCAATTCCACGGATAAACTGTCGGAGTACATCTCTGAAGCCCGGACCATGGGATTGGAGGTGCTACCTCCGGATATCAATGTGTCCGAGCAGGAGTTCACGGTGCGGGACGGCAGGATCGTGTACGGACTCCGTGGGATCAAGAACGTCGGCAGCGGGGCGGTGGACCATATCGTGGAGGAGCGAAACCGGGGTGGTGCGTTCAAAGATCTGATGGATTTCTTGAAACGTTTGGATCTGAAAACCGTCAATCGAAAGGTCGTGGAGTCCTTGATTCGCTGCGGCTTGTTCGACGGTTTGGGAACCGGTCGGGCCGTATTGATTCACAATCTGGACAGAATTCTGGAAACCGTGAACAGCTACAAGGAAATTCAGAAGTACGGCCAGACCACTTTGTTCGATCCCCTCGAGGAGGAGGAATCACCTCTGATCATGGAGCCCTGCGACCCGTGGCCGGCTCTCGAGAAGCTTACCCATGAAAAGCAGAATCTCGGCTTTTACTTTTCAGGCCACCCCCTCGACAAATATCGGAATCACATACAAAATCACTGTGACCTCGATCTCGGCCGGATGACGGCTTGTTCCACCCAGAGGACCTATACGGTCATAGGCATTCTGAAGGAGATCAAGGAGATTACGACGAGAACGGGCCGACGGATGGCCTTCGCTCAATTGGAGGATTTCCGCGGCACCGTCGAGCTGGTGCTGTTCTCCGATGTCTATGAAAAATCCCGACAGCGGCTGGTCGGGGACAGCGTGGTGGTGGTGCGCGGGCGGATAGACAACAGCCGGGGGGAACCCAAGCTGCTGGTCGAGTCCCTGCTCGATCCTGATGAGTTGAGGGAGAGAACAGCCCGGGCGGTTCACCTGCGCTTCGCCTCCGCGGAAGTGAACGAGGAACAGTTCCTGCGCTTGCGGGATTTCATAGTCGGCAAACCTGGAGACTGCGGGGTGTATTTTCACATTCGCGGCAATGGGGCCAGCGGGGAGATCGTCATCAAGGCCTCTCCCCACATCACCCTTTCGGCCGAGGATCGGGTTTTAGCGGAGGTCCGTGAACATCCGCTGGTGGAGGACGTATGGAAAGAGTAAAGATCGGCCTCGTGGGTCTGGGCACGGTGGGCCGCGGCTTCTACGAATTGATGAGCCGGAACGGAAACCATTTTGCCAGCAAGATGGGTACAGCCGTGGAAATCGCGAGGATCGCGGAAATCGATATCGCCGCCGCTCGGGATGTGGTCCCCCGGCAGCTGCTGGTAGAGGACTACCGCCGCATCGTGGAAGACGAAGAAATTCAGGTTGTGATCGAGTTGGTCGGGGGCACCGAGGTCGCCTATGAGATCATCCGCTCTGCAATCGAAGCGGGAAAACATGTCATCACGGCGAACAAAGCGCTCCTGGCCCTCCGGGGAACGGAACTGTTCGCCCTGGCGCAGGCGAAACAGGTCTACCTGAAATTCGAGGCCGCGGTCGGCGGGGGAATCCCGATCATCAAGGTGGTTCGGGAGAGCCTGGTGGGGAATCGGATCGAGAAGGTCATGGGTATCCTGAACGGGACGTCCAACTACATCCTTACCCGGATGAGTGAGCAGCAGCTGCCTTTTAGTGAAGCCTTGCGCCAGGCTCAAGATGCCGGCTTCGCCGAAGCCGACCCAACCCTGGATGTCGGCGGTGGAGATGCGGCCCACAAGATAAGTCTTCTGGCCGCCTTTGCCTTCGGCGGCTGGGTGGACTACCGCAAGATCCTCTGCGAGGGAATCACCACGGTGACGCCCGGAGAGATCGAGTTCGCCGCTTCGGCCGGCTTCGCCGTCAAGCTGATCGCCTCGGCGATTATCATCGACGGCAAGCCCTCGGTCACGGTGTTTCCCGCCCTGGTCCCGGCCCGGCACCCCTTGGCCTTGGTGCGAAACGAGGTCAATGCGGTGTTCGTGGAATGCGACTATCTGGGGCCGGCTCTGTTTCTGGGTCGGGGTGCCGGGGCGAATGCGACCGCGTCCTCGGTCGCCTCGGATTTGGGAGATCTGGTGCAGAGTCTGGTGCTGCACGCCCGTCGCGGTGGCTATCCTTTCGATCCCGGCCGGGCTCTGGAGCTGTATCCGGACCAGGAGATGGAGTATCGCTACTTCTTCCATTTTATAACCGAAAACAGGCCGGGGATCTGGGCGGCGGTTACCGGCTGTCTGGCCGAGAACGGAATCAATATCGAATCCGTGCATCAAAAATGGGAAGATCCCAGCAAGCCTTCCGACCTGTACGTCCTGGTGGATGAGGCCAGGGAAGCGCAGGCGAGAAAGGCGCTTCGCGAGACGTGCTCGGAATCCGGTATCTCCGAGCAGTCCCGTTTCTATAGAATTCTACCGTTATAGTCGGATAGGAGGGGAGGAAAAGAGGTGACGTTCTGGCGATTTTTGACTGCGGCTATCTACTTTTATATTCTGTTGTTGTCCCTGCGCATCATTCTATCCTGGTTCCAGGGTTCGGTTTACGGAAGACCGTGGGACCTGCTGATCCGGGTTACCGACCCGTATCTTTCCCTGTTCACCCGCTTTCGTTTCCTGCGGCAGGGGATGTTCGATTTCACCCCGCTGGCGGCGATCCTCACCCTGGTTGTCGTTCTCAGGGTGATCGATTCAATCGGGCGTTACGGCAAGATCTCTCTCGGTATCTTCCTGGGCGTTGTCACCGGCGCAATTTGGTCGGCCGCCAGCTTCCTGCTCGTTCTGTTTCTGATCCTGGCTGTTCTGAGGGCGATTCTGCTCGCCCTGCCCTCGACACAGGGATCCCGGATCAGCGGCGCTCTTGGGTTCGTGGTCGAACCGGCGGTGTCCCTGGTCCGCCGTGTCTTTCCCCTACGGCAGCCGCCTTCGGATCGTCAGTACCTGTACCTGACAATCGTCTTTCTCTTCGTCGTGCGCCTTCTGGGCGGATTTCTATTAGGGTTGCTGGTCAGGTTTTTCTTTAATCTGCCGATCTGATGCGATGCATCTGCATGAGTACCGGGAGGGAGTCGAGGAGCTTCACGGCGTCGGGCCGGTGCTTCGACGCCGTCTCGAGCGTCTCGGTATTCGAACCCTGGCTGATCTGCTGAGTCATTATCCCAAGTCCTATCAGGATCGCCGTAACAAGGACAACCTCGCTGAGGCGCAGCGGACCGATCGGGTGAACGTACTGGTTCGCGTCCGCTCCCGCGCGTGGATCGGAAGAGGCTACAGAAAGATCTTGAAGGTCGGAATCGAAGATGAGACGGGCCGGGGGGCGCTGCTCTGTTTCGGGCGCAGCTACCTGTCCGGGGTTCTCCAACCGGGAAAATGGTTTTGGGTGTGGGGTCGATTCCAACGCCGCCGCGGCGAGCTTCAGGCGAGTGATTTTGAAATCGAGGCCTATGAGCCGGGGCGTGAGCGGGCCGATTATGCCCGGATTCTGCCGATCTATCCCCTGACCGAGGGCTTAAACCAAAACGCGATCCGCCAGCTGATGCGCCGAGCACTGGAGATCCTTCGGCCGGATTTGAGCGAAGAGCTTCCTCCTTCCTTGCGGGAACGGCGGGACTGCCTGCCCAAGCGCGCAGCCCTGGAGGCAATCCATTTTCCCGAGTCAATGCAGCAGATCGCCCGGGCCCGAAAGACCCTGGTCTACGAGGAGCTGCTGCACTACCAGATCGCGCTGGGCCGCAGCAGGCTGATCCGCGCTTCCATCCAGCGCTCCCGCAGCCGCCCCCCGGGAGCCCTGAAGCGGGCTCTGCTGGATCGCCTGCCCTTTGCCCTCACCGCCGATCAGCTGCGGGTCCTGCAGGAGATCGAGGCGGATCTGTTCGCCCCCCATCCGGGAGCACGGCTGCTGCAGGGAGAGGTGGGCAGCGGCAAAACGCTGGTTGCTCTGGCCTCGGCTGTTTCGGTGATCGAGGCCGGGGAACAGGCGGCGCTGCTGGTACCGACGGAGCTGTTGGCCCGCCAGCACGGAGACAACGCCGCGCAGTTGCTCGAGCCGCTGGGAGTTCGCGTAGCCTTCCTGTCGGGCGCGGTTCAGGGCGCCCCGCGGCGGCTGCTTCTGGACAGTCTCGAGGCCGGGGAGATCGATCTGCTGATCGGCACCCATGCTCTTTTCTCCGAGGAAGTGCGCTACAGGCGGCTCGGCTTGGTGATCGTGGACGAGCAGCAGCGCTTCGGAGTTGCTCAGCGCCAGGCTCTGTTGGTCAAGGGGGAACATCCGGATCTGCTGCTGATGAGCGCCACTCCGATTCCCCGCACCCTGGCCCTCAGCGCTTTCGGAGAGCTCGACGTTTCGGAGATTCGGACCCTGCCCCGGGGCCGCAAACCGGTGATCACCCATTTAGCCCGCCAGGGAAACGAGGCCAAGGTCTACGATAGGGTGCGTCAGGAGGTATCCTGCGGCGGCCAGGCCTACTTCGTGTATCCCCTGATCGAAGAATCCGATGCCCTCGATCTCAAGGACGCCGAGCGGATGTATGAGAGTTTGAAGAATGGGGCATTTGCCGATTTTCGCCTGGCCCTGATCCACTCCCGGGTGCCCGAGGAGCAGAAGATCCGGGTCATGCACGAGTTCGCCGGGGGGCAAATCGATATCCTGGTGGCCACCAGTGTGCTCGAAGTGGGCGTGGATGTCGCGCGGGCCAGCTGCATGGTGATCGAACATGCCGAGCGGTTCGGGCTGTCCAACCTGCATCAGCTTCGGGGCAGGGTAGGCCGGGGCGAGAGGCAGTCCTACGCGTTTCTGATCTACAGCAACAGTCTCACGGAGACGGGGGTTGCCCGCCTTAGAGCGATTATGAACTCGACGGACGGATTCCAGATAGCCGAGCAGGATTTGAAGATCCGGGGTCCGGGGGAGTTCCTGGGCCAGAAACAATCCGGATTCCCTCGCTTCGGGATCGCCGACCTGCTTTCCGACTGGGATCTGTTTCTGCTTGCCCGTGAAGACGCCCGGGAGATCCTAGCCCGGGATCCGGGGCTGCTGGATCCGCAGAACCGGGCCTTGAGGGAGGTGCTCGAGGTACAGGGGGCGTTGGCGTGAGGATTACCGGTGGAGTGTATAAAGGAAGAAAACTGGTCGTTCCCCCGGGGGTGATCCGTCCGGCTATGGACCGGATGCGGGAATCCCTGTTCGCCGTGCTCGGGGATATTCGGGATTGCTCCTTCCTCGATCTGTACTGCGGATCCGGGTCGGTGGGGATCGAAGCAGCCTCCCGGGGCGCCGAGCCGGTGGTATTCGTTGAGAAGGACCGGGGCAAGCGCGCGGTCCTGGAGCGCAATCTGGGCTTCGTCCAGGAGCAGACCGAGCTGCAACTACTGCCGGTGGAGCACTACCTTCGCCGGGTCAGGCGCCGCTTCGATCGGATCTTCCTCGACCCGCCGTACCGGCAGAGGGGAAAGCTGGAGGTGTTACAGCTGATCGCGGCGCGGCAGATCCTGGCCGAGGGTGGAACCCTGATCATCCATCTGTTCAAAGAGGAGGAGCAGCACTTTCCCAGGGTTATTGGCTCGGGGGATGCCGCCGCTTCGGCGCAATCCCCGTCATCCGCCGGCGGGCAGCTGCATCTGTCCGACCGGCGCCTGTACGGCGGATCCCTGCTGCTGTTCTACCGGAATTTCAAATAGGAACCGACGGCCGAGGACAATGCAAGTGCGTTGTTGCGAAGCAGAAAGCCTCCTATATGACTGTTGGAGACTCTGATTTTCTTTTTAAACATGCCTTTTCTCGCCTACAAAGAGGTAGTAGCGGCGAAGCGTCAGGAGGAGAAGGCAGTTGACGGCGACCATGGCTTTGCCCCAGCTATAGCCTATCAATGCGGGAATCAGACTCTGGGCCAGGAAGGTTCTGCTCCAGATGCGGGTGTTGCGGTATCCGTGCAGGATCAGCGGGGTTATGTCTTCCTGGTGATTGATCCGCAAGCCATTTGCCCGTATGCCGTTCCGGTATTCCTCCAGTGTCCAGTGATTCAGATTCATGCGTCTCTGCCAGAAAGACAGTGTTTTCGACCCGCTTTCTCCCCTGTTGAGGATGTCGGCGATGAGGAAGCGCCCGCCCGGTTTCAACACCCTGTGGATTTGAGCCAGAAAACGGCTTTTTTCCGGGTAGTGGAATGCGCTTTCGATATTGACGACCGTATCGATCGACTGGTCTTTGATGTAGGCAAGCTCCTGGGCATCATCCAACAGGAAGTGCAGGCGATCCGGAGGGATGGGGCGGTTGCGGGCGATCGCGATGTTGGCTCGGCTCAGATCTACCGCAGTGATCCGCGCGGGTTTGTAGCTCTCCAGGATATAGGCGCTCTGCACCCCGTTTCCGCAGCCGATCTCCAGAACCTGCTGCTCCCGGAGATCCGGCATTTTGGAAAGACAGTAATCGGTCAGGTTCTTTTGGCATTGGAGGAGACCCTCTCCCCTGCGCCGGCATATCGGGTAATGGAGCATGAGCTCCTCGCCGTAGAAACGCCGGTACACCCCGTTGATCACGCTGTAGAAGTCCTTCGAGGACAGCCCGACGCGAACAAAATCTTTCACCAGAGTTTGGATGGGCATGTTACAGCGCTTTCTGAAAAATCCGGTGCCGCTTGTACACGAAACCGCCCATGCGTTTCATCTCCGCCTGGACCAGGGTGTTGCTCTCCGCCTCATGATGACTGTCGGCGTACTCGATACCGCTCGCCTGGGCACTTTTCAACATGGCCAGCGCCATCATCACATCGAGTCCCCGACCTTGATACTCCTCCTTGACCGCCCCCAGGAGAAGATCCAACCTCCTCGCCCTTTTCTGTTCGTACCGGATCTTGAGATAGCCGAGGGGGAACAGCCTGCCTCCGGCCGCTCGGATCCCTTCCGTAATATCCCGGATTCCGAAGATGAATGCCACCGCTTCTTCCTTTTCGTCGAGCAGTATCTTGAAAAACTCCGGAGTCATGATTCGCAGGTACGTAGCGGTGCGCCTTTCGATTTCCTCGTCGCTGAGCACCACGAAGCCGTAGAGATTTCTGTACGTTTCGTTCATCAGCCGAAGCATCTTCGGCAGGTAGATCTTGGCCTGTTTTTTTTTCTTGAACTCCAAGAGTGTTACCTTGTTTCGCTGCAGCACCCGTGGCGCCAGTCTGTAGTACAAATCCGGGGCTTTTTCGGGGATCGGGATCTTGTAGGTGAGGTAGTCCAACTCTTTGGAATAACCGGTTTTCTCCAACAGGGCAGGAACGTGGTCGAAATTGTGGATTGTATTCAGAGCCGGCCGCTGCTCGAATCCTTCAATGATGAACCCCTGAGGGTCCTGATTCGTGAATCCAATCGGTCCGATGATTTTGACCATTCCCCGCTTTTTTGCCCAGGCTTCGACGGCAGACAAGAGGCCTGAGGCCGTCTGTTCGTCGTTGATGCTTTCGAAGCTGCAAAAACGGGCCTGTCGCTTCTCTTCGACCTCCCTGAGCTCGTGGTTGATCAAGCCCATGATGCGACCGCTGGGCAGGCCATCGGTGTAGGACAGCAAACAGAGGGTATCCGCATGGGTCAGGTGCCGGTTTTTGCGCGGGTTTATGTAATTTCTCTCCATCGGGCGCGGCGGAGGGATCCATCCCGGGTGCCGGCTATGGAGTCGGTAGGGTAGGTGCGAAAAAATCTTTTTTTCTTCGGCCTTCGATACTTCTACGATACGGACAGACACGGTACCCTCCTTTTGGCACCATCCTCGGGTCGAATCGATTGATTGTCAAGGTTTTTGTGATTAAATTAAAATATAGCGGGTAGGTACCTTTACAAAAGCGGGGAAATAGTGTAGTATATCTGCCGATTTTTAGCGTAATTCTATATATAAAAAAGAATTAACTGCCTCTGTAGCTCAGCTGGTAGAGCACCTCCATGGTAAGGAGGGGGTCATCGGTTCAATTCCGATCGGAGGCTGGCAGAAAAAAAGATTCCCCGAAGTCAACTCCACCTTCGCGAGGGGCAGAAAGCAGGCCAGGCGGCGGCTTGAAGGCACAGCGGCGAGTTGTTCGAGTGGAGACAATGCGAAAATTATGCCATTGACAGAAATGGGGGATTTTTATTATATTTCGAGAGTTCTTTCAATTACGAGGTCGGGCGAATGCCCGGCCGAGGATGACGCAACCATCCAATCTGATAATAGAAGAGGTTGCGTCACGACGGACGGGGTACTCAAAATATCGGGAAGGATAGGAGCGGATGGCGAAGGCAAAAGGGAAGACGGTTGAGCTCGTTGCTCTGCAGTGTAGCGAATGCGACCGCAGGAATTATACAACCACTAAGAACAAACGGAACATCCAGGGGAAACTGGAGTTCAAAAAGTACTGCAAGTTTGACAGAAAGCACACCTTGCACCGGGAAACCAAGATAAAGTAACAGCGATCTTCGTAGGCCAGTAGCTCCAATTGGCTAGAGCGCCGGTCTCCAAAACCGGATGTTGCAGGTTCGAGTCCTGCCTGGCCTGCTTCCTTTTGAGAGAGCATATCCTCAAAGCGCCTGAGAGGAAAGAGATGAAGAAGATAATCCGATTCTTCAAAGAGAGTTTCGCCGAACTCAAGAAAGTAACCTGGCCCAGCCGCGAAGAAGTGGCTTCTTCGACAAAGGTGGTTCTGGTTTCAGTAATTCTCATCGCCATCGCTTTGGGTATCGTAGATTTTATCATCTTCCGGGGAATCGATCTGGTTTTCTAAAGCCGGCAGACGAAGCGAAGCACCAAAGAGGAAACAGGATGGCAAAAGGCTGGTATGTAGTCCATACCTATTCAGGATATGAAAATAAAGTGCAGAAGCACGTCAACAAGCTGGTCGAGGACGGTTCTTTGGCGGATTACGTATTCAATGTCAAAGTACCGGCAGAGGAGGTCGTCGAGGTTAGAGACGGCAAGCGGCGAGTAACTTCGAAGAAGTTCCTGCCCGGATATATCATGATCGAGATGGATCTACCGGACCAAAACTGGAAGCAGATATGCTCCGCGATTCGGCAGATCCCCGGTGTGACGGGTTTTGTTGGGTTTAGCAGAAACCAGAAACCTCAGGCCATCAGCGCTGAGGAAGCCCGGGAGGTGCTACAGCGCGCCGGAGATATAAAGAGTGAGAAGATTCTGAAGCCCAAGCAAAACTTTACAGAGGGAGAGTCCGTGCGGATCACCGACGGGCCTTTCGATAGCTTTACCGGTACGATCGAGGAGATCAATCTGGAAAAGGGGAAATTACGGGTCATGGTGGGCATCTTCGGAAGATCGACGCCGGTTGAGCTTGATTTTCTTCAGGTGGAGAAAATCTAGGGTTCATGGGAGTCCGTCCTGAATCATGGATGGACGCTTACACCACGAACGGAGGTATATAAAAGATGGCAAAAAAGAAAATCGCAGCTCTTATCAAGCTGCAGGTGCCGGCGGGCAAGGCAACCCCCGCACCACCCGTGGGTCCCGCCCTGGGTCCCCATGGGGTGTCCGCACCCCAGTTCGTTCAGCAGTTCAATGACCGCACCAAGAACGTGGAGCCGGGTTTGCTCATTCCTGTTGTGATTACCGTGTACGCGGATAAGAGCTTTACCTTCATTACCAAGACGCCCCCGGCCGCGGTATTGATCAAGAAGGCTTGCGGACTGGAAAAAGGATCATCAGTGCCGAACAAGGACAAGGTGGCAACCATCAAGGCGGCTCAGATCCGGGCGATCGCGGAACAGAAGATGGCGGATCTGAATGCCACCGATATCGAAGGGGCGATGCGGATTATCGCCGGAACAGCCCGGAGCATGGGTGTAACCGTGGAGGGGCTGTGATGAAAAGGGGAAAGAAGTACCAGCAGACACTGGAAAAGTACAATGCCGCGGAGCAGTACAGCCTGGATCAGGCCTTGGATCTCGTGAAAGATCTGGCCTATGCCAAGTTTGACGAGACCGTGGAAATTGCTCTCAAGCTCAACGTCAAGGCCAAACACTCGATTCGCGACACCCTGGTACTGCCCAACAGTTTCCGGGCGGAGAAGAAGATCCTCGTCTTTGCCAGGGGAGAGAAGGCGGATGAGGCCAAGCAGGCGGGAGCCGCGTATGTCGGCGATACGGATCTTGTCGAAAAGATCCAGGGCGGATGGCTCGATTTTGATGTAGCGGTGGCTACACCGGATATGATGAAGGATGTCGGAAAGCTCGGTCCGATTCTGGGACGCCGGGGGATGATGCCCAATCCCAAGACCAAGACTGTCACCTTCGAGATCAAAGACGCAATCGAAGAGCTGAAGAAGGGCCGCGTCGAGTTCCGAGGGGATAAAACGGGGGTTATTCACCTGCCGATTGGAAAGGTGTCCATGGACAAGGAGAAAATCGCCGAGAATGCCCGACTCCTCATCGATGAGGTGCAGCGGAAAAAACCCGCGGACATCAAAGGGGAGTTCATCAAATCGATCGCCGTTTCCTCCACCATGGGACCGGGGGTCATGGTGAACCCCAAGGAAAAGGCTTAAACACATGGCAGAGAAAACTCAGAAGATACAGCCTTACAAGACCGAAGGCATCCGGAAGATCAAAGAACTGATCGAAAGCAGCACGGATGTGATTTTCACGGACTTCCGCGGTCTCAACGTCGCTCAGATAACCGAGCTGCGCCGGTCCTTGCAGGAAAGAGAAGCCGAGTTCC
>Ga0315551_10002292_pt1 | contig 14095 bp, 18 predicted proteins | sample SalMarSW160290MG_FD_203678 | JGI IMG/M metagenome (GOLD analysis project Ga0315551, IMG submission 203678) | Salt marsh sediment microbial communities from the Plum Island Ecosystem LTER, Massachusetts, United States - Salt Marsh Sediment SW1602-90 ... | reverse complement strand
CAGGGAATTCTTGGCGAAGAATATTTGAGCTTCTTCCTTTAAATGCTTTGACAAGCTTATGAATAGTCATTTGAGGTTGACAAGAAACGAACAAGTGCAGGTGGTCAGGCATTACTTCAAGAGTTAAAATATCTATATCTTTGTCTTTGGCTACTTGATTAAAAATTTCTTTAAGACGTTTAGCTATTTTATTAACAAGCACTTTCTTTCTTCTTTTAGGACACCAAACAAGATGGTAGTTAATCAAAAATACCTGATTACGAGAATGTTTATATTCCATAGTGTTTATAGTATAGCAAAAAACAACAAAAGGTCAAGGCAATTCATCCCCACGAATAAACTCGGGGGTTTTCTTGCCTGGGATTTTATAAAAAGGCTTATCTAGCTTTGAGACGGAGCGAGGGATTTAGGTGAGCGTATGCGAGCCGCATCTCTGTTGTTAGGCGATATGCGTCTACCCAAATGCAATTCTTCGGCGTTTATCAGGATCATCAAAACTAACCTCTTTTACATCAAAATGTTCTGGATCAAATTCACCCCCAGCCCATTCTATCATATCTTCGTATTCCTCATTATCGGGATCGTTTATGATCTCCAGAAAATTTTCATATCCCCAGATACCTCCACAATCTTCAGGCGGACATGCTCGTTTTCCAGCAATACATATTGGGTAACCAACATTTTTATCTCGAGGAAGTATCTTTTCCAATTGTATTTTGTGCTCCCAATTATCGCCAAAATCATATGTGTAATCTACCGATCTATTTTCCACAGAAAAATAGTCAGCTATTTTTTGTTTCCACCCCGGAAGAATTTCTCTACCAAAGTCTTCATCTGGGATTCCTATATTCACCTTTAAATCAGTTGAAGGATCGGCTATTTCGAATTCATGAAGATGATAATCTGACCAACCCATAGCATCTTGGATAGCAACATGTAGATCCCAAAATGTATAGGTTTCTGGAACCTGTATTCGCCGCCAGATGGGTGGTTTAATATCCCTTAGGGTAACCTTGAATTGATACACTTGATCGAATTTCTTTTTCATTTTTCATCCTCCTCGAAATACTCACCATATTTCTCCTCAAAGGTGTCCTTCCATCCGAGCTTCCCTCCGGATAGCGCATCTTTGAGGTTCAAGATGCCAACGGTCTATTCTGTCGAAGAGAAGAGAGTGAGGGGTAATCATTGTTCTCTTGCCAGATAGTTTATCATCCCTGACCTATCCATACTTAATCGACCAAAGCTCCTTGGCTAATTTCTCTATATAGCTTCTTCCTTTTTCTCGATCCTCTAACTCATTTTTCCAGCTACTTGGAATACCTTCGAATCCGTAAAAAGCACCACTTATCGCTCCTGTCATCGCCGCTATGGTATCTGTATCGCCTCCTAAGCTTATAGCAAACAAAATGGATTCTTGAAAACTTTCTGCCCGAGCGAAACAATATATTGCAGTAGGAACGGAATTGAAAGCTTCTATTCCATTTCCCAGCTCCTTAGCAACTTTCGATCTGCTCGGCCTTAAGCCTAATAAACTTTCTATTGTTTTCAACTTCTTTTTATATACATCATGCTCTGCAAAATCACCCAGCTTTTCCAAAAAATAGTCTCCATTAAGGCAAGGTCCAGAATTTATTGCTAGAGCGATAGCGTAAGCTTGTAAGGCAACTCCTTGTCTTCCTAATTCATGAGAATGGGTTATTTGGCTCGATTTATAGGCTATTTTTCTCAGCTTATCAGGATCATCATGATAAAAGCAGCCTATCGGGGCCACTCTCATCGCTGAACCATTACCAAACGATCCTTCGCCACCGAAAAGCTTTTCCGATACTTTATCCCAAGCTTCACCTGAACTTATCCATCTAAACACAAGGGGCGGTCCAAGACCATAACCACGAGAAGGATCGAAGTTTTTTATAAAGGTATAAGCCATACGCTTGCCATTAAATCCTTTATTTTCTATTAACGATTCTGCGATCCCAATCATCATTTGTGTATCGTCTGTATATCTTCCCATGTTTGTTTTTGTGAAACTAATTCCATAGGGAAGGCCTTCATATCTTGCACCCATGGCGTCTCCAACAGCAGTTCCGAGAAAAGACCCAACGAATTTAGATTTCAAAGTTTCTTTGCTCGTTTTTATCATCCAATCCTCCCTTACCCTTCCTCGTCACTACCTTTCAGTTTCTCTTGCAAGCTCTAAGGGATCAAAAGACTTAAATCCACGTCTCAAGAAACGTTGATATTTCATTTTATTATTTATTATCTAGATTAGACATTCTAATTTATAAAACTTTATCTCTAAGATTTTGATAATTTTTCTTTTAGCTTCCCAACATTATTAGTTACTACGAATACTTCCTGAACCACTCCCGAGCCATAAGCCAACAGTTTTGCCTCAGTTTTTGTCTCATACTTAAAGAGCACTTTAAACCTTGAAGAGGCACCTTTGGTTCGCCTTATCTGAGCAGGGAAAATTGCCTTTACATATTCTAAAAGCTCCAACTCTTCTTCCAAGTAATTGCGCAAACCATGGATCATGCCATGTTGATATTTAATTTTCGAGCTTTTTGCTCTATGCTTCACAGCTTCAACTTCTCTATCTTAAAAAGGAAGCTTTTTCCGACAGCTCTTACAAAACTCTTTTCCCTTGCGATCAGTATCATAAAGGCTGTTAGAAAAATGCATCACACATCTTGGATTCTTGCAGTGACTCAATCCAAAGGTATGACCAAGCTCGTGAACAGCTTCCTTAACAGCCCTCTCACAATAAAGTTCTTTATTTTCAGACAGGCCATAAAATTCTTGCCTTAATCGAGGCAAGGCAATAAGAGATGCTTTTCCAAGATAAGGTCAGCACAATATTGGTTTCTCCTTTTGTTATGAGTATATCCGGGTATTGGCAGAGATTTTTTATCCCCGAGCTAACTTTCTGGATAAAGGGATCAACGTTGTAAGGGTAAAAACTTTCTAAACCATTAGCTTTCTTACAAAATCCTTGACACTCTGCCTAACGTCCTCACTAAAAGGCTTTGTTGAATCAATGCCGAAGGTATCAACAACGATTGCCTCTTTTCCCTCGAGCTTTGTCCTTAACTTCTCCAGGGTACTTCCTGCACTTCCTCCACCACACGTTGCAAAGCACGCTACCTTTTTACCTTTAATTCCTGTCATGCTTGCAATATATCCATTAACAGAAGTGGCAGGGGAAGATGACCAAACAGGTGTTCCTACACATATTAAATCATAGCCTGCAACATCTGTCACGGCTGGCTTTATTTTAGCTTCCACGCCTTCTCTTGCTTCCCTGACGTTCGTAGTGTAGTCCTTTTCTTCCACTGGTTCTATACTTGCAAGTTCTACTTCATTACCAGCAACCTTAAAATTCTTTGCTATCTCTTCAGCAAGTCTTTTTGTTTTTCCGGACTGAGAGTAATAGATAACCAAGACTTTCATTTAAACCTCCTGGTATAATCTTCACCTGTAGTGAAGATTGTTATTTGACCGTCTCTATATTATTCTATTTATATTTCTCGTGGCGAAGTATCTCACTTAGATTTTAGGCAATATTTCTCTATATTTTTCGATCCTGCTTATACCGGCTTCTGATTGTATTAACCAGGTCATCCAGCAGAGTTCGATAGCTTTATAACCAGTTTCTCTTGCCACCCGCTCCACTAATCTGACAAAGTCAATATCGTTAGAAGGCATCTCTATGCTTGCCTTACTTAAAATTTCTCCCATAACTTTTTTGACTACTTTGTCTGGCATTACTGTATTTATGCCTCCCATCATTCTTAGGTATTGAAAGGTGTTTATGCCAACTCCATTCATTTTCCCTACCGGATCTTTTTCCCATTCCTCAAGCCTGCTATGCTTTGCCCAGTAAATAAAAGCCTCTCTCTCGCTTAGTTTCTTCTTACTCCGAAGCTTAACTAAGTAAGAAGCAATAGATTTAACCACTTGCCACGAACGCTTGTTTTTCCAAATTCTTTCAAGCTCTTCATTATTAGCATCCGCAGCGGCTAAATCTTGCAAAGTCGTGACCTTCCCTGTATTGACGAACTCTCGCCTGAATTTTTCTACCTTAGGCACAACGGTTTTAAAGTAGTTCAAACCAATAGAAGTAAAACCAGCATCTACTATCATCAAAACAACACTACCAAACCATCTTTTTGTTTGTAAGCAGCGCTCACAATAGTCCCTAACTTCAGGAACTTTTCGCATGTAACTGTCGACTATTTCTTTAAGCTTCAAATCCTTCTCCTCCGTTTTGGGGATAAAAGAAGTTTGCGTAGTAAATTTGGGGGAAGCGTAGCTTTTTATCCCCTGTCATGCTTTAGTTGTAAATAAATGATTCATATTGTTAGAAGTTCTTACTTTCTTAGTATGGCAAATGCCAAGAGGGGATGTCAAATTTCAAAGTATATCCCGGATTTATTTATCTAAACTTATTGGCTGGTGGGTGTTTGGTTTCTAGAATTTCACCAACCCCAAAGTGATTTGCAGGGCTATATCAAGATCACTTATTGTTTCTTTAGAAAGATCCCCAAGCTTTTTCACCAGCCTTGTTTTGTCAATAGAGCGAATCTGGTTTGGTTGAATAACTGAGGGCTTAGTGAGTCCTCCTTCTGGAGGTTTTATCAAAACTTCATCAAACTTAGGTTCAACTCGGCCGGTAATAGCAGCTACAATTACAATAGGGCTATATTGATTAGCTACATCATTGGAGATGATCACTGCTGGCCGGGTCTTTTTGACCTCTGCTCCAATAGTAGGATCGAAATTCACTAAATATACTGAACCACGTTTAGGATAGGCCATGATTGCGATGGCAAACAAGGTAGCCTTTTGGAGGCCACCTTATAAGTTATTTAGGTCTCTCTTGTTTTTCCAATTTTTCCCAGAGTTCTCGTTCAATAGGTTCCCATTCTTGGGCAATAGCTATATCTTCCTTTGCTCGGTTCAAATAAGCCTGCTTTAATCTCTGTTTTAGTCTTGCTCGCTCTAACCTATTGGCATAAAGCTTTACTGCTCTGTTAATAAACTCGCTTCTGTTATCCTTGCTTACCCGATCAATCAGTTCGAGAGTCTCTGGGGGAAGGGTAATATTGACTCTTTTTCGAGTTTTATTCATGTTTTATCTCCCTCCTTTTGTGAGCTGCTTTCATTATACACACCAGTTATACGTATGTCAAGCACTAGTGAAAGTTTGTCAATGCAAAATAAAAATGTCGTACCCTTGGAGGCAAAACGGTAAGACAAACCTTCGACCTCGCCATCTATTCAGGGGAATAAGCACGGATCTAGGTAGGCGTATTGGTGGGAAGGGGACGCAAATGAGATTACAGCCCCAATATGAACTGCAACTTCCTAGCTATTAGAGCTGTCTCACTGGTTATTCTCCTCCTCAATCACAAGGTCTTCGGCAGGTCTAACAAGGCCCTTTATAGGCCGCCAAAATCTCACCAAAGTAAACTCTATGGTAGTCCCCTTGAGGATAGTACTCGGGCGGGATGTCCGGGAATAACTCTGCCGGGATCACATCATTTTTGTGAACTACCCGACACTCATAGCTAATAGAACATTCCCTGATACTCGGACATTTGACTTTTTTTCCAGGTACAGCCGTGAGATTCTTTTCCTTGAATTTATGGTGATTTCTGCCAGATACCGTGCCGCAGAAAGAAACTACTTCCTCCATTTCAGGAGAGGGGACATTTACCGTAAACTGACCAATTTTTTCTATTAATCCATAGGTATAACGGGAGGGTCTGACCAATACCACAAACACGGGTTTACCCCAGATGATTCCTGCTGTCCCCCACCCTATAGCCATAACATTGGATTTATCCACATCGCCGGATGCAAGCAACAGCCCCACCTCATTCATCATTTCAAATGTCTCCTTTAGATAACGAGTAAAGCCCATATCTACTTCCCTCATCAATTCCTCCTTTCTCTTTTGATTTGGTAGCCGCAGGATTTATCATTTCTCTACGCAGGCTGAAGCCTGCGGCCACCTTCTTATTTTATAAGGTGACCATTGTGAGTCAAGGATTTTCATGGTAGAACTGGCTAGGTTAACCTTAGGGAAAGTAATCTAGGAGATGAGCCCAAAATGGGGAAAAGTAAGTTCTAATATCCCCACTCTTCTTTGAGAGTAAGCTGCCTTCTACATTTGGGGCAGAGAATCCTTAAGTGATCAAAACGCCCTAAGGGAAGTCCCTTTTCTCTGGGCAGTCCTTTTTCCATGAGCTTTATCTCCTCATGGGAAGCTAGGAATAGATTGGGGTTGGAAAAAGCCTGAGGACCAAGTCTTTCCACCAGCCAGTGAAGGTGCTTCTGGGTAGCTATAGCTACTCCACAATGCTCACAGAAAACGAGCTTGTCCTCCACCGTTTCTATACACTCTTTTCTGTCGAGGGTGGCTAAATCATACTTTTGTGTTAGATGAACCCCTTTTTCAGTGAGACAGTGGACCTCACATTGTCCGCAGAAGATACAGTTATCATAATGGAGAATAACTCTGCGGGAACCTGGTGGGGTAAGCTCACTTTCGGTTTCTTTCTCTACCCCACTCGCCTCTTTTCCTTGAGGAGGTGTCTCAATTACCTCTATGGCTTCGGCCGGACAGACATTGGCACAAGCACCGCAAACCACACATTCCTCGAGATTGAACTCTGGCTTTCCCCGGTAAGCGGGAGCCGCCGGAGAAGGGACCTTAGGGAATTTCGTAGTGTAAGGACCCTTTACCAAAGCTGTAAATGCCTCTTTTAGCTCTCGGAGTTTAGGATATTTCATTTTTTGTCTTCCTCGTACCTGTCCACCACGCTTTTCTTCCAGAGCTTGATTCCGGAGTGATGAGCAGCATGAGCAATAGCATGAGCCCCGGTGGGCGAACTCATTACTACAAAAGCGATGGCCAGGATAGCCTTCCATAAAAAACCCATTAAGAGAAAGCTTCCAAAGAGAATGAAGCAGGTTCCCAGAGTTACGCACTTGGTAGAAGCCTGGAGGCGATTATAAACATCAGGTAGTCTCACCAGACCTATGCAGCCAAGTAAATCAAAAATAAGTCCCACCAGGATAAATATGTTTCCTAAAATTACCACTATTTCATTCATCGAATCCCTTACCCTCCAGATATTTGGCTAGAGCCAAAGCTCCAATAAAGCCTAGAAGAACCCAGACGATGGCAATATCTATAAAGAATTTTCTGGGGGTATAGACGGCGAAAAGAGCACAAAAACCGACTACCAGAATTCCTAAAATATCTACGGCTACAATTCTGTCAGCAGAAGTGGGACCTCTGAAGATTCGATAAAGACATAAAAAACAGCAGACAATTAGAAGAACCGAGAAAATAAAAGGAACATTGGTCATCATTCAAAAATCTCCTTAAGAATGGGCTCAAACTTGCGCACAATCCTCTCAGTAGCCTCTTTTATATCGGTTGTCCTCACCATAATCCAGTGTACATAAAGATAACCCTCCTCAGTTATCTCAACCGATAAAGTACCGGGAGTAAGGGTAATAGAATTGGCTAGAGCGACTCTCCCGGTCGGGGTTTTAAGAGAGGTCTTAACCTTCACAATACCCGGCTTGATGGGAAGTCTAGGGTGAAGAACCCGGTAAGCAACATCCAGATTGGCCATAATACAATAATAGGTGAAGATAGGTATATAATAAAGAAAAAAGGCCAGGCGTTTGATCTGGAAAAATTTTCGGGGCTCCTGGATGAATAAATCGGCAAACCAGAAGCTAACGAGGATAGCTAAGCCCAGTCCGATTAGCACTGAAGGTAAGTACAGTGTCCAGGTAAGAACCATCCAGCAAAGAAATGAGACAATAAAAAGTGCTAGTCTTTTCACTTTATCCTCCCAGGACAAGGCTGCTATATCTTATCCCTTCCTGTAGAACCCCCACGGCTGGTTCCAGTACGATCTTCATTAGCGGGTAAAAGAGAATCCCTACCCCCAGGCAAATTATAGCCAGGACTATCATAGAAAAACTCATCAAAAAAGGAGCCTCCTTTATTTTCTCCAGGCCCTCTCTTAGTTTTCCAAAAAAGGCGTATCTTTGCATCCTCAGGTAATAGGCCAGGGTCAAAACGGAAGCCAGAATAGTTAGGACAGCCAGGATAAAGTGCCCTGCCTGGATAAGACCGATGATAATGAAGAGCTTACTCCAGAATCCATTGAAAGGAGGAATTCCAGAAATGGATAAAGAGGCAATGGTTGAGGTAGCCCCCGTAACCGGCATTACCTTACTTAAGCCTCCCATCTTCTCCAGTTTTCTTGTTCCGGTAGAGTATTCCACCGCGCCCGAATTCAAAAAGAGAAGCGATTTGAAAGAAGCGTGATTCAAAAGGTGGAAAAGTGCTCCCATAATACCCCAGTAATTACCGCATCCCAAACCCAAAATTATATAGCCAATCTGAGAAATAGAGGAATAGGCAAGGAGCCTTTTGAGGTCTTCCTGTCTTAAAGCTAATAGGCCTCCTCCTATCATAGAGACGCATCCTAAAATCATAAAGGTCCAGTAAAGCTGAAGACCCATACCAAAGACATTGAAGAAAATCCTCATCAAGGCATAGACCCCCAGAGCCTTGATTAAAACCCCGGACAGCATTGCTGAAATGGGAGCAGGAGCGCTGGGATGAGCATCGGGAAGCCAGGCATGGAAAGGAATTACGGCTGCCTTCAGCCCAAAACCAGCTAAAAAGAGAGTCATAGAGAAGGAAAGAAGGACGTTCCTTCTTCCCTGAATCATCCTTCCCACATCAGCCATATTAAGGCTTCCGGTGAGACCATAAAGCAGCCCCACTGAAAAGAGGATAAGAATAGAAGCAATTGATCCCATAACCATATACTTGAAGGATGCCTCCAGCTCCTCTGCCTCTACTCCAAAAGCCACCAGTGCATAGGAGGATATAGCGGCAATTTCCGAGAAGACAAAGAGGTTAAAGAAGTCTCCCGTTAAGACTACCCCATTCATCCCGGCCAGCATGAGCATAAACAGAGCATAGTATCTAGATTTAGCAGTAAATTTCTTCATGTAACTGACCGAATAAAGGATAACTAAAAAGGAAACCGTATTTATAACAATCAACATCAACAGACTCAATCCATCGAGAACCAGATTTATCCCCCAGGGTGGAGTCCACTTACCTACGGTGTAGACAAAGATTCCGTGTGTCTTAAGTTGACCAATGAGGACAAAGGAGAGAATAGCCAGGCTAAGAGTAGAAAGAGCTGCCAGAAGATCGCTCACCACTTCCTTAAATTTTCCTAAAAGGGCTAGAATAAAGGCAACTCCTAAAGGAACGGCTATAAAGAGGGGGATCAAATTCATTTGGACTATCCTTTTAACCTGCGAATTTTGGTTATATCAAATGTTTTATATCTCTGGTGAATTCGGATACAAAGAGATACCATCAGGGCTAAAGTAGCTATACTTATAACTATAGCCGTGAGAACCAGTGCCTGCGGCAGAGGATCAACAAACTTTGCCTGGGTAACTGTCTCCGTTACTATGGCCGGGACTCCTTCCCAGCGATAGCCCAGAAGAATTAAAAAAAGATTGACCGCATATTCCATAATGGCTATTCCTATCACTATTTTTAAGATATTCTTTTTGACAATAACACAGTAAAGGCCAATAAGAAAAATTACAAAGCACAAGAAAAATATCATTGGGGCTTCTCCTTCTCTTCACCAGCTTTGAAGAGAACCAGGGCCAAAAATACGGCAAATATTGCTCCTGCCACCTCCAGTCCCACACCGATATAACAAAGAGGAATAATACCGGCACTAATTATTTTCAAGGGATGTCCCAGGGGAAGAAAATTCAAGAAAAAATAGCCCCCCACGAAAATCCCCAGAAGGGCAAGAATAAGAAAGACGAGGACACCTAAGCTTTCTATTACAGAACTGGTTGATCTTTTTAATTTTTTATAAGCGATCTCCTTTCCGTAAGCTAAAGTAAGAAGAATAAAACAAGAGGCAATCATTACCCCTCCAGGAAATCCTCCTCCCGGCGTAAGATGCCCGTGCAGCACGACATAAACACCAAAGATAATGATTAAAGGAGAAAGAAATTTAGTTATGGTTTTTACGATTATGGTCATTCCTTTCATTTTTTCCTTCCCACCCCTCTTAAGATTACTAGGGCTCCCAGGACAGCGGCAAAGAGAACTGTCGTCTCCCCTAAGGTATCGTAAGCCCTGAATCCTAATACTACTGAAGTAATCAGATTTGCCGAACCTGTCTTTTTCAAGCCTTCTTCCACGTAAAATTGAGACACTCTCATCAGGGGATAGCCAAATTTGGGAAATTCAATAAAGGTGAGAGCCTGGTAGGCAAAATACCCAGAAATGACAATAAAAGCAATCACGGCTACCAGGCTAAAGACCTCTTTTTTACCTTTAATGTCACTCACTTCCCTTTCTGTAGCTACGGCTCTAATTAAGATAACTAGAGCCACAATCTCTACTATAATCTGAGTGATGGCAATGTCAGGAGTCTGAAGGTAAAGGAAAGTTACACATAAAACTAGCCCCACCAGTGATAAGGAGATAACAGCCGAAAGAAGCGATCTGATATGGACAGCTACTAATGAGCCAAGGATCATTAAGAATAATAATAAATAAAGTGGTAACATTTTCTCCTCTATAATAAGAAAATTAAAAGCAGCAGGATAAGACCTATCAGGTACCAGGCCAGATAGGTATGGAGAATTCCACTGTGCAAGAAGCTCGCTCCCTTTCCTCCTGAAACGGCTAGATAAGCGAGGCCCCGCCAGATATAGTCTATGGCTCGATCTAGAACCCAAAGGATGTAGGCTGCTCCCCTACAGACCACCATACCCCAATCATAAAAATCTAATTTTTTCTTTTCCGCTGCCTCATAAATCTTGCTCAGTCCGGAAAAGTTTCTTACCGTATCATAAAAATCAACGCCGGAGACCTTCATCTCGGGGCTCACTTCCTCTCCTCCGATATAGGAGGTACTTTCACGAAATACTCTTACTTTGCCTAAAAGGTAAATTATGGCTCCTATAATAATGCCAACAATAATTAAGCCAGTAGCTAAGCCTGGCTGCCACCATCCCATCCACTCTGCCGGCGAGGGTATCCCGGGAACTGAAGCAAGAATGAACAACCTCAGGGGCAGGCGATAAGCAAAGATCCCAAAGCCAACACATAAGGAAGCCAGAATCACCATAGGAATAGTCATAGAAAGACCTACCTCTTTGGGACCTGTGCTGGTATCTTTTGGCGGAGAACTGGAAGGGGTACCGAGGAATGTAGCATGGATAAGTTTCATAAAGCTGGCTAAAGTTAAAGCTGAGCCAAACATGGCTGCCAGAAGCCACAGAATCCATAAATTTCCCGCTCCTCCAAGCTTTCCCAATTCCACTACTCCTTGATAGACCATCCATTTAGAAAAAAAGCCGTTAAAAGGAGGGACTCCGGAGATAGAGAGAGCAGCTATAAAAAAGGTGATAAAGGTGACAGGCATTACCTTAGCCAGACCTCCCAGTTTATCTAGCTCGGTGGTTTTCATCCTGTGCTCAACCGCGCCACCTCCTAAAAAAAGGGACGACTTATAGATGGCGTGGTTTAACATGTGAAATATCCCTCCTGCTACAGCCACTGGAATTCCTGTTCCTATACCCAAAACCATATATCCCACCTGGCTCACTGCATGATAAGAGAGAAGCCTTTTTAAGTTGTGTTGTATTAAGGCCATCATTACCGCCGCCATGACGGTAAAGGAACCGATGATCATCAAGAGAATACTAAGCCCTGAGTTAGGGATCAATCTAAAGAAGTCCAAACAAATCCTGGACAAAAGATAAATACCCAGAAGTTTATCCAGAGAAGCAGGCAAAAGAGCCATTATCGGCAGGGGAGCCTCCTCTGCTGCATCGGGTATCCAGGTATGGAAGGGCATAGCCCCTGCTTTGGCTAGAGCTCCTATCATGAGTAAGATAAAAGCACTAATGGCTAGAGGATCAGTAAGGGAAATAGGACTTAATTGGTTCATCTGAAAAGTTCCGCTGAGCTTATAAAGGAAAAGTACTCCCAGAATGAAGGCAAAATCGGCAGCTCCAATGATAAATATCCCTTTGGTAGCTAATCGATAAGAACCAAGAGAAAGAAGACCATACAGTAATAGAGCCAGAGCTCCCCAGAATACGAGGAATAGAATAAAGTTATTGGCTAAAATAGCTCCGCTGGAGACGCCAATCGTCCATAAAAAATAGGCATAATATTCCCTTAACCTTTTTCTCCCGCTCATGAACTTTGCTGAATAAAGGCAGATCAGGAAGCCAAAGAGGGTGAGAAAAACAAGGATAAAGGAGGAAAAGTGATAACTTCGCAGGGAAAAGTTTATTCCCCCTAAAAACTCAAGCCAGGGTCTGGTGAAAACTAACTTCTTAGCGCTAAAGATAATCAGAGCCATAACGAAGGTAGTCAAGCTCACCACTATAGAAAAGCCCTCTTTTATTCCCTTCCTGGGGATTAAAAGAGATGCAATCCCGGCTATCAGCGGTAAAAACACAGAATATAGGAGAATATAGGAACTCATTTTTGTCTCATCTGAAAATCTGGGCTACTGCAATGTTGGGTAGACCCAGGAGCTGACCAATAAAAAGGCCGATAGCTAAAGAGACAATACCTAAAAAAAGCACACAGGCAACCATAGATCCACGGCCCTTAAGACTGAAAGAGATTTCTCTTTGGCCTAAAAAGATTCCATTAAACAACCTGAATAAATAGAGCATAGTGAGGATAGCAGTAAATATAGCCAATCCAGCAATCCAGAAATGACCCTCTTTTACCGTAGCCAATATTACCATTAGCTTGGCATAGAAACCCCCAAAGGGAGGAAAGCCCATAATAGAAAGGCTGCAGAAGAGAAATCCTACCGCGGTAACAGGCATTGCCTTAGCCAGGCCTCCCAGTTTGTCAAGGTTGCTTTCTTTACATCTTTGCTCTACTATCCCAGCCCCTAAGAAAAGACCAGTCTTTCCCACCGCATGAATAACAAAGTACAAAAGTCCAGCTAAAAGTCCAATCTTTCCCACTAGAGCCAAACCCAGAAGGATAAAACCAATTTGAGATATAGTGGAATAAGCGATAATTCTTTTGATGTTCTTTTCCCTTAGGGCGGCTGCTGCCCCAACAAGCGAGGAAATAACAGCCAGCCACAAGATCCAGTCCCAGGAAACGGTAAAAGTAAACAGAAAAATTCGCACAAAAGCAAAGACCCCAATTTTGGCTATGAGGGCCGAGGAAAGAGCACAGACAGGAGAGGGTGCTCCTGAATAAGCATCAGGCATCCATACTTGAATGGGCAAAGTAGCAGATTTAGCAATTACTCCCAGAAGAATGAAGAAAAGGGCTAAGTTAGATACGGGTTGTCCTCGAAGAACTACCAGATCTAAGGTGGCTCTTGCTTGATAAATGAGAATAAATCCTAAAAGCATAAAAGATGAACCGAGAAAGGTTAGCAAAAATGCCTTGTTGGCAAAAATGACCTCCTTTTTACCTCTAAAGAAGCCATAAAGTCGCCAGGCTGATAAAGCAGCTACCTCCCAGAAGACATAAAGGAGTATTAAATTGGCCGAGAACGAAATTCCCACTAAGGAGGAAATCATCAAGGTAGTTATAAAGTAATACTCCTTCTGATTATGGTAAGGCTTTATGTAGGTTAGGGAGTATAAGAGAATAATTATCCCGATGAAGGAAAATACCAGGGCAAAGATAAGACTTATTCCATCGGCAAGGAAGGAAAAGCTGAAAAATCCGGTGGCTGAAACCCCGAGATTAAGTCTTATCATCTCCCCCAGCATAATGGAGGGAAGCAGGAAGAGAAGAAAAACAAAAGAAAGAGAGACAATTATGACTGACCAGACACCCCTGATCTTTCCGGGAAATACCAGACAGAACAGCGACCCCAGCAAAGGAACGAAGATACTCAGCATTAGATACCAGCTAGACATTCCTTCTCCCTATGTTCTTGCAAATTTTTTCTGTCTTCTTCCGGGATAGTCTCAAAAGGTCCTGCCCATTTAATTCTCG
>Ga0315551_10002291_pt1 | contig 14098 bp, 12 predicted proteins | sample SalMarSW160290MG_FD_203678 | JGI IMG/M metagenome (GOLD analysis project Ga0315551, IMG submission 203678) | Salt marsh sediment microbial communities from the Plum Island Ecosystem LTER, Massachusetts, United States - Salt Marsh Sediment SW1602-90 ... | reverse complement strand
CGGGGACACCGTCAGGGTGCTAAAAATCGGCGAGCCCTTTATCAGCGCCGAGCTCTGCGGCGGTACCCATGTCTCGGCAACCGGCGAGATTGGCATATTTCATATTATCAGCGAAAGCAGTATCGGCGCCGGGCTGCGCCGTATTGAAGCAGTTACCGGCAGGGGCGCCGAGCAGTATTTCACCGAGCGCCTAACGGATTTAGAGCACATCGCCAGAGCGCTGGGGGCTTCACCGGAGGAAGCCCGGGACAAGGTCTCCGCCGCCGTCGGCGAGTTGGATGAAGAGCGCAAACAGCGGCTGGCTCTGGAGCGGGAATTGGCTAAAAAGACCGCCGAATCTTTATTGTCTCAGGCCGAAGTTATCAAAGGGGTAAAGGTGCTGGTGGCTGAAGTTCCCTCGTCACGGCTGGAGATACTGCGGGAGATGAGCGACCTGCTCCGGGATAAGCTCAAAAGCGCTATCGTCGTCCTGGGCACTGTATATGAAGACAAACCGGCTTTTCTGGTGGCGGTAACCCCCGATTTGGTGGCTAAAGGCTACGATGCCGGCAAGATAGTCAAGCAGGTGGCGGCGGTCACCGGTGGCGGTGGCGGCGGCAAGCCGAATTTAGCCCAGGCCGGCGGTAAGGACAAAAAGAAGCTGGACGAAGCCCTCAAGCTGGTAAAGAGCTTAATCTAATGCGCTGTCTGGGACTGGATATCGGGGACAGGTGGATTGGGGTGGCTCTCAGCGACCCCGGGGGAATTCTAGCCAGCCCCCTGACCATCATTGAACGCACCGAAGACAGCCAGGCTATAAAGGCTATCTCCGATATTATCAATAAAGAGCAGGTAGAGCAGGTCGTCGTTGGTCTGCCCCTCTCGCTGGACGGAACCTTAAGCGGCCAGGCGGAAAAGGTCAAAGAATTTACCGATAAACTGGCTGAGAATATTAAAATCCCGATGGAATACCGTGACGAGCGCCTGACCACGGTCATAGCTCAGCGCCTCAAGCGGGCGTCCGGCGGCAAAAAGGGCAGGGGAAAGACCCGCTACGATTCTCAGGCCGCCGCCGTAATCCTGCAGAGCTATCTCGAAGAATCACTCCCGCCGGAGTTGACATAATAAATGGACTTCAATCTTAGTGAACAACAGAAGATGCTGCAGCGGCTGGCAGAAGAGTTTGCCGCCGATGTTATTAAACCCCGCGCCGCCGAAATCGACGACAAAAACCAGTTCCCCTTTGATTTGGCTAAGGAACTGGGCAAACGGGGCTATCAGGGGCTGCCTTACCCCGCCCGGTACGGCGGCAGTGGGGCCGGCTATCTGAGCTACGTGCTGGTGCTGGAGCAGCTCTGCCGGGCGTCGATGACGGTCGGCGCCATCATGGCTATAGACACCGTCCCCGAGGAGGCGCTCTTCCGCTTCGGCACCGAGGAGCAGAAGAAGAGACTTTTATCGCCTCTGGCTAAGGGCGAAAAGCTGGGCAGCATCGCCTTCACCGAGGCCGAAACCGGCTCCGACCCCCGGGAAATCACCACCACTTCCAAAAAGAGCGGCGGCGGCTATGTCGTCACCGGCCAGAAGCAGTTCGTTGCCCTGGCGCCGGCGGCAAATCTGGCGCTGGTCTTTGCCAGGGCAGAGGGCAAAGGGATAAACGCCCTGGTTATTGATACTTCTTCTCCGGGCTACAGCCTCCGCGAGCCCTGTGAGACGATGGGCTTAAAAGGACTGGGCACTTCGGTAGTCTACCTGGACGGGGTTAATGTCCCTGAGGAGAACCGCCTCGGCGAGGAAGGGCAGGGCTTTAAAGTTCTGCTGGAGGCAATATCGCTGGGGAGGTTGGGAGTAGCCGTGGAGGCGGTAGCGGTGGCTCAGGCGGCGCTGGATATTTCTATAGATTACGCCAAACAGAGGAAAGCTTCGGGCAAGCCCATTGCCAAGCTCCCGGCTATACAGTGGCACCTGGCGGAGATGGCAACCCGCATCGAGGCGGCACGCCTGCTGGTTTATAGAGCCGCCTTCCTCCGCGACCAGGAGCGGGATATCAAGTACGACACGTCGCTGGCTAAGCTCTTTGCCTCGCAAATGGCCGTTGAAGCCACCCGGATGGCGATGCAGGTCTGCGGCTCTTACGGCACCATGACCTCGATGCCGGTGGAGCGGCTCTACCGGGACGCCAAGATGACCGAGGTCTATGTCGGCATCTCGGAAATACAGCGCAATATTATCGCCGAACACTTAATTTAGGGAGAGGGGTTGATAAGTAATTCCAGTAGCTTCCGTCTAATGCAAACTTGCCCCCGGAGCAACGCCAGAGCCGGGGAGCTGATAACCCCCCACGGCACCGTGCCCACGCCGGTGTTCCTGCCGGTAGGCAGCCAGGGGGCGGTCAAGACGCTCACCCCGGAAGAGGTCAAGTCCCTGGGTATCAACATGGTGCTGGCTAACACCTATCACCTCTACTTAAGGCCCGGCATCGGCATCATCGAAAAGCTGGGTGGTTTACATAACTTTATGGGCTGGGACGGGGCAATTCTCACCGACAGCGGCGGCTACCAGGTATTCAGCCTGGCTCCCTTACGCAAGGTAAGCGATGATGGGGTTACTTTTCGCTCCCACATTGACGGCAGCCAGCATCACCTTACCCCGGAGCTGGCTATCCAGTACCAGGAATCTCTGGGTGCCGATATCATCATGGTCCTGGACGAGTGCCCCGCCCACGATGACAGTCCCGATAAAGTGAAAAAGGCGATGGATAGAACCCATAGGTGGGCGGAAAGGTGCCTTAAGGCTCAAAAACGCCCTGACCAGGCTCTCTATGCTATTGTTCAGGGCGGCGTCTTCCCCGAGCTTCGCCGCCAGTCGGCGGAATACTTAGCCTCTCTGGACTTCCCCGGCTATGCCATAGGCGGCTTAAGTCTGGGTGAACCCAAAAAGGCAACTCTGGCAATGATTGAAGAAACGGTGGCTTTTCTGCCGGAGGCCAAACCGCGCTATCTGATGGGGGTAGGCTCGCCGGAAGACATCGTCGAAGCCGTCGCCCGCGGCTGTGATATCTTTGACAGCGCCCTGCCCACCCGCGTCGCCCGCAACGGCGCCCTCTTCACCTGGCAGGGCAGGGTTAATATAACCAACGCCGCCTACGCCGATATGGAACAGCCAATTGTTAACGGCTGTAATTGCTATACCTGCCGCAATTTTTCGGCGGCTTATCTACACCACCTGTTCAACGCCGGTGAGCTTTTAGCTTACAGGCTGGCAACTATACACAACCTGAGCTTTATAACCGAATTGATGGCTAAAATAAGAAACGCCATCTATGATGGCGCCTTCCCCGCTTTCCAAAAAGACTTCTTATCCAGCTACCGCCCCACCGATGAGTCCACCCGCCTCAGCCAGAAGCAAAAGTGGTTGGAAAAGCGTAACTTAAATCAGGCTGACTAGAGCTGCCTTACGGCCCCGCCCCCACCGGGTCAACCCTCACTCCCTTGGAGATAAGCCAGGCGACGCCGGCCTCAATGTCCTTCTCATTACCCACAAGCTCCAGCTCAATCCAGCCTCTTTCCTCGGTGGCGTCGGCGCGGTGGATGTTGGTCACCAGGCCGAAATGCTGGCCGACGGTATGGATAATTGGCTCGGAGCTTACTTCGGGCCCGTAGGTGAGCATTACTCGCCGTTTTGGCATTGCTACCCCCCTTTAAGACAATCGCTTTCTGATTTTCCCGGCTTCCTTGATTATACCATCAATAATCTCTTTTATGGTAGGCAGGTCGTCGATCAGTCCCACCACCTGCCCGCAGGGTATAATGGCTTCGGAAGTTTCGCCTTTATCCAGCGCTTGCTTCTGGCGCCGCCCGTCTATCAGCGGCAGCAGCTCTTCCAGCGTGGTGCCCCGCTCCTCCATCTCCAGTATGCGGCGGGCAAAATCGGTGCCGGCCACCCTCTCCGGGTTATTTATGGAGCGCATTATCATTAAGGTGTCTTTTTCGCTGGCTTCCAGCAGCCGCTGCTTGATGCTGTTATGGAGAGGGCACTCCCGGCTGAGCATAAAGCGGGTGCCCATGACGGCGCCTTCGGCGCCCAGGGCTAAAGCCGCCATTAAACCCCTCCCGTCCCCGATGCCCCCGCCGGCGATGACCGGGATTTTCAGCGCGTCCACGGCGCAGGGGACAAGGACCATGGTGGTCACGTCGTCCATTCCCGGGTTACCCCCCTCCTCAAAGCCGACGATGGTCACCGCGTCCACCCCGATGCGCTCGGCGGTCTTGGCCGCCTTGACGCTGGCAACCTTGTGCATTACCTTTACTCCCCCCTCCCGCAGCTGATTCATGTACTGGCGGGGGTTCCGTCCGGCGGTCTCAATAATAGGTACCCCTTCTTTAATAGCGGCCTCTATGTACTCCTCAAGGCTTCTCGGCTGTATAGTAGGCAGCAGGGTGATGTTGACGGCAAAGGGCTTGTCGGTTAGGCTCTGGGTCTTCTTTATTTCTTCCCGGAATTCCCTGGCGGTGGGGAAGGTCAGTGAGGCCATAATGCCCAGCCCCCCGGCGTTGGCCACGGCGGCGACCATCTCCGCCCGCGATAGCCACATCATGGCTCCCTGTATTATGGGGTATTTAATGCCGAAAAGTTCGGTAATTCTGGTCTGGAACATAATTAAGCCTCCACCGCCATCTCGCCGAGCTTTACCTCCCCCCACACCCCCACCTGCTCGCCCAGGATGATAACCACCCCTTTCAGCCCTTTAATGCTCCGGGCGAACTCGATGCCGCCGGGTATATCTTCAGGCTTGAGGATGCGGTTGCCGATAGCGGTAGCGGCGGCGTCGGCAAGGGCGGTTGACGGGGAAAGCACAATCACGGCGTCGGCTTGGCCGAGGCTTAAGGAATGCCCCACCGTCCCCGACGAGGTACAGACGCCCAGCGGCGTGTCCTCCCCGTTAATTTCCAGCCCTACCCTTCCGGTAAGCGGCGATTTTCCGGCGTAAATCCCGATTAGCCTTTTACTCAGGCTCTTGAGGTAAATGTCGCCCCCGTTCTCCACGATAACCTCCGGGGAAAAATCTAATAGCTTGCTGCCTACGGCCTCGGCGATGGCACCGGCAACCGCCGCCATCGGCCCAACCCCGGTTTTTTGGGCGGCTTCTGCCATCCCGGTCACTATCTGTGGGGCGCCGTCAGCCACTGCCACCGGCTCCAGCGAGGTCTGGAAAATCGGGTGGCCCCCGATATATTCTTCCAGCGTCCGGCGGTATTTCAGCACCAGCTTACGGGCCTGGTTCTTCAGGTCGCTTTTAGCGCGGATGTACAGGTCGGTCTCTTTAACCGTCACCTTAAAGGCGACCAGCTCTTTATCTTTAACCCAGTGGCGGTAGGTTCGGGGCTGGTACATAGGCTTAAAAATGCACCTCCATGGCTCGTGGGGGGCAGGCTTTGAGGCAGAGCCCGCAGGCGACGCATTTTTCGTTGTAGAAGTTAACCCGCCGGGTTACCGGGTCAAGCTCAAAGGCGTCCGAGGGGCAGATGGCGATGCAGGCGCCGCAGTGGGTGCACCGCTCCTCGTTGCGGAGCACATCCTGGCTCAGTGATTGTATCTTCACCCCGGTCTTGGTCAGGTAGCGGATGCCCTTATCGTACTCCTGCTGTTCCCCGCTCAGTTCCAGAACCAGCAGCCCCTCCTCCTCGGGGGTAATCAGGGCTTTCAGGATATTGAAATCGAGGTCGTAGTCCTTAACCAGCCGGGAGACTATGGGACGGTCAACCATCCGCTTGGGAAAGTGCAGTACTATTCTCTTGGAAACATTCATCTTCTTCTCCTCGTGCTGGCTACTCTATCGGCCGTTCTTTAAGCGGCTTGAGCTTTATTCCCGCCTCCACCCCCGGCAGCGGCGCCACCGGTTCGGTGAGCAGGAACTTCCCACCGATTATCCATTCCTTCAGGGTACTGGCAATCTCTACCGCCCTGGAGTAGCTGGAAAGGGAAGCGGTGGGTATTTCCTTACCTTTAAGCTTGACCTTACCGCTCTTCAGCTCGGCGTAGCTGACCTCGCCCAGTATGCCATCTTTCAGGTTGGGGTAGTCGCCGGAATAGTCGATAACGGCGCCGTAAATCTCGGCGTCGGTAACTGTAGTGTAGCTTAAGATTTCCTCGTTAAGTATGGGTATGGGCACGCCGATGCCAACGGTCAGGGTGCAGCCGTAACCGAGCATGCTGGTGCCCACCAGCCACCGGGGGCTCATCTGTTTCAACTCCCCGATGAGGCAGAGCGCCGCCGCCCCCCGCTTGGGGACGCCCTTGTCGGTGCGGGGCACGTCGGGGTTGTGCTGGGTGCCCGGCCAGGCGACGAAACCGGTGCCGCCCCCCAGGAATACTCTGGTGCCGATGCCGATGGTCTTGTAGTGGGGGTCGTTAAGCAGCGGCGATAGTTGCCCGGCGGTGGCGTAGTTGATATTGCCCAGTTCCGCCCGCAGCACCCCCATGTAGGTGTAGATGGTCTTATCCGAGGTATTGGCGGCAATATTGTAGTTCTGGTAGGCGTTCCTGATGTTAAAGAGCACGGCGTCGTTGAGGTCTTTGATGTTTATCAGGGTCGCCAGCTTTTTGCGGGGGTAGCAGTCGGTGCCGTAGGCGGTGGCTTCCAGCCGGATATCTTTACCGGCAACCAGCTCCTCGATGACGTGCCCGCCCCCGTAGTTGAATTCGCCGGGGTGCACCTTGTTCCTGGGGTCGTCGTCGGGCAGCGCCGCCGCGCCGATAAACAGGTCGGCCGCCGCCAGCCCGGTATAGGCCGGCACATCGTTGAGGGTAACCTTGCCCCCGCCGAACTTTAGCCGGGGCTTGGTGTGCCCGGTGTTGAAGTAGGCGCCGGATGAACACATCGGCCCGAAGGTGCCGGTGGTGACTACATCCACCTCTTCCGACGCTTTCTTGGTGCCTCTTTCCTTGGCAATGCCGATTATCTCTTCGGCGGTAACCACCACCGCTTTGCCCTGTTTTATCTTTTCGTTTATCTCTTCTATTGTTTTGGCCATGGCTTAAACCTCCTAGATATTATATCGTTACTCTTCAGGCTGTCAATCGGTGGCTTGGCGTAAAATAAAAAACCCAAGAAATCTAATGTTCTTGGGCTTGGTTTACTCGGCTGCAGCCGGGGGGAAGTCAGGTCGGCATGGTCCCCGAACTGGCGGCACGCCAAGCCCAGGGCATCATCATGCGGAGAGCCCCTGTGGTTAAGCTAATCTGTCCCTTCCAGTTCGGCACTATTTTTGCCTCCTTTTGCTCCTTTTTCAGGAGTGGGGACAGTATATAGGATTTATAGCTGAAAGTCAAATAGTAGTGAATGTTGAAGCCTGGAGCGCCATCAGCTATAATCACAGGGACAACGTATCTGAATTTCCGCAAGGAGGCAGGTTTGCTCAAAAGTCATAGCTGCGGCGAGCTTAGAAAAGAGGCTATCGGCGCCCAAGTTACGCTGGCGGGCTGGGTTGACCGCCGCCGTGACCACGGCGGGCTGATATTTATTGACCTCCGCGACAGGGAGGGCATAACCCAGGTTGTCTTTGACCCGGAAACCTCTGCCGAATGCCACAAGACAGCCAGTAAGCTGCGCAGCGAATACGTCGTACAGGTCACCGGCGAGGTCTCCCCCCGCCCCAAGGGAACGGAAAACCCCAAGCTGCCCACCGGTGATATCGAGGTTATCGCCCGCAGCGCCAAGATACTTAATGCCTCCAAGACCCCGCCCTTCTATATCAACGAGGAGGTCGAGGTGGACGAGGCTTTGCGGCTCAAGTACCGCTATTTAGACCTGCGCCGCCCCCGGATGAAGCGGAACCTGGAGCTGCGCCACCGGGTGATTAAATTTACCCGCGATTTTATGGATACTCACGGCTTTGTTGATATCGAAACGCCTATTCTTACCAAGAGCACCCCGGAGGGAGCGCGGGACTACCTGGTGCCCAGCCGCGTTCAGCCCGGCAAGTTTTACGCCCTCCCCCAGTCCCCCCAGCAGATGAAGCAGCTGCTCATGGTAGCCGGGGTGGAGAAGTATTACCAGATTGCCAGGTGCTTCCGCGACGAGGACACCCGCGCCGACCGCCAGCCCGAGTTCACCCAGCTCGACGTGGAGATGAGCTTCATTGATGTTGACGATATCCTCCAGCTTATGGAGGAGCTTTTCACGGCCATGGTCAAGGCGATTAAGCCGGAAATGAAGATGCTCAAGCCCTTCCCCCGAATCAGCTTTGCCGAGGCTATGAGGCGCTACGGCACGGATAAGCCGGACCTCCGCTTCGGCATGGAGCTGGCAGACCTCACCGATATTGCTGCCGAATCCGAGTTCGCCATCTTCAAGGACGTTATCGCTGATGGTGGCAAGGTCAAGGGCATCTGCGCCCCCGGCTGTGCCGGTTACAGCCGCAGTCAGCTCAACGAGCTTAACCGTCTGGTTCAGGAACTCGGCGGCGCCGGCTTATTAACCCTGTCGCTGGGCGCCGAGAGCGGTGATTTAAGCAATCTAACCATGGAAGAGGTTAAATCGGTAGCCGCCCGCTTTTTAACTCTGGAGCAGGTCAGGCAGATGGCGCAGCTTCTGAAGGCAAATAAGGGAGACCTGCTGCTCATCATTGCCGGCAAGCCGATGTTAGTTAATACCGTGCTCGGTGAGCTTCGCCTGGAGATGGCTCGCCGCCTCAAGCTGGCTGCCCCCGGTTTGTTCACCTTCGCCTTTGTCCTGGACTTCCCCCTCCTCCGCTGGGACGGGGAGGCAAAGCGCTGGGACTCGGAGCACCACCCCTTTACCTCCCCTCAAGAGGAAGATATGCCTTTGTTGGAAAGCGCCCCGGAAAAGGTGCGGGGCAGGCACTACGATGTCGTCGGCAACGGCTTTGAGCTGGGCGGTGGCAGCATCAGGATTCACACTGCGGAACTGCAGAGAAAGATTTTCAGCTTACTGGGCTATAAAGATAAAGATATGGACGCCCGCTTCGGCCACATGCTGGAAGCATTCGAGTACGGGGCACCCCCCCACGGCGGCATCGCCCTCGGCCTCGACCGCATTGTCATGCTGCTGGCGGGGGAGGAGACCATCCGCGAGGTCATCGCCTTCCCCAAGAACCAGGCTGCTGCTGACATGACCTTCGATGCCCCCTCCTCGGTCAGCGAGCAGCAGCTGTCGGAGTTGCACCTGCGTCTGCGAGAGGAAAGATGAAAGTAACCAGAGAGAAAGAAGAAGAACGGCAGGTATTTCTGCGTATTGAGCTGGAAAAATCTGAGGTAGACAAAGCTCTGGAGCAGGCTTACCGCCGCCTGGTCAAACAGGTTAATATTCCCGGCTTCCGCCAGGGGAAGGCGCCGCGGGAGGTGCTGGAGCGCCATGTCGGTAAGGATGGCTTGCTCGAAGACGCCCTTAATATCCTCCTCCCCGAGGTCTACGAGCAGGCGCTCAAAGAAGAGAAGATTGAGGCTATAGCCAACCCCCAGATTGAGGTCGTCCAGAACGAGCTGGTGGTCTTCACGGCGGTGGTGCCGCTAAAACCATCTGTTGAACTCGGCGACTATAAGAGCATTAAATTAAAGCCGGAGAAGGCGGAGGTGACAAAGGAAGAGGTCGATAAAGTTATCGAACAGATACGCCGCCAGCACGGCAACTGGGAACCGGCGGAGCGCCCGGTTGCCTTTGAAGATTTGGTGGTTATGGATGTCGAAGCCAGGGCGGAGGAAACACCCTTTATCAACCAGCAGGGCGCCCAGTATCAGGTTATGCCCAACCAGCCCCTCCCCACCCCGGAATTTGCCGACCAGCTGATTGGCATGAAGGTCGGCGAAGAAAAAGAATTTAAGCTTACCCTTCCTGGAGACTATACCCAGCCGGAGCTGGCGGGCAAGGAAGCCAGTTTCAAGGTAAAAATCAACGAGGTAAAGCAGCAGCAGCTGCCCAAATTAGATAAAGAGTTTGCCAAGCTGGTCAGCCCCGATTTAAAGACGATGGCGGCTCTGCGCCAACGGCTCATTAAAAACCTTACCATTCAGGCGGAACAGAGGGCAAAGGAAGATTATCAGGAAAAGGTGCTCGACGCCGTGGTGGATTTGAGCCAGGTGGAGTTCCCGCCGGTGCTGGTCGACTCGGAGCTGGAACGCCTCATGGAGCAGCAGGCGCGCTGGATGCAGGAAAGCGGCCTGGACCTGGAAGGATATTTAAGCCGGATTGACAAGACGGAAGAGGAACTGCGGGAGGAGCTGCGCCCGGTGGCGGCTAAGCGGGTGACCCGCTCGCTGGTGCTGGGCAGGGTGGCTGAGGCGGAAAAGATTGAAGTCACCGACGACGAGATAAACGCCGACCTGGAAAAGCTGGTGCAGGGCGCCGAGAACAAGACAGAGATGAAAGAAAGAGTAGCCTCGCCGCAAATCCGCGACTCAATGGAACAGGGGCTGACCACTCAGAAGACAGTTCAGCGGCTGGTGGAGATAGCCAAAGGTTCCAAAAATGCCCCCCAAAAATAACCCCCGGGTGGTAAAAAGCATCTGCCGGATGTGCATGGGCTTTTGTGGTGTAGACGCCCATGTCGTTAACGGCAAACTGGTAAAAGCCACCCCCATGAAGGAGCACCCGGTAAACCGGCTCTGCGTCAAGGCGACGGCAATGGCAGACTGGCTCTATTCGCCGGAGCGCATCACCCGCCCCATGAAAAAGGTCAACGGCGCCTGGCGTGAAATTCCCTGGGATGAAGCCCTTGGTATCGTCGCCGAAAAGCTGGCGGCGATTAAGGATAAATACGGCGCCAGGTCAATGGTGGTGCATACCGGCCAGCCCCTCATCGGCACCGAGGTGCCCCGCATCGCCATCCGCTTCTGCAGCCTCTACGGGACGCCCAACTACACCTCGGGGGCTTCCCTCTGCTTCGCCGCCAAGGGGTTAGGTCACGGATTAACGTTAAGCAACCACATGTTCCCCTTATCCCCCAGCTACCCCAAGACCCGCTGTATCGTCGTCTGGGGGCGCAACCCCCAGCAGTCCAAGGTGGACGAGCAGGCAAAGATACTGGCGGCGCAAAAGCGGGGGGCTAAGCTAATTGTAGTTGACCCCAGAGCCACCCCCCTGGCAAAGAAGGCAGACCTGCATATTCAGGTCAGCCCCGGAACTGACTGTGCCCTGGCGCTGGGCTTGCTCAATGTCATCATCGCCGAAGATTTATATGATAAAGAATTCGTTGAGCGCTGGACGCTCGGCTTCGATAAGCTGGCTCAGCACGTCAGGGAATATACCCCGGAGGCAGCGGCAAAAATCACTGGTGTCCCAGCGGCTAAAATAAAGCGGTTCGCCCGCCTGTATGCAAAAACCAAACCGGCCACTATAACCCAGGGTGTCTCCATAGACCACTGTACTAACGGCGTGCAGAACAGCCGGGCTATTGCCGCCCTGATTGCCGTCACCGGCAACCTGGATGTGGCGGGGGGCGATATCTATAACGCCCCGCTGAGGCAGAGCAGCCTGCGGGTAAAGGGGATAGTCGCCGTTAGCGAGGTTATCGGCGCCGAATACCCCATATTTAATAAATTCATCAGCGAGACCACGGCCATGCCGGTGACTGACGCCATACTTATGAAAAAGCCCTATCCGGTTAAGGCGATGATAGTCCAGGCGGCAAACCCGGCACTGACCTGGCCCGACAGCAATAAGGTCAGGCGGGCGCTGGAAGAGCTTGAGCTGCTGGTGGTCTCCGGTATGTTTATGACGCCCACGGCAGAGCTGGCTGATATCTTTCTCCCCGCTTCCGCCTTCCTGGAGAGAAAATTCATCTCCGACTACGCCACAAAGGGGATACCGCTGATTGCATTAAGCCGGCAGGCGCTGGAGCCGCCCGGTGACTGTATGGAGGACTGGCAGCTGTGGGCGGAACTGGGCCGCAGGATGGGCTATGACGATTATTTCCCCTGGCAGAACGCCGACGAGTTTTTCAGCTTTCTGCTGGAGCCTTCGGGAGTGACACTGGAACAGCTGGAACAGAACCCCGGCGGTATTATTTACCGCCCGCTTGACCAGGAGCGCAAATATGAGCAAGAGGGTCTGGCTACGCCGTCGGGCAGGGTAGAGCTATTTTCCCCGCTAATGGAGGAAAAAGGCTATGCCCCCCTCCCCACCTTTATCCCTCTGCCGGAGCCAGATGAAAAATACCCCTTCACCCTTATAACCGGCACCAGAACTATCGCCTACTCCCACTCCGGCTACCGCCAGCTGGCTAAATTGCGCAGGCTGGTGCCCGAACCGCTGGTGGAGATTAACCCTAAGCCAGCAAAGAGACTGGGAATTGCCGATGGAGAATCGGTTATACTGGAATCCCCCCGGGGCAGCATCACTCTCAAGGCTTTAGTTACTTCGGATATCCCGCCTGATGTCCTGAGTATCCAGCACGGCTGGGAGGAGGCTAATGCCAATCTGCTCACCGACTTCGCCCCCGCCGACCCCATATCCGGCTACCCGGGCTTAAAGACCACCCCCTGTCGGGTGCGAAAAATCGGGGAATAAGTTATAATTAGTTCAAAGTACTGTAAAAAAGATAGCGGGAGAAGAGAAATGAATATCCAACCGACGAATATTATTCCCGGCGTGGTTGAGAGCGGTCCCAGGGGCGAAAGATTCTGGGATATATACTCGCTGCTTCTTAAAGAGCGCATCGTTATGCTGTTCACGCCTATTGTTGACCAGGTGGCTAATGTTATCATCGCCCAGCTTCTCTACCTGGAGCGGGAAGACCCGGACAAGGACATCAGTATGTATATTCAGAGTCCCGGCGGGGTTATCAGCTCCGGCCTGGCTATTTATGATACCATGCAGCTTATCCGCCCCGACGTGTCAACTATCTGTGTTGGGCTGGCAGCCAGCATGGCTACCGTGCTCCTCGGTGCCGGCGCCAAGGGCAAGCGCTACGCTCTGCCCAACGCTACCATACACCTGCACCAGGCGGTCGGCGGCGCTCAGGGGCAGGCGGCTGATATCGTGATTGCGGCGCGTGAGATTGCCCGGCAGCAGGATGTAATCAAGGAGATTATCGTCAAGCATACCGGCCAGCCCTTGGAGAAGGTGACCCATGATACCGACCGTGACTTCTACCTTAACGCGGCGCAGGCGGTTGAGTACGGCATTATCGATGAAGTCCTGGCCAAGCCCAAGGAAAAAGAGAAAGAGAAATAGCAGTAGCTAAAGCTCTTTATTATAGAGCTGTCGGTAGCGGCGGGACAGTTCCTTTAAGTTAGGCAGACCCTCTCTGGCCCCCGTCTTAGTTATAGAAAACCGGGCGGTAATATCACCCAGCCGCCCGCATTCCTCCAGGTCTTTATTATTAACCATCCCGTATAAGAATCCGGCGGCAAAGGCATCGCCGGCGCCGGTGGTGTCCGTGCTCGCCCCGGTGTCTGAAGGTTTGATAATATATTCATTTTTAGCATCCCGGATATAGCTGCTGGCGGCGGTGTTCTTTATCTTTACCCCTTTACCCAGGGTGACCACCACCCCCCGGCACCCCGCCTGCAGGCACTTCGCTGCCCCCTTGATAATATCCTCCCCGGTCAGCTGTTTTATCTCGTTCCGGTTGATAAACAGAATATGAGTTCGGCGCAGCAGCGGCGCCAGCGCTTTCAGCCCCTTGACGGCGTAGAGGGTGCCAGGGGCAAAGCTCAGCCGTACCGAATCGTCCAGCTTTTCCACCAGTTCCAGAGACATCTTGAACTGCTTATCATTGGCAAAAGAGGAAAGGTGCAGTATCTTTGCCCCGTTTATGTAGCTAAGGTCTATATCATTAATGGTTAGCTGGTTATTGGCGCCGGGCAGCACATACAGGGAGCGTTTGCCTTTGCCGTCGCTTAAAGCTATTACCGAGCCGGTTCTGGCTTTATTCTTTACCTTTATTCGGCTGGTGTCCACCCCCACCACCTCGAAGTCGCGGAGCAGCATTGTGCCCTCGGCGTCTTCGCCGACGGCGCCGCCGAAACCGGCGCTCAATCCCAGCTTTCCCAGCCCGTAGATGGTGTTGGCTGCTGACCCGCCGGCAAAGACCTCGGCTTCTTCCACCACCGTCTCGCCGTCGTCGAGGATGCTGGTTACCTTATAGATATGGTCTAT
>Ga0315551_10002290_pt1 | contig 14098 bp, 16 predicted proteins | sample SalMarSW160290MG_FD_203678 | JGI IMG/M metagenome (GOLD analysis project Ga0315551, IMG submission 203678) | Salt marsh sediment microbial communities from the Plum Island Ecosystem LTER, Massachusetts, United States - Salt Marsh Sediment SW1602-90 ... | reverse complement strand
ATTTTTCGATGCTTACCGGCGCGCTGCTGCTAGTGATCGCCGGAATGCTGAGCATGGAAGAAGCCTACCGGGCAATTAATTGGCAGGCAATCTTTCTGATCGCGGGGATGTACTCGATGAGCCTGTCCATGGTTCAGACCGGGCTGGCGCAAAGGATCGGCGAAGCCATAGTGGCGGTCACCACCCCGCTGGGTCCCTTGGGGTTGGCTGCAGGGGCCTACCTCTTGACGGGGATGTTGACGCAGGTGATGGGTGGACAGGTCACAGCACTGGTGACCGGTCCGATTATGATCAGCGCGGCAATCCACCTTCATACCAGCCCACAGGCAGTGGCGGTTGCAACCGCGATTGGCTGCTCAGCATCTTTCTTCACACCCATCGCTCATCCGGTAAATGTGTTGATGATCGCGCCTGCCAATTATGAGATCAAAGATTTCTTTCACATCGGCTGGCGCTTGACCATCGTGTGCTTTCTTATGTTGCTCGTCGGACTTGTCCTCTTTTGGAGGCTATAGGACAAACACTATTCACTGTATTGAAAAAGCAAGCAACAAAGCCCCACTCTTGACATTTTCTTAAAATACTTGTAATATCTGAACTAGTTGTTAGTTTTAACCTAACAATCGGTGTAAATATGCAAAAAGGGAACTATCTCACTACTATATTGCGTTCGAACAAAACTGTCTTTACCTCCAAAGATATTGCTCTGTTGTGGCATGATCCGGGCACATCAGCGACTAGAGTCCGGTTAAATTACTACGTCAAAAAGGGAGACTTATATCGAATCCGGAAAGGCTTGTATGCCAAAAGCAGGAAATACAATAAATTGGAATTGGCCACCCGAATATTTACCCCTTCTTATGTGAGTTTTGAAACAGTGTTGGCTAAGGAGGGTCTGATATTTCAATATTACGACAAGATTTTTGTCGCTTCTTACTTAACTCGAGAAATTACTATCGACCAACAAATTTATTCCTACAGAAGAATTAAAGTCGTGGTGTTGACTAATACTGTCGGGATAGAGCATGTTAGTGAAACATCTATTGCCACCAAAGAGCGGGCTTTCTTGGACACCCTGTATGTGAATGCTGATTATCAGTTTGACAATGTCCGCTCATTAAACTGGGAGGTAGTTTTCGAGATTTTGCCAATTTACAATAATCAGCGGATGGCAAAAAAGGTCAATAGCTTGTATAAAAAGGTGCACGATCAAATATCATGACACTGGACTTGGCAACCCACAGAACAATTTTGTTTCAGATCCTAAAAGATATTTACTTGGATACCACCATCTCCCCTTTTTTGGGATTTAAAGGTGGCACGGCTGCCTGGATATTTTATGGTTTGGATAGATTTTCGATTGATCTGGATTTTGACCTGTTGGATAAGAGCCAAGAAGAATATGTTTTTGACCGGGTGATTAATATTGTCACAAAGTACGGCACTCTCAAAGATGCGTACAAAAAACGGTTTAATTTATTTATTATCCTGTCATACGAAGATAAAGCCCGGAACGTTAAAGTAGAGATAAACAGAAGACAATTTAAATCCAGGTACGAGATCAGGACATATTTGGGCATTTCAATGCAGGTCATGGTTGTTGAGGATATGTTTGCCCATAAACTCATGGCTATGTATGAGCGCATTGGCAAAACCAGCCGGGACATCTACGATGTGTGGTTTTTCCTCCAATCCCGTTCTCCCATAAACAAAGAAATTGTCGAAAATCGTGCCCAGATGCCTTTTGACCTATTGGTAAAAAAATGTATTACACAATTAGAAAGAATGGATAATCGCCATATTTTAGATGGCGTTGGCGAACTCTTAACTACCGGCCAAAAAAACTGGGCAAGGGCCAAACTACGGGAAGAAACCATTGCTTTGTTGAAACTGCGGTTAGAAAGCTGAGCGTGACCTACCCCGCTTGACATAGATCGAGCATAAGCCTAAATTGGAAAAGTTATAAAGTTTGACGGAAAACCCTTATAACAGGCTTCCAGCGTAACTTAAAATGGTCATTTCGATTGCTTCATAAAAAGAGAGCCTTGGAAAAACAAGTACAGCTATCTCGCTTGCCGAAAGTGGTATTGGCGAGCAGCTGGGGCTGGCTGTTGCCGAAGTGGAGCCCTAATCCTGTTGGGATCAAGGATTTGGCTGGGTTCCCGATTGAGGCAGCCATCGATTTCATCAACAACCTTCACACCGGTGAGATCCAGGAGGAACGGCAGGCCACTGATCCAGTAGTTTGGCCGATCAATACAACCAGCGGTAAAGTCGCCATACGCCCAGATGCTGGCAGCCCAATGTGGACAGGAGATTAACAATTGGCCGCGGGCCTGCGTAACGTATTGAAACCCAACTAGCCGATTCAGTGACAACCTCTTTCTGCCTCACGCGTTTTTCTTGGATCCATAGTTTGATTTCTAATCGACTCAGTTCTTTCTTGCTCATTGTCAGTATTTCGTCCACTTTTGTGTCCCTTTCAAAGGGGACATTTTAACTTTGCAGAAAGGGGACTCGACTACTTTGAACTGACATGATTATGGGATCTTTGGGAATCCCCGTGGTAAAGGTTAGATGTGACAAATATTTCAGGATATTTTCAGCTATAACCGCCTAAAATCCGATCTGGTTTAGGGGATTAGGCGTCATCCGTCCAAAAGCAATTGGGCTACTGCTGCTGCATCCATCGTTGGACGGCTGTTCTCAAGTCATTTAACCGTTACCACTGCGCTTTGAGTGAACCTTCAACTTTGAGAGGATAATATGTTTGAGTTGGTTGCTTTCGCTGCCTTGTCAGCCGGCCTCATTTATATATCGCGTGCCTCGCTACGTGCGCCGCGCTTGCATGGCTTCTATCGTTTCTTTGCGTGGGAGTTCATAATCGCCCTGTTCTTGCTCAACGCGGACGTCTGGTTCCGCGACCCATTTTCTTGGCACCAGCTTATCTCTTGGTTCTTGCTCACTGTCTCCATCGTCCCGTTGACGTTCGGGGTTCACTCTTTAGCCACCAAAGGAAAACCGGTGAAACGCCGAGAGGATGACGCTCAACTTCTGGCCTTTGAGAAGACCACCACACTGGTAAACACGGGCATCTATCAGTATATTCGCCACCCACTCTACAGTTCACTCCTGTTATTGGCTTGGGGGTTATTCTTCAAAGCCCCAGCCTGGTCAGGTGCACTGCTGGTGCTGGCAGCGACTTTGTTTCTATTCGCCACAGCCAAAGCGGACGAGGCCGAATGTATTCGCTTCTTTGGATCATCATATCAAGCATATATGAAACAGACCAAGATGTTCGTTCCTTTTTTATTCTGATGAATCGGAGTGGTCATGAGTCATCACTACCATTTTGCCATGGCTGGGCGCGGCCCAACTATCGTATCCAGCATACGGCTGGGAGTGTGCGCGATTTACAAATATTTTTCACGCTCGAATAGAATCCTGCTCCTAAGCAAAGTCCATGCCCGCCCAGAGGCCGCTAACGCAAATCGTTAGTGCACTCTCCGACCAGAGGCATTCTAAGGGCTTGATTAAACCCTTAGAGACGCGACGACTAATATTAAGGCACCTGCAGCACGATGATCTCGATAGTCTGTTCAGCCTTTACCGCGATCCAGAAGTTAGGCAATACTTCCCAGAAGGAACTTTAACTTACGAGCAAACCAGAGATTAGCTTTATTGATTTCTTAATGGACATCCAGTGCATCCCGAACTCGGCCTTTGGGCAACGATCTACAAGGAAACCAATCGATTTATTGGACGGTGTGGGTTATTGCCCTGGACTATCGATGTCCACTTCGAGGTCGAAGTCGCCTTCTTAATCGCAAAAGAGTTCTAGGGACAAGGCTTGGGCATTGAGGCGGCCAAGGCTGTTCTAGAATACGGCTTTGCCATATTGCGTCTCCCCCACCTTATCTGCCTGATCGACCCTGATAATATACCGTCAGTCAGGGTAGCAACCAAGATCGGCATGAACTTCGAGTACGAGGGGACGGACAACAAGGGACCGTTCCTGCTTTACTCGATGAGCTGCCCCTCATTACAATGACTGGATTGATCCTTGACTTATCGAGAGTGCCTAATATCTCGCTACAGCCGCCTCGAAGGTATCCTCAGGAAAGGCCAGATGTTGGACGTCCATGTGGCGCAGGTCCAGGTCGATGCCCAGATCTTCTGCACGCTGCTTTGCCTTCTCCAGCATGCCTTCGCTCAAGTCAATAGCTGTCACCTGAGCGCCTTTCGGGTAGTAGGGCATGTTTTTGCCAGTGCCCACGCCCACCTCCAGGATGCGCCCGGCTGGCAGGCGCGACCACAGATCCCGGCGCCACTCCTGGAAAGTGGAGCGTTCGGTGAACCACTCCACCAGGTCATAAACCGGAGCGATGCGGTTGTAGCGCGCTTTGGTCGCCTCGGTCTGGCGGTCTATGTCTTCCGGTTGAATATCAGTAATCTGCATTGCCCTTTCATTGGATAACAATTCCTGGCAGATGCCTGCTTCCAGTTCGGCAAACTGCTCGCCGAATTCCGGGTCTTTCCGGTTGGGATCATGCCAGATTGCCCCGATGAATTCCTCATTCCAGGTCCTGGTGCAGTTGTTGGTATTCTTCCTGGCTAATTTCACCGCGCGCATATCGAACTTTCAAGATCTCTAAAGGTGTCTGTTGGGTTTCGCGTGGCGCCCCTTGATTCGTAAACTGTGGTCTCCAACCCAGCGCGTAAGCGACCAGGCCAACTATCAGCAATGGAATGATCAAACCAAATCCCATCATGGGTTATACCTCCTTGTCAATTTCCGTGAACGTATTTCGTTCGTAGTATGCTTATATTCTAAGACTCTTCTATAAAGCTTCCTTGAAGCTAACTTAAAGAATGTGTAAAGAATATTCGCTGCGTCTTTCTAAATTAATCCGGCGAGAAAGCTGAGGTGATGTTTTTGCCAGCAGCTTTCTCGTCGGTTAACAATTAAGCCGCCAATTGGTGACCCCTCAGCAATTGAGCATTGACGGCGACGATCACGGTGCTGAGCGACATGAGCAGAGCGCCGACTGCCGGGGAGAGTAGGATGCCGACTGGCGCCAGGACTCCGGCAGCCAAAGGCAGGGCGAAGATGTTGTAGCCAGCGGCCCAGAACAGGTTCTGAATCATCTTGCGGTGGCTGGCCCGGCTCAGATCGAAGATCTTGACCACGTCCAACGGGTTGCTCTTGACCAGGATGATCCCGGCCGATTCGATGGCGACATCAGTGCCGCTGCCAATGGCGATGCCCACATCTGCCCGTGTCAGGGCGGGAGCATCGTTGACGCCATCACCCACCATAGCGACGCGCTTGCCCTGCTTCTGCAGCTCGGCCACCTTCTGGTCTTTATACTCGGGCAGCACCTCAGCAAAGTAAGTGTCGATGCCCAATTCTTCCGCCACGGCTTTAGCGACCGCCTGGCTGTCGCCGGTCAACATGGCGACTTCTATACCCATCTGGTGCAATTTATCAATAGCCAGCTTGCTCTCCGGGCGGATCACATCTGCCAGGGCAAAAACCGCCAGTACCTGTACCCCATTCGGGCCATCCTGTACCAGGTTGATCACACTCTGCCCTTTTCCGCTGACCTTCTGCTCGAATTGGGCCAGTTTATCGGGCAGCTTGATTTCCAGCATCTCCAGCAAGCGCGGCCCGCCAACAAAAACTGTACGGCCATCGCTCTGAGCGCGCACACCGCGACCTTTTATGGCTTCAAAGTCTGAAACGGAAGGCAAAGAAAGCTGGCGTTCTTCCGCCGATTTGCGGACGCCGCCCGCAATGGTATGCTCCGAATCTCCTTCGATGGCGGCTGCCAGCGCCAGGGCGTCTTCTTCGCTCCAACCATTGGCAGTCTCGATGCCGACCACGCCAAACTCACCTTCGGTCAGCGTGCCGGTTTTGTCGAAGATGACCAGGTTAATTTCACGCGCTTTTTCCAGTGCCAGGCGTTCGCGCACCAGGATGCCGTTCTGGGCGCCCATAGCGGTGGTGATGGCTACCACGAGGGGGACCGCCAGACCCAAGGCGTGCGGGCAGGCGATCACTAACACGGTGGCGACTCGAGCAATGACGTCTACATTAAATCCAACCGCAATGATCCAGGCCACCGCCGTGATGGCGGCCACGCCCAAAGCCACGTAAAACAGCCAGCCAGCAGCTTTGTCTGCCAGGATCTGCGTATTGGATTTGCTCTGCTGGGCCTGTTCGACCAGACGCATAATGCCTGCCAGGGCACTCTCATCTCCAGTGGCAGTCACTTTCACTCGCAGGCTGCCATCCCCGTTGATCGTACCGCCAATTACTTTGTCACCGGGCAGTTTCTTGACCGGTTTTGATTCCCCGGTGAACATGGCTTCGTTTACATCCGACTCGCCTTCTTGCACGTCCCCATCGGCGGGCACACTGGCGCCCGGACGTACCAACACCAGATCGCCATTCCGCAGTTTATCTATAACGACAGATTCGGTGCTGCCGTCCTGGCGGATGCGTTCGGCTGTGTCCGGCATCAATTTGGCCAGTTCGTTCAAGGCGCCCGAGGCCTGGCGCACGCTGCGCATCTCTATCCAGTGGCCCAGAAGCATAATGTCGATCAAGGTGACCAGCTCCCAGAAGAAGGTGGTGCTTGTCGGTAAGAACAGAGCAGCCAAGCTGTAAACGAAAGCCACGCTGATAGCCAGCGAGATCAGGATCATCATGCCCGGTTGGCGGTTCTGCAGCTCGGGTTTAGCCATCTGCAAGAAGGGAATACCCCCATACAGGAAGACAATCACGGCAAAAACGGGCGTGATCCATTGGCCCCCAGGGAAAGTTGGCAAGCTATAGCCCAGCCAGGCCTGGATCGTGGGGCTGAACAGCAGCACCGGGATGGAAAGGACTAGCGACACCCAGAACTTCCGGCGGAACATCTGCTCGTGGCCGGCATGGTCCACGTGGGCGCTATGATCCTGGTGACCACCATGCTCGCCATGAGCGGCATGATCCTCTTGTCCTTTTGGGTGCGAGTTGTGTTCCATATGTCCCAGACCTTCTGAATGTTCACCGTGTGTGTGTTTTGATTCCTCTTCACCCGGGTGGAACCGGTCGTGTTTCTCCTGATTGAGTGGTTTGTCCATCTTTTTCTCCTAAAAAGTGCAGACTACATCTATGAAAAGCAAGAATATCAGGAAACAACTGAATCTTGACATAAACACTCCGAGTTGGAAAGGGCCAAATCGCGCCATTGAAATAGCCAATTTAGCCTATTCGAGATCATAAAGGTTTTCAGAAACAATTATAAAAGAACACCTTCCCCCGAGTCCACTTCAAAGTGCCCCCATTGCAAATAACCAATCTTAGCTGCCTGACACTTATTTCATCCTTGCCGCAGGTAGTGTAGAAGAAAATAGTGCATCTTCCTTGAAAATTTGCGCTGTTTTTCATCTTTTAGTTGGCGATGATTCTTACTTTACAGTTATTGGCAGCTTCATTCCAGCTTCATAGTGCCCGGGTATAGGGCAGGAAAATTCTAACTCGCCAGAGAGTGCGGCTTCTGTAAAGGTGTAGTCAAAAGATTGGGTGGTTCCCGGCTGCAAATCATCTTCAGAAATGTGTACCAGGGCCATCGCGTACATCGACTCCATATCCATGATACCCTGCTCAATCGGCTTAACCAGCATAATCTCGTGAGCAACCTTTCCTTTATTGGTGACTTCAAAATGGTACGGTACACCGACTGTGAAAGTTGTCAGTGAGAATTGAAAATTGAAATCATCGGGGTTGATTGACCCGGAAGATGCTATCTTTATCGCTGTAGAAGGCCAGCGGCTTGCCATGCCGTTCAAAGTAATGCCGAGAAGCTTCAGGAGATGCTCAACCAACGGGCGGAGGCGATGAAGATTTTCATCAATGCCCTGTCCTCCAATGGACCTTTGCGGGAGGAGCTTACCTTGAATGAGGCAGCTGAAACGGTTTGGGCAATCACCAGCGCTGAAGTCTATACCCTGATGGTAAAGGATCGCGGTTGGCCGTTGGGAAAGTACCAGAAGTGGCTTGCCATGGCTCTCACCAACCTGCTGCTCCCTTGAGTGGCTTGGTTATTTACCATCTACCGTGAGATAATAAGGATAAACCCGGGGTTCACCTTTCATCTTATACAAATAGAAAATAAAGCCAAGATTGGACATAGAGCCTGGTTCCCGACAGAATCCGCCCGAAAGCGGCATGAAAGAAAAATTTAGCCTGGGAACAAAACAAATGAAGATCTTTATCCCTACTATAGGTTCGCAAGGGGATGTACAGCCGTTTATTGCCCTTGCACAAGGACTAAACCAAGCCGGTCACAAAGTCATATTAGGGTCTCATCCTGTGATGAAGAGCTTAGTGGAGTCCTATGGCATAACCTTTAAGCCCATTGGTCCCGATATCGACCTAGCTAAAGAAGTGGCTGCCATCCGCCGCCAGGCTGGTAATGCAGCTATAGGGCTGATACAAGGGATGCGATTCGGCTTCAAAATGTTAGAGTGCAGCCATGATGATATCCTGGCTCAATGCCGGAAAGCCGATCTGGTGGTGGTCCCAGCTGCGATCGCGGCAGGCAAGAATGAAGCCGAACTCCTAGATTTGCCTTACCTGAGCGTAACATTTATGCCCTGGGCAATTCCCTGGGATGACCCCGATTGACTACTTTTCAAGCGGATCCTTTATGAGGCAATAGATGGACTGGTCCACTTGATTACTACCCAGCCGCTAAATCGTATTCGCAAAAGACAAGGGCTTCCTCCTGTTAGGAAAGAAGGCTTCTCCTCCACCCGCTTAAATCTAATCCCGGTCAGCCCAGTAGTCTATACGCCAAACCCTCTCCGGGAACCCCACCGTCGAGTTGTGGGTTATTGGTTTGCCGAAGTACCAGATAAATGGCAGCCACCAGGCGAATTACTTTCATTTCTTGAAAATGGTGACCCACCAGTATTGATAAGATTAGGAGCCATGAGCCTGGGTGATGGGGTAGCATTAGAATCTGCCTAGCTGTTTGTGGAGGCCACCCAGCAAACTGAGATGCGTGCGATCATCCAGGGTTGGGAAATGGGGATCGATCAATTGGTCCTTCCATCTAACATCTACGCCAGTGGCTGGGTGCCACATAGCTGGCTGATGCCGCATTGTAGTGGCGTGGTACACCATGGTGGTTACGGCACCACTGCTGCCAGCTTGCGAGCAGGTATTCCGGTATTGATCATCCCACATATCGCTGACCAGTTTTATTGGGGGCAGCGAGTTTACCAATTAGGGGTTGGTTTAAAGCCAATTCGTCGTGCGAAACTGGATACCAATGGATTGGTTTTTTCCCTCGACAGATTGTTGCGTGACCAAGGATTGCGCATCACAGCTTCTAAACTTGGCGAACAGATACGTGCTGAAAACGGCATTGAAAACGCAGTACGCCTGATCGAGCAGACCTTTGTCTAACCAGTGCTGAAGGAAATAGGCCATTGAACGCCGTCTACCATTTTCAGAAGGAGCCAAAGCCTGTAATTCCAGTGGATGAACCTACCAGTCCCAGAGTAGAGGGTTGGCGCTTCCCGCCAACTGTATAAGTCTTACAAAACCTGACAATATCGGAGGTCGGAGATGTTTGAACTGCCTGAGTTCGTGACCTTAGCCAAGCAAATGAACCAAACTCTTAAAGGAAAGATCATACGAAGAGGACAGCTGGGAAACAGCCCTCATAAATTCGTTTGGTACAACCGGAGTCACGAAGAGTTTGAAAGTCTAACCAGAGGCAAGATCGTCGGAGATGCCCAGGCCAAGGGAAAGTGGCTGTTCCTTCCACTGGAGCCTGGTTACGTGCTGTTATTGGGTGAATGTGGAGGTAAAGTGCTTTATCACACCCCCGGGTCGAAGCTGCCGGACAAGTACCATTTGTACCTAATTTTTAAAGACGGCTCTTTCCTCACCATCACCACCCAGATGTGGGGAGCCATGGAACTTTACGAGCAAGGTCAAGAGCAGGATCGAGAATACATAAAGGGCATGAGACCAACCCCCATCGAGACTGAGTTCACCTACGACTACTTCTCCAATCTGATCGAGGACCCATTAAAAGGAAAGAAGCGAAGCGTAAAGGGGCTCCTGACCCAAGACCAGCTCATCCCCGGGTTGGGAAATGCCATCGCCCAGGATATCCTTTTTCGCTCCCGGCTCCATCCCAAGCATACTTTAAGCGATCTCAGCGAGGACCAAAAACGAGGTTTATACCAAGCCATCCTGGATACGGTCGACCAGGTCATTGCCCATGGTGGGCGCTACGACGAAACTGACCTATTCAACCAGCCGGGAAGCTATATCCGCCTGATGGACAAGAACGCGGTGGGAAAGCCTTGCCCGGAATGCGGGGGAACGGTGGAGAAGATCCAATATCTAGGCGGTGCCTGCTACTTCTGCCCGGATTGCCAGGTATGAGGGCGTAACGCAGCTGATTTACCGTCACACATGAAGCTGATAGAACGGGAGAAAAAGCAGGAAAACTAGTCTCTTGGCACAGGGTTTGTTTAGAGCTCAAACCAGAACTCAAGCATCAAGACCGAGGGGCTATCGATCGGGTGCGACCGGTTGATAAGCCTCAGCTCATCGACACTCTTTCAATGCAGGCAGCGATGGCCGACACCTGGTTGCTGCGGGTGGAACGGATCAGGAATTGCGCCGGTCTCAGTGCCAGTATGCGCCACCCCCGCTCGGAGGGGAATAATTCCCGCAACTCGCTCTCAAGGACCTGTCGCGGTGCATTTGGAAGTGGGGAGTTGATTGCGAAACCTAGCAGATAATATCGACCGCCGTCCTTCAAAGTAGCAGCCAACTCAGCTATAAATTGCTTTCTCTCGCCTGATTCAAACAGGTGGAAGAAACCAGAATCGACCACGGCTTTAAATGGTCCTTGAAATTGGCTAGGATGGAGTGCGTCACCGACACGGAACGCCACCAGGCGGGCAACTTCCGGCGTAGCAGCTGCTGCCTTGGCACGAGCCTGTGTGATGGCGGTTTCGGAAAGATCTACGCCAAGAACAGTCAATCCTAGTTCAGCAAGGGCCAGCGCGAGTTCACCCGTACCGCAACCAACTTCGAGCACCGGACCAGTGGGTGGGTACTCGTCAAGCAGTGCCATTAATTCCGGCTGTGGTGCACCGATATCCCAGGGTGGAGTCTGACCGTATGCAGGGTTGAAAAAGTTTTTTGATCCATGAGAATTAGAGGTGCCCATGAAGTTACCTTCGCCTATTTTGAGACATACCCCATCGGATTGCTTTAGCTGCAATGATGGTTACCATCCTATATTGACCATTCTGTAGGCGCTATCAACCCAATGGGAGGTCAGGTTTTGGTTTGAAACAAGGCGATTCAAGATCATAAGATCACCGGCATGGCTCATTTGAGTCAGGTGATTTTATCACCTTCTATCGACCTGACCAAACCCTACTATTCCCATCCAGTAGTAATTGGACATATGACTGAAACCACATCCTCCTTGATATGTTTGTCAGGGCGCGTTGAGCTCGGGGGCCTTGTTTCGGTTGGTGAGCACAAAGGCCTGGGCTTGCTTTGGGTCGAAATTTTTAAATTTCTGGATACGCCCCCAGGAGGTCAATACCATCGGGACATCGATGGAAGGCCAGGGATAGGCGATGACTTTGAAATTATCCACCTGGTCCATTATCGATTTGATGCTCGATTTCAAACTGGAACAAGCCTGATCATCCAGGGATGAACAGTTATACCAGAATATTACATAACCATGCTCCAGGTTGTGCACCAGATATCCAGCCGGATAGGGAGGTTCCTGGTCGCCCTCATCATAAAAGCCGGCGTTCATTTCATTGGCGTAGTGCCGGCCCGAGGAAGGTGGATCGGTGTTGTAAGGACCAGGATCAGTGCCTTCGGGGACATGGCTGTTGTCTGGCATTACCGGGACAGATTCGCCTGTGGGGGGTTGGTTTCGAGCGAGTACGGCGTACCCCACCACGCCAAGGACGACCACTATAAGACCGCCCCAGAGAACCCAGTTCAGGATTTGCTTTCTCTTTTTTTGCCGTTTTTTTGCCTGCCGTTTGCTTTTCATTCGCCCTCCTGGATGGAAACCTTAATGGATTATCGATCTATGAGTACCAAATACATTGATATTCGACCTTATACGTCCGAATTATAGACGATTTTTAAAACAAATGCCAGATAAGATCATTCCCGGCTCCTCCAGATGACCTCTTTACGGGGGATGCAAGGTGAGCAGATATCCTGGCTGACCGCTTGCTCGTTTTCACGCTTTTGAAATCGTCTTCAATAAATGCTATACTATTTTAGTTTTATGATTTATGGAACTCCTAAATCTATAGGGGGTCTTTATTCATTTCAGATTTTTCGATTGAAATTGTGTATCATTTGCCAGATAATAATTCGGGAAGGTAGTGTCAAACCTTCATACAACAAAAAACCGTGAACCTGATCAGTGGTAGTATTATCTTATTGAATGGTTTTGGGCTTGTCTATGATCTATCAGTAGACTTTCCGGGGTTTCTACACTTAGTGGTGCGTTGATAGTTAATTAATTCCGAGGTTGACCCTAATAAGAAAGGTGTCCAATGCATAATGAGTACCTTCCCCAACTGCCGCATCGGCGTCGTCCTTTTTTAGCCCTGTCACTATTGATCATACTTATGGCTTGTAGCAGGCCTACCCCACACCCAACAATTTCCCCATCACCAACTGTTAGACCAACTGCCGTAGCCTCTGCGCTGAAAGATACCCAAGCTCCTCTTATTCCAGAAGTGTCAGAAATGGTCTTCCGTTTCCATGATGGAAAAAAAGTGGCTTTTAACAGCCTGTCATTTATTGACCTTCAAGCCGACGTTTTGACCACCATCACCTTCGACACGCTGGATGCCAGGGCTCTGCAAAACGAGGGCTGGTCGGGAAGTGAAACCTTACCGGGAGTCGGGAAAATTCAATGGGCTGGTGGTAATAAAGAGCAAGCTGTGCTTCATGTTCAGATTCCTGCTAATACAGAAGGCATGTTCTTGCAGGTTGCCTCGAAGTCCGGCGTGGCAACTTTCGATGTAACCCTCAATGGAATCAGCCTCGGTAGTCTGCGCGTCACAGATCAATGGCAGGTAGGTTACCTATCCATTAGCGACTTCCAACCCTCCATCGCATCCACTCAGACCCCTCAATGGTCGGATGGGCGTTATTTCCCTTTGTTCCCACCTCCTGCCGATAGGGTTTATTCCATCCGAATACGACCAGCTTTTGAAAACTGGCAGGGGAAATCTTCCTGGCGCTTCAACCAAAACGAAGATGCCATGCTGGCGCTGACTCTGGTGGGAATGCAGGGTTTAATAAATCGTGGAAATCCGAGCATTTACCTGGATTGGAGTATTGAGGGGCCATACGGAAACGAATCTCACGCCTGGTTACCTGTTCTGCATGAGAATGTCAACTTAATTGAACTTGATCTGGATGGCTTGAGTGCTATTCGATTTTTATATCGTCGTTATTCACAATATCTCAAAGGCGCGGTCATTTACGATCCGGCAATAGCCGATAGTGTAAACCTGGCAACCATGTACGCGGGATTGGAAAACCGCCTCATTCTATCTCCGGAGCAGCTTGATCTTCCCGGCATACATAAATTCAGTGATGTGGTTGATTTACGCCAATTAGCTCAGGAACAGGGATGGGATTCAAGTGCTGAGAGCAAATATCGGTTGTATGAATGGATCTATGAGAATCTGTGGCCTAATTTGGATCATCGGATTATTGGAATTATCAGCCCTGGAGCACCAAGTTCGCTATGCATCCCGGCTGATTCCTACCTCCCCCCAGGTTTAGCTGCCCGCGATTACATTATCTCCCTGCAACTTAGTGCACTATGGCTTTCACCCTCAGAGGAACCAGAAAGTGGATTACTTCGTAAGTTTTTAACCGATGCGCCTCACCCTATCCCACTACTTGGCTTTTATAACTGCGAGGAAGGCAATACGGTGGCTCTAGCGGCGCAATTGGGCGATTGGGTGCCAGTTATTACCAATGGCAATGCACCGGTTTCGTCCGGCAGCT
>Ga0315551_10002289_pt1 | contig 14101 bp, 16 predicted proteins | sample SalMarSW160290MG_FD_203678 | JGI IMG/M metagenome (GOLD analysis project Ga0315551, IMG submission 203678) | Salt marsh sediment microbial communities from the Plum Island Ecosystem LTER, Massachusetts, United States - Salt Marsh Sediment SW1602-90 ... | reverse complement strand
GAAACCGAAAGGTATGCTTTCACCAGCGTTAACCGTACCGGTCTCTTTGCCGAGGCGAATCAGCACCTCAGTTCCGGGCGCCGCATCCTCAAGAAGCGTGGCAACGTTGTCCTTCTCCGAAAGCTTTAATGCCCCTCTTGCTATCATGGGATACCTCCTTTTCAGACTTCAGAGCCTGCTTTTAAATCCGATTTCATTTTTTGGAAACATTGATGATAAGCAACGCGGCGGCAACGGAAAGGCCAGTGTAGGCGAGCCAGACACCCTGATAGCTGCTCCAGGTATCATATACCCATCCGGCAATAAACGGGCCGAAGATACCACCCAGGGCGCTGATGCCGATGATCAGACCGAACAGGGTGCCGAACTTCGCCCGGCCAAAGTACTCCGAGACTATGGCAGGCCTGGTGCCGGTACTGCCGCCGTAGCCGACGCCGAAAAAGAAGAGAAAGGGAATCAGCAGCCACAGGCCGGTACCGGGGGCAGAGCCGAAACACAGCAGGCCGACGGTAATCAGGCCAAAGGCAATGGCTACCACCCGCCGCCGGTCAAACCTGTCCGCCAGCCAGCCGAATCCCGCACGGCCGCTGATACTCATTATCGGCAGCATCATGGCCGCGAGGCCGGCCCTTGTCCTGTCCACACCAATGCTGCTCAGATACGGCATAATGTGGGTGATGACGCTGCTTACCAGCATAGCGTGAACCATGAAGGTCATGGCAATGCGCCAGAAAGTAGCGCTTTTGAGCACCTGTGCTACTCTGATATTCAATTGAGCGGGCTGAGCAAGGGTGGACGCGGGGGACGATGGCGAGGGAACCTCTTTTTGACCATCAGGATGATAGCCATACTGTTCTGGACGGTGCCGAAAAACAAAGGATAGCGGAAGGACTACAATAAGTGCCCCGGCGGCCAGAATGGCTATTGTCATCCGCCAATCGAAAATTTCAATAAGCTTGACGATTAGAGGCACAACGAGGCCACTGAGGCCGAAACCGGACATGGCGATGCCGCTGGCGAGGCCAATCCTCAGGCGGAACCAGCTGGCCACGGCGGTCATCAGCACGGTCTGGGTGGTGGCGCTCATGCCTATGGCGATAAGGGCAAAGGCGCCGTAAAACGTGGCCAGAGACGTGGTCCGGCTTAGCAAGAAAAGGCCCAGGGCCGCAATAACCGCCCCAACGAAAATAACTCGCCGTGGGCCCAGCCGGTCGGTCAATATGCCGGTGAGCGGTGCCAGCAGGCCCAGCTCGAGGCCACGCAGGGAAGCCGCCAGGGATATCTGCGCATAGCTCCAGCCCATCTCATCGGCGATTGGTTCAAAGATAGCGGTAAACCCGTAAAAGACGGCGCCACCGGAGTACATCGAGACTAAAATAGCAGCCCCGACTATCCACCATCCGTAAAATATCCTGGCGGGTTTCCATTTAAAAAACATGGCTGAATAATTGTCTCACCGAATTTCTACTCCGCGCGCTGAAAATGCGCCATATCAAGTCCGACGGCGACATCGATGACCGCAGGCCTGCCTTCTTTGTTCGCTTTAAGGGCTTCTTCCAGGGCTGGCTTTAGCTCGGAGCCTTTCTCCACTCTCTTCCCATAGCACTGACACGCTTCCGCCCATTTGACGAAGTCAGGCTGAACCTGAAAGGTAGCGGTATCCCAGCCGGCCGCCGTCATCTGATTATGCTTTACCCAGCCAAACGCCGAGTTGTTTAATACCAGCCAGGTGCACCCTGCCCGGTACTGGGCCGCGGTCGGCAGCTCTTTCATGTACATCTGGAAGGCGCCGTCGCCGGTGACGCAGACCACATTTTTCTCCGGTCTGGTCAGTTTGGCCGCGATGGCACCGACAACCCCCATGCCCATGCACGTCTGCTCGGCGACGGGCACGCACTCTGAGCCTTCCTGCACCTCGAAATACGGCCAGCAGTATGACCAGGTGTCCTGCGAGCCATTCTCGCTGACCAGAACCGTGTTCTGGCCAAAGACGCGGCTCAATTCATACACCGCTCTCTTTGCTGGCATCGGCGTTTCCTCCACCAGGCACTCCGCCTCCACTTCCTTCTCAAAGGCTTCTTTGGCTTTCATTATCTCCTTCACCCTGGGCATCTCACGGAAATCTTTATCCGCGGCACTATCGCCTTGCATAGCGTCAATAAGTTGCCTCAGGACAAGTTTGGCATCGCCCACAATGCCGGCATCCGGCAGCCAATTCCTGCCTATTTCAAAGGGTTCGATGTCAACCTGGATGAACCTGGCGCCCTCGGGGAAGTCGCGCCACTGGTGTGTGCTGTAGCTTTCATTTCTGGTGCCAACGGTGAATATCAAATCGGCATCGGTGTAGACTTCCTTCCCGACTTTGGTGCGGTAGAAACCGCAGACACCGAGGGCTAACGGGTGGGTCTCCGGCAGAATACCCCTCCCTCCCGGCGTGGTGAGAAATGGTATGCCCAGCCGCTCGATGAACTGTCTGAATTCCTCAGCGGCTCCTGACAGTACGGTCCCGTTGCCGGAGATTGCTACCGGCCTTTTCGCCTTCCTGAGCAATGCGGCAGCCTCTTTGATTAGCTCCGGGTCGCCGCCGGTGCGAATTTTCTTTGCCGGCACATACTGAGGGCTTCCGATATCGTACAGTTCCCAGCGGGTCTTCCCGCTCACATCGTAGGGCATCTCCAGGAAAACCGGTCCCGGCTGCCCGTTGATGGCGATGGAAAAAGCGCGGCGGATAAACCACGGTATGCGGTCGGTGTATGGAATACGCGCGCTCCACTTGGTGATGGGCTTCATCATGGCTATGTGGTCTGTCTCTTGGAACTCACCCATGCCATACGTTTTCTGCGAGTTACCGGCATTGATTATCACCACTGGTGAGCAGCCGGAATACGCCTCAAGGACGCCGGGAAGCAAGTTGGCTGTCCCCGGCCCGGTGCTGGCGGTGCAAACGCCCGGCTTACCGCTCAAGCGGGCATAGGCCATGGCCATGAAAGGCGCCGACCCCTCATACCGCAGGTTTACATTACTTATACCGTCAATCTTTTCCGCATAGAGCTGCAGGCCGGAATCTCCGATGCCGAAGATAAAGTCGATTCCCTCAGCCTTCAGCATATTGACCATTGCTTCCCATGCGTTCATAACTTGGCACCTCCTTCGTTATCATTCTAATAAGCCTGTGACGGATTTAGAAACTTCTTAACCTACAAGCAGTTAACAATCTGACGGCAGTGAAGTCAGGTTCAGGCGTTTATAGAATAGTTATACCATAATCCGGCCTGAGATAACGAGCGAAGCAGTATAAGCATTTTCGGCTAGTGAAATTAAGCATAACAGCGGAAGGCAGGCCAGAAAATACGGCGATAAGCTGGGAGCAGACAGTACTGGCACCAGACTGAGAGAGATTATCGCAGGTAAGGGCGAGGTAGGTATTGCCTCGGTGGAATATAACTGGTACATTTATGCTGGTAGCAGTTTTGAAATCTTAAAACGGATAAAAACCGTCTGACAAATAAATAGTGGTGAATAGGCGCATATGCTCGCTCCTATAGGCTTACTGGGGATTAGCCGGCTATCGGTTGATTTTCAAGTCCGGGTCATCGACATCGCATGGCAGGATACCATCCGCCCCCTGTGTCTGATAGTCTATATTCTCACCATACTGGGGCTGGTGCTGAACTATGTTTTCACACAGAAATTCAAACCAGAGAAACACGGGGTTCAGGAAGCAGAACAAAGACAAGAGGTAGAGCGATACCGCAAGCCGACGCGGATTCTGCACTGGAGCCTTGCCGCTTTATTTGTCGTTTTATTCGGGAGCGGACTGGTAATCTTTTGCTTCCCCGGCGCGGCCATCTCAGGCAGCAGCTGGCTGCATAGCATGCACCGGGTGGCGGGTATAGTTTTTATCATTTTGCCGCTGCTGTATTTGTTAATCAACCCGAAGGCAGCCTGGCGGGGCATAAAGCTGGCTTTCGTGTGGGGTGCGGACGACCTGGAATGGGTTAAGGCGGCACCAGAATACTATTACCTTCACGATGAACGGGCAATGCCGCCTCAAGGCTTTTTAAACACCCACCAGAAAGCCTGGTGGCTGGCGGCGATTGTTCTCGGGCCGGTCCTTGCCGTTACCGGCGTGCTTCTGTGGGCGTTTGAGGCAAGCGCAGCGACGCAATTCTATCAATTAATGCTCTTCTGCCACAGCGTATCGTTCATCATCATCGGCAACATGTTCCTGATGCACATTTACCTGGCGGTTATTCACCCCGTCACCCGTCCCTGGAAAACCGGACCCTGGGGCGCTATGACCAGGGGCAAAGTTCCCATGGAATACGCCCGGTCACATCATGGCAAATGGATAGAGGAGCTGCAGAAAGCCGGAGAGGACCGGTAAAACCAGTCCCGGGCTAATCCGGGCGGCTATTCCAGTTCAGTCTATTTTGGAAAAGAAGGGTGTTACTTTATTAATGTTTGTTTTTCCGGTGGTGCTGATCGGGTGGTTTCGGATAGAAAATCTGGGGATGAAACAGCATGTAGAGCAGTGAGCCGAAGCAGGGAATAAATAGTATGGTCAATGCCCAGGGTGGCTTTCGTTTCCCGAATACCCTATCCCGGCTGGCTAAATCATGTAGCATGAAAGCCGCCAGAATCCAGTGGACTACGCCAAAGAGAATTATCCTTAAAATCCATTCGGAGTCCATATATTCGCTTCCAGTGGCCCTGCCATTTCAGTTAAGTAATTATATATGGTACTCGTTTTGTGTGGCAAAAGTTGTGGCAGAGGGAAGGGGCGATGGTGCGAGTTTAGTCCCCTGAACCTTCCTGCGCTGAGATATTCCTGAAGATGGAAATCTGGCACGTCGTGCCGTCAGAGTCAATATATGGCGCAGCCACGATTTCATACTGTGTGCCGTCCGGAAAGGGGCATTTCCAGCGACCAATTACGCCTTTTTCGATAACATCGAGCAGTTTACAGTCCCTGCCACATGGGGCATCAAAGTGGTACAGGTGCTGATAGCAGGGCAGGCCGGTGCCATCGCCGAAGCTATTGGTCATATACGAGTTCATGAATCTGATTTTATAGTCGGGACCGGTAATGAGAATGCCGTCAGCCATGCCGTCAACGATTTTCAGCAGCCGGTCTCTTCCCGCAGTTAGCATTGTTTCCAGCTGTCGGCACCGCTCCGTCCTGTTGCGGCACATGCCGATCAGTGTGCCAATGGCACCGGCGAAAACCGTGAACAGTACGATTCTGATGAGAGGGTCAGGAAACGGGGAAATGAAAAAGGCGCGTGGCAGGAAGATTATGAAGGAAACCAGCGTTATGATAATAGCGCCTTTTACTCTGGCAACGTGCGCGGCGTAGATAATCGGTACCAGAAACAGAAGGCGATGAATATCGTGGATACTGTAGAAAAATTTAAGACGCATGGCGTCCCAGGTTGCCCAGTCCACCAGTTCGCCGAAATAGTAGAATGCGGTGCAGAAGATGAGCATTACGGGCAGGGTGAACATCTTTAAACCGGGACCACCGTTCGTTTCTTTCACCATTTCTCTTTATCTCAGGCAAGGAGTGATATTGACATAAAATCATCCGGCTTTAAATCAGGCGACGGCGCCAGCCGGCCCGGCCCTTACGGTTTGCCTGCCTTCAAATTGGCTACCTGATTACCCTGGGCTTTTGCCAGCAGGATTTCGATGCTGTCCAGTATCAGGCAACAGGCAAATGCCAGCGGGACCATGAAGATAGGTGTCAGCAATATCAGGATGAAAATCAACGGCACTTCCATTTCCCTCACCTCCCTTAATCAGCGTATCTCTTCACATGGTTTGCCGATTAACAGTTTTTTACTCTTCCTGCCACGGCAGGGATTGGCCACCTCAGCAGTCATTTGGGGGCTCAAGCGCTATGGCTAATTCAAACTTCCGCGCCGCTCGCTCCCGGCGTTTTCTTTTGATGGCTCGATAGATTCCGCCGAGGTTCACAAACCAGACAAAGATGCCAGCAAAGGTAATAAGCGGCACCGCTAGAATGATTGCCATGATATGCCATTCCATAGTCGGCTCTCCGTTTTACCTCTGGTCTAAGACCATCGATGGTATTTTCAGGTTGTGCTGGTGGTCTGGTGGCTCTGAGCCGGTGCTTTCTTGCGCTTTCTATCGCGAATGCAACAGAATAAACCCTTGATCGCGCAACACCAGATAAGCAATGGCCATACGATGACTATAGGTACAATGAGCACTAGAAGTATGATAAACCCCCACTCCATTTTCACACCTCCTTACCATTGCTGTAGGCTCTGCATTATTCTTAAATTCTTCCTCACGGCCTTTTAGGCTCAGTAGTTGCTTTCTGGTATATCCGCTCGCGAACCAGGTCGTACAGGATTTTGATGGCTCCGGCCCAGATGAGAGCCGGCCACAGGATTACGAAAGGCACGATGAGCGCCAGAAGTATAATGAATCCCGGCTCCATTTTTCTTCCCCCCCTTCAAAGTGTAGGCTTTGTTTTTCACCGGCAATACTCTATACCGCATCTCGTAACAATGACTCCTTGTTTATTTTAATCCCCTTTATTCCATCTCAACCCTCTTTTTAAGGGCAACCCTCTTTCTCCGGGCGTTTTTCAGAGCGGTGTAGATACCACCGATGTTGGTGTACCAAACGAATGCCGCTGGAAAGAGGATTATTGGTATGGCGATGATCAGTGCTAAGATGAATTCCCAGTGCATCTTCCTGTTACCTCCAATATAACCTTATCACTGCGCTGTCAAAGATAGCTTCCGCTGCGATGCCTATTTCTGAGTTCCAGAAAGGCGTATTCTCTGCTGTCTTGAATTACGTATTTAAACTATTAATAACCGTGACTTGATAGGCAATTATACTTAGTGATGGCCGCGCCCGATTAATGGCCATCTGTTGATATTGAGCGGTTGGAGAAAAAAAGGTATGATAAGGGTGAGGAGCAGTGATTTGAAGAGCATCAGAGTCCTGATTGCTGATGACCATGCTGTAGTGCGGGAGGGTACCCGTCAGATTCTGGAGCAGGAATCGGACATAAATGTTGTTGCCGAAGCTGCCGATGGGGAAGAAGCGGTAAGGCTGGCAGCCGATTCCGATCCTGATGTCATCATCATGGACATATCCATGCCCAAGCTGGACGGCGTCGAGGCGACCAGGCAGATAAAGGAGCTTCATCCCAATATCGCCATCCTCATTCTTACCGCCTATGATGATGACCAGTTTGTCTTTAATTTAATTGAGGCCGGAGCTGCCGGTTACCTGCTCAAGAGCGTGCGCGGCCGGGAGCTGGTGGAGGCAATACGGGCGGTAAACGCCGGGGAATCGGTGCTGCATCCGGCAATCGCCCGGAAGGTGCTCAATCGGTTCGCCCCGGCGGCCGGTAAAGAGTCAAAGCAAAGGGTTCTGGAAGTGCTCAGTGACCGCGAGGTGGAGGTATTGAGGCTGGCGGCAAGAGGACTGAGCAACCAGGATATTGCCGCTGAGCTCTGTTTGAGTCTGCGCACGGTTCAGGCCCATCTGGGACATATCTTCAACAAGCTGCAGGTCAGCTCGCGGACGGAGGCCGTGGTGCGCGCTCTCAAAGAGAGCTGGATCACCCTCGATGATATCGCCTGATAAGTACGACGGGTGAAAAACCTGAGGGAGTAATGTGACCGGATATTCATTCACGCGGTGGCTGATAGGGGCGCTCCGCAGCCCCGTTCTCTGGTTCATTCTGATACTGCTCAGCCTGATTACCATACCGTATTATGCCGAAGCCCTCGCCTTCCCTTCGTTCATCATCGAGTTGATTTCCAAGCTTGACCTGGACCGGCACGCCTTCGAGCGGATACTCTATCTGGCACCGATTGTCTGGGCGGGGTTTATCTTTGGCTGGAGGGGGTCTGTCGTTATATCCGTGATGGCCCTGGTGCTCATGTTGCCCCGGGCAGTCTTCATTTCAGAACACCCCCGGGATGCACTTTTTGAGACCGGCGCCGTCTTCATCGTGGGCAATGTGCTGGCCATCAGTTTTGCCTCGCTGCGCCGGGAGAGGGAGTATCGCACGCAGCTTGAGGTCGCCAGGCACGACCTCGAGGCCAATATTGAAATTATCCGGGGAAATGAAAGACAGCTGGCCGTGCTGAACCAGATTGCCAGCACCGTATCCCAGTCCCTGGATTTGAATCAGGTACTGGACAGCGCCATCGGCAATGTGGTTGACGTCATGCAGGTTGATATCGCCTGGATATATCTGCTGGATGAGGAATTTGGAGAGCTGGTGATGAGCGTCCACCGGGGCATTCTGGAGGAGGTGGTAAAAGGGGTGGATAGATTAAAAGTCGGCGAAGGTTTCAATGGTCGGGTGGCACAGACGGGGGAGCCATTGTTTGTGTACGATGCTTCTCAGGATTCGAGGCTTACTCGCGAGGTGGTCAGCAAGCATAACATACAGTCACTGCTCATTGTCCCGCTGCGCTACAGAGCCAAAGTAAATGGCACGCTCTGCGTTGCCATGTATCGCCAGCGGGAATTTCATCAGGAAGAGATAGACCTGTTAACCGCCATTGGCAATCAGATTGGTGTGGCCGTGGAGAATGCCCGACTTTACCAGCAGCAGCAGGGCGTCGCCGAGCAGATGCGCGGCATGCAGGAGAACCTGCGTTTTTACCTGCAGCAGGTGACCAAAGCGCAGGAGGAGGAAAGAAAGCGTATTTCCCGCGAACTGCATGACGATACGGTACAGGACCTGGTGGTCCTTTCCCGTCAGCTTGACACGCTGGCCTCCGGCAGCGAGCTTTCAAAGGAAAACCGTCGCAATCTGGAGGAACTCTGGCAAAAGACAAACGATATCATCAAGGAAGTGCGTCGCTTGAGCCAGGACCTGCGACCGGCGGCACTGGACCGTCTGGGGCTGTTGCCGGCTCTGGAGCGGCTGGCTTCGGACACCGCCGATTACTCTGGAATAGAGACCGCGGTTAAAGTAAGTGGCAAGGAAAGGCGTCTCAACGAAGAGGTGGAACTCGTCCTGTTCCGTATCACGCAGGAGGCGCTGCGTAACGTATGGCGGCATGCGCAGGCAACCAGGGTTGAGATTGCCGTTGCTTTTGAAAAGAACAGGGTTAAAGTGACCGTCAGCGATAACGGGAAGGGCTTTGAAATTCCCGATAAACTCGGGACGCTGGCCCGTGATGGCAAGCTCGGCCTGGCCGGTATGCAGGAGCGGGCTCAACTCATCGGAGGCGAACTCACCGTAAACTCAGCGGCGGGCGAAGGTTCTACCGTAACCGTGGAGGTGCCGGTTTAGTCTGACTTTTCTGCCAAGGAAATGGAAACGCTGTCCTGCCTTACGTTTTTCCGTGTCCAGTCGACGATTTCAGCAATCGGGGTTCCCGGCAGGAACACCTGTTTTATGCCGGCTTTCTTCAATCTGGGGATGTCTTCCTCTGGAATGATGCCGCCGCCAATGACGGTGATGTCGCCGGCACCGGCGGCTCTCAACTGCCTGACTACTTCGGGGAACAGGTAAAGATGCGCCCCGGAAAGGCAGCTCAAGCCAATCAGGTCTACATCTTCCTGAATTGCGGCGCTTACAATCTGCTCCGGGGTCTGGTGCACCCCGGTATAGATGACTTCAAATCCGGCGTCGCGGAGGCCGCGGGCGATAACCCTGGCGCCACGGTCATGGCCATCCAGGCCAGGCTTGGCAATTAGCACCCGCAATTTCCGGTCGCGTTCCATTGCTTCTCCTGCTTATGTCCCGGTAATTCCAAAGCTAGAAGAACCCGGGGTCGCGGTACTCTCCAAAGGCCTCGCGATAAACATCGCATATCTCCTGCTCGGTGGCATAGGCCCTGACCGCCTCAATGACGCAGGGCATGACGTTTTTATCGCTCCGGCAGGCGGCACGGAGGTCGTCGAGTGTTTTTAATACTGTCCGGTTGTCCCGGGCCCTCTTCACCTCTCTTAATCTTTTGGCCTGCCCTGCCTCCACCTTTTCGTCAATCTTCAATATCTCAATGGGGGCCTCTTCTTCAGCACGGTATTTGTTCACTCCCACCACCACCTTTTCCTGGTTATCCACCTGCTGCTTGAACCTGTAGGCGGCATTGGCGATCTCCCGCTGCGGAAAGCCCCGGTCGATTGCGGCGAGCATTCCGCCCATGTCGTCAATCCCTTTGATGTATTTCCAGGCTTCATCTTCTATCTGGCTGGTCAGGGCCTCGATGAAATAAGAACCGGCCAGGGGGTCAATGGTGTTGACCACGCCGGTCTCTTCGGCCAGGAGCTGCTGGGTGCGGAGGGCAATGGTGGCGGCGAATTCTGTGGGCAGGGCATACTCCTCATCGAAGGAATTGGTATGGAGGGACTGGGTTCCGCCCAGCACCGCCGCCAGCGCCTCGGTGGCAGTGCGGACGATGTTATTGTACGGCTGCTGGTGCGTCAGCGAGCAGCCGGCCGTCTGCGTGTGGAACCTGAGCCACCAGGAGCGGGGGTTCTTCGCCTGGAACCGGTCCCTCATGATTTTGGCCCACATCCGCCGCGCCGCCCGGAACTTGGCGATTTCCTCGAAGAAGTCCATGTGAGAGTCAAAGAAGAAAGACAGCCTCGGGGCGAAGGCGTCAACGTCCAGCTTCTTGCGCGCTATGACATCCTGAACGTAGGCGATGCCATCGGCCAGGGTGAAGGCCAGCTCCTGTACGGCGGTGGCGCCTGCCTCGCGGATATGGTAGCCGCTGATGCTGATGGTGTTCCAGCGCGGCACATGGTGAGTGCCGAACTCGATGGTGTCACTGATAAGCCTTATCGACGGTTCCGGGGGGCACATAAAAGTTTTCTGGGCAATGAACTCTTTGAGCATGTCATTTTGAATGGTGCCGCCCACCCGGTCCCAGCTCACTCCCTGCCTCTCGGCGGCCACGAGGTACATTGCCCAGAGCACGCTGGCGGGTGGATTGATGGTCATGGAGGTGGTCACTTTGTCCAGGGGAATATTTCTGGTCAGGACTTCAAAGTCGGCCAGAGTATCGATAGCCACCCCGCACTTGCCGACCTCGGCTCTGGCCTTTGGTGAATCGGAATCGTAGCCCATAAGGGTGGGGAAGTCAAAGGCGGTGCTCAGGCCCGTCTCGCCCTCTTTTAGAAGCTGGTGCCACCGCCGGTTGGTATCCTCGGCGGTGCCGAGGCCGGAGAACATGCGGAAAGTCCAGACCCTGCCCCGGTAGCCGGTGGCCTGGCAGCCGCGGGTGAACGGGAAAAAGCCGGGGTAGCCGATTTCACGGTCAAAGTCCAGGTCGCGAATATCCTCCGGGGTGTATATCGGGTTTACCAGCAGGTCGGAAATGGTGGATAATCGCTTCTTTGCCAGCAGGTCAGGGGCGGTTCTGGTAACCTCGGCCTCCCATTTTTTTATCCCCTGGCGAGCATCGGCCAGCGTCTTCTCATCGAACATGGTCGTCCACCGCCCTTCAGGCCTGACGGGTGGCCTGCGTATTCGATTGCGTCCAGGTAGAACCCTTGTGGAGCGACCTTTTATTTATCTCCAGCCGCTCCGGGTTTTTGGCCAGCATAGCCTCCATTATCTGGATAACGCTGTTTACGGAAACGACGGCGCGACAGGCCAGCAGGGCGCCGAGGGCAACCAGATTGCTGCCCCCGCTGTCCCCCAGCTCAGCGGCAAGGTCGTAGGCCGGGATATAGACGATGCGTATATCCTGCCGTGCTGACGTTTCCGGAACAAGCGACTGATTGACCACAAGCAGTCCGCCGGCCTTGGTGGTCTGTTCGGACCTGGCCAGGGAAGCCGAGTTCATGGCTACGGCGATGGTGGGCCGGGAGATAAACAGCGCCCCAATGCGTTCATCGGAAATGGTGACGTTGCACCACACCGTACCTCCCCTTTTTTCGGCGCCGTACGAGGGCATGTATACCACTTCCCGGTTTTCTCGGAAAGCGGCCTCGGTGAGCAGCCGCCCGATGAACAGCACCCCCTGTCCGCCAAAGCCGCCTATGACGATTTCCTCATGCATGATGGCCCTCTTTTTTCAATGCCGCAACGGCTTCAATCACCTTGTATTCTCCGAGTGGATAATGGGGGAGCATGTTTTCCGCAAGCCATTCCATGGCCTTTATCGGCTCCACGCGCCAGTTGGTCGGGCAGGGAGAAAGCACCTCGACCAGCGACATGCCCAGATTGGCGAGCTGGACCCGGAAAGCGAGCTTTATCGCCTGCTTGGCTTTTCTGACCGCGGCCGGACTGTGCACGGCAACGCGGGCGATATACGCGGTGCCTTCCAGTGTAGACAGCATCTCGCAGACGCGGATGGGATGGCCGGCCAGAGACGCTTCCCGCCCCCCGGGGGTTGAGGTCGAGTACATGCCGGGGAGCGTGGTGGGGGCCATCTGACCTCCGGTCATGCCGTAGATGGCGTTGTTGACGAAGATGGTGGTGATATTTTCCCCGCGGGCACAGGCGTGCACTATCTCGGCGGTGCCGATGGCCGCCAGGTCGCCGTCACCCTGGTAGGTGAAGGGGACGAGGTGGGGGTGGCACCTTTTGATGGCGGTGGCCACAGCCGGGGCGCGTCCGTGGGCCGACTCCAGGCCGTCGGATTTGAAATAGTGGTAGGAATTGACCGAGCAGCCAATGGAAGCCACGCATATCGCTCTCTCTTTGATTTTCAGCTCGTCGATTACCTCGGCGACCAGTCGAAAAACAATACCGTGGCCGCAACCAGGACAGAAGTGAAAGGGATGCTCCTCCATTGATTCCGGCCGCTGGTATACTACTGTTTCCAGTTTGTTGTCTTCCAGATGAGCCACTTCAACCCTACTTTATTATTTTTTCTACGGCTTCCAGTATCTCATCGGCAGAGATGGGCACGCCGGCAAACTGATTGACCAGCGCCACCTGCGCCTCCGCGCTCATGGAAAGCCTGACATCTTCGATAAGCTGGCCGCAGCTCAGCTCCGCCACCAGGAAACGCCTAATCTTCCGTGATAAATCGGACAGGGGTTTAACGGGGAAGGGGAAAAGGGTGACGGGGCGGAATATACCGACTTTGAGGCCGTCCTCGCGGGCCATTTTCATGGCCGTCATCGCGGCACGGAAGGCGCTGCCGTAGGCGACGATGACCAGAGAAGCGTCATCGAGGTTGATGCCTTCGTAGCGTACTTCACCTTGCTTTATTTTCTCGAACTTCTGCCGCAATAACTCAACGCGCGGGCGGTAATCAACCGGGTCCATGGCAAAGGAATTGATGATGTTCTTGGGGCGCCCCACTGCTCCCGTGATGGCCCATGGTTTTTGGGGAAATTTTGTGACGGGCTGGCGCATGGTTACCGGCTCAACGGCCTGGCCGAGGAAGCCATCAGGCAGCAGCGCCACCGGATTGCGGTATTTATCGGCGAGTTCGAAGGCGAGCATGGTGAGGTCCATCATCTCCTGCACTGATGATGGGGCCAGGGTGATAATGTGATAGTCCCCGTGTCCTCCTCCTTTAGTGGCCTGAAAATAGTCGCCCTGGGCGCCGCCGATATCGCCCAGACCCGGCCCGCCGCGCATCACATTCACCACCACCGCCGGGATTTCGGCACCGGCCATGTAGGAGATGCCCTCCTGCTGCAGGCTGAAACCGGGGCTGGAGGTGGAAGTCATGGCGCGGCAGCCAGACGCCGCAGCACCGTAGACCATATTGATGGCGGACAGCTCGCTCTCCGTCTGGACGAAGACCCGTCCTTCCTCCGGCATCCGTTTTGACATGTGCTCGAGGAGCTCGTTCTGGGGGGTAATGGGGTAGCCAAAGTAGGCATGGCAGCCAGCTAATATGGCACCTTCAGCGATGGCGATATTACCGGCCATTAAAGTCTTTTCAGACACTGAAAACACCTAAAGCGAAAGCAGTCGCACGGCGACCTTATTTCATGCTTTATTGAGGCGATGTACGGTAATGGCGATATCCGGGCACATCAGGGCGCAGATGCCGCAGCCGGTGCAGTCGCGGGCTTTCCCTTCATTGACCTCGGCCGGCGTATATCCCATGCGGTTGATGTGGGAGGCGGGTCTGAGAACTTCTTTGGGGCAGAAGGCGATGCAGAGATGGCA
>Ga0315551_10002286_pt1 | contig 14119 bp, 9 predicted proteins | sample SalMarSW160290MG_FD_203678 | JGI IMG/M metagenome (GOLD analysis project Ga0315551, IMG submission 203678) | Salt marsh sediment microbial communities from the Plum Island Ecosystem LTER, Massachusetts, United States - Salt Marsh Sediment SW1602-90 ... | reverse complement strand
GTGGGATCCCTTCATGTCGATGCATCCTGCGACGCAACCGCTGGCCGACGAAGTGCTGTGGGTCGGCGGAGAAGAGGTCGTCGTGAAGCCCTATGTGCTGCCTCACCAGTCCAGACTCACACCGGAGGAGCATCGTGAGGCAGCGGGCTCGGGCGGATGGAATGCTCAACAGGGGTTCTACGTCTACCGCAATCGGCGGCTGATAGTCGAGGGCGGATGGCTCGGCTTGGGTTTCCAGAAGGAGGAGCACTACAAGCTGGCCAGGATCCGTGTGGACCTCCCAAACTCCCTCGATGAGGACTGGCAGATCGACGTTCGCAAGGCGACGGCCAGGCCACCGGGTCAGATCCGTGATGATCTCAAACGAATTGCCCGTGCCACTCGCGAGCGTGCGGTTGAGGTGTATCGCTTCCGAGGCAAGGCCATAGCGAGGTCATCGACAGCGGGGACCACCTTCGTATGGACCCAGGAGACAGATCGAGGAGGGAAGATCCACTACCGGCTGAACAGAGACCATCCCGCTGTCGCTGACCTTCTGGACGATCACACGGGACGGCCGCGGCGGGCCGCTGACCTCAGGTTGGTCGAGGAGACCGTCCCGGTGCCGCTCATCGGCATTGATCACGCTGAGAAACCAAGCGAGCAGGCGATTCCCCTGGACGGATGTACTCCGGCCGAGATCACCGAACTGGTTGTGGCCGTCAGAGACAGGCTGCTGGGGTCGGGGATGCCGATCGACCGGACGCGCCAGGTCCTGTTGGCGACCGAGCCCTTCGACAGGTACCCCGAGCTGGTTGGGGCTGCACTTGATGCGATCGGTGAGCCGGGCGGAGACGTACGTTGAACGAGCGCCTCATCGGCATGGCTCTGGCCGCTCTACCCGACACTCCCACAGTCGAGGAGATCCATCAGGCAGCACAGGCAGTCATGGGTGCGAAGGAGACCCTGATCCCGGGTGATCCCACGACGCTGGGCGACCTGGTCAGGGAGCTCGAAGCTCGCTGCCTCGTTTGGGTTCCAGTCGGAGGCGTACTCGACAATCCCCGTGGCCATGTCGAATGGCTTCTTGCGCGGAAGCCTGCGATCGACTGGGCATTCTGGGACCGGTACGAGGCATTCCTTGAGAAGCGGCTGAACTGGCCACGAGCAGTCGTCCGCCGACTGGATGAAGTAACCGACGAAGTCCTGCAGCGCCTGGAAGATCCGGAACGGACCGGGCCTTGGGATAGGCGAGGCTTGGTCGTCGGCCGCGTTCAGTCCGGCAAGACCTCCACATACATCGGCCTGATCGCGAAGGCCGCGGATTCGGGATACAAGCTGATCGTGGTGCTCGCCGGTCTGCACAACAGTCTCCGGAGCCAGACCCAGGTCCGGCTTGATGAGGGGTTCCTGGGGTTCGACACTCAGAAGCGTCTGCGCCAGGGGAAGCAGAACACGAGGATGGGCGCAGGCGCGATGCCGGGAGGGCGAGATCTCATCGTTCACTCGTTGACGAGCAGCGCCAACGCAGGTGACTTCAGCCTTCGTGTGGCGCAGACACAGAACGTGATGATCGGTGGCGCGGAGCCCGTCCTGCTGGTTGTGAAGAAGAACAAGTCGATCCTGGAGAATCTGCTCAGGTGGGCCACGACGCTCAAACAGGTCGAGGATCCGGCCACAGGCCGCCACGTGGTCCGGAATGTGCCGCTTCTCGTTATCGACGACGAGGCGGACAACGCGTCGGTCAACACCGCCGGTGCTCGTGGTGACATTCCGACCGATGAGGTGGGCCAGCCGATTGCGGAGTACAACCCATCGGCGATCAACGGCTTGATCCGCAAACTCCTGGATGCGTTCGATCAGAAGGCCTACGTGGGCTACACGGCCACACCCTTCGCCAACATCCTGAGCCAGTGGAACGAGACGGCGCCGCGATTCGGCGAAGGTCTGTTTCCGCGGAGCTTCATTCTGAACCTGATGCCCCCATCCAACTACATGGGCCCCACAAGAGTGTTCGGCCTGGCACGTCAACTATCCGATGAAGGCGAGGACCAGCCAGGTCTGCCAATACTGAGAGCCGTAGACGATAGCGAGGAATGGGTTCCATCGCGGCACCGCAAGCATCTCCAGGTTGGCGCCCTTCCTCCCTCGCTCCGAGAGGCCATCTACTCGTTCGTGCTCGCCTGCGCCGCCAGGGCAGCCCGTGGGCAGCAACCGGCCCACAACTCGATGCTCGTGCACGTGACCCGCTTCACTGCGGTTCAGGATCAGATCGTCGAGCAGATCAAGGAACTGGTCGATGAGGTGCGCCGGAGGCTCCGGTATGGAGATGGCGCCGCCCCAGACCAGTTGCTGGTGCACCTGAGGAGCCTCTGGGAGGATGACTTCTGCAAGACGACCGGCGCCTTTGACGATGTTCTCCCGGTCCGCTGGGAGGAAGTGGTGCCTCATCTGGTGCCTGCCACGGCTCGCATTCTGGTGAAGCAGGTCAACGGGACTGCAAAGGACGTCTTGGACTATGTGGAGAATGCCCAGACGGGTTTGACCGTGATCGCCGTCGGAGGCGACAAGCTGTCGCGCGGTCTCACTCTTGAGGGCCTGACGGTCAGCTACTTCCTGCGGGCTTCACGCATGTACGACACGCTGATGCAGATGGGCCGCTGGTTTGGATATCGGCCCGGCTACGGCGATCTCTGCCGGCTGTACACGACGGACGAACTGATTGGATGGTTCTCTCAGATCACCATGGCGAACGAGGAGTTGATGCAGCTCTTTGACGAGATGGTCGCGTCGGGGGCGACCCCCGACGACTTCGGGCTTCGCGTTCGCCTGAGTCCTGATGGCCTGATGGTTACAGCCCCGGCGAAGCTGCGCCGAGGCCGCGAGGTGTCGGTCTCGTTCAAGGACAGCACGCCCGAGACCACTGTCTTGTCACTTGAGGACGATGATGTCGCCGCCAATCTCGCCGCTGCCGCCACCCTAGTCAACGAGCTGCCGGTCCCGGGCGGTCACGGAGAGAAGGCGATGCGGTCAGTTGTATGGCGCGACGTTGCCGCCGATGTGGTCCTGCGCTTCCTTGGCTCCTACCGCACCCACCCGCAGGTGATCAGTGTCAACTCCCGGATGATGGAGTCATTCGTGAGGGCACGGGTCTCCGCAGGCGAGCTGACGCACTGGACCGTGGTCCTCGCCTCCGTTGGCAGAGGGCGGACGGAGCGCGTAGGCCGGCTCACCATCGGGCTGGTCGGTCGAACCCCTCTCTCGAGCAGCCGCGAACGAGCCTACCGGATCAAGCGGATAGTCAATCCGTCCGACGAATGCCTTGACCTCACCGAGGGTCAACACCGTCAAGCCTTGGAGGACACCCGCGAGTCCTGGCGACGGACGCAGGTCAACAGGCCGCAGGGAACGAAGCGCAAACCACCCGACGTTCCCATCGGCTGGGCGGTCCGCAGGCAAAGGCCGCCAGATCGAGGACTCCTGATCATCTATCCGCTGGACGCATCGCCGCGCGAGCAGCGGCCGCTTGTCGGGTGTGCAGTCAGCTTCCCCGCAACCGGATCGACGGACCCAATCAAGTACATCGTGAACGAGGTTTACTGGGAGCAACACTTCGGATGGGAGACAGACGACTAGTCCCGCCTGACGTCTGGGCCAGGCTCGAGAGCGAGAGCTCCGCGCTGGGCTCGGGCCATCTTCGCCATCGTGTCGCAGTCGACGCCCCTGTCGATGTCTACCTGGCGGTCGAGCGTCCCTCCGGAGCCCGGGTGCTCGCCCTAGGGTTCGACAGGCGACCACGCACGAGCCTGGGGGAGACAGTGCACCTCCGGGGGCTGCGCGTTTCTGAAGCCCCGTTCCAGCTCGAGGAGAGGCCCTGGACTGTCTCGATCGCGACGTCCAGAGCCGAAGACAACCCCCTCTTCGCGGAGCTCGCGGACGATCTGGTCGGGGTCGTTTCAGCTTCTTCGTCGGCCGACCAGGCGTCTGATGATTTGGCCGCGAGACTGGAGTGCTGGCGTCGTTTCCTTGAGCGAGCGGGGCCAGGGGGTCTGCCTGAGGCTGCCCAGGCGGGCTTGTATGGTGAACTGTGGACTCTGCGAGAGGTCATTGGCCCAGCGACCTCGATAGGGGCCGCCGTGGCCTGCTGGGAGGGCCCCAGCGGGGCAGCACAGGACTTCCAGGGCCGCTCGTTTGCAGTCGAGGTCAAGGCGAGTCGTCAGCTGGCGCCGACCTCCATTCTCATATCCAATGAACGCCAGCTGGATGCGGCCGGCCGGGACTACCTCGGCCTTGTGGTCGTCGGGCTGGAACAGGCACCGGGGGGCAGCGAGAGTCTGCCCGAGATGGTTGCATCCCTGAGGCTTCTCCTGGCCTCGAGCCCGATGTCGTTGCTCGCCTTCGAAGACCGGCTTCTGTCCGCAGGCTACATGGATGCACACGCTCATCTTTACGCGGAAGCCCCCTTGACTGTGAGGTGGTCCCGCTTCTTCCGCGTCGATGATGCATTCCCGCGGATTACTGAAAGGATGCTTCCGCCCGGCGTAGGTTCGGTCTCTTACGAAATCGCTCTCGATGCGTGCGCTCCCCACGCGATCGACCTCGCGGCCTTCCAGGCCCGGCTGAGGGGAGTGGCGACATGACAGCGACCGACTTGGCTGGCTTCGCGGTCGACCTCCACCAGGAGATCCTGGCGATCCTTGGCTCCGAAGAGGAGGACGTCCTCGCCCCGGATGCCTTCACACGCTACATGATCTCCGTGCTTACCGAAGCTGGCGAGATCGACGATGGCGAGGCCTGCTACTACCAGGCTCGCGGCGTGGAGGTCAGTGGCTACAGCTTCGATGAAGAGGAGTCGACTCTTGACCTGTTCGTGTCTCGCTACACGGGAGCGGAGCCACCCACGACCATTCCAAAGGCTGAGGTCGAAGCTGGCCTGAGGCGCTTGCTGGAGTTCTTCGGCCGATCCAGGAGGGGACTTCACCTTTCTCTGGAGGAGGCTTCGCCCGCCTACGACATGGCGGCATCTGTCCACGCGTTTGCCAAGGATCTGCGCGAACTGCGTCTGTTCTACCTGACAGACGGCCTGACCACACTCGCGCAGGTACCGTCACTCATGGATGGCGACCTTCGAGTCACCTCGCATGTATGGGACATCCAGCGCCTCCTGCGGGCGACGACGTCAGGGCGGGTTCGGGAGCCGATATCGGTGGACTTCAGCCAGCACTCCAGCGGGCCCGTTCCCTGCGTGAAGGCCGGCGGCGGTGACGGTGAGTATGCCGCGTACCTGGCAGTAATCCCCGGCCAAGTCCTCGCCGACATATACGACCGCTTTGGCCCCCGACTCCTTGAACGCAACGTCCGTTCGTTCCTGCAGGCCAGGGGAAAGGTGAACAAGGAGATCCGCAGGACGATCGACGAGCAGCCGGCCAATTTCCTGGCCTTCAACAATGGGATCACCATCACTGCTTCGAGCGTCGACCTCACCGTGCGGTCGGATGGCGGGCCCGCGATTGCCGGGCTGACCGACATGCAGATCGTCAACGGCGGTCAGACCACGGCATCAATCCACGCGGCATCCCGCCGAGGGCAAGCGGACCTATCAGGGCTATCCGTTGCGGCCAAGATCACGGTCGTGAGGCCGGACCTCCTGGATGTGTTCGTTCCCAGGATTACCCGGTCGGCGAACAGCCAGAACAAGGTCAGCGAGGCGGACTTCTCCGCCAACGATCCATTCCATGTGGCGGTCGAGCAGTTCTCGCGGACTGTGTGGGCCCCCGCAGTCGGGGGGACACAGCGCCAGACGAAGTGGTTCTACGAGAGGGCCCGGGGGCAGTATCAGGACGAGCTGGCGCGGGAGGCGACACCGGCGCGTCAGCGTCAGTTCAAGACTCTGTATCCAACCGCCCAGCGGTTCACGAAGACTGATCTGGCCAAGTTCGAGAACTCGTGGGCTTGTCTGCCCCATACAGTCAGCCTGGGGGCCGAGAAGAACTTCCGTGACTTCTGCGACAGGCTCGGCAGACGTGGCAGGTTCGAGGTTACCCAGCTTCACTATCAGCGGCTGATCGCCAAGGCAATCCTCTTCCGCCAGACACAGAAGCTGGTCACAGCGCAGAACTTCGGAGGCTACAGAGCCAACACAGTGGCCTACTCGATCGCGTATCTGAGCTACGCGACCTCCGGCCGGATCGACCTTGATCGAATCTGGAAGCTCCAGGCTCTACCGACCGATCTCGCCCGTGTCCTCACCTCTATCGCGATGGCGGTTCGCGAGGTAATCATCCGGCCGCCCCGAGGCGGCAACGTGACTGAGTGGTGCAAACGGAAGGAATGCTGGGAGACAGTCCAGGCGCTGAGCATTCCCGAGCTGGCCCACCTTCCCGCCTTGCTAGCCACCAGCGATGACGCAGGGGACTCGCTGTCGGGCAGTGCCCTGGACTCTCCCGATCCTGAGGAACAGGCGTTGATCGACCGGATTGCGTCTGTGCCCGCCGCGTCCTGGCTGGCTCTGTCGCATTGGGCCAAGGAGACTGACAATCTCCAGGGATGGCAAAGACAGATTGCCTACAGCCTTGGTCTCCGTGCTCAGAGGGGTCAGCCGCCCAGCCGCAAACAGGCGGTCCAGGCAGAGAAGATCCTGCAAGAGGCGGCGGTGCTCGGCTTCGCCATCGCCCAGGATTCGTAACAGTCGGGACTACGAGGCCGGCATCAACTCCGACGGAGCTTTCTGAGCCGAGTCGCTTGTGCGCCGCCTGTCGCGCAGTGGCGGCGCACGGGGCAATCTGCGCAGCGTGGATCCGTGTTGCGGCAGACAAGAGCCGCCAGGTCCGACAGTGCGCTGTTGAACTCCGCGTCCGGACCGGGTGCCCCAGCGAGGCGCTGAAGGTCAACTCGGGCCTGCCAACGGGTTTCTTCGGGTCGCCCACGCAAGCGCTTCGCGAGCCTGTAGGTGCCGGTGTCGAGGATGACGGAACGCGACCCAGACCCGTACACGAGGATGGTCGATGCGAGGTAGGCGCCGACGCCCGGCAAGGACATCAGGCCCCGGACGCTGTCCGGCATCTCGCCAGCGTGGTCGAGTACTACCGCGTCGGCGATGGCCGCGAGCCGATCCGCGCCGCGCGTGATGCCGAGGCTCGTGATCGCCTCCGTTGCCAACTCACCGCTGGCAGCGAGCGCCGCGGCCGTTGGCGCAGCTGCCAAGATCCTCGGGAGCAGAAGGCTGGGGCGGCCGACTGGCATGCGTCCAAGGCACAGCTCCCCAACAAGAACGGTCCATGGATCCCCTGATTTGCGCCATGGCATTGCGCGAGCGTGTGCGGTATTCCACCGAGTGAGGGCTGCCCGGAGTGTCGTGGAAGGGCCCGCTGGCCGCCCAAGCCGGCGTGGCGCTGACAGCGATGTCACCAGCGATCTGCCAACTGCCTCGGCCAGAAGCGGGGGAACTGCATTGCCGATCTGCCGGAACTGGTCGCTTCGGGTCCCAGCGAACCGGAACCAATCGGGGAAGGTCTGAATACGCGCTGCCTCCCGAACGGAGAGCGTCCGATGCTGCGTGGGGTGGATGTACCAGTAACCATCCTTGGCTATGTGCGCTGTGATGGACCGGCTCAGGCCATTCGACCTCAGACGCTTGTACTTATCATCGAAGATGTCCGCGCGGTATCGCTGAAGTCGCTCGGGCAGATCCTTGTAGGTGCCACCCTCGCTCATCAGCGAGAACGCCTCTGCGTCGTCTGGCCGTACGTCGCGCGTGATGTGGTCGTAGATCCACGCTTGGTCCTCGTCGCGCACGTCTCGCCTCAAGCGGCGCTGGAGCCAGGACGAGGCCTGACCGTAGGCGACCCGCTCTTCAAGGTGAGCTGCCGGGATGGCTGGCAGATCGCCGATGGCATCGCCAACGGTCGCCCGCAACGAGGAGGCCGGCCAGTCAAACGGTATCCCTGGCCGCGTCGCCACTACCAGTAGTCGGGATCTGTGCTGGGGGACCCCATACTCGGACGTGTCGCGGAGCATCGCGTCTGAGCGAAAGCCATGCTCGTCCAGCATCCGGAGCAGACCGGCCAACACTGCCCCGTCATTCCACACGGTGAGGTCCGGCACGTTCTCGAGCAGGACCGCCCGCGGTCGAAGGCCGGCCACGATCTCCATGAAGCTTTCCCAGAGCCCTGCCCTGGGATCGACACTGGGCCGGCGCCCGGCATCGACAAGGCTGCGTATCTTGGATCGACCGGCGCGGGAGAATGGCTGGCAGGGTACGCCGCCAGCCACCAGATCGACCCTTTCGATGCCCCAGGCTCGCATCTGGCGAAGGAAGGATCGCGAGTCGGAGAGGTCGCCGAGATAGGGGAGGCTTCCCAGGTTTGCCGCATGGGAAAGTGTGGACGGACGGTCCATGTCTGCCCCGACAAGCACCCTAAAGCCGGCGTCATGTAGACCAAGGCTGAGGCCACCTGCGCCGCAGAACAAGTCGACAGCGGTCAGTCCCCGCTGGCTCTCAACCCAGCTTCGGACAGCCTCCGGGTCGCGGGCGTCTGGAGGATCGAAACGCGATGGGGGCATTAAGTACCGCCCCCTGAGGGGCCGTGCGACCGGCCGTCTGCGTGAGCACTCTGGCCGGGGCTGAGGAGGATCTGGCCAGACCGCCGGCGCTATTCTCATCTTCGCTGCTGCGGAAGCCGGAGCGTCAGCTGTGGATCGCGTCGCTCTCGATACTCCTCCACGGCCTCGCGAACAAGTTGAGACATTGGCACCCGTCTCCGGAAGGCTTCGGAACGCAGCCACTCGTGCTGCTCCGGACTGAAGCCTATCGGCATCCTCTGCGTCCCGGGTAGACTCTCACTCATCGCCTGACATGATATCGAGGCATCACGGCGACATCAATGCATCAGTCATCTCGCCCGTCCTCCACTCCCTCGCTGCCGGGGCATCTCTCCGGCGGTGACGCGAGGAGTCTGCTCCGATGGGCGAGCGCGAATGGGCGCGGCTTCCCCTGGCGCGATACCCGGGATCCGTACGTTACGGCTGTCACCGAGCTGATGCTCGTCCGGACCAGAGCCGAACAGGTGAGGTCTGTCTGGGGCCCGTTCTTCCATAAGTACCCCACATTGGATAGTCTCGCAGCCGCCGACGACGCTGAGATCGCATCGATCCTGCGGCCATTGGGACTCGAGTGGCGCGGCCGGCGTGTCCTGGAGTTTGCTCGGGCTGCCGCGGCCACTTCTCGCTGGCCGGAGCGCATTCGGTCTCTCCCGGGCGGGGGGCCCTACGTTGCTGCCGCCACGGAACTGGCCGCGGTCGGGCGCGGGAGCATCCCCGTCGACGTGACGATTGCCCGAGTCGTCGCTCGATACTGGGGCCTGCCGACTCGTGGCGAAGCGAGACGCGATCCTGCGGTGTTGGGCGCGGTCCAACGCATGGGGCGGAGGTCTCGCCGGTTCTTCTATGCGTGGCTGGACCTTGCCGCCAAGAACTGCACGCCAGCCGTGCCCAACTGTCATTCCTGTCCCATCCGGGGTGGCTGTGCGCACGGACGCTCGCGCATCGATCCAGAGAGACCAGATGCGACCTAACGATATGAGTGGTTATCGTGATAGCCCGCGGCGCCCCGACGGGCCCGGATGAGGCGTCTCGTCCGCCAGGTGTAGACGGGCCGTACTCCGAGCTGTCGCGAAGCGACTCGGGATCATGAGCAACCGGGGATGGTACCGGGCCCTGCGGGAGTCTCCGACTCAGACTCTAGGGCGGCCAGGGGCAGGTGGTCCTCGAACAGGCTCCAGAAACCAAGCCACTGCTCGGGAACGAGAAACGGTCTCAGAGCCAGGGCACAGGCAGTCAGGCCAGCGGTAGCCTGCCGCGCTTCATGCACGTCCTCAGAGGCTTCTGGGTCTTCGCGCCGACTGCGGATCTCGACCGCCTGATTGGCCTCCTTCATGGCCCGGGATGAGAAGATGGCCCTCGCGGTGCCCTCGCCTACCGTTAGGCCTCCCCTGATCGCCGCGTGGACGGCATCCTCCAAGACAAGATCGATCCGCGGCTGGCGCTTCCTGGCGTCCGAGAGTGTCTCGTCAAGGATGGACAGGGGGGCCGTGTCGAACAGAAGCATCAGGCGATTGACCTGAGGGGTGTTGGGTCCATAGCGAAGGGCCTCCGGTGCGTGTTCGGCAAATGCGGTGGTCAGCTTCTCGCTCTTCCGCCGCCACCGCCACCGTTCAATAGCGGCGGCAACGTAGGTGCCACCCCAGATTGAAAACACGGCCTCCAGAATCCCATCGATCGGCTGCGCCATTCCGAATACGAGCCACAGGCCTAGCCAGATAGCTGCGCCCACCCCGAGTGCGCAGCTGAAGCCCAGCAGGGTCCGTAGCCTCCAGTAGCGAATGGGAATGAGCATTGCCTTCCCTCACCCTGGCTAGACTGACGGACGACCTGCCAATGGTAGGTCCGCTCGCCAGCACTCGCGTGCTGAGCCGTGCGATGGGCTGGGCTGCGGTCGCCAGTCGAACGGCGAAGGGGCAGGCTATCCTCTGGTCCAGTATGCGGGCCACCAGCTGCTTGGTCCGTGAGCTATGCGTCGACTGGCAGGGACAGGGCTGTGGACATCGAGGCGAACGTCAGGGAGTACCTGGCGCAGCGTCACCCGACCGATAGGTACACGTCGTTCGACTACTGCTTCAACCACTTCCAGTCGCACAGAGAACAGGGCCTCGTCTCTGCCCTCGCCGAAGGCCCCGCCATGCAGCTGTCGTGCCTTCACCTCGGGTTCTACCTTGCGAGCTGGGGGATGTACCGAGGCTCCACCTCGCTACTCCAACGAAGCCTGAGGCAACTTGCGCCGGTTGTTGAGGCCATTGCCGACTCTCCGGAGGGAGTCTGGAAGGCCGACGCTGACGACTACTCAGATGCCGTCTGCACTGAACTCCTCGAGTTTGCCGAACGGCTCAGACGCGCCTTTCGCGAGCGGCCGACGGACACGCTCGTGACCAAGGTCATGCTCGGCGTCTTCGGCTGTGTCCCCGCCCTTGACCAGTACGTCATCAAGGGGTCGGGGCTGAGAACGCTCAACCGGAGCTCGCTGGAGTGGCTGGCTCGCTTCTACGCGGCAAACCGAGAGGTGATCGATCGCAATCGCATCGCCACTCTGGACTTCGACACCGGGAAGGCAACCCGCCGGCTGTACAGCCGCGCCAAGGTCATCGACATGGTCTTCTTCGTAGAAGGCGCCCGATGAACGTGGCAGCGGGCGATGCCGTGGCGCAGCCGAGCGGACCAGCCGCCGGCGAGATCTGGGCCTACCGCGCCCGCCGCCAGGACCCGCTCGACTTGGGCGAGAAGCATCGCTGCCAGACGCCTCATGCCACGCCTTCTTCCGGGTGATCCACGCGCCGCTGGGCAAACCGTACCGTTCCGACTAGATCGTTCCCGTGTGCCCTAGTCCTCTCGCCCCGACCACTTACCTGGATGTCCCATCTTCAGGATCACGCAGGCCGCGTTTCCGTGCCGCTTCGTCGGCTTATCTCACCGCTGCTTGCTGCGCTTGATCCGAGTGCGAACTGTCAGGAACAGCCCGAGGCCCGCGACGACAGCCAGTCCGGCCGCGGCGACAAGGGCCGCCTGCCAGGGCCATTGGCCCGTTGACCCACCCGCGGGCGACCCGGACGCGGGCGGCCCGGGAGTGGCGCTTGCCTGCGGCACGGGCAACGGACCCAGGAGGGCCAGGACGTGCGAGTCTCCGGCGGCAATGGCGGTCACACCCGAGAGCCCCGCCGGGACACTGATCTGCCCGTAGCGGTTGTCTCCCCAGGCAACCACCGTGCCGTCCTTCTTGAGGGCGACGCTGAAATCGTAGCCGGCCGCGATCGCGGTGACGCCCGAGAGGCCCGCCGGTACCTGCGCGGCGGGGCCGAAGCCCCAACCGACGACCGTGCCGTCCTTCTTGAGGGCCAGGCTGTGGAGATCCCCGGCCGCGACGGCGACGACATCCCAGAGTTTGGGAGGAACATCCGTCCCGGTGGTGCCCCATTCCACCACTGTCCCGTCTCCCTGGAGGGCCAGGATGTTACCTCCGCGCACCGAAACCGCGGTCACCTTCAGGATGCCGGCCGGCACCTGATGAGGGAAATCGGGTTTGCTGGCCTTCGGGCCCCACACCACGACCGTGCCGTCCTTCTTCAGGGCCAGGCCGAACGTGTCTCCCACGGCGATGTCTGCTACGTCGGAGAGGTCGGACGGTACGGCGGTAAACGAGGCGGACCCCCAGGCCACGAGCGTGCCGTCTTTCTTGAGGGCGAAGCTGAAGAAGTCCCCCGCCGCCACCGTGGCCACGTCCGTCAGGTCGGCGGGCACGTCGAGCTGGTGGGAGTGGTTGTCGCCCCACGCGGTCAGCTTGCCATCCTTGAGAGCGATGCTGAGCTGGCGCGCGGCGAATATCGAGGTCACGCCCTGCAAGTCCGCCGGAACGTCCACCTGCCCGTCGTTGTTGTAGCCCCAGGCGACGATTTCGCCCTTTCCCGGCGTGGGCGGACCGGACCTGGTCGGCCGCGCAGTGGGCGAAGGAATGGCCGGCGGCGCCACGCCAGGGCCGAGCAGGGCGAGTCCGAATCCAACCCCCGCGGAGATCGCCACGACGCCCGAGAGACCGGTCGGAACGTCTGTCTGGCCGACGTCATTGGCGCCCCAGGCCACCACGGTGCCATCCCGCTTGAGGGCCAGGCTCTGGTCGGGTCCGGCCTCTATCTTGACGACGTCGGACAGGCCGGCCGGGACGTCTCTCTGGCCCCACTGATTCCCGCCCCAGGCGACGACAGTGCCGTCCCGCTTGAGGGCCAGGATGTGATCCCGTCCGGCCGAGACGGCGACCACTCCCGTAAGGCCCAGCGGAACGTGGTAGTCGGGCGGGCTCCCGCTGAGGCCGCCCCAGGTCACAACCGTGCCATTTCGCCTGAGGGCTACCGCTTGCCCGCCTCCCGCGGAGATGGCCACGACATTGGAGAGACCCGCCGGAACGGCGGCAGAACCCTCTGGTTCCGTGCCTCCCCAGGCCACGACCGTCCCGTTCTGTCTGAGGGCCAGGCCGAAGTCACCCCCGGCGGCGATGGCCGTGACGCCGGACAGCCCGGCCGGAGCGTTCGTGCGGCCAGACTGGCTGGAGCCCCAGGCCACCACGGTGCCGTCGCGCTTGAGGGCGAGGTTGAAGTCGCCGCCGACGGATATGGCTTTGACGTCGGACAAACCCGCAGGGACCGTCTCCTCACCCTGCCAGCCGTGGCCCCAGGCCACTACGGTGCCATCGCTCTTGAGAGCCAGGCTGTGCATGTCGCCGGCGGATATCGCCACCACGTCCGTCAGGCCGGCGGGTACCTCCGTCTGGCCGTACTCGTCCCAGCCCCAGGCGACGACCGTGCCACCTCCCGTGGCCGCGACCGTGCACCGTGCGAGGAACCCTCCCAGGGGCGCGACTGCAAGCGCACTCGCGAGTGCGAGAGCCATCGCCGACCGATGGAGACGCACCGACCCCATCGCTTTCCCCTTCTGTTTCGGACCGTCCTCCCGATCATTTCGGAACGGTTCACGCCGGAGTATGCCAGCCCCAACCTGCGCTGGGCAGACCCGAATTCGGCCCGCGAGCATCTTGATGGGCGATAGAGGCCGACCGTGCCTCCGCCGAGCTTTACGTGACGTGCAGACGGCCGACGGCCTGGCGATCGATCGCCGAGATCTTCCAGGAGCAGGCGCCGCACGGCGGTGGGACCGGCACCGCGGTGCAATGGCAGGTCGGGCGGTGTCGGGCTGACTCCTCTCGCCCCGACCACCTGCTAACCTCGCCCGATGAAATCCAGAACCCTGCGCATCCAGTTCATGGCGGCTGCCTCGATCTTCCTCATGAACGGGATCATCGTCGGCGCGTGGTTCGCCCGCATTCCCCTGGTCAGAGAGCAGACCCACCTGAGCGTCGGGGAACTCGGGTTCGCGTTCATCTTCGGGACGATCGGCGCGGTGCTCACCATGGGCGTCGGGGGCTGGCTGGGCGGCAAGCTCGGTTCGCACGTGATGGCACCGATCGCCACCGTCACCTGCGGTGGGTCGCTCGTCCTGATCGCGATCGCCTGGGACTTCTGGAGCCTCGTCGTCGCCCTGCTCT